>Ga0315298_1000613_pt1 | contig 68987 bp, 80 predicted proteins | sample WHS_1_MG_FD_203077 | JGI IMG/M metagenome (GOLD analysis project Ga0315298, IMG submission 203077) | Extremophilic microbial mat communities from Washburn Hot Springs, YNP, Wyoming, USA - WHS_1_MG | ecosystem: Environmental > Aquatic > Thermal springs > Hot (42-90C) | place: USA: Wyoming...
CCAAGCGAAAGCTGGAGAGCGCGCGCACCAATTATCCTTGCTATTTCAAATCTTGTAAGTTCAAGTGCCTCTTGTTCCTGCATAAACACACCTATTCATCCTTTTTCTTCTTACGCGAAAGCTCGCCCGGTTCGGGCTTCTTTAAGCCGCCAAATGTTTTTATATCTATAAGCTTCTCCGTATCAACATCCTTGCTGGTTTTTAGGAACTCAAACGGGTAGTTCTGGCCTGATGGCCTCTGAGAGGACATATAGAGTTTCTGTTCTGAGATGTACTGGTCAAGCTTCTCACCCATATTCTTAACATCTGCAGCAAGCTTCATCAATATCTCCTTCTCGGAAAGGTAAATCTCGCTGTTCTTTATCATCTCATTGCCCTGCACATTTGCCATCAGCCGCCTCAGGAAGACCTCCGGTTCATTTATCCCGGGGATGAGTATTGTCTTTCCACCTTTGTACCGTACCTGGATGCAGGTGAGGCCGAAAACCTGATCGAGTGCGTGCACACCGGACCTCAACACCTTTGCAGATTCTATATCTTTATAGGAAATTATGAACTCCTTCCTCGTGAATATGCCCTTCCGCACCACAAATGAATCCCCGCTGAAATCGTACTCAAAATTGCGGTAGAAGAGCTCTGCACCCACATATGCGGCTACTATTATTAATAGGGAGAGAAGGAGTACAATGAATACCATAAGTGCCCTATCAGAGATGCCATCAAAGGTTGTGTTGTTAAGGGGCAGAAAAGCAACTAACAGGAGCACCCATACTAGAAGCACCAGCACTGCTGCAAGCGACTGTGCAAGCCACACAAATTTCATACGCGGGTTGAAATTCATCTCACCACTAAAGATTTACTAGAACACTTAGCACTTTTAAAAGTTGCGGTCTCTTCACAAGCACCTTTTGGACCACAGGTGCAAAGCTACCCTTGAGCACGAGGTCGATATCTTCGTCAGTAATCGTGCCTATGATCGCGTTGAAATCGTCATCGTTCATCTTCTCGAGCACCTTGCGGAGTGTTAATCTCTTCCCGAACTTGCCCCATTCCTCCTCATACCATATCTTCTTGTAGCGGTCGAGTGAGGCCGCATCAACCTTGTTTTCAAGTGCGCACTCTGCTGCAACTGTACCTGCAATGCGCCCGGCATTCATTGCAAGCCCTATCCCACCTCCGTGTATGGGGTCAACCTGGTGGGCTGCGGTGCCTGTCACCATAAACCCATCTTTCACGAATTCCTTTATGGGCTGGCACACGGGGATTGCACCACCCTTAGTTGCAATTATTGATGCATTACCGAGCCTATGCTTCATGCGGGGGTCTGCAAGGAACTTGTGCAGGTAATGTATTGCATTTGGCGCTTCAAGCCCGCCTATACCTACACCTATGTTTGCCACATCCTTGCCTTTTGGGAAGATCCAGGTATAGCCGCGCGGGGCCCATTCCCTCCCAAAGAATAGCTCTATCAAGTCGGAGTAATCCTTGCCGTTCTCCTCAAGCCTGACATTTGCCATCTCATACTCTATCCCATAATCCGTATCGTAAAGCGCGGAGGTCGCGTCGCGCATGCCCGCAAGGCGCGCTATAACAGATTCTGCACCATCAGCCGCTATCACGATTTTTGAGCGGACCTCACGCTTTTTTCCGCCAAAGTAGAGCCGCACACCCTTAACCTTCCCGCCTTCCTGTATGAGGTCATACACCTCTGCCTTTGAGAATACAGATGCACCAGCACGGGCAGCATCCTTTGCAAGGTCCTTATCGAACACCTTGCGGTCAAGAACATACCCCTTAGTCTCGGGGGTTTTTATTATGATATCATCTTTGAGATTGGGGGCAATAACCCTTGCCCCGTTTATGTGTGCGGAGATCGCGCCCTGAGAGAGTTTTATGCCAAATTTCTCCGGGTACTTCGCACCGAGACCTTCACCGCAACGCACTGGGGCCCCGAGTTCTTTCCTGCGGTCGAGAACGAGAACGGATGCGCCTTTCTTTGCGGCTTCACGTGCAGCCAGCGAGCCGGCCGGCCCTGCACCCACTACTACTATATCATACTCATTCTTTATCTGTGAGAATTCCATTATTTCAGCACTCATAGGAACACCTCTTTACTTCTTTTCGGGGAGTGAGATGCATCCCACCGGGCAGGCCTTCACGCAGAGGCCGCATTCAGTGCACTTATCGGGTGAAACCTCCACATAAACCTCTCTCAAACGGAGGGCGAGGTAGGGGCAGGTTGCAACGCATGCACCGCAATAGATACATTTCTCGTGATTTATGGATACTGCCATGTGAGCACCTTTAGACGATTTTTTTATGGTCAGTTAATTTATTAAATTCAATGCGCAATATATCACTATGCCTTTCTCTTCTGGGATTGCAAAGATGGATGAGCATATTTCAGGTGGGTTTTTAGAAGGGAAAAGCGTTGTGATCATGTCATCCCCGGGAATAGATGCACGCGCATTTGCATACCATATCATTAATGCAAACCCTGCTGTGCAATTTGCATACCTTGTTGAGAATACGTTCCCGGACCAGATAAGAAAGGATTATAGGAGGTACATATTTCCTGAGGCTGCATTCAATAAGATGGTATTCATTGATGCATTTTCCACGGGGCTTGGGCTGCCCAGCAGTGAAAGGTATGCAGCAAAAGATGCAACGAACCTAAAGAGTGTGATTGAGGCGAGTGAGGGAGTGGTGAAGAGTGAGAAGATCGGCATATTGATAATAGATTCATTATCCGGGATGGAAGCCAAGTATGCGGATGAGAAGATTTACGAGAAGATTGGGGAGATTAAGAGGCAGGGAATTACTGTGGTATGCCTCTACACGGTGTGGGATGAGAGGGCAAGGGAACGCATTGCTGAGAAGTTTGATTATGTGATTGAGGCCAAGTGTGTGGAGGAGAGGCTTCTTTCAAGGAATTATTTCAAGGTGGTGAAGGCGCCCGGCAGGTTTACGAGCAATGCAGTGCCGTTCAGGATAGGGTTTGATGGGATTGCTGTGTATATACCAAAGATTATAATCACTGGACCGTTCCACTCTGGCAAGTCAACATTCATACATAAGATAAGCACAAAGGCAGTCTCGGTTAATAGGATGGGTACAACCATTGCACTGGACCATGGGTATGTTGAGCATAGCGGTTTCAGTGTGGACCTGTTCGGTACACCGGGGCAGGAACGGTTTGAATTCATGCTGGATATACTGAATAAGGATGCATTCGGGGTTGTGCTCGTTGTGGATTCCACAAAACCCGAGATGTTTGAGCGCGCAAAGGAGATGCTCACCCATGTTGCGCGGTACGGGCTGCCCTATGTTATTGCAGCTAATAAACAGGATCTGAAGAGTGCACTCCCACCGCAAAAGGTTAAGGAATTGCTCGGACTTGATGCGGATGTTATAGGCACAGTTGCAACGACCGGGGAGGGGTGTATGGATGCGCTTAAACTGCTCATAGATAGGATCGTGGAGGGGAATGCAAAGAAGAGTGGTGTGTATGGTTGAGAAGAGGCAGGAGTTGGAAGGGTTGCTTGCAGAGCTTAGGAAGATCGGGGATGTGGAAGCGAGCGCTATCATAAGAAGGGATGGGCTGATGATTGCAAGCGATATGCCGAGTTATGTTGATGGGAGAACGATTGCTGCGATGACTGCTGCACTCATAGGTGCAGGTGAGACAACTATAGGAGAGCTTAAGCTTGGTGAGTTTGGGCAGGCAATCGTTGATAGTGAGAAAGGAAAACTTGTTGCTATGGGTGCAGGGAGCCAGGCAGTGCTTGCATGTCTTGTGGGGAAGGATGCTAACCTTGGGTTAATACTCGTGAATATGGAGAAGAGCAGTAAGAGGATTGCTGAACTATTGAGTGGGTAGTGTGAGAATATGATGAAGCTGAATATTCCTGAATTGGATTCATCGATCGGCGGCGGGTTAAAGGAGAAGACAAATGTACTCGTTATAGGGCCGCCAGGTAATGAGAAGGTGGCTCTTGCATTGAGATTTATAGAGTCTGCGGGTGAGAGCGGGGACGGTATGGTGTATATTACAACGGATGTATCACCCAGTGAGTTGGAGGAAAAGAGTGCAAAGATCAAAGATATGGTAAACAAGGATTTGCTTTTCATAGATTGTTATTCATGGACACTTGGCCAGCAGCAGAGTACGAGGAGTGATATTGTGGTTCCGGGGCCAAGTGCACTTAACGACCTGAGTATAGGGATTGCACAGGCAATGCAGAAGTTGTTCAAACCTGAGAAAAAACTGCGTGTGGTTATGCATTCGCTTTCCACACTATTATTATATAATAATCCAGAGGTGGTCTACAGGTTTACGCAGATCACCGGGGCGCGGCTCAAGAACAGCAATGCAACTACATTGTTCCTGCTGGAAGAGGGAATGCATGATGAGAAGGTTGTGGCAACGATTAAGCATCTTGTTGATGCGGTTATTGAAGTCAAAAATGAGAATGGAAAGTTTATGGTGAGAGCGCCAATGAACGGCCTCACTCAGTGGAAAGAAATAACATTGTAAAAATAGGAAAAATTAGCTCTCTGAATTGTCTCCTAGTTTTATTCTCCCCCGAATCGATACGTAGGTTCTTTCTTTCCAAACTCAGGAGGTTGAAGTTGCAATCCACCTTTTCCTTTCTCTTGCTCTCGCTCTTCTTGTTTTTGTTGTTTTTCTTCTTCTTTCTTCTTTTCCTGCGTTTCTTTCTTTTTCTTCTCGTATTGATAAAGTGAAACACCATAGGAAATTCCTGCTGCGAGGCCCATTACAGACATCTCCTTCTTCTGGCCGTAATCCCTCTTATAGGCATTTCTCGCTTCCTCTTCTATTGCCTTCCATCTTTCATCGCCAAGTGCTTCACGCATATTACTGCGTATCTTCTCCTTCACTGCATTGTCCTTGCGGTTGACATACAAAAACTCTTTGTATTGCTGAACATCTAACTCACTCTCTTTTGAAACGAGTACCTTTTTTCTAAATAGAATTTCACCATCTTTTGAAATTGAGAGGCCTGCCTGCCCAGCTCTTGCAAGCTCAATTAGCGAGGTAATTGTAGCACCATTCATCTTTTCCAACTCTTCTTCAGTGAATGATACACCAAACATGCCCTTTGTTGCCCCAGCTCCTCCTTTTTCGCCCGTGGTGCGCACATAAACATAAACCATCCCATTTTTTTGTTCTGTTGTAACACCTGCCGCATCTATCGTGCCACCTGTCTTCTCTACTTTATTTGAGGGTTCAAGCGTGTGGAAAACCTCGCGATGGGATTGCAACCATAACTCTTTCCATTTTTCATTGTTTATCAAGTGCGCGGTGGTTCCTACCACACCTTCATAGGCAGCGCCACCTTCGCCTTTTTCTCCGGCTTCTTTCTTCTCGCCTATCGTAAATTCAGATTTATTTAGGAAATCTTTTGCGTTCTTAACAAAGTCATCAATAGTGCCATTTTTAATGGCATTATCTATCCTCTTTTTATCCTCCTCTTTCAGCCCGTCTTCCTTAAGCATTCCAAGCATTAATGCAAACTGCCTCTTCTCTTCAGTTGTTTTAGGGTTCCACTCTATGAGTGATTTTCTGAAACCCTCAAGGTTTTTCAGAAGTTCATCATCTGAAAGTGTATTGCCTTTTCTATCCGTAAAATAGATCTTACCTTCGTATATTGTGGCCTTCATATTGTGGGCCTCAAGCATTTTGTTAAGCATTTGTTCGAGCATCTTATTTTCATTTTTTTCTTCTTTTTCTGCAGGGGGTTGTGCAAGAACTCCGTTTGCCATAGATCCACCTATAGCAACTTTACATTTTGATTAATATAAACGTTTTCCGGCATAAGAGGGTATGATGGAAGCGCGGGAAATGGAGTTCCTCAAGAGGGAATTTGCACATTATTACGAGAGGAATGAGCCAGATTATCCATTAATGATCGAGAGCAGGGAGTTTGGGTTTGGGTTTGAAAAAAAGATCGATTTCAGGCATAAGAGGTTCAATACAAATGAGGAACTGCATAAGTACTTGATCACTAACGGCCCGTTATTCTGTTCCTACTCGATTGCATATTACACCGCGCCCGAAGCAAAACCCATGAGTAATAAGATGATGTTCAACATAGACCTCGTGTTTGATATAGATATACACGGCTGCCCGAGACACTCGGATAAATATGTGTGCGATGAATGTTTGGGGAGGGCAAAAGAGGATGCACTGAAACTCATAGAAGAATTCCTCGTACCGGATTTCGGTGTGAGCAAGAAGGATATCTCTGTAAACTTCAGCGGGAACCGCGGGTACCATATACATGTGAATGATGACAGGTACAGGGGGCTCAAAGGAAAGGAAAGGGAGGAGATTGTGAGTTTCCTTAACGGGATTGGCCTTGATGCAGGTATATTCTGCGAAGAGGGCCCGCGTGTAAATTCACCCGCCTGGTTCGGAAGGATTGCGAAGTGTATTAAGGAACGGCTTGAGAGAGGGGAGATTAAGACATCAAAGAGAGAGGAATATCTAGATAATATAGAGCGGGGGATATGGAGCAATATACGTGAGAGTACTTGGTTTTATAGGGAGTTTGAAGAGTGCAGAAAGCGGTTTTCAGCAAATGTTGATGCACAGGTTACGACGGATGTGAGCAGGCTCATCCGACTTCCCGGGACCATACACGGTGAGACCGGGCTTGTCGCAAAGAGGTTGAGGAGTGTTGATGACCTTGGAGGGTTTGACCCTTTGAAGGATGCCATCTTTGCGGGTGAGGAGGAGATAGAGGTTGAACTGCTTGAGGGAATACCTCAGATGAGCATAGGCGGTCGCACATTTGATGAGATTAATAATAAAAATGCACATCTGCCTAAATACTATGCAATATACCTTATAGGGAAAGGTGTTGCAAAACTTGCGGGAAGATCCTGATGTACGAGGAATTGAGAAGATTGCAGATTGAGGAGAAGAGGTCAAACGACCTTGTACAAATCAATGAGGATACTTACTCAAAGGCATTCATTTATATTGAGCAGTTGAAGGAGAAGCTTGTATCGAAATGGGATACGCAAACCATACGCGAACTCGAGAACTGCTCTAAAGTGCTTCACGATGTTGAGATGAGGAGAGCGGAGAAGATCGTCCTGCACGCATTCAACGAGATATACAACGGGTTCCAGCCGTTGCAGGGATTGACCGATCAGGAGAAGGCCCTCTACTATGAAGTAAAAGATGCAATAAGAAGGTTCAAGGAAGGGATAGATAAGAGAGAGGTCAAGAAGGTTGAGCAGAGGGAAGATGTTATAAAGATTAAAGTGCTAAAAGATGTGCCAAAATTCAAGGCGCTCGACGGAAATGAGTATGGCCCGTTCGTTGCCGGCGCTCTCTGTGAGTTGCCGAAAAATGAAGGCACTATAATGATAAAAAGAAATTTGGCGGAGTTGGTTGTGTGAAGGTTCCAAAAGAAATTAAGACGTACTGCCCGAAGTGCAAGAAGCAGACCGTGCATAAGGTGAGCAGCCCCAAGAAGGGGAAGGCGAGGAGCCTTGCCTGGGGAACGCTGAGGCACGAGAGGAGAACGAAAGGATATGTTGGAAAGGTTAAGGGGCAGGCTAATGTGAGAAAACAGGGCAAGAGACAGAAGATTACACTGGAATGCACCGTGTGCAAGAAGAAGCAGGAGCGGCTCCTCGGTGGCGGCAGGACCAAGAAGAAGGTCGAAATTGGAAAGTAAGGTGTTAGTATGGGAAGTTATTTACTTGTTAAATGCGGGTGTGGTTTTGAACAGCCAGTATTCAAGTATGCCACTTCAAAGATAAAGTGCGCAAGCTGCGGGGCAATACTTGCAGAGCCTACTGGTGGCACCGCCAAGATCGTGGGTAAGATCGAGAAGGAGCTGGATTGATGAGCAACACGCTTCCTAATGAAGGGGAACTAGTTATCGCAACTATAAAGAAGATATTCCCATACGGCGCATTCTGCTCCTTGGATGAGTATGGTGATGCGGAGGCATTCCTGCATGTTTCAGAGATTGCACCGAGATGGATCAAGAACATCCACGAGCACGTAAAGGAGGGGCAGAAGATAATTGCAAAGGTCTATAGATACGTTCCAGATAAGAATCAGATAGACCTGACGCTAAAGAGGGTTACTGAGAGCGAGCGTGTGTGGAAAAGGGAGCAATACAGGAGAAATAAGAGAGGGGAGAAGCTGCTTGAGATTGCGGCAAAGGCCCTTAAGAAGGATAGGGTAAAATTCAGCGAGGAAATGACTAAGGAGATGACCGATGCATTCGGTTCGGTGTACAATGCGTTTGAGGCGCTCTCTTTTGACACTGCGAAAGCAAGAGAGAAGCTGGATAAGGTTCCTGAGAAAACCCTGAAAACACTTGAAACCATTGCAAAGGAGAACATAAAGAAGCAGAGGGTCACTATCAGCAGAAACCTAAAGCTTGAGTGTTTTGAGCCAGACGGTGTGAAGAGAATAAAAGATGTGCTTGGTTCGCTGAAGCCGGATAAGGTGGAGATGTCTGTAAAATACATAGGCGCACCCATATACAGGATAGAGATTGAATCTGATGATTACAAGAAAGCCGAGAAGGAGCTTAATCATATACTAGAGGAGATCAAGCGGGGAATGGGCAAATGCAAGTACAGGATAGAGGTGCTGAGTGAGGATAAATGAAATCTCGCATGCGCAGATGCAAGGTATGCGGTGCATATACGCTCAGTGAAAGGCATTGCGGTGTTGAGACCGCGCCCGCCCATCCTTTAAAATTTTCACCACAGGATAAGTATGCAAGGTACAGGGTAGGGGAAAGAGGTGGCACTAATGAAAAATGAAACATATATTCGAGTTGTAAATGAAATGAAGTTTAAGTCCCCTATTGCAATAGAGGGGCTCCCGGGGATTGGGCTGGTCGGCAAGATCGCCGCACACCATATGGTGAAAGAACTAAAAGCGAAACGAATTGCAGAGGTGTATTCGCCGTACTTCCCCCACCAGGTTATCATGAAGAAGAATGGAACTATAAGAATGCTCAGGAATGTGGTTTACGGCTATAAGAAGGATAATGTTGAGATCGTGTTCCTGCTCGGAGATGTACAGGCAGTCACTTCGGATGCGCAGTTTGAGGTTACAAACAAGCTGCTTGACTATTTTGAATCACTCGGGGTTAAGAGGATCTACACGCTTGGAGGGTATGGGACTGGAAAACTTCTTGAATCACCGAGAGTTCTGGGGGCAGCCACAAGCAAAGAGCTTGTGAAAGAGCTCTCAAAGCAGGGGATTGTTTTTGGCGAGAGTAGGGGCACTATTATAGGTGCTGCGGGCATGCTCCTCGGGCTTGGGAAACTCAGGAAGATGGAGGGTGCATGCCTGATGGGCGAGACCCACGGTGCATATGTAGATGCAAATTCTGCAAAGGAGCTACTCAAGGTCCTCTGCAAACTGCTTAAGGTAAAGGTGAGGCTTGATAAGCTCGATGAGAGAATAAAGCTCGATAAACTCGCAAAGGAGGAGCTCGATAAACTCAATCCGGAGAGGGAAACGGGTGGGCCTCTAAGTTATATCAGATAATTTCTGAAAAATGAAGAGATGCAATTATTTATAATATGTTGCTGAGAATTGGGAACTATGGATAGGAGTTCCATCCTAATAATCGTCGGCATCGCACTGGCTATTGCGCTGGTCGGGCTGGCAATTATTTCCCTATTTACATATAACGCGCCGCCGTTGCCAGCGAGCGGCGCTTCCGTACAGCAATTCACATGGGAAGACGTGTTCATGCCCGAGCGGATATCCAAAATGAGGTATGAGATCATTTCTATTTACGGTTCTGATGCAAACAGAACTGTGGGCCTTTACACTATCAATAAAGGTGCTGATGGAAATTTTGTCATTAGTATTGTAACATATGATGGGGTTGTCGCATCAAGCCAACTTGCCGAGATTAAGATAGACCCATATACTTACAGCTGTATTTCTAAATACTATGGGGATAAGGTGCTTGGGTGCAACGACCGGTTTGATAATTATGATGTTGAAGTCGCGGCCCATATCCTCCCGAATCGAATGAGAAGGACTGAGGCTTTGGATGTTGTTGGAGTTGAAAGTATTGCCTATAAAGGAGAAGTATATCAGGCGATAAAACTGCAGAAGGGCGGGGTGTATGTGTGGATTGCAAAAGAGATACCGCTCCCGGCCAGAATAGAAATACACGATGCAGATGGTGTTGCTGGGGCGACAATTATTGCTAATCTTAAGTCATATGAATAAAATTAGATGAATGATGAAATAAAGTAGAGTGTAGAGTAGAGCAAGAACTCTGCCGGTGGGTAGAGAAGCAATCCATATTTTATGCTTGCTATGTCAAGAAGAGGATTGCTCTTTGTGATGAGTGTGGCTGTTTTTTCGGTGTGGATAAGGCTGCTGGATTTTGAGACTGCAGTTAGCGTGATAGGAACCACCTTCTCATCATTATTGACCACTTCGTAGAATATTGTAGCCGTACCCCTTGCAGGGACATACACATCTTTCTTGAACTTCCACCCCGTTATCCCCTGGCCCTCCACGGTGAATAGATCACTTGCACTGCTCGGGTTGGTGAGCCGTACAGTAAACCTTCCGGGTGAACCCGGCTGAACTGTTACGGTGTTGGGGTAGACAACCATATAGATGACATCGTTCTTCACTTCAACATTGACATAGAAAACTACTCTGCCTCCAATCTGTTCAACATCGTTCGGGTCATTTGCAGAGATCGTTAGCGTATACTTGCCCTCCTTTGCATCCGCGGGGGCTTTTATGTTAACCTTAAGGTTCTGGCCATATTCTGAGAATGTGGATTGCCAGCCGAGTGGCAGGTTTTCAACCCTGAGATTCTTCCAGTTACCTCCTTGGCCATATTTTCCCCCAGTGTCAACCTTTGATGAGATCATCACAGAGAGGGTTTGGCCCGGGCCGATTAGCCCAGCATCAACAATATCGCCATCGTTAACCACCTGCTGGACGGGCTCGATCAGGAGGACCTGGCTTGGGCCAACTGCAAAGACTAGTGTGAATAATACAAAAGAGATAATGAATGCTGTTTTCATATATGAGTATTGGGGTCTAAATAATAAAAAGATATTTTGCATCTCAGTCGCTGTCGACCTCATCATACTGTACATAATCAGAGGTTGTCATCTTCATCACAGATGCGTGTATAATAGGGAATTTGGGGTTTAAAAAGTTTCACTTTAGTACTTCTTTTCTTTTAGAAAAAGAAAAGACCTACACTAGAAAAGAAAACTTAATTACATCTGCGTATTCTGGTTTTTTGGGAAAGCATCTGCAAAATCGTTTTCTTTTTCTTAGGGTAGGTTCTTTTTCTTTTCTAAAGAAAAAGAAAGTACAAAGAAGTACTAGGGTTGCTTCCAGTCTATCTCGTAATATTCGTAGCGGCTGTCCTTGAGTTCTATGCGCCTAACACGGTAGTAGGTTACACTCGTCTCTCGGTCAACTATTGCAAGCATGAGATTAATACCCAGTGATTTTGCAGACTCAATCGCCCCTGCAAGGTATGCACCGCTTATCCGCTCATCTTCGCTAAGCGCAAGCATAAGATAGCGGGGCCTTCCATTCTCAGGTGTTTCAATGCCGTCCTTCTTGCGGTGGTAGAGCAGGAAATCTCCCTGTATTTTCTCAGCTGCCTTATCCCCGGGGATGGCGAGTATGAATGTTTTCTTAACTGAATGTGCAACACGTATGGCCCGCGAGAGTTCTGAAGTTAACAGCTGCATATCACGTGGGAATACGTGGAGCACATGTTTTGAATGTATCCAGTCATCCTGCCCACGAGAGGGCGATGCACCGGGGAAATAAATCCTGAAATGCGTGCCGAACTTAAACCCGGTCTTGACAACAAACCCGCGCATCCTCCAATCTTCATACACATTGTATATGGGCTCAAAGAAAGGATTGCTCGTCTTCGCCTCGCGTACTACTGTTTCCTCATCCGCATTCTCTATGGTGATAGAACCGTGCCTCAAAAGGAAGAGCGTCTCATAAATGTCAAGCTTGTTGAACCTGCCGTGCTGGTCCGCCTTGTATGTACCATATTGGCCGTACCAATCACCGAAATACATCTGCTCCCCTTTTTCGATATCATCAATTATCGAGAGGTTATCCTCTGGATAGAAGCGGGCAGATGCATTATAAATAGGGACTTCATAACCCGGGGAGGGGTATTTGTGCGTGGGTGCGCGGTCATAATTTCCTGTGGCTTCAGAAGCTGGGCGGATTACAAGCCCGCGGTCGCGCCAGTCCTTGAATGCATAGTAGCGGGTTATGAGATGCGGTATATCGGAAAAATAGGAGGCAAGTTTGTTGAATGAAACCTCTGTGCCTTCCTCACCAGTACACCTACCGTTGCGCACATCCAAGATGTAAAGCGCCTCTTCGGGAAATAGGAATATAACTGCACCCTCGCTTATACCGTAGAAGGCCTTCCTCAGATTGGAAACACTCGATGGATCGCTCAGAACGATCTTTCTATCTTCCTCAAAAAACTCCAGTTCAACGGGGATTCAATCACCTATGCTGTGTTAGAACGGGGTAAATTTAATTATTTTCCGCCCGAGCTTGCGCACTGGTTATATAATTCGATTACCTGCTCCTTGGGCAGCTCTCCCACCTCAGTTGCACCGGTATACGGGCATACATACTGGGGAACAAATGGCTGAAGTTTTGTACATCCAGTTACCTTGGCAACTTGTGCAGAATCTGTAACATCAACCTTGACCACCTTGTAACCGTTAGCGATAAGTTCATCCATTACGGGGAGCATTCTTTCACAATGGGGGCAATAGGGGGAGTAGAGGAACAAGAATGTATTGTACCCCTGCAGTGCAAGGCACTCCTTCACTGAGAGGTTCCCTGCCTGCGTTCCATCTGTGAAATTCTCTTCGGATGTGTTCACATTTTCTCCGACCTGCCCCTGTGCTCTGCCAAAGGAATTGAGCAGTGCGCTTATGAAATAGTATGCTACTACCATAAGCAGGATTGAGAGCACAACGATTCCTATTATTATAAGCGGTTTATTATCCGGACTTCTGGATTGTACAGGTTTCTTCATGGAATTATTTTGGGATGGTTAAAATAAAAAGAGTATCCCACCCCCAAATAGTTAATAATTCTTTATTGCCTGAAAAAAGATGTAGGGCCCGTAGCTCAGTTTGGATAGAGCGGCGCTCTCCTAAGTCGCTTTTTTGGTGTGCCTAAAAAGCGGCGTAAAAAAAAAGGAGTGAGGCGAAGGTCAAGGGTTCAAATGCACTGCCGGGTAATTCGGCAGAGCTGGATTTCCCTTCGGGCCCGTTTTTATTTTCTGTTCGTGCCTGTGAGCCGTTTTATTACTTGCTTTCAAAATAGGTTTTATGAGATTATGGTCTATCCATCCTTCATACTTGGATTCAAAAGGATTGATAGCTTTGTGGAGGGAAGGACTGCTCGCAAAAAAGGTATTGGAAGGGAAAACACGCGGTTATAAAAACCATCCACAACTGGAACGGTTCAAACGGGCAAGGGATCCTGTAAAAGCAATCACTCTTTACCTGTTCTATGTTTATGAAGAAGCAAAGAGGAGAGGGTACGGGTTCAACGCAAACAAAATACACGTTGTAAATGAGAAGATAAGGATACCGATAAAGAGAGGGCAGGCACTGTTCGAGCTGAATCATCTTCTGAAAAAGGTCAGGGCGCGTGATAGAAGATGGTACGAGATATTAAAGAGGGAGAACGGGCCCATAAAACTCAACCCGATTTTTTACAGAACTAACGGCGGGGTAGAGAAGTGGGAGAAGATATGAATCTTTAAATATCTCGCTCCTCTAATGATTAGGAATGGGCCGGTAGATCAACGGCAGATCGCGTCCTTGGCGAAGCTTTTTTTAAAAGCTACAAAATGGACGAGGCTGCGGGTTCAAACGCCTTGCTGATGCAAGCGCATTCAGCAAGACTGAATGTCCCGTCCGGTCCATTCTCTTTTTTTATTCGAGACCGAGCAAATATCTCCAGTTATTTATATTTATGGGTGGCTTTTTCGGTTCCTCTTTTTCTGGTTGTGCAGGAGAAGTATTTTGAGGTGGCTGGACCGTTCCTTTGGGTGAGTATTGATATCTTTGAGTGGGAGGTGCAACTGGCCTTGGCGCGCGCAATTGTGTAGGTTGTGGCATCTGAGATTGTTGCCTTGCCATGATTGCCTCTAATCGTTCTATGCGCTCCTCAATCTCCTCAAGCTTCATATAAACATCTGCAAGTGTCACGTTTGGGCTTACCATGTGGATTAATCCGAAATAAAGCATTAAAAGCATTCAAACGAAATAATAACCTATGGATGTTGCAATTTCTCTTGTAAGCATAGACCTACCGCAGGACTGCAATGTAATCCTCGGACATGCGCATTTCATAAAGACGATTGAGGATTTGTATGAGGTGCTTGCCGAGGCCGCACCCAACATAAAATTTGGTGTTGCATTTTGTGAGGCGAGCGGCCCGAGGAAGGTCAGGATAGAAGGAAATGATGAGTACTTAATGGAAAAAGCCGGGGAGGAAATAATGAAGATCAGTGCAGGGCACACATTCCTGATTCTCATGAAAAATGCATATCCTGTAAATGTGCTCAATGCGATAAAGAATGTGAGCGAGGTATGCAGGGTATATGCTGCAACTGCAAACCCGTTACAGGTGATTATTGCGGAGAGCGAACAGGGGAGGGGCGTACTCGGGGTTATAGATGGGAGCACTTCGCTCGGTATAGAAGATGAGCAGGAGAAAGCTGATAGGTACGACTTCCTAAGAAAGATCGGATATAAATTGTGATTTTATGGAAATAAGTGCACCAACCAAGATTATCCTGTTTGGTGAGCATTACGTTGTATATGGTGCCCCCGCATTATCCGTTGCCGTAAACCAGAGAAGGCATGTACAGATGGAGATGCACGAATGCGGGAAGGGAAATGAAAAAATGGAGATCATCAACCCTGTTTATGATGAGGGTGGTGTAATCTACCCGGATGGACGGTCTGAGGGGCACAAACATGTGCAGATGCATGCTGCGATATACAAGGAGATTTATAATAGGACGCATAAACTGGAAGGAAAATCGTTCAGGGCAACATTCCTCGGGGGGAGGATATTCAAAGGTATGGGCGGGTCATCTGCGCTGGGTGCATGCATTGCGCTCGCGCTTTACAAGTATGCGGGTGTTGATGTTGACAGAGAGGAGATATTCAGATGTGCACAGATCGGTGATGAGATAGACCACGGAGGAAGACCGAGCGGGATAGATGCGAGGACGGTTGTGCACGGTGGTATGATAAAGTTCTGGAGAGAGTTTAATCCATCAAGGTATAATTTTGAGCAGATGGGGATTGCACTTCCCAAGGATACGACTATAATTATAGTGGATACGTATAGAGGGGTAAGGTGCAATACAGGAGACTTGGTGATGAGGTTTGCAAAGAATAACGGGATAACAAAAAAGCCGGATGAACTGAGCGAGGAGGAGAGGAAAAAGATTTGCGAGCCTTATGTGAAGATCTACGAGAGCACACTCAGAGAACTGCACATAAACGGTAATGCTAAAACACTTGGGGAATTGATGTATAAGAACCATGAATTACTAAAAAAGAGTGGTGTATCCACACCGGAGATTGAGGAAGCGATTGATATCATAAAGAAGAATGGCGGGCTTGGTGCTAAGATTACGGGCGCCGGCGGTGAAGGCGGCGCACTCATTGGTTATTTATACAAAAAAGATATTGGGAAAATCACCAGCGCACTAAAAGAGGAAGGGTATGAATCAATAGAATTGGAACCCACAAATGATGGGGTAAAGGTGGATAGGGAATAACTAGAATTTTACGACTGAATTTTGTGCATCAACCACTACATGCGTCCCGTTCCTGAGCAGAGCGTATGCATCACCTTCCAATTTATCAACCATTGGAATTTTTGAGATGATCGCGCCCACTGCAACTATGGTCTCAGCCTCCTTATTTATCATTGCAATGGGTGCAACACCATTCTTTTTCAATCTGTATATTGTGTATGAACCAACTGTGGATCCTTTCCCGCGCGGGAATACGAGAACCATGCCCGCCATACTCTTTCCTTCAAGAGGATGCCCTTTCTCAACAATTACACCTGTATTGGGGTCCACACCACCGTAAAAGGAAATTGGTTCCGGGCTGACCAGGACTTCACCTTCAGCTATACCGTTAGATATCTTCCTGCATTTATAGGCCTGCACCATAAGATCACCCTTTATATTTTACACCCCACTTCCCAGTAATCGCCGCTTCAACACACTGCTCTATAGTGCCGAACCGTGTCTTGAAATTGTTAGACCCGCGTGCATAATAGCATCCCTTTGCAGAATCAATTGCCATAACACGAAAACGTCCTTTAAGCGGTGCAACTGCCATACATGTATCACACGCAATCTTGGCCCCTGCCTCCTCAATAATTTTGGAATAACCGGCGCGGTCAGCAAGCTCCTTGGTCTGACGTGCAGTTGCAATCCAGAACTCTGTTTTAACATGCTTCCCTTTGAGCAACTCTGCAATCCTCTTCAATTCGTTTATGCTTGCGTGCGGGCATCCTATAGCAACAAAATCAACATCCTCCTCAGGCTCATTAAGCGCCTGGTATGCCTCCTTGATATCTTCCTCGGTTATGGTAGCCTTCTCTTTTGGCTTCTTAACCTTATTCGGTGTTACACCTTTGATATGAAATATGGAAGGGCCTCCATATGTTGGGAGTGCTGCACAGAGCGATTTGAGTTCGTCAACGGTTGCACTCTTTATCCCTGTAATGAATGGGATCTTTGCCCCAAACCGTTTACCAAGCACCCAACCAAGGGCACTGAAATCAGATGTCCCATTCTTAAGCGCGGTCTTAACCTCAACATGTATCTCGGGCAGGCGGTTCTCATCAAGGTGAAGGCCGTATGCTGGTGTCCTCCCCGTAAGCGCCGCTGCAAGTGCAGATGGTCCGCCTTCCCTATTAGTGCGCGCACCAAGAACCGAATTTGCAAATACAACTGCTGAAGATTCGCCCCAAGCAACATGCTCATTAAACCGAGGGAGGTTGCCTACAAGGTATGGTGTGCATGTGCACGAGATCGTAATACCCATTTTTGCGAATGCATTTATTACTCGGAACTGATTCCGTGCAAACTCCTCGCTTATGCCGAGCTTGCCCCACTCTTCAAGGTCCATACCAGCAGGGTTGAGTGTGGTGAGCACGCGAACCTTTCCATCAACTGCGAGCTCCTCAAGAAATTCCAGGCCAGCATCACCAAGATTGTGGTAGGATACGCCGCTAACCTGGACCGAGGAGACTGGCACCATCTTCTCTGCATCGTAAATCTCACCGAGTGCGACCAATATCTCCATAGCAGTCTGAACCGCTTTACCCTCCCTGCCTTCATACATTCGCTTTTCTTCAGGTGTTAGTTTCATAATGCCACCGCGTGGTTAAATGTAATCATCAATATTGATATCCATAAACTTTGCCTTCTCAAAATTCTTGCCGTGTGCAACAAGAGGCTTGGTCGCATCCACACCAACCTTTGTGGTAATATATGTATTAGGGTCTGCAGAAGGGTCAAGTGAAGAGCCCTTTTCCTTAAGTTTTATGATCAGGTCTTTATCCGCTTGGAATCGTGTTGCAATCGCCCACTCAACTTCGTTGGGGTTGTATATGTCAATGTCATCATCAACTATTACAACATGTTTCATGGAATGATGGCCTTTGAATGCGGCTTCGATTGCCTTCTTGCCGTCATCCTCGCTCTTCTTCTTTATAGAAACAACACCGTGCAGCCATGAACACCCGCCCGGCGTAATGTTCACACCTTTGCATTCAACCACCTTGTTAACTTCAAGGAATATTGTGGGCTCACGCGGCATCCCCATCAAGATCTTGTGCTCAAACCCGCCGGGGAGAAGCGTATGAAACAGCGGACTGTCCCTGTGATAGATGCGGTGGACTTTCATCACACGCTGCTGGCGTACAATGTCGTATGTTTCAGTGAGGTCGATGAACGGGCCCTCATCGTGCATCTCATTAGTTATCGTAGCATCGAGAACAATTTCTGCATCTGCTGGCACGGATATGTTGCTATGCGGGAGCTGGACCGTGTTGAAAGGCATCAAGGTGTTTGCAATCTTGAACTCGTCATCCTTGATATCTACGGAAATTGCAGATGCAAGAAGAACATTTATGGGCGAACCTATCACTACTGCAACACGTAGTGTCCCACCGGCACGCTCAATATATTCATTGAGATGTCTGGGGAGTATGCGTATAACCAACTTATCCTTATCGATCAGCATCATCCTGTGGAATGAAGAGTTGCGGCCGTATTCTGGGTCATGCGCAACCACAATCCCAGATGCAATGTACGGCCCGCCATCTTTCTCTGCATGTAAAGGTATTGGAAATTTTGTGAGGTCCGGGTTCTCAATAACATTCTGAAGAACAGGCGCCTCAGCAGGCAGAATCTCAACAGGGTTTGATGGATGGCTTATGGCTGTTGCAAGCGCCTTCACAAGTTCATCCCGCCTCACATTGAGGTACTTCGCAACAAGTGTTTTGTTTGCAAATATGTTGCCCACTGCAGGGATCTCAGATTCTACTACCTTATCAAAAAGGACGGGCGTTTCACCTGCCTTGTGGAGCACTGCTGCAAGCTCATACTTCAGTGAAACGGGCTTCTTTACCCTTTTTAGTGTTCCTTCTTTTTCAAGTTCGTGCACAAACTCGCGCAAAGATTTCATAAGGTCTCACCTTCCCATCTCTTGTAAAGGTCATGCTCAATACCGAGCTGGTCGAGCACACGCCCAACCATAAAATCAATAATGTCATCCACGCGTTTCGGCTTTGAGTAAAACGCGGGGCAGGCAGGCATTACTATACCGCCTGCAAGCGTTACTAGGCGCATGTTCTCTATCGCAATCAGAGAGAGGGGTGTCTCGCGCACTACAAGTATGAGCTTTCTCCTCTCTTTAAGGCATACCTCGGCTGCACGCGTCACAAGCGTGCTGCCTATACCGTGCGCAATCTCGCCCAGTGTTTTGAGCGAACAGGGGATGATTACCAGTGCATCAAATTTGTAAGACCCGGATGCGTACGGCGCGCTAAGGTCATCCTCTTCATAATCAGATTTTGGAAGGGATGTACCCTCGTGCTTTGCAACCTCGCGTGCACCCTTGCTTATAACAACCTTAACATCATGGCCCAAACGCTTAAGTTCTCTAACGAGCGCGGATGCATACGGCGCGCCGGATGCACCACTTATTCCTATCAAGACCTTCATACAAGCATATTGTCAAAGAGTAGAAATATAAGGATATCGAAAAGGTTAAAGGAATTAGGATTCTGGTAGAATGACTGTGTACTTATCTTCACGGCCATCCAGTATGCTTTGTATTCTATTAGGGTGCATGCCGTTAACGATATAAGAGGGACATTTTAGAGAGATGAGGTTCTTTATCTTGCCGGCCATACCCCCAGTTACATCTGTGTGTTGCGACCCACTAACTAGAGAATATACACTCTTGAAATTTCTTTTGGTAACCACTGGAATAAGTTCTCCCTTACCATCTGTAGAGGTTAGAAGGCCGTCAACATCGCTCGCAAATATGAGTTTGTCTGCCACCTTCCTGCCAAAATGCTCCATGAGCGCATCACCCGAGATTATGGATGTGCGGAGTGAATTATCAAGAACAACATCACCATGCGTAACGGGGACAAACCCCTCTTTGAAATACCTGAAAAGGAGGGCATCATCTATCTTTAGCGGCTCCTTATTTTTCTGGATCACAAAGGTTGCTGGATGGAAAGAGATTGCTGGGACGCCATGTTTTATGAGTGAGTTTACTACGAGTGTGGAGAGTTCTTCGCAAAGCGAGTGAACATGCGCATAATGAACCTTGCCTTCATCCGTTTTGATGCCGTCTGCAAGACCGTATTCCTTTGAGGGAATATGTGCATAGGAACCTGCACCGTGGACAACTATAAATTGTGTGCCTTTCTTGTAATACTCTGCAATGAGTGAGCATAAGCTGTCTATCGTTTCAGGATTGGGTGTCTTGAATTTTGATTTTTGAGTAATAATACTGCCCCCAAGCTTGATGCACACAATCATGGTAATACCACAATGGAAAAGTATAAAAAACTAAATAATAACACAACATAGCTATGATACAACTAAACGATGCACGAGAGAAGATGTTTCTGGTATATGGGCAGAGGAGAAGGGAAAAAACACTCGATGAAAGAAAGGATGAACTGCATACAATAAATGTGGCAAGGTACGCGCGTATTCTTGCTGAGGGGATTGCACGAAAAGAGAAACTCGAGTGTAAAATCACAAGCATAGGTGATATTGCAGAGTTTGCAGGGTATATGCATCACATTGCAGATTCAAAAAGGAAGCATAATGGGATTGAGAGCGCGAGGTGGGTCGCATATACATCTTCACACATAAACAAGGCTAGGAAATCATGGATTATCCAGCCGAGGACTTTTACACTCCAGAGGGAGGAGCTTGCTGCGGTTGCGTTTGCACTCATTGAACGCGAGAGGGATATAAACACCCTCGTGAAAATGTGCGGGAAAAATATGGATGAGAAAGCGATCGCGGCGCTGAGCCTGAAATTTGCTGATGACCTGCTTGAAGCATACGGGTTTCGCATGATCGAGAATGCGTGCTTCTTCTCAGGAAACAGAAGGGTTAACTGGGGGGACCTGCAATTCCTTAATAGAGAGAAAAGAACGCGTGAGAACCCAGCATTCTGGGCCGTGCTTGGGGATACCATGCAGAGTATATACTCAAGAAAACCGAGCAGTGCATACCCAGTATGGCTTAGGAGTGCGGTTTCGCGTATGTCCGCCATAGAGTACAGGTTCTATGCTAATCTTATCAGGATTGGTGGGGAATACGGGTATGGTGATGAACTCAAGAGTGCAAAGATGCTTGCAGAGAGCGGGTATCCTAAGTTTGACTCTGAGTTTGTGGATTTAGTGCGCAGGCAGAGAAGGTTCAGCAGATACCCTGAGAGATATGAGGAGCTCGGGGAGGCAGTGGTTGCATCTAAGATTGATGACCCGTATATGCTCTCAAAGATCATTGCAGATGTGAGCACAGTCAGGACTTCTATAGAAGCATATGTGATATGGAAAGATCATTCAAGCGAGAACTATTTTGCACACGGGATTGTAGATTACAGCGAAGGTGTCGTGGATTACGCGGATAGGATAATTACAGAGTACAAAGCAAAAGAGAAAATTTAATGCGAAAAGGAGTGCTCGCAACTTGATAGCAATATTTGGAGTGTTCCATCGTTGAGATGGCTGGCTGTGCGGTCGTATAGCCTGAGAAAGATGCCATTGGATATTTTCTTGCCTATGTAATGAGAGAGTGCATCGTTTTCTGAGATATAGTAATCGCGCATAATCCATGCTAGTGCAATGCTCTCAACTGAGGAAAGCAATCGCCTCATAAATTCAGAGCGCATAAACTTCTGCGCAAAGGTGGAGGTTTGGGGCGGTTCAAAAGATTCTAGGAGATAATCAACAAACCGTTTATCGCTGTCCATTAATTTTCCACTCATAGTAGTTGTTGGGACTGAACGCGGCCCGATAATTTCGTTTATGCCAATGGAGGCAAGTATGAGGCGGGAATGAGAGGTATATGCATAATAATTACCATCAATGTTCATGAGAGGGGAAAACAGCCAGTAGTTGTTTGAAAGCTGGAAGTATATGTTATCTTTTCCCGCACTTACAAGCCTATTATCAACCAGGGATTTGAGAGGGAGGCTGCAAACAGGGAGGTGCGGGTCGCGCAGTATCTCCTCAACCTTGACAAGCCGGCCCTCATTAAACAGCGCCTTTGCTTTTGCGCGGTTGCTCTGCAAAATGTGTGCAATGCTCTTCATTCTAGATATTTCGTAAACACCTAGATTTGTGTCCAATGCCATACCTATTTCAAAAAGGGAAGGGTTTTAAATTTTAGATGCAGTAAGAGAGAATATGAGAGGCCAAATATCTATTGAAATGATACTCGTGCTTGCGGCAATACTGGCGATTGCATTCATACTCGTGACACAACTGCAGAAGACTGCTGCAAAGGCTGGTGAAACTGTCGAGAATAGGAGCAATGCCATTCTTGGTGTGGGGAATACTTCAGGACTTTTGGATAGCGGCCAACCTTGTACATCGGATAGCGAATGCAAAAGCGGTTCGTGTGTATTTAATACGTGCAGTTAGGAAGGGCATATTACAGAATATGCCCGCGGTGATTGCGTGATCAGCACTGAGATGCTCATCGTTATGCTTGTTTTTCTTGTTTATATTGGTGCGTGGTACCTTTACATGAATGATTTTATGAATAGTGTGCAAGTAGCAATGGGGAGGCTTGAGAGTACGGCATATGCAGATGAGATACAGCACAATATAAACATCCTGTGTTCTAATGGTGGTGCGCTCACGAAAGAGTTCAGCAAAGGGATAGAGGTAAGCGGTAGCGGGGATGAGGTGTACGTTAACGGGATAAAGAGAAGTGTAGGGTGCACTGTTGAGGTAAATATTGCTGGGAATACTTCAAAAATAAAGATGAGTAAGGATAATGGAAAGGTTGTTTTAGAGTGATTATTTTCTGCTATTAAGGTTCTGCACATAAATACTGCATTCTATTCCTGCAGCCATGCCTTGTGCAGCTGCATTTATCGCCTGTGCCCATCCCTTCCCAGTAACATCACCGGCTGCATATAGACCCGGTATAGATGTTGCCTGCTTGTCATCAGTTTTAATGTGGCCTTTCTCAGATAGATGGGCGCCCAGCTCTTTCGCAAGTGCACTGTTCGGTTCCTCACCCACTGCAACGAATACCCCATCAACATTGAGTGTTAGTGGGGATTTATCACCCATGCGTTCGAGCTTGATACTCTTGAGTACATTTGCACCTTCAAGTGCAACAGGAATATAGCCAAGAATCTTCTCAATACGCGGGTTGGACATAACGCGTTCCACAACCGCCGGCTCTGCACGGAATGAATCCCTCCTGTGAATGAGGTATGTCTTGCTTGCAATATCTGAGAGGTAGAGTGCATATGTAAGTGCAGTATTCCCACCACCTATGACTGCAACTGTACGGCCCTTGAAGAAATAGCCATCGCACGTCGCACAGTATGAAACACCCCTGCCCGTGAATGCCTCCTCACCCGGGATGTTGAGGTGGCGGTGGGATGAACCTGTAGCGAGTATTACACCTAACGCGGAAAGCGTTGTGCCCGAAGAAAGTTCAAGCTCAAACCTGTCATTATTTTTTCTTATCCTGTTTACGGTATCCATGCGCACCTCAATCTTTAGATGGTCTAGGTGCTTCTTTATCTGTTCAGCATACTCCATACCTGTGATTGAAGGAAAACCGGGATAATTTTCAACCAGTGTGGCCCAGCTTAGCTGGCCGCCTATTGTCCCCGAATCGACAACGAGAACGTTCATGCCGTAGCGCTTTGCATAGATTGCTGCTGAGGCGCCTGCTGGGCCCGCTCCTATTACAATAATGTCGTATTCTTCCATAATACCACCATAAGAAAATGAAGCTAAAACACCAGCCATACGAGAAGTGCACCCACAAGCGAGCATATGAAGTTGGTGGTGTACTTATTTCCAATACCGCGCTCTTCAAGCACTCCGAATATGCTGTCTGCAAAACATCCCAAGAACCCGATCAGGCCAAGGAAGAATGCTGTTGAGAGCGGGAGTGAAAGGAGATAAACTGAGGAAAGAGAGATTACAAATGCACCGCTGAGTGATGCAAATGTCCCAAGGACTGAGACAGCACCACTAGTGCCGGGCCGCACCTTCTTCATTCCCCATAAGAAAAATGGAACATCAAAGATGCCAAGCTCGGATGCAAACTTATCCGCAGTTATGCTGGCAATGCTTGCAACATAAGCAAGCAGGAACATATTATCTCCAGTAAAGAAGAGTGCAATCACCATGAGGGTGGGGGTAAGACCGTTTGAGATGACATTCTTCCAGCCGCGGTCTCCCTCAAATATGTTCATGCGCTTCTTTGAGCGGGCGCCATAGTTTGTTGCAAGCACGCTTATGAGAAGGAAGATAAACATGAGCAGGAGCAGTTGCATCCCCATGGGATAACCAAGAACCAAGATAATAACTCCCATTATAAGGGCAAGGAGGAAACCCATCTTATCAAGCATAAAAGTACCTGACATACTAATCACCTGCTTATGGGTATGCACCACCTATAACATGGAAGCCGTTTTTCTCAACCAGGAGCGTACACTCGTGCTGGGATACCATTGCACCATCAGATTCACGAAGTGGGGGGTATGATGTAATAACCTCTGATAACTCAAGTTCACGAACCGCATTCTGGAGTGCAAATGAGGAGGGTTCTATCTTGTGCATCCATCTCTCTGCAAACGGGAGCGTCTGCCTCTCGCTGTAGAAATGGGAGAGGATCTTGCGCGCGGTTGCGTTGCGCACTGCGCGCGGTGAAGAAATCGCAAATATGCCGGGCCGGCCGTGGTCGTGTACATACCCTTCCCCGGTTGTGGCAAATGTCTCTATTGCAATCACCATGCCCTCCTTGAGCGGGAGCAATATATTATTTTCATGATTGAGAATGCTTATGCCTGCATGCACAGTATAACGGTCCATGGAGTGGCCCGTAAGATTAAATACAGGATTAACATTGTGCTCGCGCATCACTGCGTGTATTGCACTGCCAAGTTCTGAGATGGTTGTACCCTCTTTTACGAGTTCAACTGCTGTCTTGAGCGATTTGCGGGAGGCATCCTCAAGATGCGAGAGCGCCGGGTTGAGGTTTACGGTTGTGGCACAGTCGCATATGTATCCATTTATGTGAACGCCAAAATCAACCTTTACTATGGAATTTTCCGGAACTGTTGAATTGTCCCCATACAACGGGGCGTAGTGGGCTGCGTATTCATTCACCGCAGCGCTGCAAGGAAATGCGGGTAATGCACCAAGATCTATAATCTCCTGCTCAATCTTATCGCAGATGTCTGCAAGCCTGGCGCCTACGCGCACTTTATCAGGAACAGTTTTCAAAACTTGGTTTGCAATCTCTCCGGCTTTATCGTGATCTTTTCCGCCATACATACAAAACACTCGGATAAGATAAAACAAAAAAACTTATAATTGGAAAGAGGGGCGTTGCACAGAAATACTGAGGTTTAAATAGTTTGTGATGACTAATAAATTGCTGGAAAAAATGATGGCCGCGATGGTGCAATGGTAACATGGGGGGCTGTGGAGCACTTTCTTTATGCTGGTGCATAAATAACAGCCCTTTGCTCTGAATGCAAATGGGCATGCAGAGATCCCCAGACCCGGGTTCGATCAGCGCAGAGGAAATATTTTTTCCTCAAGGTGCTAGAAAATCCCGGTCGCGGCCCTCCTTCTTTTAGAGATCAGGCAGCATAATCCGCATTTAAGGTTCTGCTCATCTTTATGAGTTTTTCAGTGGCGTAAGATTCAAACTCAAACCCCATCTTCTTCCAGAAATTAAATGCATAATCATTGCCAACTACAACTGTGAGGTAGATGAACTTAAGACCGCGTGAAACTGCCCAGCCAACTGCGCGCTCAAACAAGGCATGCATTATGCCTTTATTCCTGTATTCTTCAAGAACATATGCCTCTGAAATCTTTGCTGCACCGCTTTCCTTGTGTGCCACCTTTATTATGCCTATGATTTTGGGCCCATCCTCCGCAACAAAGTAGGCGCAGGAGCTATCGTGCAAAACCTCATCCAATACGCGCGCTGTGATTTCACTTCTCGATGGGACTTTCCTTATGAGCTTGCCTTCAAACTCGGCAAGCTTAATACAGAGAGAGATTATCTGGTCAATATCCAGAGCGGTTGCCTGTCTAACTGTGTATTTCACAGTAATAGTAGGATTGCAAAAAAATATTACATTATTTTGGTTGGGTGGGAAGATGTGAGGCGCTTGAGAAGGGTTATACGGGATGCGCTGTCTTCATCTTCAAGTGTGTATTCTGTGAGATGGAAGAAAATTACATTATTTTGGTTGGATAGGAAGATGTGAGGCGCTTGAGAAGGATTATACGGGATGCGCTGTCTTCATCTTCAAGTGTGTATTCTGTGAGAGGGGAGAGAATTGCTAATGAGAACTTCTTCACATCATCCATCTCGGGCATGTTCTCTTTTTTCAGGCGGGTGCGCGAGTAGCCGAGATACATATAGGACTTTACTTCAACAAAATCTGGCTGGGCGGTCGAGATGAGCTGTGCAAACCCTGCTGCATCCTCGGGAGAATCATTAACACCTTTGATGTGCGTTATCCGGATCACGCGACGCGTGTTCATATCCTTCCATATGGTCAGCGATTTCATGAGCCGTTCCCAGCCATCCTTATAGTACGGCCTGCTGAGCTGTATGTAGCCCTCTTTTGATGGTGATACAAGCGAGATGTAGAGCTGTGTTGGGAGTGCATTCTTTTTCTTAAGTTCTAGGAGCATATCGGGCTCCTCACCATTCGTGACAAGGAATATTGTCCTGGTCTCCTTCCTGGATTTGAGTGCAAGAATAAGTTCGGGCAAATAGGGGTAGAGTGTTGCTTCACCGCTAAGCGAGAGCGCCCAGTGGTCGGGTATAATTGCACGCTCCCACTGCGCACGCGGTGTGCGCTGGTCTCCGCCAAAACCGTTGAGCTGTTTCTTTCTCTCGCGTATGCACCCATCAATTATTGCTTCCGGCGGGTCAAACTCCCCTTTAAATGCAGTTGGTGGATGGAACATCTCCATGGGCCGCCAGCAGTGAAGACAGTTGTGCTCGCACCATGCAACTGCGGGGCTTATCTGTGCGCACCTGTCCGCATGCACTCCGTAAAACTTCTCCTTATAACAGGTGCCGCGACCCGTGAGTGATTTCTTCGTCCAGCTGCATATCTCAACTGCTGAATGCTTCCCCACTATGCCGTAATGCTTCTTCTGAAAATTCAACCTGAGATTATCATCTAAAAAAGGCATTGCAAAAATAAGAGGCAAAAGTAATAAAAGGAATTATTTCTTCTTTTTCTTTGCTTTCTTCTTCGGGCCACAACATCCACATGCCATTTTATATCACCGTAAGAAGATTGATGAGTAAGAATATAAACATAGCTGGATTCGGAATTGCTTGCTGCTTAGTAGTACCCTCCCTGTATTCGTCCTCCTCACTCTCGATTTCTTCCTCCTCTGCTTCGCTCTCCTCACTCTCATCCCATTGGTACTGCTCCTCCTTGCCCAGTTCCTCCTCTTTTTCCTCTTCTTCCTCGCCGATCTCCTGTTCAGTGTCGTGCTCGAGCTCTTTCTCTTCCTTCAACTCCTCCTCTTTCACACTCTCATCTATCTCAAGAGGGGTTTTTGCAAGGGGCGTTTTCTTGCGTTTTTGCTTGGTCATTTTCTTCGTGTTTTTCTTGAGATGCTTTTTAGGTATGCTCTTGACTTTCTTGGCTTTTGTGACCTTGGTGCTGCGCTTCTTTGCAGGTTTACTTTTGTTCTTCTTGGCCATAAAAACAACCTCTACCCCCATATCGGCAAAAAGTTATTAATATTAATTTAACTAACTTCTCGCATATGGAAACTGCTAAAAGAGGGCTATCAGAAGGAAATAGTGCTGTAAGAGAGCTCATCGGCAAGGGTGCGGAGGCATACATATACAAGGAAGGCGGCTATGTAATCAAGGTCAGGGAAAGCAAGGGATACAGACACCCAGAGCTTGATGCAAAGCTGAGGAAAACAAGGACAAAGAAAGAGGCAACCGCTTTGGAGAAATGCAGGTGTGCAGGGATACCCTGCCCGGAAATAAAAACGTATACTGAGAGCGCTATAGTTATGGAGTATATTGAGGGCAAGAGATTGAGCGAGATATTTGAGGAGAGCGGTTCTGGGAAGAAAAGAGAGTATGCTGGAAAGTGCGGGGCCCTTCTCGCGGAGATGCACAAGATTGGATTGTGCCACGGGGATTATGCACTCACTAATCTCGTAGAGCATAATGGCGCCATAAGGCCCATAGATTTTGGCTTGTGCGAATTCTCAACCTATTACGAGAAAAAAGCCGCAGACCTGGCTGTGATGTATAGTTCAATGAAAGATGAGGAGGCATTTAATACATTTATTGAAGAATATAAAGCACGTTATTCTGATTCGGAAGAGGTTGTCAGAAGGTTTGGGAAAAACCTGACACGTGGGAGATATAAGAAAAGGTGATTATTTCTGAAGTTGAAGTTTTTCGGGGGGGCCGATGAAGTCGGCAGGAGCTGTATAGAAGTCTTGGATGGCAGGCATTCCCTGTTGATGGATTACGGCGTTAAGATTGGGGCGCAAGAGGAGTATCCCACTATAAAGAAGGTACCTAAAAATATTGTTATTACGCATGCGCATCTTGACCACGCAGCATACCTGCCCCACCTGTTCAGGAAAGAGAGAAAAACGAACGTCTACATGACAAAGCCAACGAGGGATTTAATACAGCTTATGATCGCGGACTACATGAAAGTGAGCCGGAATAATTTTGACAATGGGAAGGTGCTTGAGAACCTAATGAGAAACTGCAGGATAGTGGATTACGGGGCAGTCGTGGATGCGGGCGTTAAGTTTAGCCTTCACAATTCAGGCCATATACTCGGGAGCGCTTCGGTGCTTGTGCACAATCCAAAAGGGAACCTGCTTTACACGTCGGATTTTAGCACAAGGAGTTCGCGGATTATGGACTCTGTTGAGATGGGGCTCAGTGCACGAACCGCAATCGTTGAAAGCACATATGGCGGGAAGGATAGTATCCTGCCCTCAAGCAAGGAGATTGGAAAACAGCTAGTGAAAATAGTTAACAGCACGCTCAAGAAGAATGGGCGGCTGCTCATTCCGAGTTTTGCTGTGGGGCGCGGGCAGGAGCTTGTGCTTATGCTGGATTCATATATGAGAGGCGGGCTTATCGAGCCGGCACCCATTTATATTGACGGGATGATTAAGAAGGCGCTGCACATATTCAGGCACGATGTGATCTATGCAAAGAAGGAACTACAGCATAGTATACTGGTAAGTGATGTGGACCCGTTCAAGAGCAGGTATGTATTTGTACCTCAGAGCAGGGACAGGAAGGATGCAATTGAGGAAGGAAGCATTATCATTACAACATCGGGAATGCTTAAAGGCGGGCCCGTGCTGACCTATCTCAAAGAGCTGGCAGGCGAGAGAAGGAACACATTGATGTTTGTAGGGTATCAGGCGCCGGGAACCCCTGGAAGGAAGATTGTTGATGGGGAGAGAAGCATAACCATTCACGGGCAGGAGATAAAACTGAAGATGAAGGTTGAGACCCTACATATGAGCGCGCATGCAGACCATAACGGGATTGTGCAGTACTTAAATAACGTGAAAGGATTGGAGAAGGTATTCATTGTGCATGGAGAAGAGAACAAGAGAAAGGAGTTGGGCGAATCGCTGAGCGATAGGTATGAAGTAATTCTTCCAAAAACAGGTGAAGAGTACAAAATATAATAGGAGATCTTATTTTACCTTGAGGGCGTACTTGCCGGCCATCTTTACATCAAGGTACTTGGCAAGCTGGGAGGTCTCTGGATTAATGATTATGATAAACCCTGCCCAGTTGTCAGTAAGCTCGCTAGAACCGCATGCGGGGCAGTTCTCTGCGCCTATACTCACATACCTGCACATCCTGCAGGCCTTCTCAACACTCATAAATTCACCTACTTCTTCTTTGAGGAGGATTTCTCCGCACGGCCGCTCGCGCCCTTTGTCTCCTTGTTCCACTCATCCTTACCGAGACCGCGGGTTCTCATAGAGAGGCCGACCTTTGTCTCAAGTATTGTCGGTTTTATGCTGACTGTTATGATGCGCGCCTTCACCACATCCCCTTTCTTGAGGATACGCTTTGTATTCTTGCCTACAAGCTGGGATGCCTTCCTGTCAAAATGAACAATGTCATCGGTGACCTGGGAGAGGTGCACAAGACCCTCTAATGGACCGAGAGAGAGGAATGCGCCAAACTCAACTGTTTCAGTGACCTCGCTCTCAACAACTTCGTTTATTTCAGGGTAATACGAGAGCAGATCAAAATGCGCATCGTAGTATGCTGCACCATCGCCGGGGACTACATAGCCCCCGCTCACATCGCGCACCCCCTGTATGCTGAGCACAACACCCAAGTCGGTATCCATCTTTCTTTCGTATTTCTCGCGCAGAATCTGAAGGATTGCGTCTTCCCTCTTCATAGCAAACATTTCCGGGGGAACACGGACCGAATCCGATATAGTGTAAACCTTGTACATCCTGCCACCTACGTTATAACTATTCTGTTAGACTTCGTTATGCTTATAACACTAACGCCGCGCTCACGGGCCTCCCTTGCAAGCTTTAAATCTACCGTGGCGATTAGGGGCTGTTTGAGGAGCCACTTGTCTGGGGTCTCAACTGAAGGAATAATCTGCATATTAAGCGTGCGGGCAAGGGTGAGTGCAAGTGCTGCATCGGGAGCGGAACTGCGGGCTGAGCGAGAGATGTGGTTAAGCTCTCTGAGTACGCCCTGGCTTGTATAGAATTGCACAGGGCCGCCTACTGCATCTTCCACGCGTTCCCTGCCTATCCTTCGCTTGGCCATGAATATGAGAAAGCTTGTGTCTACTGCAACGCGTTGCATAGTATTATTTGCTTATATTACTAATAAATAACCATGCAAGAGGAAGAGTTTGAGGTAGAGATAGATATAAGAAAGAGTGTTATGGAGAATGCAAATGAATACTACGAGAAGGCAAAGCGTGCAAAAGAGAAGGCAAAAAGAATAATGATTATGCTCGAGCAGGGAATTGATATAAGAGAGGGAAGAAAGGAAGAGAAGGCGGGTGGCGGGGAAGGCAAATTGAGGTGGTATGAGCATTTCAGGTGGTTCTTTTCTCAGAAGGGGTTCTTGGTTGTTGCCGGCAAGAATGCAAATCAGAATGAGAGGCTGTACAAATCGGTGATGAAACCTGGTGATCTTTTTCTGCATGCTGAGATTGTTGGAGCGCCATTCACAATAATCAAGAATGGAATGAATGCAGATGAGGGGACTATTGCCGCAGCGGCACAGTTTGCAGCAAGCTATTCTAGGGCATGGAAGTTTGGGTATGCTACAGTGGATGTGTACTCGGCAAAGATGGAACAACTCACTAAGAAAACAAGTGGAGCATACGTTAAGAAAGGAGGAATCATTATCCTTGGTGAGAGAACGTGGTACAGGAATACAACGCTCGGGCTGGCTGTCGGGTATTACAATGAAAAACTCGTGTGTTTCCCGGCGTTGTGTGCGGGAATGCTCAAAAATTATGTGAAAATCCTGCCCGGGACTGTTGAGAAAGAGACGGCTGCAAAAGAGATAGCAAGAAAAATTGGGGCGGACCCTGCAAAGGTTGCTGCACTGCTACCTGCGGGTGGCATATCCATCGCATAGTTATTTTTATTTTTTTACTTTACTAATAAGTGCGGGCTCCAATCGTCTAGTCCGGTTAAGGACACGGGCCTTTCATGCATATATGCAAGGAAAGCCTGTAACCCGGGTTCAAAAGCACTTTCTTTATGCTATCGCATAAAGAACCTGCACTAAGAAAGGAGTATGGCACTTTCTTTAGAAAAGAAAGTGCACTAAGAAAGGGAGATATATCCCCCTTGGGTTGCATAAAACCCTTCTGAAAACTCAGGGGGTTTGGGAGAGAGTCGAACTAAGAACCATTCCCTCATAATTGACGGGGGGTTTGGGCGGTGACGGACTAAACCCCTTACAAAAATCAGGGGGTTTGGGAGAGGGTCGAACTAAGGGGGATGTGCCCCCTTGGGTCGACATACTGAGAATCCCGGTTGGAGCTCTCTTTTTTATCATCGCTTACAATTGAAACGCGCATTCCACTATACAAGAAACAAGAATAAAATGGAAAGGCTTTTATCTTTAAAGCAATTAAATTGAGACCTATGTTCAATGGGGCTTCTAGTTCTAATCAACACAAAACAATCAAGAAAGAGCAGATTAAAACTAAAAGAGAGTTTGAAACACGTGATATTCTTGCGGATGCAACATACGAACTGCTCGCAAAGAGCACATTTGAGGAAGACGGGATCCATGAAACGCTCCAGCTTGCATTCAAGAACATAAGAAATATCGAGAGGATAAACATCCACTGGTGTGATGGGGAAGTGCGCGCCATAAGCCCTTGGCTATTCTTCACTCTTAATAAGAACGGCCGGGTTATGGGCAGGAACTTCAAATATGCATCCGCATCAATCGGGAAGGCAATTGATAATGAATCCCTTGCATACCTCCTTGCAGCCAAGGGGTTAACCTGTAAAGAAGGGATATACAGCAAGATCACCGAAGGGATGCTCTCATTCCCGCTGGGGATATACTGGAACAAAAGAAGAGGGGAAGTACTTATCTATGATATGGACCCGGATAATCACATGGTACTCAGAGCAGGGCCCGATGAATTTGAAGCAATGCGCATAATGTTTGAAAAGGCAAGCGGGGTTATCACGCCCATTATGTACAAGAAGGAGATGCGTGGGGTAATCGAGGTCTGCGGCAGCAACATCTATTTTGATGGGGAAAAGGAAAACGCAGATGGGCTTATAAGATATGCCGCAAGCCTTGCAAGGGTGCTCGGGATCCATAAGAGAATGCAGTTAGACCCACTCACACAGCTATTCTCAAAAGAGATGTTTGGAAGGGACCTTATTAACAGTATGGAGGGGTATTTGGAGAAAGGGAAAGAGTTCTCACTCATATACATAGATTGCGATAACTTCAAGAAAATCAATGATGTGCACGGGCACCTTGCTGGGGATAAGGTACTCAGGAATATTGCAAGAAGAATCATTGAGAGCACGCATTCGTACAAGGACAGGAATTACAGGGATGGCGGGGAAGAGTTTGCAACCATATGCAGTGCACCCCTTGATGTGGCAATACAAGTGGCTAAACGAATCTCAAGCAACGTAAAGAAGCAGATGCAAATAGAGACAATTGAAGACAATGAGACGAAAGATATTGAGATAAAGACCACTGTATCAATCGGGGTGGCGGATGTGCGCGTAATTGATATGAACGCAGTGGGGAATGTTGAGAAGGCCGCAAGAGAGCTCAAACGGATTGCGGATGAAGCGCTCTATAATGCAAAGGAGGAGCCGGGGAAGGACTCAATATTCATTGCGGAGAGGATTGATGATAAAATTGCATACCGAAAACTTCCGCGCGAAGAAGGTTCATAAGCTTGTTTTCTCTAATAGGGATAATGATGGATTACGAACAGCTTATTACGAGTGCAGTTGAGAGCGCCAAGGGCATTGAGTACGAGAGCTTCACCACATCACTTAGACTTCCAGAGAGTGCAGCAAAGGAAGAGGAGAATGTATTCAAGCGTGATGGGATCATCGGGAAAGAGGCGCTCAAAACAAGGATGGGGCGCGAGGTCAGGGAGAAAATTGAGAAGATTAGTGGTAAAAAAATGGACCTGAACGGGGATATCGTGTTTAAATTTGATCTGGATAGTGGTACGGTGGGTATTGAGATAAAACCGCTATTCCTGCTGTGCAAGTACAGAAAATTGGTGAGGGGCATCTCGCAGACAAGGTGGGATAAATATGACTCCTCAGTTGAAGGTTTTATTGTTGATGCAGCAGAGGAATTGTATGGATGCACAAATGCATTCCTGCACGGCTCCGGGAGGGAGGATGTTGATGTAAGAATGCTCGGGGATGGAAGAATCTGTGTTGTTGAGATTGTGGAGCCAAGAAAAAGAAGTGTTGATGCAAAAATGCTTGAAGAGAGGGTGCGCAAGATCTCACAGGGTGCTGTTGAACTCAGGGTGATCCGCCAGGTGGGGAACGAGTATGTGTGGATTACAAAGGAGGCACATTTTGACAAGGAGTATGAAGCGGAGGTTGAATTCAACAGGGAGATTGATGAGGAGATGCTTGGGAGGATTACGGCAATAAGAGCAGTTGAGCAGAGAACCCCGCTTAGGGTAAAACATAGGCGGGCGGATATGGTAAGAAAGAAGCATGTACTTAATATTGAGGTTTGTGAAAAGAATGAAAAGAGGATAAAATTCAGGATAAAGACAGAAGCTGGAACATATATCAAAGAACTTATAAGCGGGGATGATGGGAGAACAAGGCCCAGTTTTGCAGAGGCCGCCGGGTGCACTGCAAAATGCACATCGCTTGATGTTATAAATGTTTACGAATACATCTCTGAATGGTGGTAGCTATGATGCTCATAGGGTTTGCACTCGCCATACTTTTTCTTGCAGTAGCATCGTATTATGATATATTCAATAGAAGAACAATCCCGGATTGGTTGTCCTATATCTTCATTGTGGTTGCACTTGCATTCTCATTATTAACGGAGGGCATTGTACCCATAAAGATTGGTGCAGCTGCCGTTATCTTTGCACTTGGGTATCTGCTGTACAGGATCGGATACATTGGCGGTGCAGATGTATTTTTCCTGAGCGGGCTGGCGCTCATACTTCCACTAACATTTGAAGGTGGGAGCGGTTTGGCTGCACCCGTTATAATTGTGGTGCTTCTCATCTCAACAATCTTGATGGCATTATATTTGGAGTACAATTTCTTTGCACAGAAGAACAGGTTTGAGCCGAAGATGCAGGAGATTGCAACCGCAGTAATCTGGATTGTTGGGTATGGGATGGTTGCATATATGATCTATACATTTGGGATGGTACAGCTTGCTACACTTGCATTGTTAGTCGGCATTGTATCCTCGCTGTTTGCGCTCATAAAGAAAGACCTCACTAAAAGCCTGATAACTTTCGTTGCGCCCAGCAAGATTATTGAGGAGGATATACTTGCAGTGGAAGAGATGAACCCAACGATTGTGCAGAAATACGGGCTTGAACGGCTCATAACTAAGGAGCAGATTGAGAAAATCAAGAAGGCAAAGATTAAGCGGGTGCCTATATACGGAAAATTGCCTCCCTATATGCCGTTCATGCTTATAGGCGTCATTGCCGCGCTGGCCCTGATACTGCTCTGAAGAATTTTAGATTTTTATTGGGACTGGCCCGTGAGCCGGCTTATTACAACTTTCTTATCAAGCGCAAGAATGAACGGGAATAGTTTTGGGCCGCGATCTTTTCCCAGGAGAAGCGAGTAGGAGTACCTGAAAAATTCTGCTATGGGCACATCGTGCTCAATGCACAGCTGTTTTGCGCGGGCTGAGAGAACTTCCTCTGTTGCCTCTGGCATCTTGTACATCTCACAGAATTCTTTGAGTACGCGCTTGACATTATCAGGCACAAGTATATACCTAGTAAGCGAATCCTCTGGGGAAAGGAGTGTATACTTTGATTCTGGGCCGGCATAGAGGTTTATCCAGTTGCGTGCAAGCCGGATCCTTCTGCGTGCATTCGCAATATCCTGTTCGGATGCGCCGTTCAGATGGCCAAGCGACTTTAATTTCTGAAGCGCCTGCTCATCATCCATCAACTGAGCAAGGACAGATGCAAACCCATAAGGAATGCGCACGGGCATCTGATCCGGGACCTTGGTCATTGAGAGCTCGTACATCCTCTTTGAATTCTCTTCCCTGTTCTCGCTCCGTGCCTCTGCTTTGCCAAAGTAGATGCGCTCGGTTTCATCAAACTCATCAACGAGTTGGGATATGTGCTTGAGGTCAAGGTCGCGTTGCTTCTCAGGCCTGCGTGTATAGAACATCCTGAAGACCTCCGGCTCCATTACCTTAAGCATATCCTGTACTATGTAGACATTGCCCTTGCTCGCACTCATTTTCTCCCCATTTACTAGGAAGAACTCGTACATGAATGGGATTGGTGGCTCACGGCCAAAGACCTTAGGCATTATCTCAAGAAGACTCTTCCAGCTGCCTTCATAATGATCCTTGCCAAACGGCTCAAATGTGGTGTTGAATATGCACATGAGCGCGGGCCATTCAAACCGCCATTGAAGTTTTCCCTCGCTCCAAGGGACTTCGCCCTCATAGCCGCAGCCCTCGCTCTTTTTCTTTTTTATGGATTTGCCCCCGCACACGAAATGCACGGTCTTCTTCTCAAGGTTAACCGAGTCAACATTTGCGAGCCTCCCGCATTGCGGGCATATTGCATCAAACGGGATATAATCGGCACTCTTCGTAGACTGAAATTTTGATATGATCTCCCCAACGAGCGCTCTCTTCTCAAAGACCTGCCTTATGTATGGCTCAAACCTGCCCTCTTTATACAGAGCATCTACTGAGTAAAGCGTCGGGTTAATGTCGAGCGCCCTGAGCCCCTGCATCCACACTTCTGTAAAATGCTCGCTCCACGAGTTGCAGCAGCCAAAGGGGTCTGGGATTCTGCACAGAGGCATACCTAAATAATTGTGTATCTCTGGAAATTCAGAGGTGTTGTGCCAGTTGCCGTCAAGGTCTGCAATGCGCGAAGGAACATCCTTGAGCGGGTCGCGGTCATCTGTGGTGTGCACAAATTCGCATTCGAGGCCTTTCTCGCGGATTGCCTTCACTGGAAACCAAGCGCGCAGTACATCGTTGAGATTGCCGATGTGCTTCCCACCACTCGGCGTCTGCTGGCATTTCACGTTGGGGGTCTTGCCCTCCCTGCGTGAGCGTTCAATGATCTGCTCTGCCAAACTGTCTGCCCAGTGCATACAAAAAACCTCCTGTTTTTAAGGAAGCATCGCCCCGCTCTCTATCTTTTCACGCACATACTCGCCAACGAATGTGAGCTTCTGCCCCTGCAATGCATCCTGCTCAATCTTCTTCTTTGTCTTGAGCACGATATCGAGCTCCTGCACCCACTGTTTATGCCTTGCAATCCACGGGTAGGATTTCATCTCCTCTGCCCTCTTTATGTCGACTTCCTTTGCGTTTATGGTGAGTTTTTTCAGGAAATCGTAGCGCTCAATATCACTCATTGTAACGCCTATGAACCTGGCTTCCGGTGTCGCGAGGCTCTTGGAGAGGTATGCGAGGTTCATTGAACCGGTCTTGATCGCCCAGTAGATGTACCATCCCCACGCATCACAATCCGTGAATACATAGATTGGAAGCTTGCGGTCTGCAAGTTTGCGGATGAGCCTGCGTGTTCCCCTGGATGCCTGGCCTTTGGGCGTGATGAGAATGCAGTTATTCTTCTTCCAGAACTTATCCTCGTTGAGCCTCTGCCAGAGCGCATCCTTTTCCACAACCAGTACATAATCCGCATCAATATCTACAAATTCCATCCCATTATCTACATCGCTCGGGATCATCCAGCCGGAACGCCCCTGTTTTGAGGCATCTATCGTGCTCTCCTCCCCGCCGAATTTGTCCTTGATTATCATATTGCCTGCAACAACGCCTTTACGGTCTGTTGAAAGGTTGAAGTCCTCGCGTTTGAGGTCAAGAGCTGCCTCCAGGTCTTCTATGAGAGGGTTGGATTCGGACTGCTCGCTGAACAGCTCTTCATCAACATCCTCACCGATTGTAAACTTGAGCTGGTAGTAGAGGCCCCTGATTGAGGTGTGGAGGCCCTGCTCAAGAAATGATTTGAGCTTTGCAGCAATTGCCACCGTTTGCATAAACTTCTTCGCCTGGGATACATGGACAAATGTGCGCGTTTCCTTTGCATCACCAAGGTAGAGCGCGCCCGTCTCCGGGTCTGACTTGACATTGGAGCGGGAACGCACGGGAGTAAGGAAAGAGGGGGATTCATTGGTCTCAATCTCCTGCACCATCTCCCGGCCAAGCTCAACAAGCTTGTTATATGCCAATGAGGTCTTATCATCAGATTTTGCTTCTTTTGCCATGAGTATCACCTATCTACTATTCTACATATCCTCTTCATCAAACTCAATCTTGCCGCTCTCGCCTTCACCTTCACCGCCTTCCTCTTCCATAAGGACGCGTGTTTTCTTCTCCTTCTGGTCTTCGGCAGCCTCATCCGCCTTGAACTTCTCAAACACAAGGAAGGTGAGCTTCTGCTGTAGCTCCTCCTTCTTGCCGGTGTTCGCTAGAAGTGGCAGGTGTTCTGAAAGCAGTTCAATGTAGCGAATGATTGCCTTCCTTTTTGTGGCGCGGGTCTCCTCTCGCACCTTCCCCGCAAGGTATCTCTGCAAATCGCGTGCTACATCCATAACTGCAAACTTTATCTCATCAACAACTTCGGGTTCAGCTGCAACCGACTGTTTGCCTGCCCCGGTGTAAGGAACAAATGCTGAGATGATATTGACAAAAACTGTGATGGGGGTGGTATCAAACTCGCCTACCCCATACCTCTTCCACTCAATGCTCTTCACGGCTTTTGTGATTGCGCACCCGCCCGCATCAAATAGCAGGGGGGAGCGGTTTGAAAATCTCATAATCTCGCCGCCAACTGCTCCGGCTTCTGTACGGGCGCCAGCCTTCCCGCCATATGCAATTGCGGTCTCCACTATAAACGGAACACCGCCCTTGTAAACCTTTGGGGGGCGCGAGCGCACGGAAAGATATTCAGGGCTGAGCAGGCTGCGCAGTGAGATTTCAATCTGCTCGTTGCCTATCGGCCTTAGGCCCTCTGCGGAGGGTGCAACCCATTTTACCTTCTTGAATGCTGCCACAAGCCGGCGCGCATCCTCCCACGTTACATCGCGCGGGTTCATATCAAAATCAAACTGCGGAAGCACTGCTTTGAGTTCATCAACCTTTGAAGGAGTAACCCTTGCAAGTTCGGTTGTGAGGAAAGAGCTCACCTTACGTGCGGGTGAGGCGCGCATCAACTCGTAGAGCGTGTGGCTCTCCAAGCCGAGCGGGTGCGGCTGCACTTCCTTGGGCCGTTCGGGAAGCATTTCCGAGACGCGCGGGAACCGCACCTTGCGCCCTTCCGGATCTATAAACATTATCTCAGCATGGGGGTTGGCAATTGCTGTTCTCTTCAAATACTCGAGCGGGCTGTACTCGCTGCGGTCGTACTTTACATCAGCAAACTCGGCCATCACTTCGAGACCGCGGAAATCCCCTTCATATTCCTGCATATCAGATACATGCGGGGCATTGGTCTTGATGTTGACTGAAACATTACACTCGTAAATCTTGCCGTTGCCGGTTGAGGAGCGTACATGGATGGGTTTGCCCGAAGTAAGCTGGGCGAACATTGTACATCCTGTTGCGCCGATACCCTGTTGTCCCCTCTGTTGCATATACCTGTGGAATTTTGTGCCTGAGAGCATCATGCCGAGCGCTCTTCCTATGTTTTCTGAAGGAATGCCGGGGCCGTTATCACTAATCTTAACGAGGTAATGCTCCTCTCCGACTGCTGTTATTTTTACAGAAATTTCCGGGAGGATTCCGGCCTCCTCGCATGCATCCAAGCTGTTGGTTACATACTCGTGAACAACCGTGGTAAGAGAACGCACCTTGCCAGAAAAACCGAGCATCTGCTTGTTCTTTGTGAAGAACTCTGCTACGGAATGCTCCTTGAACTCCTCAAAAATCTCTTCTGCGGTCTTTATAGCTGCCTTTCCGTTCTCCGTATTCATACCTTCTGGATTTTCTTTTGAAGCCATACTCCACTCACCTACAAAATATCATCCGCTACTCCTTCCAAAGCTTCATCTTCTCCTCCTTGATCTTTCGCCTGCCCGCCTCGAGAAGATGGTAGACTTTCTTGTGAGGCGAGCCGCGCACTATTGCATCGATTGCATCGGATGCAAGTTCGACGCCCTCAAGCCGGCCTATCAGAAAGATCTGGTCGTTGCATATGGTCATGTGAACCTCTGTTATCTCTTCAATTATCCTCTTTGTCTTTCCTTCGGCACCGATGATGCGCGCGAGTATCCTGCGGATGTCCCGCTCCTTGTCTCCCGTGATCTCGCGCATATCAACGATCTTGAGCATGAACTCATCAGAGAAGAGGCGGAGCGCCTCCCTGTAAGGGACGCCACCCATACCCAGTGCGGTAAGTACATCCTTTGCTTTGAGCTCAATGAATGGGTCCTCGGATTCAAATTCAACTGTGAGGTCTTTAGGGTTGAATTCCAAGATTAGCCCAATTCGCTTAAGCTCCTTCATAACTGCTGGGCTGAACTGCTTCAAATGCTTCCTCTCAATAGACAGAATCTGCATAACAGTAGATTAAAGGAGTTCACGCTTATAAATGCTACCCTGGCGGGTTTCTCTCGAAAAAGAATGTAAAAAATAAGTAAATTATGCCACCCTGAACGCGTCAAGGTTCATGGGGGCGCGCGCATCTGTCTTGAACAGGTAGCCGAGCGTGCGCGCCATCTCCTCGCATTTGCCCTGCTCGCCGTGCATTGTGAACACATTCCTGAAGTTCTGGTTCATGTCCCTCACAAATGCTATGAGCTGTCTGCGGTCGGAGTGGCCTGAGAACCCTTCTATCGTCTTGTGCTGCATATTGAGCTGGAGGTTCTTTATCCTGCCGTTCTCATCTGTAACCTGCAGTTCTTTCTCGCCGCCCTGGATTTTCCTGCCGATGGAGGTGGGCGACTGGTAGCCGACAAAGAAAAGCGAGTTCTTTGGGTCTTCCGCCATCATCTTGAGGTATTCAAATGAGGGGCCGCCCGTGAGCATTCCTGAGGGTGCAAGTATGATGCAGGGTTCGCCCTCCACAATCTCCTGCCTGTTCTTCTTAACGGGCTCGAAGATGGGGGACTCAAACGGCGATTCATCAGAGAGAATCCTGCGCTGGATCCCTTTCTTGAGATATTCAGGATATGCCGTGTGGAATGCTGTGGTTTCAAGAATCATGCCGTCAAGGTATACTTTATAGGGGAAATCGGCTTCCTTGCCGCGCACAAATTTCTCGAGCGTAAGCATTACCTCCTGAGAACGGCCGACTGAGAAAACGGGTATGAGAACCTTGCCACCATTCTTCAGAGTGGCCATTGCAGAGTCCCAGAGGTTCTGGTCGCGCTCGTATGAGCGGGGCATTACATCGTTCTTGCTTCCATATGTGCTCTCAATGAAAAGCGTCTCAACACGCGGGAACAGCGTGTCCGCGGGCTCAAAGAGCGTTGAGGGTGTATAGCGGATGTCCCCGGAGAAAACGAGGTTGTGCTTGCCGTTGCCTATGTGCAGGTGAACGGTGGCACTGCCAAGGATATGGCCTGCATTTCTGAATGTGAGTTTCATATGGGGGGTAATATCTGTGACCTCGCCGTAGTTGCGGGTGATTGTATGCGCAACCGTCTTCCTCACATCGGAATCTGAGTAGGGGGGCTCTTTTCCCGTCATGTTCATTACTTTGATTATATCAAATTGCAGGAGCGTCATAAGGTCGCGTGTGGGTGGTGTGCAGAAGACAGGGCCATCATAGCCAAGCTTGAATAAGTAGGGGAGGAACCCGCTGTGGTCGGTATGCGCGTGCGATATTATGACTGCGTCAATCTCCTCAATTGTAAGCCCCATGCTGCTTAGGTAGGGGTATGCACGATTCGGGTCTGTGGTATCATTGTTCATTCCGATATCTATGAGGACATTCTCCTTATTCGTCTGCACGAGAAGGCAGGAGCGGCCAATCTCCTTGAATGCGCCGAGCGCAACTGCCTTCACCCATTCAATATCCCCTTCTGCCTGCGCAACGTTCACCTTCTTCCCGAAATTGCCAAGAAAACGCTTGCGCTCGCCTGCGGACTGCGCCTCAGAACCGCGTATGCCGCGGATTATGTTTGAGGGGATTGTGGGGGAGCGCTGTACGCGTGCAGCCCACCCTGTCTTAACCATAATCTCTTTCAGGTTCATGCCGCCCTTGCCTATAACAAGGCCCGGTTTGAGCGCATTAATAACAACCTCGCCAAACTCGGGGATAAATGTGATGTCATTCTCCCCAACCCCTGCTTCCTCTGGTATGAGGGTGCGAATGAGCGAAAGCGTCTCTTCGGGCGGCTTGCGCTGGGATGCCTCACATCGTACAAGGATCTTCTTGCGCATGCCACGGGAAAGGTTCTTCATCATCTCCTCATTCTCGTAAAAAGGAGCGGGGTTCGTGAGATAGATCGCTACATCCGGCCCTTCCATCTCTATCCTTACAAGTCCACATTCAGGCGGAAGCAACTCTTCTGCCTTCTTCTTAAGCTCTGCCTTATCCATCTAAAATGCACCTCAGATTATTGAATTAGCAATGCCCCTTCATAAAAATTATTGGGAAGAAAGTAAAGATTGGATTTCCTCTTTTGAGTATGTCTTGTACCCTTTAGGGGTAATCGAGACAAGCGCGATACCGTCGCCCGTTGCGATGTCGCGCTTCATTGCGATTGAAATTGCACGCACGGCTATCGGGAGTAGGTCTTCAACTTCCATATTCTCCTTGTATATGCTCTCCAAGTAGCCGAGGGCTACCGGTGAACCGCTCCCAGTGGATGTGTATTTCTCGATCGTGACGCCACCGAGCGGGTCAAGGTTGTATATGGCCGGGCCCTTATCATCTACACCGGCAACTAGAAGCTGAACAAGGAATGGGAAATACTTCTGCTGGAAAAGGATGTTAGCGAGAAGCGTTGATGCTGCGCGCACGGGGATGGGCGCGTTGTTTTGAAGTTTGAACAGTTTGAGTTCGGCCTGCATATAACGAACAAGCGCCTGTGCATCGCCAACACTGCCCGCGATCGTCATGCCGATGTGATCATCGAGCTTGTGAATCTTCTCGGCCTCCCTGCTCGCTATAAAGTAGCCCATGCTTGCGCGCATGTCTGCTGCCAGCACCACTCCATCCTTGCCTACCATTGCAACTGTGGTTGTACCTTTCTTTGGGTCAAAATTCTGCTCCATAAAAACTCACCATTATTGGGGTTTATAGTATTAGAAAAAAACGGTAGGAATAGAGAACAAAACCTTTTAAACCTATACTGCAAATATTAGAAAAGAAGAAAGGAGTGGAGAGGTATGGAGGCGTATTGTGCATGGAGAAATGCGTCTACAGATCCGAAGACGCTGAAGAGTGATCTTCCCGTAAGGTGCAAGAATAAGGGGTGCCCGGGATTCTTGAATATAGACCCTCTCCGTGAGGATCCGTGTAAGAAATGCGAGTTTTTCCTGAGAGATATGAGTATGGAGTCAAAAAAGAAGAAGTGATTACTCGCACACCTTGAAATCTGCCAGTGTGCTCTTTACACCCGGAATGTATTCGCCTATGAATTCTGTTGAGATATCTGAAACCTTCTTTGAAATCCTGTAGAGATTCCGTGAGGACCCGTGTAAGAAATGCGAGTTTTTCCTGAGAGATATGAGTATGGAGTCAAAAAAGAAGAAGTGATTACTCGCACACCTTGAAATCTGCCAGTGTGCTCTTTACACCCGGAATGTATTCGCCTATGAGTTCTGTTGAGATATCTGAAACTTTCTTTGAAATCCTGTAGAGATGCTCTTCACTGCCTTTGATCACTGTTATGTGCGCTATGACCAGTTCATTGTGAATATCATAGAGCCCGCTCTTTAATTCAACCTTTACTGTGCCACCATCAATTGCAGGAAGCTCGATCTCTTTGCCTTTGATCAGAGTATACCTCTCATTATCCACCTGTACTTCAAGTGATGTTAGTGTATAGCCGATGTTTGCAATCTGGATATCACAAGTGGTTCTGGTAGTATAGTCCTCATTCTTTGCTGTATAAACTGCATTTATGGTATTATTGCTGCTATAGGTTATCTCGGGAGGGTTATTTTCGCTCGTGCTCTTAACGGTGTAGTTCACTGAGTTCTCTTCTGGATTTATGTCCGTGATGTCTATATTGAGATGGCAGTGGGAAGGAAAATAGTCATTTTGCGCAGCCATCTTTGAGGATTCAAGTTGCGAAGCGTTGCATTCCTCAGAAATGGGTTTTGAGGAGTTGATTTTGCTGCATGAATACTTCTCAGTGATAAGCACGAGGCCCGGGGGTGCACAGCTGGTGTCAACCTTGGCCTCAGGCGGTTGCGAGAGGCAAGAGGAGAGCATTATGCCTGCTGAGAGAACTGTCATTTGCATGAATTCCTTTACTCTCTGCGAGAGCGGTTTCCTTTCGGCAGGTTTTTGTTGAATGATGACCATGCTTGTGATTTCTACTTGCGCGTATTTATAGTTTGCTAAAACGCAAAATACTTATACCTGACCCTCCTGCAATAATACGATGGAAGCGCTGGTCAAGGAAAGGAAGAGGGTGCATTACGTAGCTGGAAATGCAAACAGAAAGATTATCTCACTGCTTAGAGAGTTTGATAGGTTCCTGAGCGTTGATTTCATAGAGATTGATAAATGGGGGGCCGCCCAAAAAATTAAGGGAATTGAGCAGCCTCAAGGGTATCCTGCTGTCCTCATATGGACTGATGGATATAGCCATCACCATTCATTCTATTTTGATTATGTACAGGGCGAAAGAAAGGTTGTGAAGAGAAATATTGATGCACACTCTGATTATTTGATGATCGTGAGCAAGAAAAGAAAAAAGAGGGATGAACTTGACTTTACAAATCACATGGCATATTCTGAAATTGAGAACAATATGCTCGTGCAGTTTGCAATGCCTCACGTGTCAGAGATTGCCGCATTTGTGGAATATTCATTCTTGCTTGAGGATGCACAGATGGAAGGCAAGATCAATTATAGCGAGAGAAAAGAGCTTTCAACAGCGTTCGCAAGAAAGAAAGCAGATATTCAGGAGGGATATCCAAACGAGTACGGGATACACTTAACGATAGATTTTGATTGCATCTCCTGTTTTCCCTCGGCAGAGCCAAAATGGATTGTCGGCCGTGCATTCTCGCCCACACAGGTCGCACACGCAGTGATGGATGCAAGGGAAACGGGAAATCTATTAAGGGTTGATACGGGAGGATGCTATGAGCAGGTGCCAGAATTTGAACTGCAAAGTGATATTGATTTGAATGCGCCCGAGTTTGGGCTACCGCGGCAGCTCACGATACCTGCGATATGCGCGCTCACTAATGATGGCAAGTTAAGTGAAGAGTATGAAGTGCCAAGCAATTTTGAGAATGGAAGAGTGCCAAAGAAATTTGTGGATAAGATATGCAGTTATGCATTCCTGTGCTACAAGAAAGTGCTGGAGGCAGTACTCTTCGATTAAGAGAAGTTGCACTGGTATTACTGCAATTCTGCTTTTTTGGGAGGGATGGATTATTGCATCTAGTTTATGCTTAGAGAGAAGTTGTACTAGTATTACTGCAATTCTGCTTTTTTGGGAGGGATGGATTATTGCATCAAGGTTATGTTTAGAGAGAAGTTGTACTAGTATTACTGCAATTCTGCTTTTTTGGGAGGGATGGATTATTGCATCAAGGTTATGTTTAGAGAGAAGTTGTACTAGTATTACTGTAATCTGATTTTTAGGAGGGATGGATTATTACATCAAGGTTATGCTTAGAGAGAAGTTGTACTAGTATTACTGTAATCTGATTTTTAGGAGGGATGGATTATTACATCAAGGTTATGTTTAGAGAGAAGTTGCACTGGTATTGCTGTATTCTGATTTTTTAGGAGGATGGATTATTACATCAAGGTTATGTTTAGAGAGAAGTTGTACTAGTATTGCTGTATTCTGATTTTTTAGGAGGGATGGCTTCTTGCATTTAGTTTATGCTTAGAGAGAAGTTGTACTATTATTACTGTGTTCTGCTTTTTTGGGGGGACGGCTTCTTGCATCATCCACGAGTGCTAGCCAGGATTCGCCTATCTTGTTGAGATAGTTGCCGAATGTCTTGCTTAGGGATATAACCATCGGCCGCCTCTTCTGCTTTGTGTGTTCTGCAATAAGCGTTTCCCTCTCAACTTTTATGAGGCCCACGCGTTTCAAGCGGGGAAGCACCCTGTTGTAAAAAGTCGCCTTTGAGAGGGAGTTTTCCTTAACGAAGAGCGAGATCTCCTTGCCCTCCATATGATGGGCAAGCAAAAGCACACCCATAAACTTGCACGCAATGTCATAATAGGTGGGTTGGTACTTCTTGGGGAAAATGAAATTGAGCAGCTCTTCAAGGGTCCAGTAATTTCTCAGTGCATTCTCATTGTCATCCTGGAACTTGCGCAGGTCCGGCGAATAATGCGCCGGCAGGTAGAACGATTCCTTGCTCGGGATTCCTCTCGTTGCAATTGTGCGCTTCGTGCGCACCTGCTGTTCTGCGCTGTCCATGAGAGTATATTCCGCCTTTTGATTTATAAATATTTGAAGAGATATCCACACCATGTCCAGCGAAGGCATGTACAAAGAAGGCGGCCAGAAGGAAGAGAAGAAGAAGGGAGAGGAGTTTAAGAGCAAGGAGCTGATGGGAGAGCTGCAGAAAAAGCAGGCATACAAGGCGCATGCGAGATCTCTCTCAAATAAGGATGTGTTTTCACTATTTTCAGGGTTCAAGAAGAAATGGGTAAAAGGCCTCCTCGGCACATTGAAACGATTATTGGGATAATTAACCAGAATTAGCGATAGATTTTTATACAACTTACATAAAAAATACATGCATGGGTGAAGAGGTCTTTGAACATTTCGAGAATAATTCAATTTTCTATCCTAATTATGAGTATTTCGAATTTGTTAATGAGAAAGATGCGATTAAGAATGCTTTTTCAAAGATAAGGGATCTCGCCTTGGAAACAAAAGAATATGACAAGACAATCAAATGGTTTGAGACGCTTAAAGAATTGGTTAATTCTGTAAATTTAGGCGTAATAGTATATGGTAAAACGGTATATGGGAGTACAAATATTCGCGCAAGTGATCTTGATATTTACTTGGTATTTCTACAATCACCACAAGAACTTCCATCACATATACGAGATATAGCTTGGAATTTTACTAGATATGATGTAGCACCATCTTTTCTTCACAGCAAAGAATTTTACCAAAACGGCAACAGAGTAGACAGAATCTGTGGGTGGGCTCGTTTCGGTCTTTTCAACCATCTTTTGGTTTATCCTTCTGAGAGACAGCCATCCTTGATCGATGTAATAGATTATAGTAGGGAACGTATCAAAAATGCTGGGTTCTTTGAAGCAGGTGTGGGGGAATTATTGACTTATGCGGCGTATAAGATATTGGATAAGAAAGAAAGAGAATACTTTTGCAGTGAAGAGGAAACAAATTCGTTTTTCTCAAAAAAGTTGCCGGCCATAGTAGTCCAAACAGATTGGGGTATGCCTACTCCTCTTGAAGTAAATAGAGAAGTCAGAAGGGTTTTCAGGGAGAAATTTAGCGAGACAGACCTCTACCGGCTCGCTCTGGCGGCTATGAGGCGCATCAACATAAAAAAAGAAAAAAGAAAGGAATTGGCTTACGAGTTTGTTAAGGAATTAAAACCAAGAAACTTGTTGAAACTGCCGGGCTAAGATTGTGAATATACTCTCCTGCTTTAAATTTCTGTTATTCTGTATTCTCTGTGCTCTCCTCTTCAAGAGAGAAATTTCTTTCTTATTTTGTCGATTGAGGCGCGCACAGCTACCTTTTCATCCGTGGTTATATTGTCGTCCTTTAAAACCAGTTCAATGTACATCTCCTCAAAAAAGTCAAGCGTGGCCTGTCGGTCCTTCTCAAATGCCTTTCTGAACCACATTGCGGCTTCCTCCTCTTTTTCCATCATTACATAGCATAGGCCAATGAGACAGGCTGTGTGATAATCAACGCTTTTGAGAAATGCCTCATTAAGGATTTTAATAGCATCCTCAAACCGGAACATCTTGATAAAAACGTATGCCTTGCCTAAAAGAGGTTCAACGAGGTTGATGTCGAGCGTGGAGGACATATCAAATGCCAAGAGGGCCTCCTCATACTTGCCCATCTTGAATAAGGTCATTCCTTTCATATACCACGCAAGCCCCTGCCGTGGGTCAAGCTTGCTTGCATCTTCATATCCTTCCAGCGCTTCCTTGTGCTCGTTGCGGTCAAAGAATTCGTTGGAGCGGGAAACTAAATGCTCGTATGCTTTATCGACTGGTTTCTCGCTGTCATCACTGCCTTCGTTGCCGGACATAAATTGATATTCGGTAAGAATCTTTAAATATATTGAATTGCCAAAGTGCACATATGCACTGCAAACGGCATGTTATGGGCAGGAGGATTGTCTTTGCATTTTGCGATAAGGACCTTATAGGTAAAAAGCTTGAGGAGAAAGGGGTTGTTGTTGACCTGGAAAAGTATGCCAGATTCTATGTGGGGGAGGATCTTGCATCGTTTGATGGGGAGTTCGAATCAATCAATGCAGTGGGGAAAAAAAGCATTGAGTTCCTGATCAAGAAAGGGGTGGCAAGAAAGGAAGATGTGAGGTATGTACAGGAAGTGCCCATAATACAGATATACAAAATACGGGAGTAATTTTCCTAGATAGTTATGAAAAGAGTTGCTGGAAATAGGTTTACCCATTAATCATAGATGAAATGAGTGGGACTTCCACTTCCTCGCCTATTGCTGCCTTATATCCAACATAAAGACCAAAGAGCCATACAAGCCATCCTATGAGCAGTAAGGATAAGAATATGGCTAGGATACCAAGAATTGCCGACTGTTTGCAGTGGAATATTGTTTTCTCTTCCTTGTTGAGCAGATAAAGAACAAGCGAGCCTATGGGTGTAAAAAAGTATGCGAGGAATATATCCCACCTGGGTTGCGGTTTCTCTTTGGTTAAAGGTGTTGCGGGGGCCGGGGCAGCTGGGCCCTTTGAGATCTCACCTACAACAACCATCTCGCTCTCGCCTGTATCGTGCCTGAGCTTGTTCTTCTCGTCCTCAAGGAACTTGCCTGCTATTGGAGGGCGTTTTGCAGTTGCCGACTCGGATTTTTTGAAATCGCGTTTGCGCTTAAATGTGTCAACCATAATAACACCTCATCATAAGAGCTTCAAATGCTTGGTAAGCGGGTCAATCTCAGAAGTCTTGGCAGGGCCGATCGCAAGTGCAGTTGTAGTGCCCGGCTCGAGTTGTGTGAGGCCAGCATCTTTTATGAGTGCACAGGGAAGCCCCGCCTTCTTTGCGGCTATGAAAATTGCCTCCATCTCGGAGAGCGGAGCCTTGGCCACGATCTTCTTTTCGCCCTGTATCTGCCATTCTGAAACTGTGCGGGCGGATTTTTTATCCGCTTCTATGAATGCGCGGATTGCTGCGTGGCATCCTTGGGCAACTGCCTTGCCTTTCCCCATTTGGATGTCGCTGCGTATCACTATGACCTGCTTCACCTCATCGGTAAGCATGGGGAAAATATCTCACCAAAGTGTTAAATACATTTGAGAGAGCAATAAATCGAATGAAAGACTTGAAGGAGCTTATTGGAGAACTTCAAAGGGCAGAACAGGCGCGGGTGGGTTGCGCGCATACACTTGCAGGAGTGGATGGAATAAAAGAGAGGTGCAAAGAGAAGAGTGGGATAGATGTTAGAGTGGGTGCGGTTGATGCGAGCATAATCATGCAGGAGTTTCATGCGTTTGACCTAATCATCACGAAAACTGCGGGTGCGGTGTTTGAGTATAGGAATGGAAAGCTTGGGAGTTATGAGTATATACCTTCACCATTTCCAGAGGAGAAGTTGCATGTGCACGGTTCAATGGATTTGATGGAGTTGGGGAATTACAGGAATATCGTGAGGCTTAGGGAAGAGATCACGCTTGCGCTAGATGTTGCTGAGAAGTGTGACCTCCTGCTCATCGATGGGTCGCTTGTGCCCCTACCGGGGGATAAGCCGAGCAGCAAGGAGTTGAAAGGGGAATATGAAAATCTTATTGAGATATACAGAAAATTGTTTTCAAAGTATAGCGAGAAGGTTGTGGGGGTTGTGAAGGACAGCAGGAGCAGGCGGTTTATGGAGGAGTATTCTGCATATATTGATGGTGCGGTGATGTCTAATAGTACAGATAGCACATTACTAGACCTTGTGCTTGAGAAAGGGGAGAGAAGTAGAATTATGCCATACTCAAAGGATCCAAAAACTAATCAGATATTGAAAGACCTGCTGCCTTATTCTGAAAAATTGAACTGCACATACATCAAACCGGGAAAAAATGACAGGCCCGTGCGTATGGAATTTTTCGGTGATAATGAGGAGTTGGTCGAGAAGATGTACACGCTGTGCAGTATAAATGATAGTTATTCGTATCCATCCGTGCTGATAGAGGTTGACTTAAGGGCGCTCATCGACCCTATGAGTGTGGAGAGAATATACAGGGAGATTGAGGTTGCACCATTCCTCAAGGATTCGAGAATGCTCAGGAGGAACATGAGGCCTTTTAGAACGTGAAAATTTACGAGAGAGTTTACGAGAGAGCCCACATATTTGTACGTAAAAGCTTATAAATGTTCACTCAGAAATAGGAAGGTAGCTCCACTCCGAGTTGCGGCCATATAGGTCGCCAAAACGCCACCGCCAGTCCGATGGACTGGCCTAATTCTTTTTTAGGGATTGTGCTAGTGGTGGGGATCACTGAGTAGGTTGTGAGAGGTTCTATTGGGTAGAAAGAGGAATGTTTAAATACTAGTTTATACAAAAAGTATGTATGGCACAAAAGATGAGGCGCATTTCGGCTCACGAGTTTGTATGGAAGATTAACACAGGGAGAATGCGACATCCTCTTACAGAGGAGCCAATCCCCCCAGAAGAGTATGAATTGAGAAGGATGATCAATATTTACCTGATGTGGGATGAAGTAAGCGAGAATGTAAAGGCGGCCGTACGCTATCAGAAACATTTTTAGGGATTGCCTGCTAAATGTATAGCATGCGAGTAAGCACGCTCGTAATCATAGTTCTGCTTTTAGTATCTTTTGCCCATGCGTTTTTTGATGATATATACGCATCCGTTGTGAATTCCCTCGGTGGAAATTACTGCACAAAGGAGAGTCATTGCCCGACCGGTAAGCATTGCATTTACAACAAGTGTATATATGCAGATTGGTACTGCACTTATGATAGTGATTGTGATATGAATTGGAAAACCTGCAATAAGGAAACACACATGTGCGTCCTTGAATTTGGCCCTGCGGTGTGCACAGAAAGAAAGTGTGCAAGTTGGAAGTATTGTGATAACGGATTATGCAGGCTTAAGCCGGGTATGTGTGATACTGATGCGGATTGTGACCTCTCATACAAATGCGGCGCAGACCATGAGTGCAATTACTCTGCGCCAATAGATCCTGTTAGGCAGCTGCTCGATTCAATATTCCACCCCTCAAAATCTGAGCAGAAGACAAAGGATATTTTTGACTACATCAATGAAGAGGTTAAGAATACTACGGGCTCTAGTCTCTACGGGAAAGAATATGAAAATACTCAAACCAGCGGGTATAATGAGGATACCTATCCGGGCAGTGGGGATACATACCAAGATACAGAAGAAAGTGGACAAAAGAGTACTTATCCGAGCAGTGGGGGGACACAGAGCGCAGGGTCAAAAACTAGCGGGAGTACATACCAAGATACTGGGGTAAGCGGGCAAGGGAGTGCTTATCCGAGTAGTGGAGGAGCAACAACAAGCGGGGGCCAGGATACGGGTGGAAGTGGAAAGGTTGATTGGGGATCTTCGAATGAGAACAAGAGCATTATGAATATTGTGAAGAATACTACCACTCCAATTACGCAGAATAATAGTTCAACACAAGGGACAACATCGAGCGGTGATAAGATAGACTTGAGTACAAAACCAAAACTTACCCGTGAGGAAATCCGCAGTTTATGCAAGATCGACCTCCCATTAGATGAGAATTGGAATGCATACCCAATGGAAAAAACATATGATAGGGGTTTTTATCCGAGTGGAAGCGCTATGAGAGCTCATCTCTTGCTTGATAATAAGGTAAAAGGTGTGTTTATCAACTTAGATTGTTTTGAAGATCATTCTTACTTTAAGGATATAGATACTGGTGAGTTAGTTGTGGCAGAGTACAGCAAGAATAGTGTGTGTTTTGAAGAAATGCTCGTAGAAAATGAGATTGGGATAGGAAATGTTGAGGGATGTATTACTAAAGCGATTGCATGTATGGATGATAAGGGAAACAATGTTGAGTGTCCATTAAAATTCGATGTGTTAAATTCAAATAATAAACATTACATGTATGTATTCACACCTGCCTCTCGAGGGGATAAAGAGGGTGCGGCTGTAGATGAGATAAAGAGGCTTATTAGAGAGGCGGTGTTTGAGAAATAAAAGTATTTAAAGAGAGGGGAGAAATAGATAGATATGTCACAAGTGGAAGTAAATGCTGAGATGCTAGAGAATCTTAAACTCTCGAAATCTGCAAAAGAGGTTATTAAGAGTATTTTAGAAGGGGAAAAGAAATATGGTGAGCTTTGGTTCGGGAGTGAGAGTGGAAGGAATAAGGCATATGAAGAGCTTAAGAGAAAATTGCCTGAAGGTCTTTATGTAATCAAACAAAAGAAGGTATGGGATGAGAAGGAAAACAGGGAGTACTTTGTAATTTCAATCTCTGCGCGCAGGAGTACTAAGAGTGAGGTGCCTGTAATAAAAACTCAGGAAGTATCAAAACAAGAGAGTGAGGAATACAAAAAATTGGTAAGATACTTTGGGAGCACAATTGCTGGAGCAATTGTAAAATACTCAGAGCAGTATCATATAGATCCTTTTGTTCTTGCATCTATCATGGTTGCTGAGAATTCCGCGGGCAGTAAAGAAAAAGAGATTGAGATTATTGGAAGGAGGCTTAAGAAAAATCCAAATTATTATAACGAAAGAAAGGCGGGTGAAGGGGAAAAAGCATCAAGGGGTCTTATGCAGATTACTGAGCCAACCTATGAAACTATCAAGAGGCTGCTTGGGGATACAAAAACATATGATGATGTTATAAATAATCCGGAACTCTCTATAGAGTATGCTGCAAAGTATATAAGTTATCTCATGAAGATTGGTAAAAAGAGTATTGAGGAGATTGCGGCTGCGTATAATGCTGGGCCGAACAGTAAGTACATACCTAAGGAATATATAGAGAAAGTGAAGAATGCATATGAAATTCTGACTCAGTAGATTTTTCTTGAGGTGTTCTCATTAACCCATTTTTCAAATTCGGGGGTTGCGCTTACATTCCAGGAGAGGATGCACGGCAATTCGTATGGATGGGTTTTGTTAAGTAAAGAGATGGCCTCCTTTTTGCGCTTTAGAGAGGTCTTTGCTATGAGGAGATACTCGGATGTATCCTGAAGATCGCCCTTCCACTCGTAAATACTTCTTGATTTTGTGATGTTCACGCATGCAGCGAGATCCGCAGTAATGAGACGCCTTGCAGCCACCTTTGCAGACCTAAATGATGGGAATGGGGAATATATCAGGGAAATCAACTAACCACTTCTGAAGCCGAGGAAGGGAATTGAACCCCTCTCTGCCGGTTTCCAGAACCGCTCTTCAAGGGAGCGGGCAGACCACACGGGAGAGAAATATTTCTCTCCACGCGCCTGCAGCCGGCCGCATAGCCAATCTGCCACCTCGGCACTGGTACAATTTTAGCTGTTCAAGATTTATAATAACAGCGCTGGGTTTTGTCAGAATGGGAAGGTATAAATATAACGAAATATATAATAAGTACATGCAATCCCCCGTGCTCGGGCCTGATAAAAGGTATGCGCCTTCTTCTGCACTTAAACAGGATAGTGAGAGAAGGTGGAAATCGTTCGATAAATTCAAGAAGGTTATAATAGGCGCGGGAATAATCTGGGGTTTGTACTTTGGATACAATCATATGAATACGTATGCGCCCATATGGGAGGCGAGCGTGTACAAGTTGGATGAGAGGGCCCGGCCACACAAGGTATGGAAGAAAAGGGGGACTGAGGAGATCACCGAGCACATCGATTTACTGCCGTGGATTTTGAATAGGGATAATAAGAGATTGCTGGAGCAGTTTAATGATGTGCGTGTAATGTTCCATTCTGAGGATCATCCTAACTATTTTGCTGGGTACCATGACCCTGATAAGAGAATACTCCATATTTATCCGGGGGCGAAGAGTGCCACCATCCTGCACGAATCGCTTCACTTTATCTATAAGAATGCACTTACGAATGAAGATAGGGAGGAGTTTAACAAGTATGTGTGGAAGATTTACGAACTCGCAAATAGGGGGGAAGCTGAGAGGATGAATGCACTCGGGAGAAAATATACACCGGGTGTAAAGGCATACCTTGATGCAGTCAGAAAGATCATAGAAAGAGGGGGAATTCCTGATGAGAGTGCAGAGTACAGATGGTATATTCAGACGGAGTTGTTTGCTGCAATTGCGGATTACCCCGAGTACAAGATTGCTGCACCCATCGCAAAGATCTACGCAAAATACTTAGATGAGGAAGTTGTGAGAGGTCTTGCCAACCCCGCAACAACCGATATGTTTTAAAGGAAATAGTGAGAATGTTATAGAGGAGATGAGAATATGTCACATGAAGAAAAGTACTACTTAGCAAATTATGAGGGATTTAAGAATGCTCTTGAGGAATTTAACAGAGCTGCAAAAAAATCTGCTAATGCTGGAGTATTGGAATTCATAGGTGCATATCTTGAATTTAAAAAAGCGAGTAAGAGGTTGGACGAAGCGGCTGAAAGACTTCATAACGAGATTGAAGGATTAAGGAGGGTTAATCCTGAGAAAATGAATGAACAGATAAAAAATGATCCGTTGCTACAACTCGCAATGAAGATTTATGAAATGAATAAAAAAGAAAGTGGTGAAAAAAAGGAAAAAACAGAAGCAACTCCACTTAAGAGTGAAGTGCCTATTAAAGTGAATAATAAAGAAGGAAAAGAAGAACCGCAGTACCTTGGTATGGGAACTGCTGGAAAGAAATACCACACACGTAATCCAGCAACAGGGGAATTAGAGAAAGGAAATCCCTAATTTTTTGTGAATTTTCGGGAATAGTGGAAGAGCGGTTATAGAAATATTTATAAAGCTTATTAAAGAGAGTATTACCCAACGAGTTATCTTTATATTACTATTGTAATCAAGGGTGTAAAAATGACTACGGTAAAAGAATGTCCCGAGTGTAAGGGCACGAAAATTATACAGGATTATGAGCGTGGAGAGCTCATATGCGCGACCTGCGGCCTCGTAATTAGCGATAGTATGGTTGATGAGGGGCCCGAGTGGAGGGCTTTTGACAGCGACCAGAGGGATAAGAGGGCAAGAACGGGTGCGCCCATTAAACTGATGAGGCCGAATAAAGGGCTTTCAACCGAGATTGACCAGTACAACAGGGACATTCGAGGGGTCAAGATAAACACAAAGAAACAGGCGCAACTCTACAGAATGAGGAAATGGCATAAGAGGAGCAGCATACAAAGCTCTGTGGAGAGAAACCTTGCAATAGCACTCACTGAATTGGATAAGATTGCATCCTACCTTGGCCTGCACGAATCTATAAGAGAGGAGGCAGCGCTCATGTACAGGAGATGCATCGAGAAAGGTGTAAGGGGCAAGAATATTGAAGCGCTCGTTGCAGCAGTTATATACGCAGTGTGCAGGCAGAGGAATATGCCCAGAACGCTTGCAGAGATTGCACAGGTATCTGGTGTAAAGAGAAAGGATATCGGGAGAACATACAGGATCCTGGTGCAGGAGTTGAATGTTGGTGTGCCTCTGGCAAACCCGCTGCACTATGTTCCAAGATTTGTCACTGCGCTCGGCCTCAGCGGAAGGGTACAGGAGACTGCTATGGATATACTGAAAGATGCAATCGACAGGAAACTCATCTCCGGTAGAGGCCCAACCGGGCTTGCAGCAGCTGCTGTATACGCCTCCTGCCTGCATCATGCAGAGCACAGAACACAGAAAGAGGTTGCGGAAGCTGCGGGGATTACTGAAGTGACAATCAGAAACAGGTTCAAAGAGCTCAAGGACACACTAAAGCTTGACCTGCCTGAAGTAGAGGGCCAGTTCTAAAAATGAAAGACCTTCTAACAAGAATAAGGAGAGAATGTGATGTAGTAGTTACGGTTGCGGATGCACGCAACCCTGAAACTTTTTTTAATTATAGGCCTTACCGGGAGCAGAAAGTGATACAGGTAATAAACAAGATCGACCTGTGCACTGAAAACGAATTGGAAGACCTCAGGAAGAATTACAAGAATGCAATTTTTATGTCGTGCAGGACCAGAAAGGGAAAAGGGTATCTCCTGCACACATTGATCAGGTATGCAAAGGAGAGAGGACACCTGGTACGGGTGGGAATCGTTGGTGTGCCCAATGTTGGCAAATCATCCATAATCAATATGCTGAGAGGGAAAAGAAGCCTGAGAACGAGCCCAACACCGGGAGAAACCAAAGGGATACAATGGATAAAGATACACAAGGACATCCTGCTCTACGATTCGCCGGGTGTATTCATAAGGAATAAGGATGAGCAGGTGCTTGCAAAAGCGGCAACCATCTCCGCAGAGAAGATGAACGACCCGGAGCGAGCGGCAGTGAGCCTGCTTGAACACCTTATGAAAAGCAAGGGGAAGGAATACATTGCATCACATTATGATATAAGCATAGAAAATGAGGATGATGTGTATACAATAATCGAAAAGATCGCAAGGAGAAACGGAATGCTGCTGAAAGGCGGGGAACTCGACCTAGATAGGGCCGCAAAGAGGATAATCCACGAGTGGCAGCAGGGAAAAATCTAATGTTATAAACATTTGAGTTTTAATTTTATCCATGAGAAGTTCGCTTTCATTAGTACTACTGCTCGTGTTTGCGGCATCGCTGTTTGCCATATGGACTGAGAATGTTCAGGTATATGCGGTGGACAAGGCAAGCAGGCCTATTAATGGAGTAAATATTGTCATACTCTACCAGAAGAACTCATGGCCTATCACGAATGATGATTCCTCATTTGATGGGGTTGCAGTTTTCAAGACAGATAAGAGCGGGAAGGTTACATACACATTTTCGGATATGGTGGATACTCCTACGAACCAGATTTTCTACTATAAGGTAAAGGCAAATTTCAGCAAAGAGAATAAAGAGCAGAAGATTGTGTGCGTTAATGTGGAGGGGAAGTGCCACGATACACAGCCCTACCCGGTAACATTCACATTTGATGCATACAGGGTGAACATTCACGTTCAGGACCAGAATGATCTGCCATTAGAAGGGGCAGCGGTATATACCGCATCAGGCAACTATACAACAGATGAGAACGGGAATGTATGGGTAAGCGTGCCTAACGGTGCAACATATTCAATGATTGTGGAATACGGCGGGAAGAAGAGAACTATAACGGGCAAGATTTCAAGCAAGGATGAGAATGTCGCCGTAACGCTCAGCAGGTTTAATGTAAGGTTCAGGGTGCTCAATGATAAGGGGGAAGTGATGCCTGCGGATATACTGGTAAACGGAGAGACAAAACATACGGATGAAAACGGGTATGTAGAGTTCAAGAATATACTCAGCGATAGCATTGGGGTATACCTGAGATATTCCGGCGGGGTGCGGGAATACAATCTCTCGTTGACCAGCAATGTTGATCAGGAGCTGATTGTAGATGATACTCCGCCTGTGATAACCATATCACAGAAGAAAGCAGACACGAAACAGAAGATCATCACAGTGGGAGTGGTTGCCACAGACCCTAACCCAAAAGCCAGCGGGCTGCGCAGTGTTGAGCCGGTTATCCTGAAATACAACAGCGGTGAGGGATGGAAAACTATAAGTATGTACCAGACAGGGAAAGAAAAATTTGAAGCTACAGTACCGCTCGTGTTTGACACAAAGATCCTATTTGAGATTACTGCATATGATAATCAGAATAAGATGAGCACGATAAGCGATAGCATCCAAGTAAAAAGTGAAGAGGGGCAACAGGTAGTTAATAATACTACACCTGAGAATGGCAGTGAAAAGCAGGGTGGAGAGCTCGATATATTCACGCTCGCAGCGGGCATAGTAATTGTGCTGATTGTGCTTCTTATAATATACAAGAAGTATATCGGGGAAATTTAGATGGGGATTACTTCTCTTCGTATGCTCTGACCTTTACCCCTGCTTCTTCAAGTAGGGCACGGGCGCTCTCAGCAAGCGGGTACTTCTCGTTATAAACAACTTCAATGATACCTGCATTGATTATCATCTTTGCACAGAGGAGACAGGGTGAGAATGTTGTATACATCGTGCACCCCTTTGTGCTCACACCGTTGTATGCTGCCTGGACTATTGCATTCTCCTCTCCGTGAGAACAGAAGCACTCATCAAGGTTCTTGCCGCCTTCCTCAAACCTGTTGCAGCGGGGGCACCCGCCTTCATTGCAATTCCTCGTTCCGCGCGGAGTCCCGTTGTACCCTGTTGAGATTATCTGCTTATCACGCACAATGATTGCCGCCACCTTCCTTTTAATGCAGTTGCTACGCGTGGCTACCTGCTTTGCAATACTCATAAAATAAGCATCCCATGTTGGGCGCTCAACCTTGAATTCCTTTGAGAATGCACTCAGCGCCTTATCAATCTGCTCGTAAAACTGCTCGTATGAGCCATTGTTCGTGATTGTTATATCTGCAAGCGCAAATGTGCCGCGGAGGTTCTGCTTTGTTCTCTCCGCATTCTCCATCTCGAGCTCTTCCATCTCCTTGAATGCCTCAAATGTGGTTGGGTCTTCCTCCCGACCCCTTTTTTTCTGCCTCTCAAACCGCACACGCGCATCTGCAGTTACATAAATAAGAAAGAAGTTGCCAAGGCGCTTAAGCTCCTCAACTTCAGCAGGGTTGCGGATGGAATCAACCACATAATTCTTATCCCTGCCCATCTTTTCCTTGGCGCGCATTGCAAGCACTGCCGGGCCGAATGACTCCCTCAACTCGTTGCCTTTTTTTATGAGGTTTTCGCGTGTTATCTCCCTGCCCTCTTCTTTAAGTGCCTCTCGTATCATATCTGAAAGGGAGAGCGGGTAAAAGCTCTTTCTTGTGAGATAATCAACTGCTGTTGTCTTGCCTGCGCAATTCTCACCTGTAAGACCAATAACTATCATGAACATATTGCATATAATAATGCTAATAAATATTCTCTTGTTTAAGAAAACAGTGTATATGCTCCGGTAGTGTAGCGGATAGCATTCAGCCCTGTCACGGCTGCGACCCGGGTTCGAATCCCGGCCGGGGCGCTCCTTTTTTTACATTAGTTCAAAAATGCGCCGTGCAATATTTTCGGCATCGGATTTCTCCTTTGCATTCTTTATGATGAGTTTGCCGCGCCTGTAAAGTGCAACTTCAACAGCGCCCTGAGTGCCAATCACAAGAATATCGCTCTTCATCTTTATCTTGAACCCTCTATTTTCCAGAAGGGAGGACATACGCTCTGGTGTAAGTTCAACTTCACCTTCGGGGACTGCATCAAACGTATTGCTTCCTCTGCACGGGGAGCTTAGACGGTATTTCATCGCCTTTTACTATAATTCATAACAAATATAAACCTCTGCAAGAAGGAGAGGAAAGCGAGTACTGCACCGAGAGCGAGAAGGTACAAGGAATAGAGCGGGCTGTATAGATAGAGGATGAGCGATGCGAGTATAAGAACGGAGCGCTCGGTGCGCTCAAATATGCAGCCCATTCGATCAAGCAATTTTTTGTTGGTTATTGCCTTCCTGTGGTCTGCATACGCCTTTGCAAAAGAGGTGAGGAATGTGCCGAATGCAATTAGTGAGAGAATGGTGTAAAGTGCAAGTGTATTATTAGGCCAGGAGAGGCTAATCATTGACGAGAGGATTAAGAACTCAACCAGGCGGTCAGCCATACCGTCAAAGTATGCGCCGAACCGTGTAACCTGCTTTTTGGCACGCGCAACAATGCCATCTATCCCGTCAAGAAGGAATGAGAGGAGTATGAATGGGATAGAGAGTGCAAGGTTTGAGGTAAAGATGAGATATGCACCAGTTAAGGCACAGAGGAGCGAGAGAATGGTTAGAGCGTTTGGGCTCAGCGGGATGTGTTTAGCATATTTCTCAAGCCAATTTGTTGAAACCAATTTCTTCAGGCCCATGAATGAATTTTGAGAGATAAAAAATAAAAGGTGGAAGATGTCGGCAGGGGGAACATTTTATTCTATACATCAATGTAAGGTCTGTAAAATGGTAAGCAAGGAGCATCTTCTATTATGTACTTCGGTTTATAGTGTATTACATCTTTCTGTACTTTGGGTTTATGGTATAGCTCTCGTCTGGATTATTGGCTGACAGGGGGCATCTTCTATTCTATATTTTGGTTTATGGTATAGCTCTTATCTGGATTATTGGCTAACAAGGGGCATCTTCTATTCTGTACTTCGGTTTATGGTATAGCTCTTATCTGGATTATTGGCTAACAAGGGGCATCTTCTATTCTATATTTTGGGTTTATGGTATAGCTCTTGTCTGGATTATTGGCTAACAAGGGGCATCTTCTATTCTATATTTTGGGTTTATGGTATAACTCTTATCTGGATTATTGGCTAACAGGGGGCATCTTCTATTCTATATTTTGGGTTTATAGTATAGCTCTCGTCTGGATTATTGGCTAACAGGGGGCATCTTCTATTCTATATTTTGGGTTTATGGTATAGCTCTTGTCTGGATTATTGGCTAACAAGGGGCATCTTCTATTCTATATTTTGGGTTTATGGTATAGCTTTTATCTGGATAATTGCCACCATATTTGTTATGGAGGTAGTAAGCTGTGTAGGCAATCATAGCACCGTTATCTCTGTTGTACTGGTTGCTGGGCACACCAAATTGGACATGATTCTCTTCACACATTGCCCGCACCATCCCCTGCAACCGGGAATTCTGCGCCACACCGCCACAGAGTAATACTTCATTCTTTTTAACGAGCATGAGCGCGCGCTCAGCCGCCTCGCACAGCATTGCAAATGCGGTTTCCTGAAAAGAGTATGCAATATCGGAAGGGCTGGTTGTGGGGAGCAGTTGCGCACAGCGCGTTACCAGACCGGAGAATGCAAAATCCATTCCCTTAACGGTATACGGAAGCTCAATATACTTGCCCTCCTTTGCTATACGCTCAATCTCTCCTCCGTGCGCCTTCTCAAGATTTATCTCCCGCGCCAGCATATCTATTGCATTCCCAAGGCCCACATCAAGCGTCTCACCAAGCACGGTATACCTGTTGTTTTTCTTTATGAGAAGCTGGGTATTTCCACCGCTTACATAGATTACGAGGGGATCGCTAAAATTACACTCATGTACCCCCACCTCGATGTGTGCAACGCTGTGGTGAACAGGGATAAGTGGGGTTTTGCGTATTGTTGAGAGCATAACCGCGCCTGTACGTGAGATGCGCAGGCAGGGGGCCATCCCCGGGCCCTTTGAATAGCCGACTAGGCCTACTTGATCAAGCGAGATGCCGGCTTTTTTGAGTGCGGAATTGAGCACCTCCTCAAAATTTACTGAGTGTGAATCTGCCGCATCGCTCGGTTTCATCCCCCCAAACGGCTGGGAGTATGTCTTGTACTCATTTGCAATAATGTTGCCGTCATTGCATATGCCTATACCAAGTGTGTGTGCAGTGCTCTCTATCCCAAGTGTGAAAGTCATAGCACCCCTCTTAAAGCAGTATACATAATGATTAGTGAACCGAGATTTATGAACATATGCGCAAACACGGCGGTTTTCAAATCTCCTGAGAGGCGATAAATCAGGTAGAGGAATATGCCAAGGCCAAATGCGCCTAAAATTTCATATACCGAGCCGTATGAGAAATGCGCAAACGCAAACAATAAATTGGCAAATATGGGATTCATATAGCGCGTGAGAAATGAACGGAAGAAAATCTCCTCTGCAATCGGGCCAAGGGTTACTGCATATACCAAGACATAGAGAGGTAGCAGTGAGACCTTTTCATCAACTTTCTGTGCATCGTTGAAACCTAACATGCTGGCTGCATAGGAAAGCAAAAGCATGAGCAGAAAGACGGGGATCATTGAAAATACTGCAAATAAGAACGCGCGTATGGGGCTACCATGAAACCCCAGCTCGCGTAGAACATCGGTGAGGGACTTACCGGTACGCATCAAAACATAGATAGGTATGAGAAGCATCAGAAGTGAAAACAGGATGGGGGTGAAATAGGCAATCTCGCTTGTACATATTGCAAGAAGCGCTGTGAATAGAATGAGCAGGAACGGGTCGACAATTCTGCGGGTAAAATAGAGAATGGACAGCCCGAACGCAGCAGCAAAATAGTAGAGAGGAATGTGAAGAAAATATGCACATACTGCCGCGGCGAGCGCAATACCCGTCCCGAACAATATGGATAAAAGAGATTTGTTAACCTGACTTTTTCTCATAGTAACCGCACTTGCCGCAGGAGAATCTGTCCTTGTGCTCCGCCAGCTTCGTTCCGGCCCCGCATCTGGGGCAGTCGCGGCCTTTCTTGTATATGCGCGGCTTTTTTGTATCCTTTTTCTCTGCCATAGTTACACCTTAGGAGCCTTCTGCGGGCTTCTCACCCTGCCCTTCTGCGGCTTTCTCGCCCTTCTTGCCAAGAGATTTTGCAGCGCGTTCAAGCAGGTGCTTCGGCTCAACCTTCATATCCTGCTCTGATTTGTACACCCTTGCCCTGCCATAGCACATCTTTTTGCCGAACGGCTGTTTGATGTATTCAATTACAACAAGATTTTCATCGCTCTTGAGTGCAGATGCAATCTCCTTGATTACGCTTGCGCGCGATGGAGTCTCGGCATCGTGCCTTATCTCAAAGCTGACCTCTGTCCTGTTGAAAAGGGGGTTTACATTCTTGTTTGTGATGTCGAGTTTCATAGTAACACCCTGTAGCATTAATCCTTGCCTACCCTCACGACCATCTTCTTGCCCATAGTCTCAATATACTCTATCTCTTTGCCTGGCTCGGCCAACTCGGTCATATCTGAGGGGATTGCAACATCAAAATTCTCAAATGTGGTGAGGTCCATCACGGTCATGCTGTCCCCGCTTACGGAGATAACCTGTCCTCTTTTTCTCTCTATTATGGGCGCCTCCACATCCTCTCCGGAATGCGTGAAGAGCATCCTCTTCTGCCCATCAAAAATGCCTATACCTGTAACCTGCACCTTTGCAGCGCCGTGTTTCCCAGGTTTTGATGAGCTTATGTCAACAACCCTGCACGGGAAACCATCTATCATTACGAACTTGCCCGGTTTGATATCCCTAGTATTAACAAATGTCGTGCTCATGGTTGATTTGAGCTTAATAAAATATATAAATAGTAATTATGGATATGATTGACGCTCACTGCCACCTGATGGATATAAATAATGCGGAGTTTAGCGGATTGGAAGCCATTGCCAACTGCGGGTATGATTTAAATTCGAGCAGGAAAGCCATTGAGATGAAAAAGGCCTTGAGAGGGGTTGTGCTGTATGCAAATGTTGGGGTGGGCCCGCAGAAGTGTATGGAAACCTCAGTTATGCAGAGGGTTGCCGAGATTGAGAACCTTGCAAGAGAATATGCTAAGGATATAAATGCAATAGGTGAGGTGGGGCTTGATTATCATTGGGGGGATACTCCTGAGAAGAGGGAGAGGCAGGGTAAGGCATTCGAGGCGTTCATCGCGCTTGCACAGGAGCTGGAGAAACCGCTCGTGATACATTCAAGGGAAACCACAAGTGAGTGCATAAAAAAGATCGACCAGATGAAGTTTGAATATGGTGTTATGTTCCACTTCTTTTCCGGGAATGCATCCGAAGCGAAAGAGATTGTGGATAGAGGGTTGCTCATATCACTGCCGCCGCTTAGAGGAGGGCGGGTAGCAATTGCAAGAGAATGTGATTTGGAGGCCCTTGTTGCAGAAACAGATGCACCTTATGTTGGAAAGACACCGCTTGATGTGAGAAAGGCCATAATGATGATTGCAGAGGCAAAGGAAATGAGTTTTGAAGAAGTGGAGAAAGAGACAAGTAAAAATGCAAGAGAATTCTTCGAATGAGAAAATCTAATAGAATAGATAGAACGGCAGAAAACTCTAAAGAAAAAAGAGAAAAATGTCCAATAAGAAACCTGTGCTTTCGGAGGTTTCTCTCTTTTAGTTTGTGTGTTTGTTTCTGCTAAAAAATAGATAGAATAACAACAAACAAAATGAACTATTAGGAGGTATCGGGTTTTCCTTTTTTGTATACTTTGTTTTCTCTTTGTATTTTTCTTCACTTTCAGACTTTTCTCTCTTGTGTGTTTCGTGCTTTATTTCTGCTGGAAGACTATAGTTTATCGATTGTGTCTCTTACTTTATCGGCTGCTTTTTTCATTGTGAGGAGGACAAATCCCAAATCCTCATCCGGCTTGATGATCGCGAGAATGAGTGATTGCTCGCCTGCACGTGTGAGAACCTGCCTCCCATGCTGTGCATTGAATACAACATAGTTTACATCGCCTTTATTGAGTGCTGTGGAAGCACCCTCTGCTTTTTGCATTGCCATGGCAGCAGCTGCCGCAACGGATTCAGCATCACCGCCCACCGGCAGCTTTGAGCTTATGACCAGGCCATCCTTACGTAGGATTATACCACCTATAATGCGCTGCGTGCTTATCATCTCATCTAAGATGTGCTCCAAATCGGCCTTGCTCACTTCTTTTATGGATTTAAGCATCACGATGGTATTGCCTTCAAGCGCAACCGGCAGGTCCGTCTCAGAAACAAAACGCTCAACCACCCAGGGGCGCCATTCTGGAGGTATATTGCTAAGCATTGAAGGATCAACACGGTCCTGCCTGCGCAGGAGCCCTTCAATGAATGATTTCCACCCGGGCCATGCTGAGAGCACCTCACTCTTCCTGCGAAGCGTGAGCAGTATGGAATCTACCTTTGTCTCAAGCGCAACAATGTCGTTCCTTATCGAGTCAACCTCATCAAGCCCAAACGACTCAATCCTATCTCGGAGGGGGATTGTGCTTATGTTGTAAAGCCGTTCCATCTCCTCAAACGGCACGAGGTTATTCTTCTTGCACACCTCAACAAGCGTACCCGCCTCCTTAAGTTTGCCTTCAATAATATTCAGCTGTTCTGTGAACTGCTGGGCAAATGATACCTTTCTCTTCAACTCCACTGCCAAATCTGAAAGTATGTTGACAGTGTTCGCGAGCTCCTTCTCATCAACCTCATTTTTCTCTATATCCTCAATGAGAGAGTTCACATTAAGGCCACCAAGCCTCTTGGAATATTCCTCTGTTGCCATCCCATACCCTTTGGCGCGCGTGATGAGTGTGGATACTTCAGTGAATAACTCGTTGACGCGCTCAAATGCGCTCACAGAAACCATGAACTTGGCTATTGTATTCTTAATGTCTGATTCTATCTGGGCATAACTCTCAGCGAGTTCCTTGCTTCGTGTAACTGCCTCCTCAAGAGGTAAGGCTGAGACTTCTGCGAGTGCTTCCTTCCCGCCAAATGCTGCAAACCGCTTCTCGATAGAAGAGATATCTATGCTGTTCTCGTGCGCCTGTGCGATCAGTGCAGGTATCGCTTCAAGATGCTTATCTATCTCCGCAAGATGCGCTTTAAGCTCACTCTCCTGCGAGATGGTCCTCCCAAGGATCTCCTGTATGTACTTCAGTTTCTCATCTATGGTCTTCACAAGCTCAGACGCCTTATCATACTGCTTTGCGGAGATGTTCTCGGCCATGTGCGCTAGAAGCGTATCAACAGATGCGACAAGCCGGTCGCCACGCGTTATCTTCTTTGCTTTGAGTTCTGCACCAAGCGAATCAAGCTCCTGCTTAAGCTCATTGCGCTTGTTTGTAAACCCTTCCTCAAGAGATACACCACAACTTTCGCACCTATCAGATGCAAGTGAAGTCATCCTGCCACACACTGGGCACGGGAACTTTGTAAGCATTAGGTGTTCTATATCAGCCATCTTATTCTGAATGGAACTGCGCTCGCTTCTTATAGATTCCATTATGGAGTCGAGATATTTCTTGGCTGCAGCAAACCCCTGCCCGGAATAGATTATTGAGTAGCGATTTGCCTCAACACGCCAGTCCTTCTTTTCGAATTTCACGCCATAGTTTGCAAGTTTGCGATAGAGAGATTCGAGCTGGTCTATTTCATCACTCACCTCATCACGCATTTTCTCAAGTATTTTCTCCTGGTCCATACCCACTGCAAGAAGTTCATGGAGTGCTGCATATTCCTTGCGCAGGGTCTTCTCAAGCATGAGTTCTGCATCCTCAAGTTCGCCGCGCGATATCTTAGTTTCAGCGGCTGAGAGGTCTGCAAAGAATCTGTCAAGGCGTGCTGAATCAAATATAATCCCGGCAACAGATGCGCTTTCCTTAAGCGACATTATATCGGTGCGCATCTTTTGTATCTCAGCACGCATCTCCTTCTCCACAAGGACTTTTCGGATGCCCTGCTCCACAGGGGCGCGTAGGTAGCGCTCGCCTAACACGCGGGATTTGATTTCATCCTCCACTATGAAACTCAGGAGTATGAGGCCCAGGAGGAAGATAAGAGAGCCTATTAAAAGCGTTGTATTCGCGGAAAGCGCCTGTATGAGGTCTGCACTTACTGGCTCGCCCGCCGTAATTATGAGATAAGAGCCAAGTGCAAGTGTTATAATTGCGGCGGCTATGTACTCCATCTTTCCCCTGCCACCGTACCCGGCTATTCTGTACACTGCCTCGGTTAGTGGCTCATGCCTGCGTGCGCTTACTATTACTGAGTGTGCGAGACGCACAAGCGTGTAAATCAAATAGATAAGGATGAGAAAGAGGAATAGAGTGAGGGCAAATGCAAACCCAAATCCCATGTATGCGTGGAATAATGCAAATATCAGAGTGAATGTATCCCTGAGTTGGACATATACACTTATATTCTCAAGGCTGAGTATGCTTATGGTACCGGCTGGGTAGGTGACTTTCTGCATCTCGGAATTCCAGTTTGCTGCTGGTGCAGTAACCTTATACCCAAAATCTGCTTTGGTATCGGAGAGCTTCTTGAAGTTCAGCTTGTACCTCACGGTCAATGGTGTTGAATCTGAGACATAAATGGGGGAAACCGTGAGGAATGAGAGGGAAGACTTGCGTGTTGCAAATGATTCCGGAATTATTTCATCAACGGTAACAATTGCATTTTCGTCATATGTGTATGAGGTCTTTGAGGTTATCTCATAAGTTTTGTACGCCTCAAAATAACTCTCTGTGGTTGCCTCATCATCTATAAGATATATTTCACTAAGATGCTTTAGCTGTCCTGCGGCAACCATAAACTCGTTCTGCGAGCATATGCCAAGGTCAAATGCCTTACTACTCATAAGTTTGCTGATAGCATTGTTAAGGTCATCCCGCTGCAGGAGTATTGCATCCAGTTCTGCTTGGGTTGGCTTGCTCGTTGATGCAATGGTGGTGCGCAAATCGGCAGCCTTCTTCTTCACTAAGTTGAACTCCACAGCTGTTGGGTAGAGCGTACCATTAAGCTGCGGGTACTTGTTCAGCCCATTATTGCAGCGAACATTTGCGGTACAGAGTGCAAGGCACTCTCCCTCATTACTGCATACAGGGATTACATCACCTAATGCATAATTGCAATTCAATGTTATAGTGGCAAGGTTGGTTAGAAGGTCGTAATAAGTGCTTGCATAGGATTCATCACGCTTGTATTTTGGTTGAAGAACAAAGGCTGGGTCTTTTTCCATTCCTTTTACCACAATTTCCTTTGAGATGTACAGGTTGCCTTCTGATTGCTGGGAGAATGTATACTTCCATACATCAGGAAGCCCGTCTCCATCTGTATCTGATGAAACCTGTTTTTGGAGTATTGCCTTCTTCTGCGCGAGTGGTGTTGATGTCTCGAGACAACCCATTGAAAATATGAATAGGAGTAAGAAAAATGATAGGAATGCAAGCCGGTAATTCATGACCATAAATAGCTGGCAATGTTTAAATATATTCGATTGGCTAAAGTAGAAACGGATAGGCTGGGGGGCCAGGGGTCCCTTGTAACCGCAAATCCCCTTTAGGCGGGGCCGAAAAGCCGGAAGAGGCTTCGAAGGTGTGAGCGGGTCCGTATGTCCCGCGTAGATCTCCTGCCTTGCGCGGCGGTCCGCTGTGTGAACCGGGTCAGACCGGAAGGAGCAGCCCTAAACACAGTGGGCCGTGCCGTAAGTCAACAGGAGGGAGTTGGCATGCGGGGTGCCTTAACATATCTTCCCAGTCCATTCCGGTGAATCCACTTTAGTGCTGGGGTCGCCTAGTCCGGTAGGGCGCTGGATTGCTAATCCAGTGGCCGAAAGGCCGCGGGAGTTCAAATCTCCCCCCTAGCGCTTTTCAATGCTCGTTCTGCATAGAAAACTAATGTAAGCAAAATGAGTAAAAGAGATGTACATAAGCAGCAGCTTGTTGAGTTTTTATAGTGGCTTGTGGAAACAGATGTCTCTGAATCATTTAGTGAACTATAGCAAACTCCATCCATACAGTCTTTATTTTCTGGACAGTCAGGGTCGTGAACAGAAGCACAATCAGGGTCGCATATCCCATCAGATAAACCAGTGCAATAGCCATCTTCGCTTGAGGCATTACAATCTTTTGGACAGCTTACTATATTCTCATAGTTATTGCAGGTTAGATCGTTATTGCAGAATTTATCCTTAATATCCTCACTGTATATGATTTTGCCATCATGTTTTATAACTAAAGATTCTGCTCTCGTAATATCAAATTCAAGATCACAAGATACCCCTGATTCATCTAAAGAACGTGGAGGGTCTGTATAAAGAATGAAACTAATGCTAAAATTTCTGGATTTTAGAATATTGCCCTCTTTATCCAGGAGTTGTATCTCATAAGGCCCATCTGTGCCGCACCACGTCTCTGAACCATTCACTACTGAAAGAGCGAGAGATTTTATATTATCCCACTTATCTATCTTGAAATCAACTACAAGAACTTTGCTATATGCAAAAGCAACCCCTATTAAGAGAAGCAAGACAAAGATTTTCTTCATTAATCACACCTCAACTTTGGATTTTGTGCTAGAT
>Ga0315298_1000615_pt1 | contig 68927 bp, 67 predicted proteins | sample WHS_1_MG_FD_203077 | JGI IMG/M metagenome (GOLD analysis project Ga0315298, IMG submission 203077) | Extremophilic microbial mat communities from Washburn Hot Springs, YNP, Wyoming, USA - WHS_1_MG | ecosystem: Environmental > Aquatic > Thermal springs > Hot (42-90C) | place: USA: Wyoming...
AATGCCGGGCAGGCGAACTATGGGGCAGCTAAGGCCGGTATCGCCGGCTTCACTAGGGTGCTGGCGCTGGACCTTGGCAAGTATGGAGTGACGGCGAACGTCATTGCCCCGAACGCGGCCACGCGCATGGTGGCGTCGATTCCCGGCGTCGACATGTCGAGGGCACCCCATCCTGACGATGTAGCCCCGATGGTCGTCTTCCTCGCTTCCGACTGGGCGCAGAACGTGAATGGTCAGATCTTCTACGTCTCCGGTGGCACGATCTCGCTCTTCAACAGCCCGAGGCCGGTGAAGACGATCTTTAAGGATGGCCGGTGGACAGTGAACGAAATCCGCGAGATCTTCCCGTCGACCCTTGGCGCCGGGCTGCCTAACCCTGCTCCGGCGCAAGTGCCCAAGGGATAAATCATACATCCAGTAGGCTAAGAGAAGGGGGCTTGGCAAGACCGAGCCCCCTTGTTGCAGAAGGATGAAGATAATTGTGACCAGTTATCTGTGGCCAGGGGCATATCCCAGATATCTGGATTCACCCTTCGTCCTTCATTGACCTTCCGGTTATCGTCTGGCCGCCGCCGGTAGGCTGGGTTCGGTTGGCTGTGGGCGGTGCTCCTCGTCTCCCACGACTACCCTCTGACCACGAACCAGCGAGGTTACCACACCGATACTGCTGATCAGCGCACCGACGATCACGGCGTCGTGGAAGGCACTGATCTGGCTGCTCGCGGAAGCGGCATCGACAGATGTGCCCTCTTGAGCGGCGAAGAATCCCAAGCGGCTGGCAAACACAGCGGCAGCAATCGCGACGCCAATGGACATACCCATGTTCCGCATGGTGGCAATGGTGCTAGAAGCGAGGCCCAGTTGACTTCGCGGGACCGAACCGAGGATCGCGCTGTTATTGGGCGACTGAAAGATCCCTTGCCCCAGACCGAGAACCATCAACCGCAACAAGACGTCGACGTAAGTGGCTCCTGACCCCAGCGTCGACAGCGACAATAACCCAAGGCAGATGATCGCCATGCCAAGAGAGCTCAGAAACCGCGAGCCGATACGGTCTGACAGCCGGCCGCTGAAAGGGGCCACCGTAGCGATCATCAGCGGTTGTGGGATAAGCATTACTCCGGCCTGAGCCGGCGGATAGCCCAGGGCGTGCTGCAGATAGAACGGGACCAGCAGCGTGCTGGACGAGGCGGCCATAAAACCCAACAAGGCGCTGAAGTTGGCCGCGGCAAAAAGGCGGCTGCGCAAGAGCGACAGGCGCATCAGCGGCACCGAAACGCGTGCTTCGATCAAGATGAACAAAGCGCCAGCGATCACGGCGACGAGGAATAATGCGAGAATGATCGGGGATCCCCAGCCCAGCGTTTCTCCTTGGCCGACGGCTAGCAAGAGCGTCACGAGCGTGACCGCCAAGGCAACCGCCCCTGGGAAATCAAGACGTCTTTCGTCAGTGGCCGGGGCCTCCTTTCTCAGAACAAGCGTGGCCATGATCGTGCCGATGATGCCAATGGGTACCTGCAGATAGAACGCGCCGCGCCATCCAGCGGCGCCGACAAGCAAGCCACCGATGGTCGGTCCTGCCGTGCTGCCGGCGGCAACGATCATCGCCATCGAGCCCACGGCCTTACCACGCTCTCTTGCCGGAAAAGCTCCGGTGCTGATCGCTTGAGAGATGGCCATCATCATCGCCGCGCCTACGCCCTGAAAGGCACGAGAGATTACTAGCTGCTCGACTCCCTGAGATATACTGCAAAGACCGCAGCCGATGACGAAGACGCTGAACCCAATGACGTAGACGTGTTTCCGCCCAAACATGTCGCCGAGGCGACCAAAGAAAAGCAGACAACTGGCGATGACCAAGAGATAGGTGGTCACCACCCACTGCACGGCGCTGATGTCGGTGGCAAAGCTTCGGGTGATCGTGGGGAGCGCGATGTTGACGACCGAGCCGTCGAGTACAGCCATGAACGTGCCGATCGCCACGCACATGAAGGCTTGCCATTTGTAGGGAATGCCTCTTTCGGATTGCGAAACTAATACAGGCACGTTGCTCATGTCGAACTACTACCTCTCAACTAGTATCCCTCAAAGATCTGCTTACAAGGTTAGCTGAACTGGCGGGCTCTCGTCAAGTGGCAAGCCACGCTACGAACGGCGGACGTACCCGTCTAGAGCAAGGGTAGCAGTTATCCTGAGGCAACTGCCACGCTGAACGCAATAATGGTCATTCTGAGGGTAGACAAGCACAATTTGCATGGCAGGCGCCTGAACAGCTGCCAGCGCAAACGGTTTCACGAATCCAGCTTACTCTTTTTCTGACGTGAACCGGGCTGATCCCGCTCGTTGAAGCGGGGTCTCCTCTTCCTGCGCTGGGACTCTACTCCCGCGGACCAACGAGGCGAAGATACCAATGCTACATATTACGGCGGCGACGATTAGGGCATCATGGAAGGCGGCAATCAAACTCGTCTTCGCCAGCACTTCTCCAGAAACCCCTGCTGCTGCGACCTCGGTCGTATGAAAAGCCAGGCGGCCGGCGAATACCGAGGCCGCCAAGGCCGTTCCGATTGTCATGCCCATGTTCCGCATCATCGCCAAGGTGCTTGAGACAAAGCCCAGTTTGTCGCGACTCACCGAGTTGATGATCGCGCTGTTATTGGGTGACTGGAAGATCCCGCTGCCGATCCCTAGGATCACTAGCCTCATCAGTACATCACGATAGGTAGCCTCCGGTCCCAGGGTGGTGAGCAACAGCAGGCCGGTGCAACTCAGACACATGCCGGAGGTAGCGAGGACCCGCGACCCGAGTCGGTCTGAGAGCCAGCCGCTGATGGGCGCAATCAGAGCAACGATTATGGACTGGGGAATCAGCATCATCCCAGCCTGCATCGCCGGATAACCGAGGGCCTGTTGAAGGAAGAAGGGCATGAGCAGCATCGTGGTCGAGCCGGCCATGAAGCTCATGAGGCTAGCCGAGCTGGCGGCGACGAAAAGACGGTTCCGAAAAAGGGAAAGCTGAAGCAGCGGCGCGACCATTCTTCGCTCCAGCAGCACTAACGCGACGGCAAATATCAAAGTCACAGAGAAAAGGGCCTGGACGATCGGCGAGCCCCAGCCAATGCGCTGCCCTTGGCCAACGGCGAGCATAAACGGCAGGAGCGTGAGCAGGAGTGCGGCGGCACCAAACACGTCGAAACGCCCATTCCTCGCCAACGGCTCTTCCTTGCGGAGGATGAGGACAGCCGTAATCGTACCGATGATGCCAATCGGTACGCGGAGGAAGAAAGCCGTCCGCCAGTCAAACATGTCGATGAGGAAACCGCCGAGCGTCGGGCCTGTCATCGACCCAGTGGCCACGATCACCGACTGCAGTCCCAGCGCCTTGCCCCTTTCCTTGACTGGGAAAGAGCCGGCGCCGATAGCCGGACTAATTGCCATCATCATTGCCGAGCCGAGGCCTTGCACCACCCGGAAGACGATCAGTTGCCCAATATTCTGAGACACGCCACACAACGCCGAACCGACGGTAAATAGGGCAAAGCCGCCGACGTAGATCTGTTTGCGCCCAAACATGTCTCCTAGACGGCCGAACACAAGGAGGGTACTAGTGATTACCAGCAGGTAGGCGGTAACCAGCCACTGAACGGTCGTAATTTCCGTCGCCAGCGTCTTGGTGATGTTTGGGAGGGCGATGTTGAGCATCGTGGAATCGAGGAGGGACATAAACGTGCCAATGGCCACGACAATGAAGGCCTGCCACTTGTAGGGGAGGCCTCGCTCAGATTGGGAAAGGGTGATCGATCCTCTACTCATGCGCTTGCACTACTCTCTGCAAGCATAGTTGAGCCGGCAGGGGGTTGTCAAGCCTCACAAGTTGTTGCCAGGACTCAGGCTAAATCTCTATCTCTCTGATGCGCGGTGTCTTGAAGCCTATGCTTATCGCGAGCAGGGCGCAAGAAGTGCCCATCAAAGTGACCGCCCATGGTCCGCCGAACCAAGTGGCCAACGCGCCCGCTAGGAGCGATCCCAAAGGCATCAACCCCCGATTGAGCATGTAGATGCTCAGCACGCGGCCGCGAATATAGGATGGAGTCAGTGCCTGAATGATGGTCTGCGCCTGAGAGGTGTAGCTAGTATTCGACATCCCTGCAAAGAACAGACACATCATCGAGATCGGCATGGAGGTCGAACGCGAGAAGGCGACGAGGCTCAGCCCGAACATGGTCGCCCCGGCCAAGAGAAGCATTCCTTTATGTCGGAAGGTACCGAGCGAAGCAATCGTCAGTGCGCCGAGCAAGGCGCCGATTCCCGCACTGGTGAGGAGAAAACCTTGACCAACCGAGCCGACGTTCAAGATGTCCAGCGCGAAGATCGGTATCAGGCTCGCGTAGGGCATTCCCAAGAGTACCGGCGCCAGGCTTAGGAACATGAGCGATAGGATCAGATCGTGGTCCATGAGATACCCGAAGCCTTCTCTCATGCTGGCGAAGAAGGAGCCGTCTTCTAGGTGGCCATGCCGAGCCTCCTGTGCCGGTTCTGTCTCGTCCCTCTCTGATTCGGTGGGAATGACAATAGTGCTAACGTCTGCCGGCCGCGTCAGCGGCACCTTTCTCAATCTTCGACCCATCGCTCCGAGCAATCCTGGCTCGCCCGGCACACTCATTTGCACCGTCCAGAGGGTGGCCCAAGCGAAGAGAGCCGCCTGGGCATAATACGAGCCGTCTACGCCGATCAGAGCAATAGTAGTTCCGGCTACCGCCGGCCCCAGGCTGCGCATCAGGTTGAAGATCGCGGAGTTCAGGGCGACCGCGTTTGCTAGATGATCCGTGCCCACTAGGTCTGAGATCAGCGCCTGGCGTGCCGGCTGCTGGAAGGCCTGCACTGTACCCGCCAGAAAGGCGGTCACGTAGATGTGCCATGCTTGAATGTAGCCGGTGAGGACCAGAGTAGCGAGGACGAGGTTGAGAATCACGTTGGTCACTTGCGAGATAATGAGTTGAGACTTGCGGCCGTAGCGGTCTGCTACGACACCGGCGACCAGACTGAAGAAGAGCATGGGCATAGCTCTCATAGCGCTGACTGCGCCAAGTTGGAGGGCCGAGCCAGTAAGCTGGTAGATGAGCCAGGTACGGGCCACCTGGTCCATCCACTGACCCATCGACGTGCCACCTTGGCCGAGCCAGAGAAGTCGGTAGTCTCGGAAGCGTAGGGAGTCGAACGTACGGATGCGGAGGAGATGACCAAACCTTCCTCGAGGAACGGGTATGGCAGCCACTCCGTCAGGAGCGCTGGGGAGGGTTTGGGTGGCGCTTTCACCGACGCCCGTGCGCGTCGATTGATTTGTGTCCATAACTAGTAGCGCCTCGTGCCGTGCAGCACATGTTGCCGGCAACCCTTTATCAGTACAAGCCAGCGGTTTGCGCGTATAGACTCGGCAACCGGGTAACCCAGTTTCCTAATAATACATCAACACGAAGCGATCACGCAAGCACTGGGCCGGGTCGCCGGGCATAGAAGGGCCGCTTGACACTATCTGGAACCTGTGTTAGTTTGATGCCCTGCGCTGTCACGATAGCAGATCAATCCGTTGGTCGCCTGCGGCCGGTTCCCTGGATACCGGCATTCCGTCGTTGCCCTAGGAGCAGTTCAATATCACTGCGAGTTGTTCTGAGTAGTGAGGCAGACTCAGATCGGTGGGCAGGTCAGATCGGTGTCAATACCAGCTGAATCCCTTGTACGGGTCTTCCCGCGGAAGGACGAACCGCCCATGCGCCTGATGGCTGACCGCTGGCAGCTACTTGGTTTCGACGCGCTTCGAGTTGGCGGCCAGCTCAAGAGAGGAGCATGAGTGGAGGCTACTAGACGGGTGGCTAGAAAGGATAAGCTTCTCACTTCCAACTACCTGCTGGTTTGTTTCAGCTCGTTTGGCTTTTTCGCCAGCTTCCACCTGCTTCTACCTACTCTGCCGGTCTATGTCACGGAGAACTTGCACGGCCTGGAGTCCGAGGTTGGACTGATCATCGGCGTATTCACGATCACCGCCGTGGTTCTGAGGCCGTTTGTCGGCCGGTCCATCGACCGACGCGGCAAGAAGCTCTTCTTGGTCGTCGGGGCGGTGGTTTTCCTCCTTTCATCGGTCCTCTACAACTTTACCAACACGGTGCCTTTGCTCTTGCTCCTGCGGGCTTTCCATGGCGTGGGCATTGCCACTTTTACTACAGCATCGACGGCCTTGATCGCCGATATTGCCCCTGCCGAGAGGCGGGGAGAGGCCATGGGCTACTTCGGAATGTTTTCCAGCGTGGCGATGGCCGTCGCCCCAGCTCTGGGCGTGGTCCTAATTCAGGCCTACGATTTCACAACGTTGTTTCTAACCTCGGCGGTTTTCGCCGCAATCGGTGTGGTGCTTTCTGGACTCGTGACGGAGCACTCTGATCCGGCATCCGATCCACCTCAGCAAACGCGGCCGACGCTGTTTAGCCGCCGGGCCTTCTTCCCTGCCATTGTCATCTTCGGTTTCACGGTTACCTATGGTGCCATCAGCTCGTTCCTACCCCTCTATGCGGACAAGCAAGGCTTCGAGAACCCGGGGCTATTCTTCACCGTTTTCGCCGTGACGCTAATCTTCGTCCGGATCGGCACCGGCTGGCTCTCTGATCGTTTCGGGCGGGCCACGATGATCGTTCCCGGGCTGGCAGTTGCTGCCTTGGCTATGGTGATGCTGGCCTTCTCGTCGACGATGTGGATGTTCGTCGTCGTCGGTGTCGTCTACGGTGCCGGTTTCGCCGCGGTGCAACCGACGATGCTGGCGTTCGTGACGGATCGCGTGGAACCTTGGGAGCGAGGCGCGGCGATGGGTACTTACACTGCTGCTTTTGACCTCGGCATCGGGCTTGGCTCGATTCTGCTCGGCCTAGTCCTGCAATTCACCGGCTTCGGCACGATGTTCGTCGTCGCCGGGGCGATCTGCTTGCTGGGGTTGGTCTACTTTGTCGCGGGAACTTTCGGAGTGGTCGATAGGATCACGGACTAGACGTGTGCCTACCCCATCGTGCGCCGGAGCTCGACAATCTGGTCCCGCAGAATAGCTGCCTTCTCGAATTCGAGTGCCTTGGCCGCGGTCTTCATTTGGATTTCGAGGTCCTTGATCAGGCGTGCAATCTCGTCTTTCGGGATGCTCTCGCCGACGGTGTACTCCGCCCGGGATTCGGCAACGGCGCGCAGGCGGTCGTTAATGTCCCGGATCGCCTTCTGGATGCCTTGTGGCGTGATGCCATGGCGCTCGTTGTACTCGACTTGTAGGCGGCGACGTCGGTAGGTCTCGTCGATCGCTCGCCGCATGGAGTCAGTTACCGTATCGGCGTACATGATCACATGCCCGTCGACGTGCCTAGCCGCCCGCCCCATGGTTTGGATCAGGGAGCCCTGGGAGCGGAGGTAGCCTTCCTTATCGGCGTCGAGGATTGCCACGAGGCTAACCTCCGGTAGGTCTAGCCCTTCCCGCAGCAGGTTGATGCCTACCACCACGTCGTAGACGCCCAGACGCAGGTCGCGCAGGATTTCCACCCGTTCCAGCGTGTCGATCTCCGAGTGCAGGTAGTGGGTCTTGATGCCCATTTCGCGGAGATAATCGGCCAGGTCCTCGGCCATCTTCTTGGTCAGAGTGGTCACCAGGCATCGCTCGCGCCGGTCGACCCGCTTCTTGATCTCGGCCAGAAGGTCGTCGATCTGCCCCTTCGTCGGCTTAACCTCGATCGTCGGGTCAAGCAGGCCCGTGGGCCTAATCACTTGTTCCACGATCTGCTCGCTGTGCTCGTACTCAAAGGGGCCGGGCGTGGCCGAAACGTAGATGACCTGATTGATGTGCCGCTGGAACTCGTCAAAGTTGAGCGGCCGGTTATCGAGCGCCGAGGGCAGCCGGAAGCCGTACTCGACAAGCACTTCCTTTCGCGACCGGTCGCCATGGTACATACCCCGGACCTGGGGCAGACTGATGTGCGACTCATCGACAAACAGGAGGAAATCCTCGGGGAAGTAGTCGAGCAAAGTCCATGGCGTGCTCCCGGCTTCCCGGCGTGAAAGGTGGCGGGAGTAGTTCTCGACGCCGGCGCAGTAGCCAGCCTCGCGGAGCATCTCCAGATCGTAATGGGTGCGGGTGCGCAGTCGCGCGGCCTCCAGGATCTTGCCTTGGCTATTCAAGTGCTTCAACTGCTCTTGTAGTTCGGCTTCGATATCCCGAATCGCCGCCATCAGCTTATCGTGCGAGGTGACGAAGTGCTTCGCCGGATAAATGTCAGCACGCTCTCTTTCCGCAAGGATCTCCCCTGTCAGCGGGTCGACCTCCATAATGCGTTCGATTTCGTCGCCCCAGAACTCGACGCGCATGGCCAGTTCCTCGTAGGCGGGGTAGATCTCCAGCGTATCCCCGCGGACGCGGAACTTGCCGCGGGTGAAGTTGAGATCGTTACGTTCGTATTGCAGGTCCACCAGGTGCCGGATTATGCGGTCGCGGCGCACGCGTTCGCCCTTCTTCATCGTGATCACGAACTGACCATATTCCTCGGGCGAGCCAAGCCCGTAGATGCAGGATACCGAGGCGACGATCAGGACGTCACGTCTCTCGAAGAGGGCGCGCGTCGAGGCATGACGTAGCTTGTCGATCTCGTCGTTGATCTGGGCGTCTTTCTCGATGTAGGTATCGGTGCGCGGAATATAGGCCTCGGGCTGGTAGTAGTCGTAGTAGCTGACGAAGTACTCGACGGCGTTGTTGGGGAAGAACTCCCGAAACTCGGCGCAAAGCTGGGCGGCGAGGGTCTTGTTGTGGGCCAGCACTAAGGTGGGCCGCTGTACTCTTTCGATAACCTTGGCCATGGTGTAAGTCTTGCCAGACCCAGTGACCCCAAGGAGCGTCTGATGCTTGTACTTCTTGTTTAGCCCGTCGACCAACTGATCGATGGCCTTGGGTTGATCCCCGGTCGGCTCGAACTCAGAGACTACTTTGAATTCTGGCATCTTTCCATTCCTTCCCCTAGCATTATACCATGCCGGTTCGCCGGATGTAGGGAAGCGAAGGGCGGAATGGCACAACTCACGACCGATGTTCGCAACGCAATCACCCCGGAAGCAGGTGCACATGTTAACACGTGCACGTGTCTAGATTGGGGTGGAAGATGTGAACTGCTCGCCAGGAGTGCTCTGACTTCTGATGCCGGTGTCTGGAGGTTCATCTCACGAAAACAGCAGTGATCATCGAAGGATCGGCCATAGCCAATCCCTCCTCGACGTATTGGCCGGAGACATCAGCCGCTCATGCGCTAGATGAGCCGTCCGTTAGCAGAACAACAGGACAGTGGAAAAGGGGCATTCAACGCCACTATGAAGCCCCTTTGAGAATGGCTACTGCCCGTTCGGGCCGCCTACTCCAGTGCGCCCGCCTCGGCCAAATCGGCCACTTCTTCGTCTGAGAGCTTCAAGATACTCGTCAGCACATAGAATGTATCCTGTCCATAGGATGGTCCCGGCCGGTTGACCTCCGCCGGAGTGCGGGTAAGCGTAAACCGGCTGTTCTCCAACACCACCTCGCCCAGTTCCCGCTGCGTAGCCGTCACGTAATGCCCGCGGTGCCGCAACTGCGGGTCATCATAGAGGTCATTGCCGTCGGAGACAATGTGCGCGGGCACTCCTCGGGCGATCAGTTGCTGCTGCACGGCTTCGGCGGAAAGTCCCTGGGTCCAGTCCCCGATCTGCTGCTCGATCTCGTCCTCGTGGCTCTGGCGTCCTTCCAGCGTTCCGAACCGGGCGTCCCTGACCAGATCAGGTCTGTCCATTGCGGCGCAAAGCGCCCGCCACTGCTCGTCGTTCTGGACCGCGATGGCTACCCACCGCTCTTCTCCTGAGCAGCGGAAGACCCCGTGCGGGGCCATATCCGGGTCACGGTTACCGCTGGCCTGCGTGATGTTCCCATTGACTTCGTAGTCGAGCAGCGCCGGCGCCAGGAAATGTAGTGGCACCTCGATTTGGGCAATGTCAATCAACTGACCGAGGCCAGTCCGCTCACGATGCTCGAGCGCCGCCAGGATGGCACTGGTAATGAAGGGGGGTACCACGTAGTCGGTGTATGGACCGGCAGGCCCGGCAGGCGGTCGGTCTGTCCAACCATACAAGTTATTGAAGCCAGCCATCGCTGCCCCTTGACCACCATAACCGGCGAAGAGGCTATAAGGTCCCCATTGCCCTCCCATGCAAGTGGCTGCATAGATCAGCCGGGGATTCAATTCTCGAAGGACACTATAGTCCAACCCCCAGTTCTTCATCACCTTAGGCGTGAAGGACTCGACCAGTACATCGGCCCATTGAGCAAGGCGTTTGACGATCTCACGGGCTTCTGGCTTCGACAAGTCTAACGTCAGGCCCAGCTTGCCCGCGTTCACCGAGTAGTACATGCCGCCCCGCTCGACACCAAACTGGCCATCCTTCATTGGCCTCAAGGTGCGGAGGTTATCGACTCGCTTCGAACTCTCTATCCTCACCACTGTTGCACCGTAGTCCGACAGCATCCGGGTGGACGATGGGCCTACCAAGACCCACGACAGGTCGACGACCTTGAGGCCTTCCAGCGGGCGCATGGCGGGAGTATCAGCAGGCGGAACGGCCCCTTGCCGAAATTGACGCTGAGGCGCTTGTTCGAGGATCTCCTCATTGTGCTCGCCAAGGCGCGGTGCCCGCCGGCGAAAGGAAATGGGCGACGCAGCTAGCTTGGCAAAGGGTCCTGGGTAGAGCACGCTTTGCTCAGAAGGTGAGGCCGGCACCCAGAAGCCGCGTGCCTCGAGGTGATGATCGTGCCTGACGTCTGCCATCGTGGCCACAATCGAAAGAAGAATCCCTCGGCGCTGGGCTCCTTCAAATAGCTCGGACTTCGTCTTCGTGGCTGTGAAGCGGGCAATGGTCTCTGCAACGCGTTTCAGTTCGGAGAGCGGTTCCTTACCTGAGAGCAGCAGTTCGCCGTACCCGATCCAGTCTTTATCGCGGGTCTCTTGGTCACACATTCCGTCTTCGAAGATCCATTCCATCAACCTTCTCGTTGCCGGTCCCATCGCGCTGCCGAAAGAGAAGGTGATTGACACATAGCCATCCTTCGACGGGTAGGTGAATGGCAGATGGAGCGGTCCGACCTTCACCCCGCCGGCGACGCGGGTCATCTGCTCATCGCCCCAGGCCTTGGCCATCATGTTCGCGATGGCGCAAAGAGAGGTAGTTTGCTGAGCGGATACGTCGACATGTTGACCGCGTCCAGAGTGCCGCCTTTCCTGCAGGGCGATGAGGGTGCCCAACGCCCCATTTGCGGCCGCGTGGAGAAAGGCCTGGGGAACAGTCATCCGCAACGGCGCCCGGTCTTCGTCTCCGCAGATGAACTGGAACCCCGAGGCGGACATCACGGTCAAGTCCGTCGCGGGCCAAGAGGCTTTTGGACCGGTTTGCCCGAAGGCAGTGATTGACGTCAACACCAAACCGGGGTTGACTCTCGCGAGATCCTCGTAGCCGAGGCCAAGACCAGAGAGGTAGCCGGGGCCAAAGGACTCGAGGACGCAATCAGCACCAGCAACGAGGCGTATGAAGTCTGCTTTGCCCTTGTCGCTTTCAAGGTCGAGCGTGATCCCACGCTTGTTGCGGGCGTAAGCCCACCAGAAGAGCGAATTTTCAAGGTCTGGGGTACCGTGGGCGAAAGGTCCTACCCGCCGGGCGGGTGAACCATCAGGTGGCTCCACTTGAATGACGTCCGCACCGAGATCGGCCAAGATCATGCCGGCGATCAGCCCACGGTCATCCGTCAAATCTAGTATGCGGTAGTTCGAGAGCATTTCCTTTCCTCCTGTCGCACAACGTTGCGTACTGGCGTTTTGTCATCGTCTCAAAGCGGGCAAGGCCCGGCCAGCACATCGATGGACGTTCCAGAGAACGTTCGAGTGTGCCGTTCGCGAATACCGCGGCGGGTCAACGTGGCTAAGGAAGTGTCCACTTGCTGGCCTACCCCGATTCGCTCCCATGCACATTGTAGTCATCCCAACCGCTTAGTGTCGCCGATTTGGCGGCAGATACACGTACGCGCTCCTCCACCATCGTCGCAAAGAGCAAATGCCTAGCCCCTTTTGTACTCGGAGCTGACGTGACAGGATGGCTATATGGGAAGGATCACCTCTTCAAGATATGGATGACGGCGACATCGCCGTAGCCAATCATGTGTGCCAAGCCGACCTTGGCTCCTTCCACCTGCCGGGGTCCTGCCTGACCCCGCAACTGGACGACCGTCTCCCAGATCTGGGCTAAGCCGGTAGGTCCCAGGGGGTGTCCTCTGGTCAAGAGGCCTCCGTCAGTATTGAATGGTATCTTCCCTCCTATCTGGGTAGCCCCCTCGTCGATTAGCCTTTCGCCCTCACCGTACTTACAGTAGCCGAGGAACTCGTAGCTTTCCACTTCTTCTATCGTTGCTGCGTCATGCACCTGCACCAGGTCCATATCCCAAGGACCCATCCCCGCCTGCTCATAGGCCTCTTTGGCTGCTACTTCGGTTACGTCCGGGCCTGGGCAGTTCCTGCTGCGATAGGCCTGGGTCTTGAAGACGGAGGCGGCCACCGTGATCAACGGCCCTTTGGTACACTTGGCCGCCACATCGGTGCTGCAGAGTATCGCCGCTGCTGCGCCGTCGCTAATCGGACACATGTGAAGCACGGTGAGAGGGTCGCAGCCCATGCGTGAGGCATGGACCTCCTCCACCGTGACCTCCTTCTGGATCTGGGCATAGGGGTTGAGCGCACCGTGATGGTGGTTCTTCACTGCTATTCTGGCAAAAGAATCGATGCTGCTTCCGTAATCATGCATTCGCCGGTTCATCTTCAAGGCGAAATTGGAGAGGGCGTGGTTGAGGCCCATCACCCGGCTAATGTTCGTCTCCCGCACGTCATCGGTGGCAGATAAGCCTCCCTTGCCGATCTTGCCCACACCTAAAGCAAGGGCGACATCGTACGCGCCACTGGCCACCGCAAGGTAGGCCTCTCGGAAGGCGGTCGAACCAGAGGCCGAGGCGTTCTCCACGTTGATGATCGGGATACCAGTCATCCCGATGGCCTCCAAAACCCTCGTGCCTGCAGCCAATCCCTGGTTGGCTGCCGCGCAGTAAGCCAATTGCACCGTCTTCCAGGCGATGCCGGAGTCCCGCAAAGCGTTTAGGGTGGCCTCGACCCCTAGCTCGGGCATGGTCTTGTCGTCGCGCCGGCCGAACCTGGTCATGCCAACCCCGACTACGGCAACTTCTCTCATGATCCCCTCTCTCCCCTAGCGTCTTTGGATACTGGCCGATACACATAGGCCATTAGTTCGTGGCCCTCGGCGTCCTCTTCGAGCTTGGCCACAGCGATTTCCATCTCCATGCCGAATTGGAGTTTGTCATAGTCGTAATCCGTCAAGAGGCAGTTGACGAGGGGGCCTTCGGGCAGTTGTATCTGTCCCTGAGCATAGGGAAGCGGTCCCTTGTAGCCGAAGGGTGGGATACGGACGAGGGTGAAGCTGTAAAGCTCGCCGCGCTGGCCAAACAGGACTTCCCGCAAGTCCTCATTCTGGCAGTTGGCACAGATGGCTCGTTTGGGAAAGAAGTACTCGCCACAGACTGGACAGCGGCTGCCGATAAGGCGCGGCTGGCCGTCGGGTGCCGATGGCATGGCGAAAAGGTCATCTACAATCGGGATCTGTTTCCTTTCTTGAGTTGTCATCCAATTCTCCTACGGCCATTTCGGGGGCACTGATGGCCGGCACGGTGGTTACCTTTCATCACCACCCGGCCCCAGACTTGACCACTTTGGCGGCGATTTCGGGCGTTCTCAGTGTCCTCTTGTAGTCTTCTTCTCATGTCATGTTTGTTCCCCACCTTTCCTGATCTTGGCCTTTCTTCTGGGGCGCCTGTCATCGAACTAGACGCCACTAGCGCCCCTTGAACTGGGGACGGCGTTTCTCCACAAAGGCGGCGACCCCCTCCTTCATGTCCTCGGTGTTGATCAGGATAGAGGTCCATTTGGCTTCGAACTCGATGCCGGCGTCCACATCCATCTTCAGTCCGTAGTTCACGCACTGCTTTAAGGCCTTGAGCGACAGCGGCGGCCGGTCGAGCAGGGTCTGGCCCAAGGCCTTGGCCTCATCGAGTAGGGAGGCTACGGGCACCACTTTGTTTGCCAGACCGAGGCGATAAGCCTCCTGGGCATCAACGGGGTCCCCGGTGTACATCATCTCCTTCGCCTTGCCAATGCCGATCAGGCGCGGTAGTCTCTGAGTGCCGCCGGCCGAGGGGATCGAGCCGATCTTGATCTCCGGCAGGCCGAACTTCGCCGTGTCCGCAGCGATGCGGAGGTCACAGACCAAGGCCAGCTCGCAGCCCCCGCCGTAGGCATAGCCGGCCACGGCGGCGATGACTGGTTTATCAAGGGCTTCGATCTTGTCCATGAAGCGCCCCCCGCGGGCACCGGGTGCCAGAGGAGATGGGTTTTCGCGTTGCTCCTTGAGATCGGCACCGACACAGAACACCTTGTCGCCGCCGGTAAGGATGACCATCCTCACGTCGTCGTCTTGCGCAATCTCGGCCGTCACATGCTCCAGTTCAAGGATCATCTGGCTGCTGAGAGCGTTCAACTGCTTTGGGCGGTTTAAGGTGATGATCCCCAGCTGGTTCTCTTTCTCGTAGTTGAGCGTCTCGTATGTCAACGCTTGGTCTCCTTCCCTAGTCTTCTTCCTTAAGCAAGTTGGATCACTGCTTGAGCGCGTAGCATGGCGATTTCCTCCCTGCTCAGGCCCAAACCTGCCAGTACCTCATCGGTGTGCTCGCCAAGAGCAGGAGCATGGCGGCAGAACTCCGGCCCGCACCGGTCCTCTGGGTTCGGTGCAATGCTGCCCTTGTTCCGATTGACGGATCTACAAGGTGACTGAATATCCGCCATTCACCGGGTAAGTCTGCCCGGTGATCCAGCTCGAGGCGTCCGAGCTTAAGAAAAGGATCATGTTGGCGGCGTCCGTGGGCTCGCCAAGGCGTGGTAGCAGATAGAGTTTGAGTACTGCGCCAAAGACCTTTTCATCCTGCCAGACGCTCTCTGATGTCGGTGTGCGCGTGGTCCCCAGAGCGACGCAGTTGCAAGTGATGTTGTGTCTCCCTACTTCTCCCGCCAGGCAGCGCATAAAAGCGGCGGCTCCAGCCTTGGCGGCACCGTAAACGGCGAGCTGACGCTCTGGCACGCGCGCTGCGTCGGAGATCACGGTGACAATCTTGCCATAGTTGGCGTTGATCATTCCGGGAAGGACCGCGTGGCTGCAGTTCAGAACACCATACAGATTCACTCTAATCCAAGGTTCCCAAAAGTCCGGGCTGGTTTCCACGAAACGGCTCTGGCCGAGGCCGGCGGAACCAGAGTTGCCGGCGTTGTTGACTAGAATGTGGATCGGTCCGTCCAATTGCGCCCGGGCCGTGTCGACCATGCGTTGGACATCATCGTGCTTGGTCACGTCGGCGCCGATGGGAATTAGCCTACATTTCACCCCAGCCTCTTTCAATTCCTTCGCCACGGTGTTGGCGCGTTCCTGGTAGTAGTCGTTGATCACGATCCCGCCCGCGTTGTGGTCGGCAAAATGCATCACGATCTGGCGGCCCACGCCTTGGCCGGCCCCCGTAACCAGTGCGTTACGACCCTGCAAATCCAGAATGTCGGGCATTAAACCTTCTCCTTTAGTTCCTTAGTACGTTTCTAGCGATCACCCAGCGGTGAACCTCGTTGGGGCCCTCCACGATACTCCATATCCTTGCCTGCCTAAACATCCACTCAACGGCAGCAGGAATCTCTCCTTCTGCTCGGCCTTGCAGAAGGACAACCGGATGCAGTCCGTGCTGCATGAAACGGCGGACCAGCATCTGCAAGGCGCGGAGTTCGTCGGGGATAGTAAAGTCTATGCTTGTCTCCTTTCGGCCGCGGCATTGGAGCATGGATAGGCCAAGCCAAATCTGTCGCCCGATTCAGCCCCTATCGCTCTGTCTGGGATTACCAACTCGCTGTGGAAATGCTGCGCACGACACAATGCTGGGAAGCTCGTCACCGACGGTCATCGTCGGAAGGGGGGGCGGCGTGTCCCGGTCATGACCCGGGCCGGGCATGGCCCAGAGATCCGTCCCGGCGCTGGGCGAAGAAACGCGTGATCAGGGCATCCGAATGGATCTAATAGTCTCACACAAGCTGAGTATAACCGTCGCTCGAATGGGTGTCATCGTCATTACAGGTGATCATAAGGATGATTGGGAGATCAAGAGGATGGCAGACGAAGCGCAAACTTCAGGCGGATTCTAGTAGTCCCGTGACCCTGGCCTTCGTTACGGCCTCGACGTTTTTGTGGACATCCAGCTTAGCATAGATGCTCCTAAGATGGCTCTTGACAGTGTTTGCCGACACCACCAATCCCCTGGCAATTTGCGTGACTGATTGGCCACTAGCGATGAGCCGCAATACCTCCAATTCACGCTCGCTCAACGGATTGGCTTCCGATTTGGCGATCTCCTGCCCATTGAACTTGCCAGTCGACGATGAGGTGGCCGGCTCGAAGGCCTTCAGCAAGGTGCGCACGTAGGCCGGCGAAGGGGCGAGTGTTGACGAGAGCGGCTTACGCTGTTGCCCCCTGAGAAATCTTGATAGTAACACGGCCATAGACGCGCCTGCATCGACAAATGTACGCACATAACCTTCAGGTTCGGCGAGGGAGAGGGCGCGTCCTAACGCTTCCAACGCCTTCACCCGATCTCCGGCTGCCTGAAATGCCAGGGCCTCGATGACCAGGACTTTGATCACCGTCCCGGTTCTCCCCGACGATTCAGCTGTCTCACATAGTCTGGTCAGAAGGCGCAGTGCCGGTTCCGGCTCCCTTTGGGCAACAAGCACTTGCGCCAGAGTCAGATGGTCGGCTTCGCGCCTGTAACTTAGCTCGTCGTCAGCGTGTAGCCCCAATGTTTGTACCCAATGCATGGCATCCTCCACTTTGCCTTGCTTCAACCAGAGCCGGGCACGGTAGGATGCGATGCGGCCAAGCTCCCATGCTACGTCGCTGCCTTGAGCCATGTGTTCTGCCTCACGCAGTGTTTCGAGCGCGCCATCGAGATCGCCCTCCGCTTGTTTCAGGCGGGCAATGATGCCATGGCCAAGCAGCAGAAGGTCAATCAGCCCGCCTCGGTTGGCTAGCTCCACTCCTTGCCTTGCTGTTTTCCAAGCGACATCGAGTCTGTTCCACTCGTAATGCACCTGAGCGAGTCCCAAACAGGCTCTGGCTGCAGCCGGGAAGATCTGCGCCCCCTTCTCAACGGCCCGCTCCAGCGCGCGTTGTTCGGTTTCCGCTACCTTGTGCAACAGGCCTTGGTGCGCCTGTGAAGCGGCCAGAAAGCCCAAGGCGCGCATGGCCATCTGGGAAAGACCTCCCACACTATTCACATCGCCAATCTCGGCCAGGAACCGGCTTGCCTTTTCCCTATCGTCACTATACCAGTAGGCTATCCCTACGCACACTAATGCACCGTCTCTCCAAAGCTGCTGGTCTCGCGACAAATACTCGAGGGCTCGCAAACCTAGCTGGATTGTGAGAGGGAAATCGCCTCTGGCAACGGCGATGACTGCTCGAATAGACAATGCGCTGCCTCGGATGAACCGCACATCGACGGGTCCACCATCGGTTGTAGTTGAGCCACCAAGCACGGCGTCCAGGTGCGCGGCAAGATAACTCTCGGCTTCGCGCAGGCGCTTTTCGGCGGCATCCCAATCGTTGGTCGATAACAACGATTGGGCATGTAAGATACAAAGCTGAGGTCGAGAGCGGACGAGGTCATCAGGCAAGGCCATTAACCATCCTTGGAGGATGGTGTTCTCTCCACGGTTCATCAGCGTTTCTGCCATTTGGGTGATGAATTGTGATGCCAGCTCGTAATCACCTGCCGCCAGGGCATGGCCGATAGCTTCACGCTTCAGATTGTTGTCCATGTGCCAAGCGTAGGCTCGGCGGTGCAACTCTGGCAAGTTCGCGGGTTGGGTACGTTGCAGTTGGCCCCGAAGGTAATCGGCAAAGAGAGGATGATACCGGAACCACCGCCGTTCATTGTCCATGGGCACAATGAATAGATTAGCGTGCTCCAGGGTCTCCAACATTGCCTGGCTTTGCCCGGCTACTTGATTAGTGACAGCGTCGCAAATCGGTCCGTTTAGGCGCTCCAAGATGGACGTTTGGAGGAGAAAGGCACGGATGTCTTCTGGCTGCCGAGAGAAAATCTCTTCCATTAAGTAATCGGCAACATCGCGATTGTTGCCTCCGAAATCCTTGACGAATTGCCGAACATTCTCGTGTCCCTGCATCGAGAGTCCGGCCATCTGTAGCCCGGCGATCCAACCCTCGGTGCATTTCTCTAACAGGGCCGCGTCCTCAGCTTCAAGGTTCAGCTTCATTACTTGGCTGAGGAAAGTTGTGGTTTCATCGGAGGTGAAGCTCAGATCGGCGGCACGTAGTTCGACGAGTTGGCTTGTGCTGCGCAAGCGGGCCAAGAGGAGAGGAGGGTCAGTGCGGCTGGCGATGATCAGATGCATCTGCGTTGGCAGATGGTCGATCAGAAAGGCCACGGCGGCGTGGATTGCTGGGGATTGGATGAAATGGTAGTCATCGAGGACAAGGGTGACGTCTTTTGGCGTCACGGCAACGCTGTTGATCAAGTTGGTAAGGACAGACTCGATCGGGGGTAGTTCAGAGGAACGCGAGAACGCAGCCTGCTGATCTCCGAGACGAAGGTGCAGCGCCTGAAGGGCAGCCATGACATAGGACCAGAAGCGCGCGGGGTCGTCATCACTGGCATCCAGGGAGACCCAGGCCACCGGATTTGGGTTCTGGATGCTCCACTGAACAAGGAGGGTAGTCTTGCCATAGCCCGGGGGAGCGGAAACAAGCGTCAACCTCCGTTGTGAACCAAGAGCGAGTTGTTTGATCAGGCGTGGACGCAATACTAGGTCGACCCGAATCGGAGGAACCGATAGCTTGGTCGCGAGAAGAGCGTCAGCGGGCATTTCACCAGGTCTAATGTCGACTGAATCAGGGGACGCCACCAATGTGCCTGCCGCCCGGTCAGCCGAAGAAGATGGCGAGGCGCCATCAGTCATCTCTGGAGGAATGGTCCCTGGCCTGGCGAGTACCGACGCGGCCTCGTTTAGTCGCTCCAGGACGAGAGCCTCGTCCTTACCTAAATAGGCTTTGAACAGCTTACCTGAGCGCTTACGGAACGCACGCCAGTACCGTCTGTCGTGCTGGCGGGACTCCTTGAATGCGGTGAAGGTTCCTTGGGAACCCGCGAAGGAGAATGAGGTGGCCGTCCGCAGCCACGTGTACCACGCCGGGGTTCCGACCACGATAGAGCGATCCTCACCCTCGTCATGCAGCATTAGAATGCCACCGTGCACTACCGGAATGGTCCGTTTCATCGCTGCTCACCCTGGCCTCACTTGGTTCCCCAACGGTTCCCAACGATTGGGAACTGGGGCGAAGAAGCCTGCCACAGCGATAGTATAGCAACTGCTAGTGACTTCATCAATGCATCTGGCCTTATGGGCGCACCTCGCCTCTGTTCGTCAAGGGAAATTGCCAAGCCGTGGCAACAACCTTGCAGGGGCTAGGAGCGAACCAAGCCCTCAATACATAGGAGGAACGTGAGGTCATGGATATTATCTCCGGCGTAGTAGTTACGACCTCCGTCTTTCTGGCGGCGGCGGCGCTAACGTCGCTTTTCATTGCCTGGCGCGTTGGCCATAGCATGAAGCTGGAAGACGGCACGTTCGACGCCGATCCCCGGTTCTTGGAGCGCCTTGTGGAGTCGCGAGCACGTTCGGTGCTCACCACGCTGCTGATCGTCTACTTCGTGGCGACGACCAATCTCTTGGTCGTTGCGCAGCAACTTGGCATCGCCCTGTTCAACATGGCCGCCGGCGTGATTCTAGTCGTCGGCATGTATCTCACGGGCGTGCTCTGGTCGGGGAGTGACGAACGCGACCATTGGCGACGGTAAGAACTAGGAAGCTGATAGTTCTTCCTCAAAACTCGATACCTTGCCGGCAAGGAATGCCTTGGCCATAGGGGTGTTTCACCTCTCGTACTTCGGAGACGAGGTCGGCGACGGCGAGGATCTCATCTGGGGCATACCGGCCGGTGAGCACGAGCTCGAGCCGTCGGGGACGGGTCCGAATCATCTCCAGCACAGGTTCCAGCGCGAGGATCTGCCAGGCTAGAGCGATGTTGATCTCGTCGAGGATCAGTATATCGTACTCGTCGGACATTGCCGCGCCGCGGGCGTGGGCAAAGGCCGCGGCGACCATTTGTCTGGCTTCCTCCGGGACGTTGTCTGGCGAAACGAAGTAGGAGGGACCGAAGACACGAAACGAGATGTTGGGGTGCTCGCGCAACTCCTTGAACTCGCCGTATTCCCCACCCGTCTTCATGAAGTGGACGATATGCACCTTCAGACCGTGGCCCGCTGCCCTAATCGCCAAGCCCAGCGCAGCCGTAGTCTTGCCTTTGCCGTTGCCGGTGTACACTTGCACGAGCCCCTGATTAGGAGACCCGGCAAGTAGGTCTCGATCCCAGCTTTCTTGCTCCATGTCTCGGTCACCTCTCAATCCCCGATCATTGCCCGGTAGGTCACGGCACTGGTCACGAGGAGTAAGACGTCGTAGAGGATTAGCAGCAGGTAGAAGGGAGCCTTGGTGCCGCCCGATGCATCGGACAGGACGAGCCGCGAGGCCTCCACCGCGATGAAGACCAAAGGAATCGAAAGGACAATCACAAGCGGGTAGAGCTCGAAGCCCTGAGTATCGCCCGCGGCCATCCGCGCGAAGAAGAGGTTGCCGAGCGAGAGCAAGCCGATAGTCTCCAGCACAATCAGGACGAGGATCTCCAGGCGGAGCAGTGCCAGGGTGCTGGCGAAGAAGGTGATCTCCAACAGGATGGCTACGCTAATGGCCAGGACGATCGCCGTGCTACTCAGTAGCTTGCCGAACAGCAACTGGTATCCTTTGGCCGGCGAGATGCATAGGGCGTCGAAGCAGTGGTTTTCCATCTCGGGTCGGTAGGTCTCGCCAAGGAAGAATAACTGGGTGAAGACCAAGGCGAGCCACAGTAGAGGGGGCAGGTGGGCGACGTCGTCGCCTTGTCCGCGGTAGGCGAAGGAACCGACCAAGACGAGGACGAAGCTGAACAGCAAGAGGACGCTCAGCCTCTTCATTCCCCTCATCTCGATCCGCAGGTCCTTGCCCGCCAAGAGGAAGGCCAGCCTCACGGCTTTGCACCCCCGCGTCCGATACTGAGCACCCTCCAGTCGAGGCCGCCCTCGAAAGGGCCGTCGTACACCAGATTCCCCGCGACCAGAATCAGGGCGCGGCACGCCTGCGGAAAATCCTGCTGGGGCTGGTGGGTGGCGAACAGGACGGTCTTATCGGCTGTGTTCGCCAGGAAGCCCGTCAGCCACGACCGTGCGGTAGCATCCAGCCCGGCGAAGGGCTCGTCGAGGAGAAGGATCGGGGGGTTGTGGACCAAGGCACGGGCAATGGCCACTCGCCTCTGCTGTCCTTGCGATAGTTCCTTGACTCGTCCGGCGCGATCTTCGGCCATCTCCACCATCTCGAGCAGCACCTCCGCCCTTTTTGCCGCGGCTTGACCGGAGAGACCGTAAAGCCGGCCAAAAAAGACCATGTTCTCTCGTGGCGTGAGCTCCTCATAGAGCATGGTGTAGTGGGCGGCGTACCCGAACAAGCGGGAGAGCGCCTCGCGCTTCTGAGCCCGATCTGATGCCAGCAGGTGTATCGTTCCGCCAGTGGACGCAGTGAGTCCGGCAAGGATCCTTAAGAGCGTCGTCTTACCGGCACCATTAGGGCCGAGCAGTAGTACCTTGTCCCCCTCCCCAAGATGAAAGGATACCTCGACAAGGGCCTCTGTCCGGCCAAAAGACTTCGACAGGTGCGCTACCTGGATCAAACGCTTGCCTTCCTATCCCTTTTCCTTCTCGTCGCCGACAGTGGTTCGACAGGGGCATTCTACGATCCGAGGACTGGCCGCGTCAATCTTCAGTAAGGGCCAGCAGGTCACCCGGTCCCCCTGCGGCTCGCCTCGGCGGGAACCGAGCATACTAGCGAGCGCAGCAAGCTTGACTTGCCCATTGCCCAGCCCTAAAATAAGAATAAGCACATCACGATGCCGTTGGTAAGGAACTTGCTAAACCAGGTGATTAGTCACGGGCTGCGCATCAGGATGGAGGCGACGGAGAGCGACCGGTGTGCTGGGGAAAGTGAATGATCATCGGTGTACCCAAAGAGATCATGGACAGCGAGTACCGCGTGGCAGTCACCCCTGCGGGCGTACACATGCTGGTTGCTGCTGGACATCGTGTTCTAGTCGAAGAAGGGGCTGGAGACGGCAGCGGCTTCCCTGATCTCGAATACATCGATCAGGGCGCGGAGATTGTCAGAGATGCTAGATCAGTGTGGGCAAATGCTGGCCTAGTCATCAAGGTGAAAGAGCCTCAGCCGGCAGAGTACGAGTTCCTGCGCCCCGATCTGATCTTGTTTGCCTACTTACATCTTGCCGCCAGTCCGCGCCTGACGGAAGTCCTCTTGGAGAAGCATGTCACTGCGGTGGCCTATGAGACCGTGCAGCTAGCCGATGGCAAGCTTCCTCTGCTGGTGCCCATGAGCGAGGTGGCAGGACGTATGGCAGTTCAGGTCGGCGCCTACTACTTGGAAAAGATGAATGGCGGGCGTGGCAAGCTTCTGGGAGGCGTTCCTGGGGTGCGGCCGAGCAATGTAGTGGTCATTGGTGGGGGAGTGGTAGGCACCAATGCCGCCCAGATCGCCTTGGGCATGGGCGCCAATGTGACGATCATCGACATCAACGTCGAGCGCCTGCGGTACCTCAGTGAGATCCTGCATGGTAATCTGGTGACCATCGCGTCAAATCCGTTGGACATCGCGGCTTCGACAGCCTATGCCGATTTGCTCATCGGCGCCGTGCTAATCCCGGGAGCAAAGGCCCCCCACTTGGTCACGCGAGAGATGGTGGGAAGGATGGCGCCTGGTTCGGTAATCGTCGACGTGGCGGTAGACCAAGGCGGATGCGTGGAGACCGCTCATCCAACCACCCACAGCAGCCCGACTTATGTAGTTGACGGTGTCGTTCACTATTGCGTAGCGAACATGCCGGGGGCGGTGCCTCGCACATCGACGGTGGCTCTTGCCAACGTGACGGCGCCATACGCGATCAAGCTGGCCGATCTTGGTTTGGCCAGTGCTGTGGCCAGCGATCCGGCTATCGCCCATGGGGTCAATACCTACGCCGGCCGCGTGACCTGCCGAGCCGTGGCTGATGCGCTTGGCCTTGAGTATCGTCCTCTCGGGGATCTGCTGAGAGCAGAGCATCATATCCGAGAGGTGAGGAGTACATGATGCATGAGACATGCATGATCGAAGGCATCGGCGTAGTCCCTTAGTCGGCTTAATCAGCGATTAAGCCGGGCCCGGCTGAGGCTTCCAGTCCATCGCATGGGAGGCACACGCGACACGCAGTAATATCATGTCATGTATCACGACCGGGAGTATTGTCTTGGCTAGACTGCCAATGAAGCACATAGTATCTGCTGGCGGGGTGGTCTACCGTTGCGTGCAGAATCGTCCAGAGATCCTGCTGGTGGGGCATAGCGAGACCGGAGTCTGGGGCTTGCCAAAGGGGGGACCGAGTCGTGGCGAGACTGCCGAGAAGGCCGCCCTTAGGGAGGTGGGCGAGGAAACGGGGCTGCAAGTGGAAATTGAGGAACCGTTGGGAGATGTCCACTATTGGTTTACCCGGGTTTCTGAGGGGTTTCGCTTCAGTAAGACCGTGCACTACTTCCTGATGCGCCCTGTTGGTGGAGACATCTCTCTGCACGATTGGGAGCACGATAGAGTGGCCTGGTTCCCTTTGGAAGAAGCTCTAAAGATTATGACCTACAAGAACGAGACAGAAGTGGTCCGGAAGGCCGGTGAGTTAATTCGACGGAAGCAGGCTTGTCGTGCTCTGGCCGGCACTGGAGAGAAGGAAAGCGATGCCGCATGACCGGACCTCTTTGTACGGTGAGCATCTGCGCCTTGGGGCGCGGATGATGGACTTCGCTGGGTGGGAAATGCCTCTCCAGTATCAGGGGATTATCGCTGAGCATCGGGCCGTGCGCACCGCGGGCGGCATGTTCGACGTCAGCCATATGGTCCGCCTTTGGGTAGGCGGCGAACTGGCCGCGGACCTCTTACAGTCCCTGCTGACCAGCGATACGGCGCTGTTAACACCCGGCGCTGCGCAGTATACCCTGCTTTGTCGGGAGGACGGAGGTATTCTGGACGATTTGGTCCTTTTCCGCGTCGACTACGACCGGTTCCTTTGGGTGGGCAACGCCGCGAACCGGGAGCGAGACAGGACGTGGCTCGAGCAGCACAATGCCTCCCCGGCAGCGTGCCAGATCGAGGACCATACCTTCAGGTCAACGATGGTTGCCCTCCAGGGACCAGCCTCGGCAGAGTTACTTCAACCGCTCACTCCCTTGCGTCTTGACACCTTCCCGCGCTTTTCCTGTGCCGCGGGCTCGGTAGCTGGGGTGCCCTGCCTGGTTTCTCGCACGGGATACACCGGAGAGGACGGCTTTGAACTGGTCGCGTCTGCAGACGACGGACCGACACTCTGGCGGGCACTACTGGCCGCCGGCGCCGTTCCGTGCGGCCTCGGAGCTCGGGATACACTCCGTTTGGAAGCGGGATACGTTCTCTACGGCGAGGATATTGACGAGACCACCAATCCTGTGGAAGCGGGGCTTGCGTGGGCCGTCGATTTGGCGAAGGGTGATTTTGTGGGCCGACGCGCGATCGAGCGGGTGATGCGAGATGGGCCACAGCGGAAGCTCGTGGGTCTGGAGATGGTCGGGCGGGGATTAGCACGCAGCGGCTATCTGATCCTCCATGACGGACAGCCTGTTGGTCGGGTGACCAGTGGCCGCTATTCCCCGACTGGGCATAAGAGCATCGCTCTGGGCTACGTGCCCCCTCGCCTGGCTAAGACCGGTACTCGATTGACTATTCTGGCGCGCGAGAAGGCTGTGGAGGCAGTGGTCGTGCGCAAGCCTTTTTATCGAGCGCCGCAACAGAGGCACTAATAGTGACGAGGCAAGATGACTTGCCGCTGGATTGCCAAAATGGAAGAGTACGAGGACGGAAGGTAGTGCTCCGGCAGAAGACCATTGCCGACGCAGAACGCGACTACGCTTGGCGGTGCGACCCGGAACTGGCACGTTATGACGCGACGAGGCCTCTGAGGATCTCTTTTGAGGATTTCGTCGCTGATTACGAGGAGGATCTACGTCGTGCTTCTGCCCACGGTCAGCGTTTTGCCATCGAAACCCTTGATGGTCGGCATATTGGCAACTGCATGTACTACGGGGCCAACTACCATCGGCAAGAAGCCGAACTCGGCATCCTAATTGGTGATCGAGACTACTGGGGCAGAGGGTATGGCACTGATTCGATACGCACACTCCTGCGCTACATCTTCCAGTGTACGTCCCTCAATCGGATCTACCTACGCACTCTGGACTGGAACGTCCGGGCACAACGCAGCTTTGCTCATTGCGGCTTCCATGAGTTTCGTCGAGAGCGAGAAGGACAATACCTGTTTGTGATTATGGATACTTGGCGTGACGAATTCGTTGCCAGAGAGGAGTTCAAGAAGTCAGGTGAACCCGAAGAACCTTAAGTACTCGAAGGACCACGAGTGGGTGCGGATGGAAGACGGTGTGGCAGTCATTGGCATCACGGATTACGCCCAGGACCAACTGGGCGACGTGGTGTATCTCGACCTGCCTCCAGTCGGCACGTCCTTGGACCAGTATGCCAAGTTTGGCGAGATCGAGTCCGTGAAGTCGGTTTCGGAGCTCTTTTCCCCTATTAGCGGCGAAGTAATCGAGAGGAACGAGGCAATTCTCGAGAATCCCGAACTGGTCAATGGCTCTCCGTACGATGACGGTTGGATGCTGAAGGTCAGGCCCAGCGACCTGAGCGAGTTAGACAGGCTGATGAGCGCTGAGCAGTACGAGGAGATGACTAAGGCGGAGTAGTCATTCGTTGTCACGGAGTCTTGCCGCGTACTGCGATACATCGCCTGACCCGCCGAGCGCCGTATCGAGCGGCCAGCTAGCGGTCCCGCTCCCTGATAATCGACAACGGCGAACAGATAACTGGTGATGAAGGATGGTCTATGGCAGGCTATGTCCCTAGTACCGATGCCGACCGGCAGCAGATGCTGGAAACGGTCGGCGTCGGGTCTATTCATGAGCTGTTCGCGGAGATCCCGGCTTCGACCCGCGATCCGAAGCTGCATCTGCCGCCGCCTCTTTCGGAACTAGAGCTAACGCTCGAGATCACGGCGCTGGCCGACCGGAATCTGAATCTGACGGACCATCCCTGCTTCCTTGGTGCGGGGGCCTATCATCACTACATCCCGAGTCTTGTCTCGTATGTGGTCAGCCGCAGCGAGTTATATACTTCATACACCCCGTATCAGCCGGAAGTCAGCCAAGGTACGTTGCAAACCATGTTCGAATATCAGTCATTGATCGCTGGTCTGACCGGCATGGACGTGGCCAACGCGAGCATGTATGATGGGGCTACAGCCGTGGCCGAAGCCGCGATGATGGCCGTTCGGTTGACCGAACGAACACATGTCTCTGTAGCCTCCACCATTGATCCAGAGTATCTTGACGTGCTACGTACCTATGCCTCCGCCCACAGTATTGGCGTGAGCGTCGTCGACCTGGGACAACCGCTTCCGTTGGAGAGCGATGCCTGCTTGATCGTGCAGCAGCCAGACTTCTTCGGCCGTCTGGCGATCCTGAACCCTCTGGCCGAAGCAGCACACCATGCCGGAGCGTTATTCGTCGCCTGCGTGAATCCCATCTCGCTGGGCCTGATCAAGCCGCCAAGGGAATATGGGGCAGACATCGTGGTCGGCGAGGGTCAGCCCCTGGGTAATCCCCTATCGTACGGCGGTCCCTATCTCGGTCTTTTTGCCTGCCGGTCTGAATACGTCCGGCAGATGCCGGGCCGGGTCGTAGGCGCTTCTACTGACGCGCGCGGTCAGACTGGCTACGTTCTCACACTCCAGACCAGAGAGCAGCACATCAGGCGAGAGAAGGCGACGAGCAATATCTGCACAAACGAAGCACTCAATGCCTTGGCCGCGGCGGCTTATCTGGCGGTGATGGGGCCCAAGGGATTGCGACGGGTGGCCGAGCTCTGTTACCAGAAAGCACACTATGCAGCCGCAGAGATCGCCAAGCTCGACGGGTTTAATCTGGTCTTCGCCGACCCGTTCTTCCACGAGTTCGTGGTCCGTTGTCCCATTTCGCCGTCGGAGATCAATCGCCGGCTGCTCGAGGAGAAGATCATCGGTGGCTTGGACATCAGCCCACAGATCAAAAATGGCTGGCTGATTTGCGTCACGGAATTGATCAGTCGGCACGATATCGACCGCCTGGTAGACATCTTGGGATCGATGTGAGCACGTAGCTATCAGCCGTCAGCAGATCCCGTCGTTCCGGCGGAAGCCAGAATCCATGCTGGCAAGGCAAGCGGTGGGTATGTCCTTGCTGACAGCTGACAGATGTTTATAACGGATGAAAACATGGTTGAGCGATTGTTACGCGAGTTGAGCGTGGCGGGCCGGTCGCGGCAGATCCTGCCGGAGCCTGACGTACCGCTATCCCCTCTGCCAGACCTTGGACTGCTGAGGTCGGAGATCGGTCTGCCAGAGGTGGCGGAGGTCGATCTGGTGCGCCATTATACGCGTTTGGCGCATCAGAACTACGCCATTGACGTGGGCTTTTACCCTCTAGGAAGCTGCACCATGAAGTATAACCCGAAGGTCAACGAGCGGGTCGCCTCGCTGCCTGGGTTCATGGCGATTCATCCGTATCAGCCCCAGGAGACGGTCCAGGGGGCGCTCCAGTTGATGTACGAGCTGCAGTCCTTCCTTGCCGAAATCACCGGTATGGACGCGGTCACTCTCCAGCCGGCAGCCGGTGCGCAGGGTGAGTTGACTGGCATGCTCATGATCAAGGCCTACCACACGCACCGAGGAGAGAGCCAGCGCACCAAGGTGCTGGTGCCCGATTCGGCGCACGGCACGAACCCGGCGACGGCGTCGATGCTGGGTGGACAGGTAGTCACCGTACGGTCCGATGCGGAGGGCAACGTCGATTTGACTCAGCTAAGCAGTGTGCTTGGCGGCGACGTCGCGGCCTTGATGCTGACCTTACCCAGCACCCTCGGCTTGTTCGACTCGCACATCCTCGAGATCGTCCGGATGGTTCACGACAGCGGGGCGCTGCTGTACCTCGATGGGGCAAACATGAACGCCCTGTTGGGCCAAGTCAAACCTGGGGAGCTCGGCTTCGACGTCATGCACCTCAACCTCCACAAGACCTTCTCCACGCCTCATGGCGGTGGAGGACCGGGGGCTGGCCCTGTCTGTGTGAAAGCGTCCCTTGCGCCGTTTCTGCCAACTCCGATCGTCCGCCCGAAGCCCGTCGATCCTCGTTCCCGTCATTCCGGCGAATGCCGGAACCCAGAGGCCGAGCGGGGCTCAACACGGAGACACGGGGACACGGAGAACGAGGATCTAGGTCTTGACAGCGAGACATGGGTAACTAATCGTCATTCCGGTCCTTCTACAGAAGGACGGAATCTGGACCCCCCGCCTCGTCATTCCGCCTCAGGCCGGAATCCAGAAAGCCCCGGCTTCGAGTTCTTTACCCCTCCCCAGTCCGTGGGCAAGGTCCGCTCGTTCTATGGCAACTTCGCTGTGCTGGTCAGAGCCTACGCCTACATCCGCTCGCTGGGTGAAGAGGGGCTGCGCGAGGTCAGCCGAAACGCCGTGCTCAACGCCAACTACCTCCTCGCCTTGTTGAAGGACGTCTACGACCTGCCATATCATCGCCACTGCATGCATGAGGTCGTCTTTTCGGGTCGGAGACAGCGACAGCACGGCGTCAGGACGTTGGACGTCGCCAAGCGGCTGATCGACTTTGGCTTCCATCCTCCCACGATCTATTTCCCGCTGATCGTCGACGAGGCGCTGATGATCGAGCCGACAGAGACGGAGACCAAGGAGACCCTCGACGCCTTCGCCGCTGCGATGCGGGAGATCGCTCTGGAAGCGGAGCAGAACCCCGAACTGGTAAGGAGCGCGCCGCACACCACTCCTCTGGGTCGCCTTGACGAAGCCACCGCCGCCCGCAAACCCAAGCTGACCTGGTAGAGGCCTCCCCGCGGCTTGGGCGCTGAAGCACGTGCTCAAACGGGCCTTTCCGGGGATTCTTGCCATCAACCAACTGCCCACCGCCGACGACGTCGCACGCATCGAGACTTGCGTCCACGATAACCACTTCATCGCGGGCGTGTTGGAGCAGGGTAGTCACCCTCTCTGGTGGCTTGAGTGTTCGAGCTACACCATCGAGATTCTGGCCCCGGAGCGTGTCCAGTAGCACTGAATCCTGAAGAGCGAAGAAGGTTAGAATTTGCTTGGTTTCCCCCAGTTTGCCTATGAGACACCAGAGCGTTGTAGTATAACTTGCCAGGCAAGCAGGCAGCCCTTCGGCACATAGCCTCAGGTCGAGCTGGACGGCGATAGACTGGTGCCAGCGGCAACAGGCCGTGAGGAAACGGATCGGGCGAAGAAGAGAGAAGTACATCTCCTTCGGTTCCGGGAAGCTAGGGGCTGATGACTCACTTTGCGGAGCAAGTGGTTTTCGGGACCGCGAACAACCCCGCCTCCTCGCTCGTCGCAGCCCTCAAGAAGGAACACACGCTCTGGACTGGAGAACAAGACGCAGGTTCTAGGTGAACTCAGGTGGCTCGACCTGAGGCAGGCATGGAAACACGAGGCGACCGAGCCCACGCCTTAGTTGCAAGACAACATGGCATTGGTCGCGGATTCGCTCGGCCTTGAGCTTGATCTGATCAAGCATGAAGCGACCGTAGGCGACTTCTCCGCTGATCTAGTCGCCAAAGACCTCAACTCGGGCAGGGGGTAGTGATTGAGAATCAGCCCGAAGCGACAGATCACGGGCACCTGGGCCAGATTCTGATGTATGCTGGAAACCGAAAGGCTGGAGTAATCGTCCGGATCTCGCCAACGTTCAGAGACGAGCATCGGCAAGCGCTCGGATGGCTCAACAAAGTCTCTGAAGATGATATCGAGTTCTTCGGTCTGCAATTGGAGTTGCTGCAGATTGGTGGCTCGGCTCCCGCGCCCATAATTGAGATTGTTGCCAGGCCAAAAGCTTGGAAGAAAGCCGGGCCGAAACCCAATAAGATGACACCGCGGCAGCAGGCTTATCGTGAGTTCTTCGAAGCGCTCCCCTGGGAGGCCTCAAATTGAAGGCGCCGAACGCCACGTCGGCTAAGTCTGCTGGATGCGGCAACTGGATCGGGATTTCCGGGGCAGACCCGCTTTCTCCTATTCATTCGTTTTCACGCCGCATAGCCGCTTTCGTGTTGAATTGTACATAGACCAAGGTGACAAGGAGCCGATGAGGAGGTGTTCGACCAGCTCATAGAACTCGGACAAGAGAGCGCGGCCAATGTTTAGCGAACCATCATATGGGAACAGCTGGAATCCAAGAGAGCGTGCCGGACTGCCATATACTATCCCCAGAAGGTTGAGGTCACTGATCTGCCCAGCGATTTGGCTGAACTGCCCAAGTGGGCGGTGGACACCTGGATCACCTTTCGCAACTCGATGCAACCCCTGATCAAGGAATTCGCGACGACAGCAGCATGATGCGACGAGTGTTCGGATGGTTCAGGTGAGGGCAGCGCCATATGGATCAACCCACCCTGGACTGCTACTCAGCCTCGCCGGCGTTTCCACGCTGTTGATCTGACAACACGGCGAGCGTGCAGATGGGGGTCGTTGGATACTCGATGAACACAGCCGCCGCAACCACCAAGTTCAAGCTGATCCCGAACGGGCCGAAGCGCGGTAAGTACTTCTGCAACGTCTGCAAACAATACTTCGGCCGAGAGAAACCGCGGTCCAAGAACGCGCGTGGAGCCAAAGGCGAATGGTTGGAAATGGAAGGTTGAGCGTTGGATTCACTCGGAGAGATCGCCCAACTCCTTGAGGCCAAAAAACGAGGTCGACGCCCGGATCGCGCTGATCGGCCGCCTGGCACAAATGGATCACGTCGGCGAGTACATCGCCTCCAAGGTGTTCGGAATCGCCCTGGAGCATTCAGCAGCCAACAAAGGCAATGACGGCCGCTTCATCAGCGGGCCGCTGGATGGCAAGACCGTAAACATCAAGTGGTATGGGAAAGCGGAAGGCATGCTCGACATGAATGCCAGCAGTCTCCCATACCACCATTTGGTCCTGAGAGGGCCGCGAGCGAATGCAGCGTCCTCGAGGGGACTCTGTGTCCATTGTTGATCAGTCATGTTTTCCTGTCTGGCACAGTGCGGCGACAAGCCGCACTCCGCTCCCGCGCCGTCAAGTTGGGCATCGCCACAAGCGTGGTGAAGGAGCTATGGAACAGGGCTGAGATATATCCCGCCCAGAAGAACTTGACGTTGATGCTGCCTGAACAGCAGCGGGCACTGCTTTCGCACTTTGCCTAGACGTATCCGGGGATGCTACTTCGAGAAACGGAGCACAAGACGTGCGAGGTCAGAGATACGGACCATCATAACCTGCGAATGCATCGAAGTTTCGCAGTTCCACTAAGATTTTGCTTGCATTTATTTGGCGCGTCGTGATATACTACGCGCGCAGCGAAAGCGAGAGCAAAGGAGAACGCGAATTGCTGACAAGTTTTAGCTACATCGGGGTATTTCTCGTTGTCGCGATCCTCTTTCCCATTGGCGGTCTGGCTGCCTCCTTCTTCCTCAGACCCAAGAAGCCTAATCCAATCAAGCAAGCTACCTACGAGTGCGGGCTAGAGACTACTGGTGAATCTTGGGTGCGTTACAATGTACGGTACTATCTCTATGCTTTGGTCTTCGTCGTCTTCGACGTAGAGACCGTCTTCCTCTACCCGTGGGCTGTCCAGTTCAAGCAACTGGGCATTTTTGCGTTCTTTGAGATGCTCGTCTTCGTCGCCATCCTCGTCGTTGGCTTGGCCTACGCGTGGAAGAAGAAGGCCCTGGAATGGAAGTGAGCGACTCTGCGGAACCCCTATGTTGTAGGGACGAGACCTCCTTGTCCCTGCCCGTTGTAGCATCCAAGGATGGAGAGAAATGGCTGACGACTCTGCGAAGATAGACAAATTGATTGTGCCCCCTGGGGAGCGACTCTTTAACGAGTTCACTCTCTCGCCCGAGGTGGCCCTGAATGCGTCGTGCCAGCGGTATCCAGACACGCCGCCAGTCGACTCACTCGAAGACTTGCAGCGCAACGTTTTCACCACCAGTATCGATCTGCTTCTCAACTGGGGGCGGCGCTCATCGCTCTGGCCGGTGGGGTTCGGTCTCGCCTGCTGTGCGATGGAAATGGTCGCCACCGCGGCCTCGCGCTTCGACCTCTCCCGGTTCGGTATGGAACTCTTCCGTGCCTCACCCCGGCAGGCCGACTTGATGATTGTCGCCGGTACGCTGACCTGGAAGATGGCACCCGTCTTACGGCGCATCTATGACCAAATGATGGAGCCGAAGTGGGTACTGGCGATGGGTTCGTGCGCCATCAGTGGCGGTACGTTCGATGACGGCTACAGCGTGGTGCCGGGCGTCAACCTGATTGTGCCGGTCGACGTATATGTTCCTGGCTGCCCACCAAAGCCGGAGGCTTTGATCTATGGCTTGATGAAGCTGCAGGAGAAAGTCGACCGAATGACTATCGCCAAGAAGACGGAAAGGAAGTGAGCAAAGAGTGACCAAAACCCTTTCCCATCAAGACTTGGCGGTTCAGCTACGAGAGCAGTTCGGTGATGCCATTATCGAAGCCACTGATGCCGGGTTAGTCGTCGATGCGGACCGCCTCGTCGAAATCGCCTCTTACCTTCAGCTGGCACCGGGGTTGGGGTTCGATTTCCTCAACAGCGTAAGCGGAGTGGACTACGAACGGTACTTCGAAGTGGTCTATCATCTGACCTCAATTGTCCACAATCATAGTATGGTCCTGAAGGTGCGGTGCTATGACCATGAGAAGCCGGTGGTTCCCTCGGTGGTATCGCTGTGGCAAGCGGCTGATTTCCAAGAGAGAGAAGTCTACGACCTGATGGGCATTAGCTTTGCCGGACACCCGAATCTCGAGCGGATCCTGTTGTGGGAAGGGTTCCCCGGCCACCCATTGCGCAAGGACTTCCTAAAGGTGGACGCATACCGCTTCTACCGAGAAGGTTATCCTCCGGAATGAAAACCTTGTTGGGAAGGCGTTGATAGGCATGCCGCTAAAAACTGAGCCATTTGTCGTCAACTTTGGTCCGCAGCATCCGAGCACGCACGGTGTCTTCCGGATGCAAGTTACCCTCGACGGGGAAACGGTAATCGACATAAAGCCGATCGTCGGCTATCTTCATCGCAGTATCGAGAAGCTCGCCGAAGAACGGACCTATACCCAGTGTATCCCACTTACCGACCGGTTGGACTATCTAGCTTCCATGTCGAACAACCTGGCCTACGTCCTAGCCGTGGAGAAGCTAGCGGGAATCAGCGTTCCAGAAAGGGCGGAGCATCTGCGAGTGATCATGGTCGAGTTGCAACGGATCGCAAGCCATTTGGCCGCCGTGGGCTTCTTCCTGAACGACCTTGGTACGATGATGACGCCACTGCTCTACATGTATCGGGAGCGCGAGAAGATCCTCGAGCTATTCGAGATGGTTTGTGGACAGCGGCTGACTTACAACTATATGCGCATCGGTGGAGTGAGCCAGGACATCCCTGACGAGTTTGTGCCGGGGCTGCGCAAATTCTTGGACGAATTCCCAGGTTTCGTCGACGAGTACGACACGCTTCTGGAGAAGAACGAGATTGTGTTGTCGCGCACCAAGGGCGTGGGGGTGTTGCCGGCACAGCTCGCGATCAACTGCGGGGTGACCGGGCCATCCTTGCGCGCCAGCGGCGTAAAATGGGATCTGCGCAAGACCGATCCCTACTCGATTTACGATCGTTTCGATTTCGATGTGCCCACCGGTACCGCGGGTGATTGCTACGACCGGTATCGTGTGCGGGTTCAGGAGATGCGCCAGAGTGCGCGGATCGTTGGGCAAGCCCTTGCCGCGCTGCCGCGAGGCGAGATCCGGGCGCGGTTGCCGCGGGTGATTCAGGCGCCGCCCGGCGAGGCCTACGGTCACATCGAAGCCCCTAAAGGGGAGCTCGGCTTCTATCTCGTCAGTGACGGTGGCATCGCACCGTACCGTTTCAAGATCCGCGCGCCATCGTTCATTAACCTAACTGTATTGCGCGAAATCAGTATTGGCATGAAGGTTGCCGATCTCATCGCGATTTTTGGCAGCCTCGATGTCGTCATGCCCGAGGTGGACCGATAATGGACTACATCTACCACCTTTCACGCATCATGGATGCCATTGCGGGATGGCTTAACGGCTTTCTCCCCGATTGGCTGGATATCATTGTCTTGGGTTTGATTGGGGTCGTTGGCGTGCTGGCTTTCGTCGTACCCTCGCTGATGGTTCTAATCTATATCGAGCGGAAGCTGATCGGCCGATTTCAGATCCGCACCGGCCTCATGCGTGTGGGGCCTCACGGGGTGCTCCAGCCGGTGGCCGATGCAATCAAGGTGCTCACGAAAGAGTCCATGACGCCGGACAAGGCAGACAAGACCGTCTTCAATCTCGCTCCCGTGATCGCTCTCGCTCCAGCCTTGATGGTTTGGGCTGTGCTTCCCTTTGCTAAGGACCTGCACTTTACTGATCTCAACATTGGCATCCTCTACGTAGTTTCGATCTCTACGCTGACCATTATCGGCGCGTTTATGGCCGGCTGGTCGTCCAACAACAAATTCGCCTTGCTCGGCGCCATGAGGACGGTTGCCCAAATGGTCAGTTACGAAGTGCCCCTGGTATTATCCCTGATCGGCGTGGTATTGGTTACTGGGTCGCTTTCGCTGGTAAGTATTGTTGACCGGCAGACGGTGCCGTTTCTGCTGCTGCAGCCGGTCGGTTTCCTGATCTATTTCATTTCGGCCTTGGCGGAGTTGAACCGGGCGCCGATGGATCTGATGGAGGCCGAGTCGGAGATCATCGCTGGGTACCATACCGAGTATTCGGGCTTTAAGTTCGCGATTTACTACCTCGCAGAATATACGCACGCTCTAGCCATGGCGGCAATGGTGAGCAGCGTTTTTCTTGGTGGGTGGAACCTCTTCGGGGGTTGGTTCTCTGGTTCATTTATTCCGCAGTATATTTGGTTCGCTCTGAAGGTGTACTTCATCTTCGCTGTGCTGGTCTGGATTCGCGCCACCGTGCCACGGATGCGCGTCGACCAGCTAATGGGCTTTGCCTGGAAGACCCTGTTGCCGATTGCGCTGGCCAACGTCTTCCTGACTGGTCTTGGCATCTTGGTTTTCCCGGATAACGATCTGTTGCTGGCGGTTTTTGGCTGGCTGCCTATACCAGTCGGTTTGCTCTGGCTAAGATTCAAACCGGGTGCAGTTGAACGAGGAGGACGGGAGGCGGTGGTGCGCTCTGAATACCAGCCTACGTTGGCGAAGTAGCACCGCTAAGCCTGCTGGATGAAGCCTATGTACGGAATTGGCATCGCTAAAGGTATGCTGCTCGTATTGCAGCATCTGTTCCGCAAACCGATCACGATCCAGTACCCCGACGAGCGGCTAGAGACTCCGCGGCGCGTGCGGGGCAACGAGTTGGTCTGGCTCGAAGAACGCTGCGCGGGTTGCGACTACTGCGCGAAGGCTTGCCCGCATGGAGTGATCAGAATCAAGACTTCACCTGCCGCCGATGGGAGCAACCGCCGCCACGTCGACGAGTTCGAGATAAACACGGGTCGCTGCATGTTCTGCGGGCTGTGCGTTGAGGCCTGTCCCTTCCTTGCCTTGTACTTAGGAAGCCGGTTTGAATTGGCAAGGTACACCCAGGAAGAACTGATCATGAACAAAGAGCGGCTAGTCGCCAACGCAAAACTGGTCAGTGCCTACGACCGCCCGGATGCCCTTTCGGTCGAGCGCGACCAAGGACTTCTCCCAAGTGGCAAGGAGACAAGATGAACGAAACGGTTTTCAGCATCGTCTTCTACGTCTTGGCGGCGATTACGGTCGTTGCGGCTGCTGCCGTCGTTTGGGTGCGCAACATCTTTCATGCTGCCTTGTTCCTAGTTCTGACCTTTGTGGGTGTCGCCGCCCTGTACATCACGCTGAATGCCGACTTCTTGGCGGCAGTTCAAGTGCTGATCTATGCAGGAGCGGTGGCCGTCCTGTTGATCTTCGCTATTATGCTGACCCAGAATGCCCGTATGGGAAATCGGAGCAACAACCAGCGAGGACCGGCGATCCTGATCAGCGTGTTGGTTCTCATCGCCGTTGGGTGGACGGTCTGGAATACGGTCTGGCCCGCTGCGGGAGAGGAGCCAACCGTGCCTACGACAGCGCCGATTGCGCAGTTGCTGTTCAATCAATATGTTCTGCCCTTTGAAGTCGCTTCGGTTCTCCTCTTAGTGGCGATGATTGGGGCGATCATCTTGGCTAGGGAGGACTAGAATGACAATCACGGTTAATCACTATCTGGTCTTGTCTGCCATCTTGTTTAGTATCGGCCTGTATGGTGTCCTGTCGAAACGGAATGCCATCGCCATTCTCATGTGTGTCGAATTGATGCTCAATGCTGTAAACGTGGCGATGGTGGCTTTTTCTCGATACGTCGTGCCCACGATTCTCACCGGTCAGATCTTCGCCTTGTTCATCATGACGGTCGCGGCGGCAGAGGCGGCGGTAGGCTTGGCGATTATCATCTCCATCTATCGCAATCGTGAGACAGTCAATGTTGACGAATTTGACCTGATGAAGTGGTAGGGCCTGCACATCGCCCGATAACGGGGAGTCTGCTATGTGGATTCGCTTCAAGAGAGTACGAACAAGGCCGGTCGCTGAGGCGTGGAAGGAATTCCTGATGACCGAGGGCGTTGCTGCCCGCGTGGTACGTGATGTGGACGCGTCCAGTAAGAATGCAGTTTCCTACGGCGTTTATGTTCCAAATACCAAGCGGCATATTGCCGAGGAAGCTCTCCGGCAGCTCTAACAAGGTCTCTAAACCGACGATGAAAAGCGAGGATACTGTCTGATGCAACCTGAACTGGCCTGGCTGATCATACTGTTACCGCTCTTGTCCTTCTTAGCGATCGTCTTCGTCTTTAGACCAAATCCGCGATTATGTGGGTACGTGACAATCGCTGCCATTGCCGGAGCGTTCTTGCTTTCCGTCTGGGCCTTTGCCACGGTTGTACAGAATGGAGCGGAGCATCCGTTGACTTCGGTGGAGACCTGGTTCACGGCGGGTGACGCGACCTTTCGTGTAGGAGTATTCATCGACCCACTCACCGCGGTCATGCTGATCGTGGTTACTCTGGTTAGCCTGCTGGTCCAGATCTACTCGCAGGGGTACATGCATGGAGATCCAGGCTACTCGCGCTACTACGCCTTCATGTCCCTCTTCACCACGTCCATGCTGGGCTTGGTCCTCGCCAACAACCTGATGATGGTCTTCATCTTTTGGGAATTGGTCGGTCTCTGCTCCTATCTGCTCATTGGATTCTGGTTCCATAAGCCCGAGGCGGCGTCGGCGGCCAAGAAGGCATTTATCACCACACGCATCGGCGACCTCGGTTTTCTAGTAGCTATCGTGGCTCTTCACATGTCGCAGGGCACTCTGGACATTAGTGCTCTTAGTGAGGCCGCCAAGGCCGGCGCCATCGGTAGTGTTTTGTTGACTTGGACGTCACTGGGCATCTTCGCTGGCGCCATGGGCAAGTCGGCACAGTTCCCGTTGCATGTTTGGCTTCCGGATGCGATGGAAGGCCCCACGCCAGTTAGCGCGTTAATCCACGCCGCGACGATGGTTGCCGCTGGTGTCTACCTGGTGGCGCGCACGCGCTTCCTTTTCCAAGGCGCCGAACACGGGATGACGACGGCTATGCTGGTGGTGGCGTCGGTTGGCGGGTTTACCGCCATCTTTGCGGCGACCATGGGCATCGTGATGAACGACATCAAGCGCGTGCTGGCCTATTCAACTATTAGCCAGCTAGGATACATGATGCTGGGCCTCGGCGTAGGCGGTTTTGTCGCCGGCATTTTCCATCTGATGACTCACGCATTCTTCAAGGCGTTACTCTTCCTCGGCTCCGGTAGCGTAATCCATGGCACCGGCACTCAGGATATGCGGGAAATGGGTGGTCTGCGCAAGGTGATGCCCTACACCTTCTGGACCTTTCTCATTGGCTCCTTGAGCATCGCCGGTATCTTCCCGCTTGCCGGTTTCTGGAGCAAGGACGAGATTCTCGCCGACGTATGGGCGGAGGGCCCAGCGATACTCTTCTTCGTTGCAGTGGTCGCCGCCTTCATTACGGCCTTCTACATGTTCCGGATAATATTCATGACCTTTGCTGGCGAGTATAGAGGGCCGGCTGCCCAGGCTGAGCATCCCGCATCCGGTACGCTTGGTGGGGGCCATGGCTCGGTTATGGATCACGGCTCTGGTGAGCACGAGGGCCACGCTGGGCCCCACGAGTCGCCTTGGGTGATGCTTATTCCGCTCATCGTCCTAGCTGTACTAGCAGTAGCAGTAGGCTGGGTGAATGCTACGGGCTGGTTTGCCGGCTTCCTCACCGGGCACGAAGAGGAAATTACCTACAACATACCAGTGATGGGGACCTCCCTAGGTGTGGCGCTGTTGGGTATATTCTTCGCCTACGCAGTCTATGGCGCCAAATGGATCCCCGCCGAGTCTTTCACACGGTCGGCGGCGATGGCTTGGGTTCATAAGGTCGTTATTAACAAGTACTACATGGATCACCTGTACGGATGGTTGATCAGCACGGTAATGCTCGGCTTCTTCAGTGCTTTGGCATGGTTCGATGCCAATGTCGTGGATGGGGTGGTCAATGGCGCAGCTTGGTTGACGACGGGTACTGGTCGTGCCATCCGTCTGTTGGAAAGCGGCCGCACGCAGGCTTATGCTCTCGGGATCTTCCTCGGCGTGCTAGTCATTTATCTCGGATTCTTGATTAGGGTCTCCTAGACCGTTGCACCCTTGAACGTTCCAACACTGAACGTTCTGACGCGCAAATGTGCAAACGATCTTAGAGCAGGAGGGGGCACTTTTGAATCGGCCACTACTAACCATTATCACATTTCTGCCCGCTTTGGGGGCGTTGGCTATCGCCCTCTTGCCCAGGGAGAAGGCGCATTCCGCACGCTATATCGCCGCGGCTTTCACCCTGGTCGACCTTGCCCTAGTGCTGGCCCTGTTTGGTCGCTTCAACCTATCTGAGCCAGGAGTACAGTTCGTCGACCGGGTGCAGTGGATCCGCATCGGCGGCTTCAACGTGGATTACTTCCTAGGCGTGGATGGTCTAAGCCTGCCAATGGTTATCCTCACCGGAATCATTGGCTTCCTGGCAGTGTTGGTATCCTGGAAGATCTCGCTGCGTCCCAAGGAGTATTTTGCACTGCTGCTGATCCTCCAATCCGGCGTCATGGGTGTATTCACCGCGCTGGACTTCTTCCTCTTTTTCCTCTTCTGGGAAGTGGAATTGGTGCCGATGTATCTCTTGATTGGCATCTGGGGTAGCGCGCGAAGAGAATATGCCGCGATCAAGTTCCTAGTGTACACTATGGTCGGATCCGCGGGAATGCTCGTCGGTATTCTCTGGCTCTACTTCCATGCCGGCCTCGGTACTTTCGATATCCTGCAACTTGGCGCGCAGACCTACGCCACCGGTTTTCAGGCTGCGATCTTCTTTGTTCTTATGCTCGGATTCGCGATCAAGCTGCCAGTGTTCCCATTACATACGTGGCTGCCGGATGCTCATACGGAGGCGCCCACGGCCATTAGCGTGATCCTTGCGGGCGTTCTGCTAAAGATGGGCGGCTACGGGATGATCCGTACGGTCGTGACAATCCTGCCCGATGCCGCTCGACAATACGCAGGCCTTCTGGCCGCCATAGCAATCATCAGCATCCTTTATGGTGCGGCGGTTTCGATGGTGCAAAAGGACCTGAAGCGTCTGATCGCCTACAGTAGTGTTAGTCATATGGGTTACGTGCTGTTAGGCATTTCGGCACTCACAGCCGTAAGCTTCAGTGGCGCCATTCTACAGATGTTTACCCATGGGATCATCACGGGACTCCTCTTTACCATGGTTGGCTTGGTCTACGAGAAGGCACATACCCGGCAGATTGCCGATATGGGTGGCTTCGCCAGACACATGCCTCTGATCGCGACATGCTTTGTCTTCGCCGGTCTAGCCTCACTTGGACTGCCAGGCCTGGCTGGGTTTGTGGCCGAGTTCTTGGTCTTCGTCGGGTCCTATCCATCATGGCAGATTGTGACCATCATGGCCATCGTGGCGATTGTGCTTACCGCGGGATATATCCTTTGGGCCTTGCAGAGGGCGTTCTTCGGGCCCCCTAACCCACGATATGACCATCTCGGCGATGCTGATGCGATCGACGTGGCACCAGTGTTCGTGTTTATGGGCCTGATTGCGTTGGTGGGCGTCTACCCGTCGGTAATTGTCAACGTGATCAACCTGGCTGTAACCAACCTGATGCAACGGTTTGGGGCATGAATGCCGTCGCTGGCGCCGGTTCTTGAGGCATACTCGACATCATTGGCACACTTAAGGCTAACGAATCACATGGTTAATCATGATCGATCGGCTTTTATCAGTTATTGGGGCCGCCTCGTATCCCTCGATGCGGGGACGATCAACTGTTGGATCCTGTCCGCTCCAATGACTCGCGACTGATAAGAGCTGGCCGATAACCAACTAGCGGAGGGGCACGCCTTTGACTACTCAAGATATCTATCTGCTGAGTCCCGAATTGAGCTTGGTAGCGCTCGCAGCTCTCGTGATTATCGTCGATCTCGTGGTAGTGAAGAAGACGGTGCTGGCGGGAATCAGCCTTGTGGGTCTTGTCGTGCCGCTCGGCTTTACTCTCTCCTTGATCGGACGCGACGAGATGGGCTTCGGCGGTGTGCTACTGGTAGATGACTTCAGCATTCTGTTCAAGTGCGTCTTTCTAGGTGTCGGTGCGCTGGTCATTCTTTCTTCCATCAACTATCTGCAACAATGGTCGAAGTACCAGGGCGAATACTACGGGCTGGTGCTCTTTAGTCTCGCCGGGATGATGCTGATGGCAGCTACAGGCGAGCTAATTGCCGTCTACGTGGCGCTGGAGCTCACAAGCATTTCACTATACATCCTTGCCGGCTTCATCAAGGACCCGAAGTCGAGCGAGGCGGGGCTGAAGTACCTTCTCCTTGGTGCAATAAGCTCTGCGGTGCTTCTCTACGGCATGGCTTTGATCTTTGGCCTCACCGGCAGCACGAGCCTTTCGGGGATCGCGAAGGCGCTCGGCGGCACTGGCGGCACGAACTACGATGTACTACTGCTGGGAACCGTCCTAATGGTGGCCGGCTTCGGCTTCAAGATCGCCGCCGTGCCGTTCCAGATGTGGGTGCCGGACGTGTACGAGGGTGCACCGACGCCGGTGACCGCGTTTCTGGCCGTCGGCAGTAAGGCCGCTGGCTTCGCGCTGGTGCTGCGGGTTTTCTATGCAGCGCTTGGTGAGCCACCACTGCAGTGGGACTGGGCGATACTCTTTGCCATTCTCAGTGCGGCGACCATGACCATCGGCAATGTGGTTGCTCTTGTGCAGACCAATATCAAGCGGATGCTGGGGTATAGCAGTATCGCGCACGCTGGCTATCTCCTCGTCGGGGTAGCAACAATCACCAAGTTCGGCGTCAGCGGCGTCGTGTTCTACTTGCTGGCTTACGCGGTCACTAACCTGGCCGCCTTTGGTGCGATCATCGCGATCTCAAACCGGACAAACAGCGACGAAATCAGTTCCTACTCGGGTATGGCGAGGCGTGCGCCGCTAGTGGCTTTCGTTCTGCTAATCAGCCTGCTGTCCCTCACCGGTATTCCTCCCACGGCCGGCTTCTTCGGCAAGTTCTACATGTTCGCCGCCGCTGTCGAGTATGGGCTAGGTTGGCTAGTGGCCATCGCCGTGGTCAACAGCGCCATCTCTGCCTACTACTACGTGAGGGTAATCAAGGTGATGTACCTTGGGGCTCCCGAGTCGGAGGAGCGCGTGATCACGTCAGCGTCCCTGGCCTCAGTCCTCGCTGTGGCGTTGGCGGGCATCGTCTTTCTCGGCTTCTACCCGGCGCCGCTCTTCGAAGTGGTGCAGACTGCAGCAGGGGTCCTGTTCCGCTAGCAGGCCTGAGACATGGCAACGGTGAAGGCCTCCGCGCGCTGTGCCTGCAGTGGCTGTCGCAATGTCCCGTGGCTATGTTCCCTGACTAACGGTCGTCATGATTCGCCAGCCGGCGGCAACAGGGGACGATCTTCTGGGTTGGGCAGAGGAAGCGGCTCCTGAGCCGAAAGCATTGCCAGCGGCTTAATGCTTTGCAGCGCGCGCCGCTCAAGCCAGGTGTTGATCAGGCGCTCACCGGCGACAAGTGCTACGCCCAACGCCAATCGCCCGGCAATACTGCGTATCTCGCGGCTGCCCAATGCCGTCTTCACGGCTCTCTTCGTCAACGAGGTGCTGGTGTGCCCGGACAGGGCCTTCCGTTCGGTCTGTGCCCCCTGAACCTCTTCGCAGATGAGCAGCTCTTCTTGGCGGTAGTAGTAGATGCGCTGCCTACGCAACGGCCTGGTCCTTCTCACATGCTTTGGCAAGTCGATATCCGTAATTCCGGCCATTTGATAACCTGTGACTTTTGACTATTGTACCACAATCCGCGGCATGGACGATCCAGATCAACGTGTGGCCATAGTCTCCTGCAGTCTATCGTCGTCGCTCGTCGGATTGGCTCATCTGTTCTCGCCACAGGCGGATCAATTCCTTCTCCTTGTCCGAGAGTCGCGCCTTGTCTAAGAGGTCGGGTCGGCGTTCGAAAGTCCGTCGAAGCGACTCGTGTCGTCGCCATTTGGCGATTTCGGCGTGATGGCCCGAGAGCAAGATATCGGGCACTCGCCAACCACGGAAGTCGACCGGCCTGGTGTACTGTGGGTACTCAAGGAGGCCTGCAGCATGTGACTCCTCTGCTGCCGATTCGAGACTCCCGAGCACCCCGGGCAGCAAACGGACTACGGCATCCACTACTACCATCGCCGGCAGTTCGCCACCGGTCAGCACGTAGTCTCCAATGGAGATTTCGTCAGTTGCCAAGTGCTCCCGCACTCGCTCATCTACACCCTCATAGTGACCGCAGATGAGCAGAACCCGTTTTCTGGTGGAGAGTTCCTGTGCTGCCTCCTGAGAAAACAGGCGTCCCTGCGGCGTGAGTAAGATGATCGGTAGGCAGGACTTCTCTTCTTCTGAAAGCGGGCTGAGAACCCCTTCTACGGCGGCAAATAGCGGTTCTGGCTTCATCACCATTCCGGCTCCCCCGCCGTAGGGGTAGTCGTCGACCACATGGTGCCTGTCCGCGGTGAAGTCCCTAATGTTGTGGATGCTTATCTCGATTAAACCACGTTCCACAGCCCTCTTGATGATGCTTTCGCGAAATGGACCCTTGAACATCTCCGGAAACAAAGTGAGGATATCTATGTGCATCTAGTCCGCTCCTTTACGGGCTATCCAGATCTCCCTTGGACTCTCCCGGTTTGGGGAGATGAAACTGAAGCCATCGTACCGGCCCGTGAGGTGCAGGCCGGCTAGAGACAGAGCTTCGGTCATCTCCTGGGTAGAGAAGGTGCGAAGCTCGTGGCACTCGGTGAACTTCTCATAGAGCCTTCCCCGTTTCAGGAAGCCGGTGAAGGTGACTGAAAGTCTCTCCGTCCTCTCGTCGTAGCACCCCGTAACCCCCAGGGCAAAGTCGTCTTGGTCCTGAAAATGAGTCCTTTGGCCCCAAAGCGTTGCCAGACCGTAACCAGTCAGCAGGTCTAGGACGAACATCCCTCCGGAGTGCAAGTGCGATGCCACCAAAGCGAACATCCGTCTTAGGTCTTCCGTGTTTGCCAAGTAGTTGAGGCTATCGCCAACACAGGTAATCAGATCGACTGGGGCAGGCAGCTCAAAGGACTGCATCTGCCCTTCGCGGAACGTGACGCCTAGCTTCATATCTCCTGCCTTTTTCCTGGCCTGCACCAACATACTTTGCGCGGCATCCACGCCGTAAGCACACCACCCCTTCTGCGCATAGGCACATGCCAACGTGCCCGTACCGCAGGCGAGGTCGGCCGCACTCGACGGACTAAACTGGGCACGGGCCAGCAGTTCCTCCAAGTAAGCAATCATCTTCAAGCTGAAGATAACCTGACCGCAGTCGTCATAGACTTCGGCAAATAGAGAGCCGTACATGCCGGCCAAGCCCCCAATCTCTAGGTGATCTGTGACCCATAATTGCGTCGCACGTGAACTGAGACGTGGGCGTGTCTGGCATAGCCGTCCGAGCATGTCGCCAACACGCTATCCTATCGATGCGCCAAGCGACAAACACGCTAATTGTGGAACGAAGCAATAGGGCAGTTCGCATGCAATACGGAATAGGCAGCCCGATCTGTCATTGGATTCTGGCTTTCGCTGGAAAGACGAGATGTCGTACCACGCAACACGCATCACACATCACGTTCGCGAATCAAGGTACGCAGGGCCCGATTCTCCGCGATAAAGTCGTCACAGCGCACACAGGGTTCTACAGGCTGGGCGACGAGAAGCTGGCGACGAAAGGCCATATAGCTACGACTGTGCCAAATGGAGACCAAGGATTCGCTGGCAACACTGCCCAATCTAGGCCCTGGACCATGTCGCATGCAGCAGGGGAAGACCTGGCCGTCGGGGAGGATGAACGAATGCACCCAGGGGATCAAGCACGGCTGGCTATCGTACTCGCCTAGAGCATAGAGGCCGCGACTGCTAAGCGAAATATCCCTCGCAGAGATGCCGAAAGGATGGCTGGAACCGATGCCCGCGGCAGCTAGCCGGGTTCCTGCCACGGTATTATACTCTTGAATTTGACGCTTGCCGAGGCGCTGTCCACGTCCTTCTGTGTCGTCCACCGGGATCAAGAGAACGCCCTTGGCCCGCAAATGGCTCGCTAGCTCAGGGACCCCGACCGCCGTGCGATAGGTCTTCTTGGAAAGTACGACGTTGATGCGCAGACCGACCTTCGACCGATGCTTCTTGGCGGCGCGCCGCAGGCGCTTGGCGCCCTCAACGGTTGCGCGCCATGCGCCTGCGCCACGCACCTTGTCGTGCACCTTCCTACTGGGCGAATCGATCGAAAGGGTCACCGAGTGGATGCCAGCGCCGACCAGAGACTCCGCTCTCTCTTCGCTGAGCAATGTGCCGTTCGAAGTGAGATTGACCTGCAAGCTGAGGGCTGTAGCCTTCATTACCAGGTGCTCGAGATCCGACCGCAGCAGGGGCTCGCCGCCCGAGAAATGAATCTTCCGGCAACCAAGGCTGGCCGCGTCACTGATGACCTTCTCCCATTGCTCGGTGGAAAGCTCCGAGAGTTCCGAGAGCCCTGGACGCCTCCAGTAGCTACACATGGAGCATGTGAGGTTGCACCGCCAAGTGACCTTCGCCTTGAGGGTCAAGAGGTCATACGGTTCGCCAGTTGCCACACAGGCGGCGAAGCGCTGCCTGTCGACAACGTTCACGTTCACAGCAACAAAGCCCTGTCGACCAGGCCAGCATGGCGTCCAAGCCCAACGCCCGGATCTGAGACGCCGACCATCACTCTAATCCCCTCCCAAAGGGAGAACCCTCGCCCCAACTCTGACTGTGCTCCGTCACCGCACCCCTAAGGATTTCGAGGGCGTGGGGCAATACCGGCTGGATCGCTGCCAGGGATTCACGCACCGCTTTGGGGCTCCCCGGTAGGTTAATCACCAGCATTCGTCCGGCGATTCCGGCTACGCCGCGGCTGAGGTAGGCAAGCGGCGTGTGCTGAAATCCCGCTGCGCGCATCAACTCCGGCAGCCCGGGAACAAGCCGCTCGACGACGGAGAGCGTCGCCTCCGGGGTAACGTCGCGCGGGCCCAGTCCCGTGCCCCCGGTCGTAAAGACTAAGTCAATATTGCCCTGGTTCCGCCAATCGCTGAGCCGCGCGGCGATCGTCTCCCTCTCGTCTGGCACCACGGCGTAGGTCATGATCTCAGCCTGCAAGTCTGCAAGGAAGGCTCGGATCTCTGCCCCGCTGCGGTCTTCGCGCTCGCCCCGTGATCCCTTGTCACTTACGGTGAGAATTGCTGCTCGGATACTCATGGTTCTTCCTGGGCAAAGGTCGAGGCAGAAACCTTCTCCGAGAAGAGAGAACGCCACTGGCCGTGGATGCCTTCTTCCGTGACCCCGTAATATACGTGGATAGTGCCGTTTCCATCACGCTGCGCCAGGTTGTATCGCTTTGTTCCCGAACGGGTGTAGCTCTTCCAAAGCCCAATGTCGCCCAACCAAGTCACCTCTTCTGCGCTAAGAGGATGGTCCTCTCGCTGCGTGATCGCATAGTGCCACAAGTGCCGCGTGGAGAAGCGGGTAACATTGCGGATGATGTTGCCGTTGCGCAGATCTTTGATTCCGTAGTACATGACCCCGTCACGCTCTTCTGCTTCGACAATCTCCGCCCCAGTCTTAGGAGGAGCGACACTGAGGACGATTGGCTGATCCTCGGCAACGCTTGGCAGCGGATCTGCATCGTTCCCCTCGACATTTGCCACCACAAGGCTGCCCCCCCTCTTCGATTTTTCCACGAGACGCACAATCTCATCACGCAATGCCAGGCTGGTCTCGCTCTCTTGGCGAACGAATACTTGCCCTGACCCGAGGGTATAAGGTGTCTCAGGCCCCTGAGGCACCTCAACCACCACCACGCTCTTTCCTTCGCTCGTCTTTACCTCGATGTTCAGATCGATAGGCGGCGTCAGGTTCTTCTTCACTTCGCTCTGAAGCCAAGCTACGGCCTCCTCGGGTTTCTCCACACCGCGGGGCGCATGCTTGGCGTTGGCGCTCGCGCCGATGTAGATGGTGCCACCGTTGGTGTTGGCGAAGGCGTTTATCTCTTTGAGAATCTCAAGACGTTTACTCGCCTTGGCGGGAAAGTACTCGTGGAAACTCTGAACAATGTTGGGCCCGATCTTCCGTGCCATCTTGATCTGGTCGATCGGCGCTTGGGTAGTGGTGCGGCACGGTCTGGTGCGGGAGAAATCGGTACCAAGGAAGATCTCCTTCAACGCCTCGAAGCTCACCTCGTCGAGCAATACTTCGGTCACCCGATCACCGACGCCCCAGTTCTCCTGCTTCTCGGAAGGGTCTCTCACCAACCGGTGAGCATCCGACCCTTGAATGCAGTGCATGCGACGCGGGTACTCTGGCTTGCTGCCGTTGAAGAAGCTCGCCGTGTTTCGGCGTCGAGAGGAATCGAAATCGGTAACCTCGAGGGCGTGCAGGTTCCTGTCCTGGGTGTTCGAGATCTTGGTCTGGCCGCCGAAATCGTACGCGGTCAGAGCCACCCCGTGGCTCGAATTGACATGGGCAGCAATCACTAGCCCTCCCGCATTGGCAATCTTCTGGTAGCTGGTGAGCACATCCGTGGTGGCGCCTACCTCACACTGACCAGTCTCCAGACACTCCTCGGGCACCCTGAGCTCCAACAGAATGTGCTCCAAACGGCGTACCGAGGTCTGCTCGGAAAAGATGCCGAGAATATGGAAGCCAAGGGTGGCGGTGAACTCGAAGCCAGGGAGCACGAGGATCTTAGATCTGAGTCTGCGGTACTCGTCTAATGTGCTCTTCTCGGCCGGCATCAGACGGTCCAGACGTTCGAGAAGCTCGAGAGCCTCGATCTCCTTCACCATTGCGGCATAACCCTTAACAGTGTTGTGGTCGGTGATGGCGATAATAGAAAGGTTCTTCTCTTCCGCTTTCTGCAGGATCTGCAGCATAGTAACGTGGGGGTCCTTGTAGCAGAGCGACGACGCTGGGGTGTGAATGTGCAGGTCAATGCGGCGCCATTGCATTGAGCGACGTCTACTATTCTTTTTTGATGTCGTTGCCATCAAGCCTCCAAACATAAGTAACCTGCTCTAATCATACCATAAAGCCTCGGTTTTTCCAAAGAAGCCGCAGCCGGCGGTCGGCTACTCTGCCCGGCATTCTGGAAAAGTGGTGCAAAACAATATTTACAAAGGGTAGTCGTTGTGCTAGGATGTGGCGCGAGGTGGATCGGAATGGGAAAAAGTGGGATAGCTTCGGCGGTCCCAAACAGAGGAACCGAGCCCACATTGAACCAGGTGGCGGATTATCCAGATGTTTGCTGGCAGTTACGAGCATACTGTTGATGCTAAAGGCCGGCTCGCTATTCCGGCGCGCTTTCGGCCGGATCTAGCCGATGGGCTAGTGCTATGTAAGGGCTTTGAAAAGTGCGTCAGGGTGTTTGGCCCTGCCGAATGGCAACGTGTTAGCGCTCAAATGATCGCGCTTCCGGACAACCTTGCCAATGCCCGCCGGCTGAGACGGGCGGTCTTCGGCAGTGCGTTTCCATCTGAGCTTGACGGTCATGGTCGAGTGGTATTGCCCGGTCCACTACGAGAATACGCCGGCATCAACGACAGCGTGATGGTGATTGGCGCTGGTAACTACTTCGAGATCTGGGACAGTCGTCTGTGGATGGCAGAGAATGCCCTGATCGACGAAGACCCAGGACGAATAGCAGAAAGCATAGAGCTTCCGCGATGATGGGGGTCGACAGTTGCTTCTTCCATGAGCCAGTGCTGTTGGCGGAGACCATCGCCGCTCTGAGGATCCTGCCAGAAGGGTCGTACATTGACTGCACAGTAGGGGGCGGTGGTCATGCCGAAGCCATACTGGAGCGCCTTGGCCCCTCGGGGAGGCTACTGGGTCTCGACGTCGATCGGGAAGCTATCGCCTATGCCGCAGCGCGGCTGCGTCGATTCGGTGACGCTCTTGTCCTGGTGCAGGCCAATTTTCGGGACGTTGCCATGGTAGCACGTCAACACGGCTTTGACCGCGTGCAAGGCGTCCTTTTCGATCTCGGAGTGTCTGCCCATCAGTTGCTGACGTCATATCGGGGATTCAGCCTGCAGCTTGATGCCCCGCTGGACATGCGTTTCAGCCCTGAGCAAGAACTCACCGCCGCCGATTTAGTCAATACCCTTTCGGAACAGGAGCTCGCCGACTTGATTTACCGGTTTGGAGAAGAGCCAAGGTCTAGACGGATTGCCAAAGCGATTGTCAATCGAAGGCCTGTGACAACCACCGGGCAACTGGCCGGCATCGTCGCTCAAGCCGTCGGGAGAGCACGAGGAAGAACACATCCGGCGACGCGGACTTTCCAGGCGCTGCGAATCGCGGTGAATCAGGAGTTGGACGCTCTGCGCTCTGGTTTAACCCAAGCTGTAGACTTGCTTCTGCCTGCTGGCCGGCTAGTGGTGATCAGTTTCCACTCGCTGGAAGACCGCATAGTTAAGGACTTCGTGCGAACTGAGGCGGCCGGTTGCATCTGTCCTCCTGAGGTGCCTGTGTGCGCCTGCGGACATCAAGCCAGACTGAAGCCGCTCTACAGGGGCGTGGTCAAACCTTCTGCCGCTGAGGTCGAACGCAATCCTCGTAGCCGGAGCGCCAGGCTACGTGCCGCCGAGAGGCTCTAGGAGACGAGATGAACCTCTTTCCGTTAGCCAAGAATAGAAGCCACGTATCACATGTCGGGGGATTGGCCAGGCTGCTTCCGCTCACTTTGGTTCTAGTTGGCTTCATCAGCTTTGTAGTTCTAGTCCAGACCAGCGGCGTCGCAACGAATGGCTACGACGTGCTGCGGTTGGAGAAAGAAAGGGACGATTGGCGGCAGCAGAACTATCAGTTAGAGGCCGAGGCCTCGGCCTTGGCCTCTCTGAACCGGGTCGAGGATGTAGCGCGGAATAAGCTCAAGATGGAACCCCCGAAAAAAGTGGTCTTCGTCGAAGTGGATGCCAAGCAATGACCGAAGGCACTAGTACCTGGCGTCTGGCGTTACTAGCACTGCTCCTGACGGGCTCTGCTTTGGCCCTAATTGGGCGGATTGCCTATCTTCAGATTATCGAACACGATACCTTTGCAGTGCAGGCTGCCGAGGAGCATTGGGAAAAGGAGAGCATTCTACCCCACCGAGGTGCCATTCGCGATCGGCATGGCCACCCCTTGGCAATAACGACTACGACTTTCGATATCTCCTTGCACAGTGGCGACACCGTGAATCCCGAGGACGCCCTGCGCGCTGCCAAGGTGCTATCTCCCGTCGTAGGGAAATCGGTAGATCAAATCATCGGTCTCTACAACAAGGGTATCACGGAGGCGGTCCCGTTGAAGACCGGCCTGTCTTTTGATGCGGGGATCAAGCTTGAGCAGGCCTACTTGCCTGGCGTGGAGGTCGTCCGACAAGTACGCCGTTCTTACCCAGAAGGCAATCTTGCGGCGCAATTGATCGGCTTTGTGGGCAAGGATCAGCGGGGCCTGAGCGGGATAGAGGCCGATTTCAACCGAGAGCTCGGCGGACGGCCGGGTCAAGTGGTCTTCGAACGTGATACAGAGGGACGGCAGATACCAGTCGGGAACCGAGATGAACAGCCGCCTACAGATGGCAGCGACCTGATCCTAACGATCGATCGCTTTGTTCAAAGGCTGATCGAACGTGAGCTCGAAAATGCCGTCACGCAGCACAAGGCTGCAGGTGGCACGATCATCGTTATGGAGCCGGAAACGGGTGCCATTCTTGGCTTAGCCAACCGCCCGACCTTCGATCTTACCAACCTGAACCTCGCCGACGAACGGCAGATGCGATTGTACCGCAATCGGGCGATTACCGATCTCTACGAGCCTGGCTCGATTTTCAAGGTGTTCACCATGGCGGCGGGTTTGCAGGAGAAGAGGTTCAGCCCTACTTCGGCGATCGATTGCAAGGGTTATGTAGTAAAATACGGGTGGCCAATCCGAACCTGGGATGGAAGCGCTCACGGTCGCGAAACGATGACCGACGTGTTGATTCATAGCTGCAACGTCGGCGCCGTATGGGCCAGCGATCAGTTGGGCCCCGACCTATTCTATAGGTACGTCGCGGATTTCGGATTCGGCCAGCCTTCGGGTGTGGACCTGGGCGGTGAGGCGGCCGGACAAGTGCGGACTCCCAAGGACAAGGATTGGTCACCGATCGATTTGAGCACGAACAGTTTTGGCCAGGGTCTTAATGCCACGCCGTTGCAGGTAATCACTGCGATCAATGCGATTGCCAACGGCGGCAAGCTGATGCGTCCCTACGTGGTCAGTGAGGTGCAGGGACCCACGGAGAACCGTCGCTTCGAGCCAGTGATGGTTCGCCAGGTTGTCTCTCCAGAAACGGCGCGCACCGTGACCGAGATGATGAACGCGGTGGTGGAGAAAGGGGAGAACAAGATGGCGGTGGTGCCGGGCTATCATGTCGCCGGTAAGACTGGCACTGCGCAAATCTCTTCGGGAGGAGGCTACACTTCCGAGACGACTATCGCCTCCTTTGCAGGCTTCGGCCCTCTCGATCACCCTAGGTTCACTATCCTCATCAAGATCGACGAGCCAAAAGATAGCCCCTGGGGGGGAATGGTTGCTTCGCCGATCTTCAGGAGTATTGCGGAGCAACTCTTTGTCCATATGAACATTGCTCCTTCCGATCCGGGGGTATTGGGCAAGACGAATTGACTAGGCGAGCATCGATCCTGATGCCTGGCAGGGAAGACCAGCCCCTACCAGGCGGGGGCCGGTTCATTTGGGAGAAGCAGGGGCAATCTCGTGTTGACGGCTGACGATGTGGTCGCGGCCCTTTGTGACCGCCCGCATTTCTCGTTCAGCGGTGATCGTCGGTTGACTTTCCGGCGGGTGGTGGTCGATTCTCGACAGGTTGAGGCTGGCGATCTTTTCGTTGCCCTCGCGGAAGGCAGCACTGATGGACACCTGTATGTGGGAGATGCTCTGCGAAGAGGAGCCACCGGGGTGCTGGCGCGAGTCGACCGGTTCGGCGGACCGGTGGAAATGGCGCCGAGCGCCTTATTCCTCATCGACGATACTCTCAGGGCATTGCAGGCTATCGCCGCCTACTGGCGACGCCGGCATACAGTGCGAGTCGTCGGCGTAACCGGCAGCGTGGGCAAGACGACTACCAGAGACGTCTTAGCCGCGGTCCTGTCGGCGCGGTACAAGGTGTTGAAGAGCGAGAAGAACTTTAACAACGAAATAGGGTTGCCACTCACGCTGCTACGGTTGGATCACTGGCACGAGATGGCCGTCCTGGAAATGGGTATGTACGCCGCTGGCGAGATCGACCTGCTCTGTCGCCTCGCTTTGCCAGAGATAGGGGTGATCACTAACGTCGGGCCTAGCCACCTAGAGCGCTTGGGCAGCATAGAGCGCATCGCTGCGGCGAAGGAGGAGTTGGTGCAGAACCTCCCGGCTCACGGCTTGGCGGTCTTGAACGGCGATGACGCGCTGGTGCGCGCAATGGCGGAGCGCAGCCCCGCGCGGGTGGTGTTCTATGGGACGACGCCATTTTGCGACGTATGGGGCAGCGAGATTCTGAATCGCGGTCTGGCCGGCACGAGCTTCCGGCTACATGCAGGCGATAGAGAGATGAACGTCTTGCTGCCACTGTTGGGCAGGCCGGGAGTCTACGCCGCTCTCGCCGCTGTTGCGGTGGGCCTGGCGCAGGGAACGTCGTGGTCAGACCTGGCGCAAGGCCTGAGCCAGGTCACTGCCGGAACGCGATTGGCCGTCTACCGCGCGATTCACGGAGCGACAGTGATCGACGATACGTACAACGCCAGCCCGGCATCGATGGCGGCAGCGCTGGAAGTGCTGAAGGCTGCCGGCGGACGACGCATTGCGATCCTCGGTGACATGCTCGAGTTGGGTTCACTGGAGGTCGAGGGGCATCAAGCAGCCGGCAGGGCAGCCGCGGCTGCAGCCGACCTATTGGTGGTGGTAGGACCACGGGCCCGCATCATCGGTGAAGAGGCCGCGCGAAACGGGCTTGCTATCGTCTTCTACGCGGACAACAATGCCCAGGCCGCTGACATTGTCCGGACGGTTCTTCGTGCCGGGGATTGTGTCCTCGTCAAAGGGTCAAACGGTATGAAAATGGGAGAAATTGTGGGAAGGCTCAGGGCGGAGTAGTGTCAATATCATTGGTTGCTGGAGCAGCAGCTTTCCTGCTCGCCTTGTTATGGGGTGGTTGGTTCGTTAACGAACTCCGCCGACATCGCATCGGGAAGCAGATCCGTGCAGAGGGACCGGAGTCGCATGCCGCCAAAGCTGGGACCCCGACGATGGGTGGGATCATAATCTCTGCGACCGTATTACTGACCACCGTGCCGTTCAATCTCATCGGGCACTGGTCGATGTTGCTCCCCCTCGGCGTGATTGTCGGCTGCGGTGTCCTTGGCGGCGTTGATGACTTGCTGAATCTTGTCGGGGGAACAAAGAGTGGGTTGACGGCCCGAGTGAAGTTCGCCTGGCTGCTGGTCATCGGCATCACGGCGGCGTTGGTATTGCACTTCCTGCTCGACTTGCACAGCGTCTACGTGCCCTTCGTGGGTAAATTCGACATTGGGCTCTGGTACTTGCCTATAGCCGTCATCGCCATCGTCGGGATGAGCAATGCGGTGAACTTTACTGATGGGCTTGATACCCTCGCAGGAGGGACAGTCGCCCTAGCGTTTGCCGCGTATGCGGTGATTGCCTATTTGCAAGGGCAGCCCTACCTGGTGACGTTCTGTTTCACGGTAGTGGGGTCTACGCTGGCATTCCTGTGGTTCAACGCTCACCCGGCCAAAGTGATTATGGGGGACACGGGTTCTCTAGCGCTCGGAGCTACGCTAGCTACTGTTGCTCTGATGACTGGCCAGTGGCTGCTCCTGCCGTTAATTGGCATCGTCTTCGTCGCCGAGGTTCTGTCGGTGATGCTTCAGGTGACCTACTTCAGGATCAGCGGCGGCAAGAGGATCTTCAAGATGGCACCCCTGCACCACCATTTTGAGCTAAGTGGCTGGCCGGAGACGCAAGTGACAATGCGCTTCTGGTTGATCGGGATGATCGCGGCGATGATCGGCATCTCGCTAGCGCTTTCATGATGCGTAGTACGTGAGGCGTCGAGGTCGGCCGGAGCCGAGTCGAGGCTTCAGCCGGCGGCTACCAGACTCTCGGAGCCGAGGTTTCAGCCGGAATCCCGTTTTCACAGGAGAGTTGGCGTTCAGGCAATTTCAATCGGCGGACTCCGTCGTGGTTAGGTAGCGTATGTGCAGTATTCCTGATCCTCAGTTCAAGGGCAAGAAGGTTACCATCGTTGGTCTGGCGAGGGAAGGCGTGGCCCTGACGCGTTATCTCGCTGCGCAAGGAGCTGAGGTAACCGTTAGCGACAACAAGACGGCCGATCAGCTGTCTCACGCCTTGTCTCAGATCGCCGACTTGCCCGTGCGCCTATCCTTAGGAGGCAACCTGGCAGAGGATGTCGTGTCTGCCGATGTGGTCTACGTTAGCCCCGGGGTGCCGCGGGGCCTACCCTTCTTGGTGGCCGCCGCCGAACATGGTGTGCCGTTGAGCTCGGAAACCGAACTCTTCCTGACGCTCTGCCCCGCCCCGGTTGTCGGGATCACCGGCAGCAGTGGCAAGACGACGACAACAACTCTTATCGGAGAGTTCTTAAAGGAGAGCGGCTACGCTGTGTTCGTCGGCGGCAACATCGGCACGCCGCTGATCGGCCGACTTGGGGAGATCACTAGCGATGGCTGGGTGGTCCTAGAGCTCAGCAGCTTTCAGTTGCAGCATCTCAAGCAGAGCCCGCGAATGGCGCTGATCACCAACATCACTCCCAACCACCTCGACCGGCACGCGTCGATGGAGGAATATGTGGCGGCGAAGGAGAACATTGTCACCTACCAGCGGCCCGATGATGGTGCCGTCTTGAATCTGGAGGATCCGATCACTGTGGATATCGGCCGGCGCTGTCGGTCTCAGGTTTTCCACTTCTCACAGCGCCAGGAAGTGGACCAGGGGACGTACGTCCGAGATGGCGAGATCATCTACCGCCATGGCGGTCGGGAAGAAGTGATTGCTGCGCTCTCAGAGATCCGGCTGCGGGGAAACCACAATATAGACAATGTACTCGCCGCGGTGGCAGCTGTGGCATGGTGCGGCGTGACGTCGGTGGCAATAAGGCATGTGTTGGCGCGGTTCACTGGTGTCGAGCACCGCTTAGAACTAGTGCGGGAACTGGACGGCGTTGTCTACTACAACGATAGCATTGCCACGGCACCAGAGCGAACCGTTGCCGCCCTGCGCTCGTTCGATCGTCCCATAGTCCTCATCGCCGGGGGTCGGGACAAGCACCTTCCCCTTGAGAGGTTTGCCGCCGAGGCTTTGGCCCGCTGCCGGGCGGTGGTCTTGGTCGGAGAGGCGGCACCGCTCCTAAGGGATGCCTTGGCAATACAACAGATCAAGCAGGAGAGTGCCACGCGGGTAGTGAGTGTCGACGATTTTGCCACGGCGGTATCTGCAGCGAGACATCTTGCGCAGCCAGGCGACGTCGTGCTGCTGTCACCGGCTTGCACCAGTTTCGATCTTTTCCGGGATTTCGAGGAACGGGGAAGGGAATTCAAAAGAATCGTGATGGATCTGGTTTAGCTATCAGCCGCCAGCTCTTGGGGGAGCTTCGCGCGATGATGACTGATGGCTGACAGCTGATCCTACCGAATGGTTGGTATAGATGGTGGGCAACAGGAACGAGAAAGAGCAGGCAAAGGCATCAAGACGACCGGACTACTGGTTGATCGGGTTAATGCTCGCGCTGCTAGTGCTTGGGCTGGAGATGGTATATAGTGCCAGCTTTGTTATGGCTCTCGAGGAGTATGGCGACGTGACTTACTTTGTGACGCGGCAGGCCATGTGGGCCGGGGTCGGCCTCGTCCTATTCCTGATCTTTGCCCGGCTTGACTACCAACTGCTGCGGCGTACGAGTGCCCTAGTAATGCTGACGGCGATGATCGGACTCGTGATCGTGTTCGTGCCGCCCTTCGGCACCACGATCTACGGCGCGACGCGCTGGCTGCGTCTTGGTTCTTTGCCTCCCGTGCAGCCCAGTGAATTCGCTAAACTGGCCTCTATTATCTACATTTCGGCCTGGCTGGCCGGTAAAGGGGAGAAACTGAAGCATTTCTCTGCCGGCTTCGTGCCTTTTGTTCTGATCGTGGGTACCGTCGCAGGTCTGGTGCTGCTTCAGCCAGATCTAGGCACGACCGTCGTGATCAGTCTCACGGCTGTCACGATCTTCTTCGTGGCCGGAGCCGAACTGCATCACCTGATCTTGCTGGCCGCTGCGGGGAGTGTCGCTGGGTTTCAGTTTCTAGTAGGCTCGGGCTACCGTCAGGTGCGATGGCAATCGTTTGTCGACCCTTGGAAAGAGCCTCAGGGGTATGGGTTCCACATTATCCAGTCACTCATTGCCCTCGGCAGTGGTGGATGGGCAGGGTTGGGCCTGGGTGCCAGCCGCCAAAAGTTCTTCTACGTCCCGGGTTCGCACACCGACGCCATTTTCGCGATCATTGGAGAGGAGTTGGGCTTCCTGGGTTGTCTGACGGTGATTCTGCTCTTTGCCGGATTCGCCTATCGTGGCTTCAAGATCGCGCTCACTGCGCCGGACCGCTTTGGGCGGTTCTTGGCCATTGGCATAACTTGCTGGATCGTCTACCAAGCGTTGATCAATATTGGCGGCATCACCAAATCGATTCCATTCACCGGTATTCCTTTGCCTTTCATCAGCTCGGGCGGATCTTCACTTGCGGCCACTATGGCAGCGACTGGCGTGCTGGTGGGCATCTCTCGGTATTGCGAACCTTCGCGCTCCTTGTTACGGAAGAGGACGACGCGGCGAGTGGCACAGGGGACAGGATAAGGTGGCGGCAATGGGGGATGGACGGTTGTTTTCAGGTAGACAGTGGCTGCGTGTAGTAGTTACCGGCGGGGGAACCGGAGGGCATGTCTACCCAGCGCTGTCGATCACCGAGGCACTTACCGAAGAATTGGTGGCCAAAGGCAATGGAAACGAGGCACGGCACACGGCGGTCGACTTCTTATACGTGGGGGGACGGAATGGTCTGGAAGAAGGGATCGTGTCGCATGCCGGTCTAAAGTTCAAAGCGGTGTCGTCCGGTGCAGTACGTGGTAAGACGCCCTGGCAAGCCATCGCCGCAGTTTGGCGCGTGGGACAGGGGTATGCCCAGAGCAAGAGGATCATCGAGGCCTACTGTCCGGCCGTGGTCCTTGCTACCGGGGGTTACGTCTGCGTTCCGGTCGTATTGGCCGCGCGAGCGCAGGGGGTGCCGGTCGTGGTCTGTCTACCAGACGTGGAGCCGGGTTGGGCCGTATGGCTGATCTCCCGCCTGGCCAAGTACATCGCCGTGTCGACAGAGGAGGCCAGGCGACACCTGCCGGCAAAGAAGGTGGTAGTGACGGGCTATCCCGCGCGCAGCTCGTTGGGAAAGCTGTCGCGTTCCGAAGGGCGAAGGGTTTTCGGACTCGACGAGGGCAGTCCAGTGGTGCTGGTGCTGGGTGGCAGCAGAGGAGCGAGAAGCATTAACGATGCCGTGGTCGGTGCCTTGCCATCGCTTCTAACTCAGGCGCAGGTAATCCACGTCTGTGGTACAGGCGAACTCTCTCGTGTGAGAGGTCAGATTGGTGACCTACCGCCTGAGCTACGCGCTCGGTACGTGTTGAGACCGTACCTAGAAGATGATTTGGACGCTGCTTTCACGAGCGCCGATCTCTGTGTCTCGCGGGCTGGCGCCTCTGTATTGGGTGAATACCCGATCTTTGGCTTGCCCAGCGTCCTGGTGCCGTATCCCTTTGCCGGTGCGCCTCAGGAACGCAATGCCGATTTTATGGTCCGGGCCGGCGCGGCGGTCAAGCTGGCTGATCGCGAACTACATCGGCTGGCGCCTTTGGTGGAAGAGATCCTGAGGGACCGTGCGCGCCTGAGCGATATGGCGTTACACTGCAAGAAACTGGCACGTCCGGAGGCCGCCACGTCTGTGGCGGCCCTTCTCCGGAAATGCGCCGAACAAAAGGGCATCTTGGATTAGTATGGCTGTGACAGTCCTCTTGGTTGTGGTCTCTGTGCTGACGGGAATAGTCGGGCTTGTGCGTGGTGTGCGCGCCGAAGCGATCACTCTTTGCGGCGTGGCCGCTGGTGTCAGCTTGTTCGGTCCGCATGTGCACGGCGAGCCGGTGTTTTCATCGCTTGTTCGCTTGTTCCACCTGGCGCGCAATCTGACCAGCGGGAAGGGGTTTGCCGGCGGCGCAGATCAGGGCGCTCTGGCGCTGAGTGAGGGCCAGCTCTTGTTTCTCTCCATCGTGTTCTTCCTGGGGGTAGTGGCACTATCTTACTTGTTCGGTTCTCACCTTGGTGGTCCTGCCCTAACGAGGTCTCACCGGGCAATTGGGTTGATCCTAGGCATCGTCAATGGCGTCTGGATCGTCGACACCTTTGTCGGAAACGTGGTGGCCTACGCTGCCACTCATACTTGGGAGGGGCTGAGCAGCCTTGTCTTGCCGGTCTTCGGTAAGGGAGACAATGGTTTTCTCAGTTCCTACGGGCCTACCCTCTTGTTCGCAGTCATAGCCGGTCTTACGGTCTTTGCCGTGTTTGGCTTCAGGCGGAGTCATTAGCGCGTTCGGGCAACGTGGCGCAGGGGCAGGAGACCAGACCCTGCGACAGACAAAGGTCATCGGCAGGATAGGTTCTTGGCAGGGTGCAGGTTGTGTGAGCAATGAAGGTTCATTTCGTTGGCATCGGCGGTATCGGCATGAGCGGTCTGGCCAGAATCCTCTTAGCGCAAGGTCATGGCGTCTCGGGATCTGATCTCAGGTTGTCCCCCTTGACCGATTCGCTAGAGGCCAAGGGCGCGTTGATCCATCAAGGTCACGCGGCGGCCAATCTTGGCGGTGCCGATCTAGTGGTGGTTACGTCGGCCGCGGCCACCGATAATCCCGAGGTGAAAGAGGCTGTCCAGCGGGGTATTCCGGTGATCAAACGCGCCGAGCTGTTGGCGCGGATCATGTCGGAGCGGCTGGGCGTCGCCGTAGCAGGTACCCATGGAAAGACAACCACCTCGGCTCTTCTCGCGTTCTTGCTGGACCAAGCCGGCCTGGACCCGACAATCGTCGTGGGCGGGGAAATCATCGATCTTGGCACTAATGCCAGACTCGGACAGGGTAAGTACGTAGTGGCCGAAGCTGACGAGTTCGATGGAAGCTTCTTGCGCCTGTCGCCGCATCTGGCCGTGGTCACTAATGTAGATGCCGATCATCTGGATTGCTACGGCTCTTACGAAAGAGTGGTAGATGCTTTCGCCCAATTCATGGATAACGTCGCTCCTAGTGGGACGATCATCGCCTGCGCGGACGACCTGGGTGTTCGACGGGCGATTGCCAAGATGAGCCGCCCAGTGGTCAACACGGGCCGTAGCGCGGAGGCTTGTCCCCCATCCGCGCACCGGCTGGATGGCTTAGGAGCGAACGTCCGCGTCCGCCCGGGGAAGGGGACCACTGCTACGGACAGAGCTGCCGGGCCGGTGGAGTGCCGTTTGATCACTTACGGTTTGGATTCGGACGCCAACTGGGTAACTACCAGCATCTCGCGGAATAATCGAGGAGGTCATGATTTCGCCGTTTCTCTGGATGGAGAAGTGCTGGGAGTTTTCAGCAATGCTCTGCCGGGACGGCACAACGTGGCCAATTCACTCGCGGCGATCGCCGCCGCCAGCAGCTTGGGCGTCGACCCAGTATCCCTGCAGGGCGCCCTGTCGCGATTCCGTGGCACCAAGCGTCGCTTCGAGGTCCAGGAGGTCGCCGGCGTGACCATCGTGGATGACTACGGGCACCACCCCACTGAGATCCGGGCCACCCTCCAAGCGGCTCGCGACCGTTTCGGGAGCCGCAGGCTTTTCTGTGTGTTTCAGCCGCACACGTACAGCCGGACCAAACACCTGTTCTCGGAGTTTGCCACTTGCTTCGAGGCCGCTGATACCCTGATCATGACCGACATCTACGCGGCGCGCGAGCGCGACAACTTGGGGGTGTCGAGCGAAGGGCTAGTTGCGGCCATACGCCGGCCCCCCGCACGATACATCCGAGATCTCACGGGCGTCGCCGAGTACCTGCTGCGGCGGTTGGCACCGGGCGACGTGGTGCTCACCGTCGGTGCCGGTGACGTAGACAAGGTGGCGAAGCAGATCGCCAAAGAACTGGCGGAGAGGCATGGAGAGCCCTAACTGGCTGGTCGAGGTTAGCAAGGTGATCGCTGTACAGCGAGAGGAGCCTATGTCCAGACACTGCACGTGGCGAGCGGGAGGCCCCGCCGAAGCCTTTGCGGTCGCCGAGAGTGTCGAACAATTGAGCACGGCCTTCGTCACCGCGCGACGATCCGGGACACCTATTTTCGTCCTCGGTGCCGGCAGCAATATCTTGGTGAGCGACGAGGGCATTTGCGGCCTGGTGCTGAAAAACAACGCCAGGAAGATTGAGGTCGTAGGTGAAGGCGGCAATGCCACTGGCGAGGAAGAGCAGGCGGTAGTCGTTCGTGCCGAATCCGGTGCCCTGCTGAGCTACGCAGCCAGCTTTGCCGCCGAGCAAGGGTTGACAGGGCTTGAGTGGGCAGTGGGAATTCCGGGCACGATTGGCGGCGCTGTTGTCGGCAACGCAGGCGCCCATGGTTCGTGCATCGCCGACCGGTTGCGTAGTGTCACCATGCTGGATTCTTCTGGCGAAACGATATGCGCCAGCGCTGCCGATCTTGGCCTGGGCTACCGCACTAGCCGGCTGAAGGGCAGAAGCACGGCGGGCGATTCGCCGGTGATCTTGGCGGCCGAGCTTGCTCTACAGAGAGGAAAGCCGGAAGAGATCCGGCAGCGCATGGATGCATATGCCAAGAACCGCCGGTCGGCCCAACCGAAAGGCCATAGTGCCGGTTCAGTCTTTAGGAATCCGCCTGGCGCCTTCGCCGGCCTATTAATCGAGCAGGCCGGCCTGAAAGGTGTTATGCTGGGTGGCGCAGAAATCTCGCGGCAGCACGCGAATTTCATCATCAACCGGGGGCAGGCGAAAGCACGGGACATTTGGAATCTTATCGAACTGGTGCGCCGCACTGTTGCTGCCTGTTATGGCGTCGATCTGGACCTGGAAATTGAACTTGTTGGCAGTTGGAACTGAGGAAAACCATGGCGAAAACGAGAGTTGCCGTCGTCTTTGGCGGTCGGTCTGGCGAGCATGAGATCTCACTTGCCTCGGCGCGGTCTGTCTTGACGGCGATCGATCGGGACCGCTACGACGTCGTACCGATGGCGATTACCAGAGAGGGTCGCTGGATCACCGGCCGGGATAGCTTGCGCCTGCTCGGTGGCGACAACCGAGAGGCACCAGAAGTGCCACCAGCGAAGTCGGGCCACTTGGTGACAATGGCGCAGTCCCTGGTGTTGTCCAGCGCAGAGGGTGAGGATGCAGTGGATGTCGTCTTTCCCGTTGTCCACGGCACCTTTGGGGAAGACGGAACCCTGCAGGGTCTACTGGAAATGGCCGGCCTTCCCTACGTCGGTGCTGGCGTCCTCGCCAGCGCCTTGGGCATGGACAAGGCCCTAATGAAGACAGTCTTTCGGGCGCATGGCTTGCCGACCCCCGATTTTGTCTCCTTCAGGAATGCCGAATGGCGCCGTGGGCATGATGGCCTGATCGATCAGATCAGGACCGAGATCGGCTATCCTTGCTTTGTGAAGCCGGCCAACATGGGAAGCAGTGTAGGGGTGTCCAAGGCTCATTCTCTTGATGAATTAGTGGCCGCGGTGGAGCTGGCGCTCGAGTACGATCGCAAGGTGATCGTAGAGAAAGCGATCACCGCTCGGGAGATCGAGTGTAGTGTTCTGGGAAACGACGATCCAATCGCCTCGGTGGTAGGTGAGATCGTGCCCAGCAATGAGTTCTACGACTACCAAGCCAAGTATGCCAGCGACGAAACGGAGCTGTTGATCCCTGCGCCGTTATCGGCAGCGCAGGTGGCGCAAGTGCAGCAGATGGCCGTGAAGGCCTTCAAGGTCTTGGACTGTGAAGGTATGGCCAGAGTGGACTTTTTCCTCGACCGCTGCAGCAGCGAGATCTATGTGAACGAGGTCAATACGATACCAGGTTTCACGGCGGTCAGCATGTACCCTAAGCTTTGGGCAGCCAGTGGCTTGCCGTATCCCGAACTGATCGACCGTTTGATCTCTCTGGCCATTGAACGCCACGAGCAGAGGAAGCGCTTGAAGACGAGTGTCGAATGACAAAGCGACTGAAGCGCATGCACAAGCAAACACGGGTTGCGCGCCTGTTGAGTGCGCGTGCAGCCAATGGCAAGAAGAGATCGCGGCCGTTGCTGGGCCATCTGTTCTCGAGAAGGACGCTCCTAGTTCTAGCCCTTGCAAGTTTGGCCGGTTTGGTCTACTATCTGTACCAGTCTCCGTACTTCCGGATTTCCAAGATCACGGTAATCGGTATCCAACGTGTGAAGGAAGGCGAGGTGGTGCAAGCCGCTGGGGTAGAAGGCCTGAGCATCCTGAGCGTCAGTACCAAGGCGACCGCGGCGAAGGTGAAGACCCTGCCACTGGTGAAGAACGCCACGGCCTCTTTAGTGCTACCCAACGAGGTGGTTGTGTCGGTGGAGGAGCGTTACCCTTCGGCGATTTGGCAGAGCGGGACGACGAAGTACTTCATCGACGATGAAGGAGTCGTGCTGGGTCCGGCTTCAGGGAAGACCGAGGGCATGATCACTGTTACCGAATCCCCGACCAGGACCCTACAACTGGGCAATCGAGTTGAAGCCCAGGCGGTTCAGTTGGCACGGAACCTGGTGGAGGCGATGCCCCGAGAAATGGGGGTTGCACCACACCGTTTCGACTATTCCCTCGCCACGGGCCTGACTGTGACGACTGACCAAGGTTGGCAGGTGCGCTTTGGCGATGGCAGCGACCTGGCCTACAAGATGGCCGAAGCCAAAGGGATTCTGGCCATAGCCAAGGAAACGAAACAGAAGGTCAGTCTTCTTGATCTCAGATTTGGTGACCGACCATACTTTCGTTGAATATAGTGAGGAATTGATGTGTGGCTGCCTGTCTTAGGGCTAATTGCCGGGATCGTTGTCGGAACGCTCTTCGGCTTCTCAGTGCCTACTGACTACGCGCGTTATGCGGCGATGGCGATCTTGGCTGGCTTGGATGCCGTGTTGGGAGCTGTCCGCGCGGAGATTGAAGGGCGTTACGACAACAAGGTTTTTCTCTCCGGGTTCTTTACGAATGCCTTGCTAGCAGGCATGCTCACATATCTGGCCGACCGGCTCGGCGTGGAGTTATACATAGCGGCGATCGTAGCCTTTGGTGCGCGTCTATTCAATAATCTGGCGATCATTCGCCGCCGGTGGCTGATGAGAGATTGGAGGGAGTGATGGCAAAGGAACGAGTAGCAGCGGCAATCGATGTAGGAACGACCAAGATCTGTACTCTCGTGGGAACGTCAGATCGGGATGGTGAGACGCAGGTCATCGGCGTAGGCATCACCCCCTCTCGCGGTATCCGCAAGGGCATCGTCGTCAATATCGACGAAACGGTAGAGTCCGTGCAAGCTTCGGTGGAGAAGGCTGAGCGCAGCAGTGGCTACAGAGTGGTATCGGCGTATGTGGGCATCGCCGGAGGGCATGTCAGCTCGACGAATAACCGAGGCGTGGTGGCTGTCTCCCGCGGTGACCACATTATCACCTCAGAGGATGTGACCCGTGCGATCGAGTCGGCCCGCGCGATGAACCTGCCTAGCAACCGTGAAGTCATTCACATTGTGCCTCGCTACTACACGGTTGACGGACAAGATGGCGTCCGGAATCCTATCGGCATGCATGGTTTTCGTCTCGACGTGGAGACACATATTGTTACTGGCGCTGTGACTTCGATCCAGAACCTGACGAAGTGCATCCAGCGGGCTGGTGTCGAGGTCGAAGACCTGGTGCTCTCTTCTTTGGCCAGCAGCGAAGCAGTGGTGAGTGAGGAAGAGAAAGATATGGGGGTCGTCCTCGCGGATATTGGTGGCGGCACTACCGACATCGCCGTGTTCTTGGACGGCAGCATCTGGCACACGGCGATTCTGCCGGTTGGCGGTTATCATGTTACAAATGACATCGCGATTGGCCTGCGTACCCCGTTTGCCGTGGCCGAGGACCTGAAGATCCGTCACGGACATGCGGCTCCGAGCAGTCTGGCTCCTGATGAGACCATCGACATCACTACTTTCGGATCTGACTCGTTCAAGCCGACCGCAAGGCGGAACCTGGCCGACATCATCGAGGCTCGTGTCGCGGAGATTGTCTCGATGATTATGGGAGAAGTGAAAAGTGCTGGGTTCAACGGCTTTCTTGCCGCCGGCATGGTACTCTCGGGTGGCACCGCTAGCCTCCCGGGTGTCGACTGGTTGGCCTCGGAGATAACAGGACTGCCGGTGAGAATCGCTAAGCCAAAGTCTATTCACGGCTTGGTGGATGCCATTGCCAATCCTGCCTATGCCACGAGTGTTGGTCTATTATCGTGGGGATTGAGGCATACCGAAGTGGAGGTCCCGGGAGTCCCAAGACTCCGGGGTGTGGGTGAGATGGCTAAGCGCTTTTCAGTTTGGATGAAGGAGTTGCTGCCGCAATGAAGAAAAGGGCTCTAGAGATACCTGTGGAGAAGGGACTAACTATGCCAACTAGTGATGAAGCCGAGCACATCGCACAGATCAAGGTAATCGGAGTTGGTGGCGGTGGGTGTAACGCCGTCGATCGGATCATCGAGGAAGGCGTGCGCGGCGTCGAATTCATTACCGTGAATACCGATGCCCAGGCACTGCTACGGTCGCAGGCACCGACGCGAATCAGAGTCGGCGACAAGCTGACCAAGGGCCTCGGTGTAGGAGGTGACCCCGAAAAAGGTAGGCAGGCCGCCGAGGAAAGCCGCGAGGAGCTGGCCGCCGCGGTGCAAGGCGCCGACATGGTGATCGTCGTCGCCGGTATGGGCGGTGGCACGGGCACTGGCGCGGCGCCCATCGTCGCAGAGGTTGCCCGGCAAGCCAAGGCGTTAACCTTGGGGGTGGTTACCAAACCGTTCAAGTTTGAGGGTACACCTCGGCGGAAGGTCGCAGAAGAGGGGATTTCTAGCCTCAAAGAACACGTTGATGCTCTTATCGTTATTCCTAATGATCGTTTGTTAGACGTCTGTGACAAGAAGACTACTAAGCAAGCAGCCATGCGCATGGCCGACGACGTTCTGCGACAAGGGATCCAGGGGATATCTGAGGTCATCACCGTTACGGGCGAGATCAATGTGGACTTCAACGACGTCCGCACCATAATGGAAAACGCCGGTTCTGCACTAATGGCCATCGGACGAGGTACCGGGGAGACCCGCGCCGCAGATGCGGCGAAAGCGGCGATTTCCAGCCCACTGCTCGACGTATCCATCGCTGGCGCCCGTGGCGTGCTCTACAACATCACCGGCGGCCCTGACCTCACACTCCATGAGATGGATGAGGCAGCCGAGATCATCGCCCAGGCAGTCGATCCTGATGCTAACATCATCTTTGGCACAGTCACCGATCCTGACATGGAGGATGAGGTAAGGATCACTGTAATCGCTACGGGCTTCGATGGACGGGTGAGCAAAGCGGTTGGGGATACCGGCAAGATCCGCACCATTCCTACCAAATTTACCGCCGACCTCGAGGACATCGAGATTCCCCCCTTCCTCCGCCGTAGCTACAGCTCGCGACAGTAAGGCTCGGTGCGGCTAGCAACTTCACCGCGCGAGGGCACTGGGGACCGCCCGCTTTGGGGATGTCTCTGGTGCCCTCGCGAGCAGGTCACAGCTTCGGTACTCTAGCGCCGGTGGGTCACCAACTTGACATATCCCACATTTAGCGCTACTATCCAACTTACAGGCGATATTTTGTGTTAGGTTGCCTGGTAGCCGAATCTCCGCCGGAAGGGGGTCGACGATGAGATGCCCTTATTGCCACCATCAGGATTCGCGGGTGCTGGATTCGCGGGAAGTGGAAAGTGCGGTGCGGCGGCGGCGAGAATGCCTGTCATGCGGCAAGCGCTTCACCACCTACGAACGCGTAGAGCTGATGGGGCTTGTGGTGGTCAAGAAAGACGGGCGGCGGGAGGCTTTCGACCGCGAGAAGCTGCTGAAAGGGATCCGCAAGGCCTGCGAGAAACGTCCCCTGCCTACGAACCGAGTGGAGGATATGGTCAACGACCTCGAAACAGAGCTGCAGCAGCTTGGCCGCGCCGAAGTGGCAAGCAGCGAAATCGGCGAGCGGGTCATGGACCGGCTGCGAGACCTCGACGAAATCGCTTATATTCGCTTCGCTAGCGTCTACCGGCCTTTCAGCGACTTAGAAAGCCTGAAAGAGGAGTTAAGAGCCTTGGGCAAGCCAGCCGGCAGCTCTCCTGCTTGATGGGTGATGGCCGGCAGCTAACGACATGACTTGGAACGACATTGCCGAAGCGCGCCGCAAGCTGGCGACCGAAGAAGGATACATCATCAAAGACTGGGGTGGCCGGTTGCCGGTCGCCCTGATCTATCCCCACAGCTACTATGTCGGCATGTCTAGCCTCGGCTTTCAGACCCTGTACGATCTGCTGAACGCCTTCCCGGAAATCGTCTGCGAGCGGGTCTTTGCGCTTGACCGCGTCGCCCGCGACCTCGCGGACGCCGGGTCCGGACGGAGCAGCGGTGGACGTGGGAAGGCAAAGGGAGGCAGCGCTGGGCAAGCGGCTACGCCCATATCCATCGAATCGCAGCGCGGCCTAGATGAATTCGCCGTAGCCGCCTTCTCCATCGCCTTCGAGCTGGACTACTTCCACATCGTAGACATTCTCCGCCGCAGTGGCCTGCCGCTGTACGCCGCGGAGCGCGACGAACGACACCCTCTAGTGCTAGCCGGCGGACCGGCGGTGACCGCCAATCCCGAGCCGCTGTCGCCGTTTGTCGACGCCTTTGTTCTCGGCGAAGTCGAGCCTATCCTAGACGAGCTCGTGCAAACTCTGACCGTCGGCGTTGGTGGTGAGCGGGATGACCTCCTTAAGGCGCTCGCGGCCCTACCCGGCGTCTATGTCCCCTCGCTCTTTCCAAGTGCGGCACCGGCCGAAGCAGGACAGCGCCCGAGGATCGAGCGGCTCTGTACCCCCGACTTGGCCGATTTCGCCACCACTTCGGTGGTCCTTACTCGGGAGACCGAGTTGGGCGACATGTACCTGATCGAGATCTCTCGTGGTTGTGGGCGTGGCTGCCGCTTCTGTCTGGCCGGGTATCTCTACCGTCCGTGTCGCGTACGTCCGGTGCCCTCCCTGCTCGAACAGGCGAAGACTGGCTTGCAGCGGCGGCAGCGGTTAGGTCTGGTCGGCGCGGCCGTCTCCGACCACCCGGATATCGATCTGCTGGTCACCGAGCTTCGCCGCCTGGGCGCCGAGCTCTCCTATAGCTCGCTGCGGCTCGACCGGCTATCTGAGCCGGTCCTCGATTCGATCTTGGACAGCGGCACGCGGACGATCACCCTTGCGCCGGAAGCGGGGTCGGAGCGGATGCTGCGTCTGGTGAGCAAAGGGATCAACCGCGAGCAGGTCTTATCGGCCGCCGATCAGGTCGCCAGCCGAGGCATCAATAAGCTGAAGCTCTACTTCATGATCGGCCTGCCCACGGAAACCGACGAGGACGTGCTGGCGATCGCCGACCTTGCCGCGGCGGTCAAGGACAAAGTGGACCGCCACACCGGCTCCAGCCAGGTGACCATCAACCTCAACCCCTTCGTGCCCAAGGCGCACACGCCCTTCGAGCGCGAGCCAGTCGCCGAAGTGAGTGTTCTGTCCAGCCGCATGCGCCTGCTCCAGGACAACCTGCGCCGGAGGCACATCGCCGTCAAGAGCGAGAGCCCCGAATGGGCGGTGATCCAGGGAATTCTCTCCCGCGGCGACCGCCATCTGGCACCCGTCCTAGCGATGGTGCAGGACAACACCCTGAGCGCCTGGCACCGGGCGCTGAAAGAAGCGGGCCTCGACCGGCACGTTCTGGCGCACCAACGCTTCGACGACAAGGCGATCTTGCCCTGGTGGTTTGTCGACGTCGGACAGCAACGGCCGGCCCACGGGTAGACGTGACGTTCGACTCTGCTGCTGCGTTGCGCAGACGCTGAATGTCCAAGGGAACGCCTCTTTGACAGGGTATTAGTAATGTGAGCCTTGCATAACTAGAGGGTATCTCCTAGCATGACAGTATTGACCACTGAGTTGCTGGGAGGTACCCGATGGATATTGTACTACGACCGAAATCAGAACTCGAACAATGCCGAGAACGGATGGCAACCGCCCAAACGGGCAAGAACGAGCCGAAGAGAAAGCACCTCTGGATCGACCCGGTGCGATTCCTGGCCTTCATCGACGCCTGGACCCTCGCTCATTGGGCTTGCACGACCGCCATGCTCTGGTACGATCGCCTCCTGTTCTTCGTCAACCAATGGCG
>Ga0315298_1000617_pt1 | contig 68923 bp, 70 predicted proteins | sample WHS_1_MG_FD_203077 | JGI IMG/M metagenome (GOLD analysis project Ga0315298, IMG submission 203077) | Extremophilic microbial mat communities from Washburn Hot Springs, YNP, Wyoming, USA - WHS_1_MG | ecosystem: Environmental > Aquatic > Thermal springs > Hot (42-90C) | place: USA: Wyoming...
AGGAGTCTTTCTAAAGGGATGAGGCAGAAGCTTCTTGTAGCCATGGCTCTGATCGGCGAGCCTAAAGTACTCTTCTTAGACGAGCCTACGTCGGGGCTCGACGTTTTAAGCGCCAGGAAGATACGCAGCCTAATCCTTGACCTGAAAAATAATGGTGTTACGATTCTTTTGACAACGCATAACGTGGAGGAGGCTGGTGAACTTTGCGACAGGATTTCTATAATAAACGGTGGGCAGATAGTTGAGACAGGAAGCCCCGATGACTTGATGATTAAATCCGGCTTATACACATACATATCCGTGAAATTCGACAGGCCGGTTGATCCAGAGGACGCGGGACAATTCTTTAAAGATTGGGAGCACAGGGTTCAAGGCTCAAGGATTCTCGTGATTTGCAAAGAATCGGCAGAGCCCGTAGTCAGGGTTGTTGAATACGCTAAGGCGAGAAGCCTCAGCATAATCGACATCCATACGTCTCCACCAAACCTGGAGGACGTATTCGTGAAAATTATTGGGGGTTAAGGATGGTGAACACGGAATCCTTCAGCCATTTATGGAGAAGCACGTGGGCAATATGCCGTAAGGACATTAAGCTTTACTATGCTAAGGGGCCTATAGTTGTAACCGGCGTGCTTTTCCCCCTGTTCCTATGGGGCGCCTTCTACATCGGTAGGGGGCTGGAGCCTAGAGAGGGGTTGGCTTCTTTAATAACGCTTACGATTTTCTTCACGTCCTCCTCAGTCACGCCGATAATAGCGCCTTGGGAAACCAGGCAGAGGACCCTGGAAATGCTTCTATCCAGGCCGGTGAAAGTCACTACAATACTTATTGGCGATATCTTAGCCTCCACAATATTCGGATTGATTTTCACTCTTCCAATCGTTCTTTACAGCATAGTTCTCGGAGCAGCGTTAAGCAATGTTTTAACGGCTATAGTAATAATTACAGTTACCGTCATAGGATTCTCAGCTCTAGGCGTGCTTTTCTCAGCCCTACCCACAGATACGCCTGCAGACGTGGTCCTGTTGTCAAGCGCCGTTAAGCTACCGTTAGTATTCGTCAGCGGGGTACTTGTGCCGCTTACACAGCTTCCAACATGGGCCTTATCAATAGCTGCAGCCTCACCATTAACATATCCCACAGATCTTTTAAGGCGGCTTTATACAGGCGATGCCTTTTTCCCGGAATCGGTGGATATCGTGATGTTGATGATCTTTACAATCATGTTTACAGTCGGAGCTCTGAAGCTTCATGAAAAAACATTGTCTGCAAGACTGCAGCGGAGATAAGGATATTGGGATCACTACGTCTTAGAATGACGGGGTCTCGAATGATTTTAAAAACAATATAGCCTTAATTTTGATGAATAAGCTCAGTAGGGTTTACCTGATAATTAACACAGACCCCTTGAACCGGTTCACAACCCTGCTTGCAACGCCTCCAAGAATACGACCCGATTTCCCAAGCCCCTCGCCCCCTATGACTACAAGATCATAGTTTCCTTTCTCAGCCTCCTCGATTATGATTGAAGCCGGGTCGCCGACTCTGCTTAAAAGCCTCACTTTAACACCCATCTCTTCAGCCATTATTCTAGCCTTCTCCAGTATCTCATCCCTCTCCCTGATCAGGCTCATCCTGGTTGAATCAGGGAGCACGACGAGTTTAGAAGACTGCTCTACGCTCGGCTCAATCAAGGTTTTCGAAGGTGCTTCTGAAACATGCAGTATTGAAACCTCGACCTCAGGATACTGGAGCTTAATCTTCAAAACCGTCTCAACAGCCTTATCTGAAGCAGGAGAACCGTCTGTTGCGACAAGAACCCTCCTAAACATCATTCAGATTAGAAAAACATGTGTTAATAAACCTTAAACATTTCAAATACGCGCGCTTCAAGCTATAAGTCGGTGGCTGTTGGAGCAGGCAAGGATCCCCCTGTCGAGGCTTTAATACTGGCCTAGGGCGCCTTCCCTTCTAGTCGAGTCGTAAGCCTTTTTGAAGAACCATAGTGAAAAAGGCAGCACCACCATTATGAAAAGCATAAGCTTTAAAGTGTTCTCCATTATCATGGGGCTGTCGAACCCCTCACCATTCATCAAGCACCTCCTCAACCCGTCGAGAGAGTAAGTTAGTGGGAACGCGTTTCCAACCCATTTAAGCCAGTCGGGCAGCAAACCCAGAGGGTAGAGGACTCCGGAGAAAAGCTGGGTTAGCCACGAGAAGGCCCAGACTATGGGATCACCCTGCTTAAGCTTGAGTATCATTGCAGCCCCGAGTACTCCGATAACCATGTGGCTTGCAACCAGCAGGATGGTTAAGACGGATGCGGCGGTAATCGACCCAGGGTTTAAGACTAGCCTTATTCCCAGGAGCACTCCCATGCCGAGTGAAGCAAGCAGGAAGTAGGAACCTATTATGAATCTGAAGGCAGACTCTCCTAGGAGGAAAACCCTGAAGCTCGTGGTTGAGGAAAGTATTGTCTCCATAGTTCCGTTCCACTGCTCCTCTCTTATCGCGTCTGAAAGGCTTGAGACAGAGGTGAAAACGTAATGCTGCAAGGATATGCCTATGACTGAGAAGGTTAGGTAGTCTGCAGCATACCCTGCGTCAATCAACGCTTGCGGAGTTATAATCATCGATACGAAGTAGTATGTTGCTACGAAAGTCAGGGAGCTCAGAATGTCCAGCGTTATCCAGAGCTTATACGTCCACCAGATTTTAAAATCCCGAATGATGAAGGCGACGGCTTTTTCAACCGCGCCAACCCTTCCTCGCGGAATGTTTTCCGCCATGTATTTAACAATATCCTCAACCTTCAAACCCAACCACCTAGTAGGATGAAGTAGTTCCTTCCCTCCTTATCCTATTATAACCCCACCCCAGCATCTTCAAACCTAGTGGGACGAGCACCATGCTGAAAACCCCCAGAATCACCATGTCGGTTAAAACTTTCACGTCGAGGATTGAGGCGCCGAGTATCAGCACCCTCCTCATGCCGTCCAGGGCATAGGTATATGGGAAGAGCATTGACAGAAACTGTACAGCCGGGAAGCGTTTAAGCAGCTCCAACGGGTATAGGACTCCGGCGAGAAACTCGTTGACGGCTGCAAGTATGAAGACTAGCGGGTCACCCCTCTTGTAAACCATTATTATTCCTGCAGCCACTAATCCTAAGGCTTGGTTTGAAACAAGCATCAACACGAACAGGGTTATGAACAAGAGTAGTGACTGAGGGGTGAACGAGAGTTTTGCACCAAGCCCATAAACCCCAACGGTGAACACCCCCACCAGGTAGATTAGGCTAACTAAGTATCCGCGTGCCGTGAGACCTATGAAGAAAATGAACATGTTTATCGGGGTTACCGCAATAGTTTCAAGAGTACCTCCTCTTATTTCATGCTGGATCGAGTGGCTCAGCCTCGTTAAGCATGCCCAAAGATAGTTGGAGGTGGCTACTCCAACCAGGGAGAAGGCGAGATAGCTGGTTCCCCAGCCGCTCTGCGAAAGCCGGACTGGGTCGACCTGCATGCCTACGAAGTAGTACATGACTACTGAGGCGAATGTGCTTAAAAGATCCATTATGAGCCAAGACTTATAGGCTAACATCATTTTAAGCTGGGCCCAAATGACTGCGGAGAGCTGTCTTAAACTAGATTTACTCCGCTTCTCCTCAACCATGAAGAGCTTAAGAATCTCAAGTTTATTCATTTCTCCTCACCAGTCAGGCTTAAGAAGACTTCTTCAAGACTTGGAAGAGCGATCTGAACCCCTATCGTTCTCAACCTGTTTGAGCTGAACGCTTTAGGGATTTCTGACAACGCTTGCTCCTCGTCCCTAACCTCAGCCCTGATGACGGTGTGATCCTCCTCTGGCTCAACGCTTATAATCCTCTTCACAACCCTCAGCCCCTCTAAAATCCTAACCGCCTCTTCAGCGGAGCCTCGGAACCTTACTTCAACACCCATGTATTTCCTAGTTACTTCGCTCAGCCGGAGCGGGGTGTCGACCGCGATAACCCTACCCTTATTCATTACAGCTATCCTGTCGCAAAGCCTCTCGGCTTCAAATATATTGTGAGTCGTGAAAACAATCGTTTTATGAAGCTCCCTGCAGAGAGCCTGCAGCAGCCTGCGGGTCTCTATTGCTCCAGTAGCGTCAAGCCCAACAGTCGGCTCATCCATCAGCAGTATTGGCGCGTTGGAAAGCAGTGTTCTCGCCAGCATCACCCTCATTTTCATGCCTGTCGAGAAATCCTTCACCAGCCTGTCAGCATCCTTGCTTAACTCGAAGAACTCCAGCAATGCATCTATCCTTCTTCTCGCTATATCCGGGGGAATGTTCTGCAGGTAGGCGTAGAACCTCAGGTTATCCCTTGCTGAAAGCCTCCAGTAGAGGGCTCTCCCACCTGTTTCCCCATGTAGCCAGCCTATGCATTCCCTAACCTTCTCAGCATCCTTAACAACGTCGAAACCAGCCACTCTTGCAGCACCCTCGTCCGGAATAACCAGCGTGCAAAGAATTTTTATCAGGGTCGTTTTACCAGCACCGTTTGGGCCTAAGAGGCCGAAAAACTCACCCTCCTTGACTGAAAGGTTTACACGGTCGACTGCAACAATCCTCTCCTTCCCGTCTCCCTTGAAATACTTAGTCAGATTCTCAGTTTCAACCGCCGTGTCCAAGGCAAATTAGCCTCTAACTGTTTTTAATAGACCACTTGCAGTGCCCCTAAAAAACTTTTAGACCAGCATCCGGGTAATACTGGCCTACTGTTTGAACCTTGACAATACGTAGAAGTTTTGTACGAACTCCGAAACCCAATAGCCATGCACGAGCTGTTAAGAATACAGGGAGACGTTGGGTAACTTTCTCGCACAGCTTCGAAAGTCGTGTTTAAACACTTTTAATTTTTTCAACTATAAATCCATAATTCGCTTTCCGACTCACACTTCATTGAACAAGTGTATGTAGTTATTTAAACAGACAGCAGGCACGGGGCTGCAGTAGAAACCCGATTAATTATTATCCTAAACCACCTACATTTTTGAAAAAACTTTAACGTACCAACCTAGTCTTCAACTGGAAAAGACTTACGGAGGCCGATAAACCGTTATGAACAGTTCTGAACTATTCTGAACTATATAAGAACGTGTGTGTAAAAAAGTGAAAGAAAGAATAATTGCAAAATTTATAAGATAGGTTTGCAATAATCTAACTGCCATGGTGGAAAGAGAGCAGGAAGCTGAAGACGAGAAAACAGACTTCGACAAAATCATAGCCCGCTATAGAATGGCTGTTTCTAAACGGGATGCGAAGGAAGCCGAGGAGAAAAAGCCGACGCCAGTTGATAGAAGCATTTCCACCGAAGTTGCTCCAGTCAAGAAGGAGGAACCGGCGGCAGCGTTTCCAAAACAGGCTTCGAGAGACATTGCGGCAAGCGACGAGGTTGAAAAAATACTTGACGAGAAAGTCTTTGAATGGGTCAAGGTTGTTGAGAGCGCGATTCAGAACTGCATCTCCCAATCCAAGGGATCGATAAGTTCAATAAGCGTCCTGCTTCCAGACGGTATCACTTGTTTAAGCTTCGGCTCACGCATCGACATGGATGAAGATGTTTTAGCTGCTTTCATAGGCGAGCAGTTTGAACTGTTTGAAAGCTACGGCGGCGTTCTTAAGATAGGCGAGATAGAGGAGATCGAGTATACTGGGAAGAACAGCGTCATCCTAATGAAATCAGGAGGCGGCTTAAGGCTGATGGCTCTCTTGAACGATAAGCGCTATGTTAGACTGGCTAAGATATACTTGGAGAGAATGCTGAAGAGCATTCCGAGGCTTGAGTGAAAGGCTCTTAGAAACCCGCTATCTCGTTAAAAGCCTTGCTCATTATTCGCAGCCCATTCCTTATGTTTTCAACAGAGTTGGCGTAGCTTATCCTTACATAGCCTTCTCCAAAGGATCCCATGGCTGATCCATGCAGCACCGCAACCCCGTATTTTTCAAGCAGGATCGACGCCAGTTTCAAACTGTTGATCCCCGCCCTACCGGTTATTTCCTCAACGTTGATAAACCCGTAGAAGGCTCCCCTGGGCCTAATCATGTGAGCACCCCTCATTTTAGAAACTTCTTCAATAACAACCTCTCTTCTAGCAGCGTATTGCTCAACCATTTCCCTGACAGCATTAGAGCCGTTTCTCAAAGCCTCTATACCCCCAGCCTGGATGAAGGAGGACGGGCATGCCGTAACCAGGTTTAAGACAAGCTGAACAGGCTCCGTTAAACTCTCCGGTGTAATCACATACCCAAGCCTCCACCCCGTCATAGCATAGTGTTTTGAGAAGCCGTCGACCACTATAGTGTTCTCCAGGTTCTCGTCAAACTGCATCGGAGAATAGTGTTTCAAGCCATCGTATATTATGTGCCTATAGACTTCGTCGCTTATAACGTATGCCCCAGCATCCTTAGCTATCTCAATAATACCCTTAACATCATCCCTGCTTAAAACCGCTCCAGTAGGGTTCTCGGGAGAATTTATGATTACCGCCTTAGTCCTGTCTGAAACCAGCTGGTTAACCTCTTCAGGAGTCATTCTAAACTCGTCCTCCTCTCTTAGCCTGACGGCCACGGGCTTCCCTCCGAAGAACCTGATCCCGCTCTCGTAAGCCGGGTACCCAGGGTTCGGGTAAAGCACCTCGTCACCCTCCTCCACTATCGAGGCTAATGCCGCGAAAATCGCTTCCTTGGAGCCCAGCGTCACTGAAACGTTTTTGAAACATACTTCAACACCGAAATCCTGAGCAGTCTTCTCAGCCACAGCCTTTCTCAGCTCCAGCATGCCGGGGGTAGGGGTATAGCGTGTCTCCCCTTCTTTCAACGCCCTTACCGCAGCCTCCCTTATGTTGACTGGAGTAATGAAATCAGGCTCCCCTATTTCCAAGTGGATTATTCTCCTGCCCTGTGCTTCAAGCATCTTCGCATTACCCAGCACTAGGAAGGAGCTTTCCCCTTCTATCTCTAAAGCTCTGCGAGCAGCCTTAAGCCTAGGGTTCAACTTAACGCCGTCTCCACAAGCAAGGCCTATTTCAACTTTTTCAAACACCCGGGAGGAAATATGCTTTACAATATAGGAGCGTGCTTAACCGGCGTAGCCAGCCTGGAATGAGTCCTGTTCAGAAGGCTTTTCTAAACAGGGTTATCGCTGACAAGAAGCATGGCTGAAACATACTGTTTAGACGGCCTAACAGAGGTGGAGCAGGCTCCGTTAAAAGCCAGGTGTGGTGAAAAACTTATCACGCTTCTCAACAAACCTGTGTTGAAAATGGTGGTGGTAGTAGAGTTCAGCATAGTGCCGGTTGGAGAGGGAACGAGTGTTTCAAGAATCCTTGCCCACGCGGTGAAGGAGCTTGAAAACATGGGGGTTAAATACGAGTTGACTCCCATGTGTACTGTTTTCGAGGCCCGCAGCGTGGAGGAGGCTTTTAAAGCAGTTGAGGCTGCTCACGAGGCTGTTTCCAAACACGGCGCTAAGCGTGTTGTGACAATCGTTAAAATAGACGATAGGCGGGATGTGGAGAGAAGCATGAAGGATAAAGTCGAGTCTCTGAAGAAAGCTGTTGGAAGCATTTAACAATGCTTGCCAAGAAAGCTTTTTATTTTAAACCGGCTAACACTACGGGCATGAGTCTGCCATTGGCGCTGGGCTCTAAGCCAGCGAGCGAGACGTATGACGTCATAATTATAGGCTCAGGACCCGCTGGTTTAACTGCAGCAATATACACTGGTAGGGCAAGGCTGAAAACACTGGTCGTTGCAGGCTCATCGTGGGGTGGACAGTTAATGCTGACGTCTCAAGTCGAGAATTACCCGGGTTTCCCAGAGGGGATACTTGGGCCAGACCTTATGAATAATATGCTGAAACAGGCCCAGCGGTTTGGCGCAGAGATGATTTTCGAGGACGCGGAGGACGTGGATTTCTCTAAGAAGCCTTTCAAAGTAGTGGCCGGCGGGGTTGCTTACGAAAGTCGTGCAGTCATAATCGCCACAGGAGCCTCCCCTAGACAACTCGGCCTAGAGGGTGAAGAAAGATTAAAGGGAAAAGGGGTTTCGAACTGCGCTGTATGCGACGGCGCCTTCTTCAAGGACAAGACGGTAGTGGTTGTGGGAGGCGGTGACTCAGCAATGGAGGAAGCGCTTTTCCTAACCAGGTTCGCGAGGAAAGTCAAGGTTATTCACAGGAGAAGCCAGCTCAGAGCGACAAAGATACTTCAGGAGAGAGCATTCGGAAACCCGAAGATAGAATTCGTCTGGAACAGTGTGGTAGAGGAGATTCTTGGAAAGGAACGTGTGGAAGGAGTAAGGATTAAGAGGGTTGACACTGGCGAGGTGTCTGAAATCCAGTGTGACGGGGTTTTCATATCCATAGGTTACAAGCCTAATACTGATCTTTTCAAGGGGCAGGTGGAAATGGATGAGAAAGGCTACATAGTTGCTAAAGATTTTACGGAGACTAGTGTCGAAGGAGTCTTCGTGGCCGGCGAGGCCAAGGACCATCGTTACCGCCAGGCTATTACTGCAGCAGGCGAAGGATGCCAAGCGGCGCTGGATGCAATAAAATACGTTGAGGAGATTAAACACCGTCCTAAATAGGTAGCGCGCGATATGCTTAAAAGCGACGGGATTCGCGCGCGAAACCATGACTTAGAGTACACTATAGAGGTTAGACCATTTAAAAAACGCTCTTAAAGCGTTGCGAAAAATACTGGGAGCTACTTGCGCCATGCCTAAAGGAGGAGGGAAAAGTTTAAACTTAAACGCCGACAATACTTTATCGTGAAGGAGGCTGTTCTCTGGCATAAAGAGGGAGATAGATTAAGATGCGACTTATGTGGCAGACGTTGCCTAATAGCAGACGGGGCTTTAGGCGTATGCCTCGTAAGGAAGAATATCGACGGGAAGCTTTACAGCCTGAACTATGGCAGGCTTGTGGCTCTACACGTGGACCCGATTGAGAAGAAGCCGTTGTTCCATTTTCAGCCTGGAAACTTCACTTTCTCGATAGCCAGCGCCGGGTGCAACTTTGCATGCAGGTTTTGCGATAACTATGATATAAGCCAGGTTTATCGTGACAGGAAGCTGGAGCAGGTTCTTGGTGACGAATATACTCCGGAGGATGTTGTTAACCAGGCTGTGTCAGAAGGCTGCAGGATAATAAGCTACACTTACACCGAGCCAACAATATTCTTCGAGTTCGCCTACGGTACTGCTAAGCTCGCCCATGAGAAGGGTATTAAGAATACTTTCGTCACTAACGGTTACATGACGCCTGAAGCCGTTAAAATGATTGCACCATACTTGGATGCTGCTACCGTGGACTTCAAATGTTCAGGAGACCCTGACTGCTATAGGAAGATAATAGGCGTACCAGATGTAGCGCCAATATACGAGTGTCTAATCGAGATGAAGAAGCAGAATATTTTCATTGAAATCACAAATCTAGTGATTCCAGGATTTGACGAGGAAATGTCTAGTTTTAGGAACCTAGTCAAATGGATTAGAGACAACCTTGGTGACGAAATCCCCATACATATACTCAGGTTCTTCCCGACATACAGGCTCTCGGACATTCCAGAAACTCCACTGGAAAGTCTTAGAAAAACATATGAAATCGCTAGGAAAGAAGGAATGAAATTCGTTTATCTAGGGAATGTTCCGGGTCAAGGTGAGAACACTTACTGTCCGAGCTGCGGAGAGCTTTTGATCGAGAGGTTTGGATTAATGATGAGCCGAAACAGGCTTAGGGGAGACAGGTGTCCAAAATGCGGGGCTAGAATACCCCTCGTCGTTTAACCATTAGATGCAAAGAATTCAACTACAGGCACCGTGTTCTAGCTTCTTGACTCTAAGAGTTCTTTCACCCTCTTCTTCCTCGCCAGCTCCTCTCGTTCTATCTCGTCGAGTTTAGACAATATTTTCTTCTTTTGAGAAATGAGGCTTGGAATAAGGACGTGGTCTAACGCCTTAGACCTTCTCTCTATCTTCTTAAGCTCTTTCGCTAGAATCCTCTGTCGAGTTACAAGATTAATGTAGGCAACTAGCGTTGTTAAAAACCTGTGCATTTCCTCTGACGCTCTGTCAAGCTTCTCATTTGTCTCCAAGGGGGAATAACCTCTTTCCTCAACGCTTGGAAGACCCTCCCTATAGGATATTTCAGGTATTAGAACCCCCTGAATATTCTCCCATTTAAAATCCACAATGTTCAACCCTATTGTTGCTGCTGCAGCCCTCTTAACCCTGTCTTCACCAAGTTCTTTCTCAACCTCGTTCAAAAAACCGTATATTTTAAGCAAGTCCCGATTAATGTTCAACCCGAGCCTTTTAATCTCGTCTCTCGCCTCAATAAGCTCCTGGTTCAACACTCGGTATCTCTGCTGCAAGATTTTCGAACTCCTGAAGGCAACTTCAAGCAACCTGTTCAGTTTTAGCAGCTCATATCTTGTCGGCTTAAACTTTAAACTCATTTTAATAACGAGAGGACCTCCAAGCCCAAGTTTAAAGTCTCATCTATACTTCTCTCCTCGTACGCCCCCTGGTTGATGAATTTTCTCTCAAAGCTTTCCGCAAACCTAACGTAGCGCCTTTCCTCAGGAGTTAGAGTCTCCTCCCCAAGTATTACTGAGAGCTCCTTGTTTCTCACGCCCTCAGCGTAAGCCGAGAAAAGGCTTGTGTAGATCTCGAAATGATCCGCCCTCGTATATCCTTCACCAACCCCGTCTTTCATAAGCCTAGACAAGGAGGCTAGAGTATTTACTGGCGGATAGATGCTTGACAGATGGAGGCTTCTGCTTAACACTATTTGGCCCTCGGTGATATATCCCGTTAAATCTGGGATAGGGTGAGTGATATCATCGTCCGGCATGGTTAGAACAGGCATCTGCGTTAACGAACCCTTTTTCCCAGAAATCAAACCAGCACGCTCATAGATGTTTGCCAGATCCGTGTACATGTATCCCGGATACCCCCTCCTCCCAGGTATTTCACCTCTAGCCAGGCTTATCTCTCTCAGTGCTTCACAATAGTTACTCATATCGCTCATTACAACAAGAACATGATATTCTTTTTCAAACGCGAGATATTCAGCTATGGTCAGCGCAACCCTCGGCGCAATAATTCTTTCAACAGTCGAGTCGCTCTGAAGATTCAGTATGAACACAGCCCTATCCAGCATGCGTGCCCTCTCAAGCTCCATTCTAAAGAAATCAGCTTCCTCGTTCGATATTCCGAGCGCCGAGAAAACAACCGCGAAAGGCTCCTGTTCCCGAAGCAGCTTCGCCTGCCTAAGTATTTGAGACACCAGCAGGTTGTGCGGCAGGCCGTGAGCACTGAAAACCGGCAGCTTCTGCCCCCTGATTAAGGACATTAAGCCGTCTATTATGGAAACACCAGTTTGAATGAAATCCTTCGGAGGAAGCCGCACGACAGGATTTATCGGAGCACCGTTAACGTCAAACTTTTCCCCAGCAACATCAGGCCCACCGTCGATCGCGTTCCCCATGCTGTTCAGAATTCTTCCGAGAAGGTCTTCGCTAACAGGAATCTTTAAAACGTCTCCAGTAAACCTGACATAAGACCTTCCGATCGAGATTCCAGCCGTGCCCTGAAAAACCTGTATTACCGCAGCTCTTCCTTCAAGACCGATTACTTGCCCGATCCTCGTCTCACCGTCAACCTCGATCTCAGCCAACTCGTTTAACTTAATGCCTTGAACATTGTCAACTATTATCAATGGCCCGTTAACCGAAGCAATACTTCTATATCTTAAGGATCCAGCCATGTTAAGCCTCCATTAACCTCTGTAGCCCGGATACTTCAGTAAGAATCCTCTCTCTAAGCTCTAGAGTTTTCTTGGCGCACTCGCCAGGCTGTAAATACTTCAACTTCAGTATTTCCCCGCCTATGTTCAGACCCAGTATTTTTTCGAGAGGAATATTGCTCGAAACAGCCTCAAGCAGCCGCTCTCTATAGTAGTCAATCATCTCCGCAACCGCCAGCGTCTTCCTCGGATCAGAATACATGTCTCTGATGTCGAGAGCACTCTGCTTCAGAAACGCCTCTCTAATGATTCTCGAGACTTCAAGTATTGCTTTTTCGCTTTCACTTAAGGCACCTATTCCGATGAGTCTTACTATCTGCATCAGCTCATCCTCCTCCTTCAGAATGCTGAGCATGTTTTCCCTAAGGATCCTCCATCTTTCGCTTACATTCAGCTCCCACCAGAACGCGACGCTTTCAACGTAAAGCGAATGGCTTTGAAGCCAGTTTATCGCGGGGAAGTGACGCTTGTAGGCTAAGTCCGAGTCCAGGCCCCAGAAAACCTTTACTGTTTGAAGAGTCTTCTGAGTAACTGGTTCACTGAAGTCCCCTCCCGGAGGCGAAACCGCGCCAATTAATGTTAGGGAACCAGTCTTACCGCTTAAAGTAACGACTTTCCCAGCCCTACTGTAAAAACCCTGAAGCCTTGAAGCCAGGTAAGCCGGGAAGCCTTCTTCACCCGGAAGCTCCTCCATCCTTGAGCTTAGCTCTCTAAGAGCCTCCGCCCACCTTGAGGTTGAGTCCGCTATTAACGCCACATTATAACCCATGTCCCTGAAGTATTCTGCGAAAGTCACGCCTAAGAATATGCTTGACTCCCTAGCAGCAACCGGCATGTTGCTCGTATTAGCTATTATTATCGATTTCTCCATTAATGGCCTACCGCTTCTCAAATCAGCTAAACTCCTATACTTATCCAGAAGATCAGCCATCTCATTTCCCCTTTCTCCACAGCCAACGTAAATCACTATATCCGCATCAGTCTGCTTTGAAATCTGCTGGAGAGTCATTGTTTTCCCAGAGCCGAATGGACCGGGTATTGCGGCCGTCCCCCCCTTAACGATCGGAAACATGAAGTCTATTATTCTTATACCAGTTACAAGGGGTTCATCAGGATCCAGTTTCTCAACGAACGGCCTGGGAATCTTAACGGGCCATTCATGCGCCATCTTAACTTCGAAAACCTCGCCCTGGGAGCCTTTAACCCTTGCAATCGTGTCAATAATAGTGTAATCGTCTTCATCAGCCAGGAAGACGAGACTTCCCTTAACGTTAGGGGGAATGAGAATCCGATGTGCAATCAGCGGGTTCTCCATGACAGTCCCAATTATCTCACCCCCACGCACCTTGCTCGGAGGATTGTCCGCAGGAGTGAAACGCCACTTTTTCTCATGGTCAAGCCTCTTCGTCCGGACTCCTGGCTTAACGAAAGAAAGTGATTGCTCCGCGACTTCCTCAAGAGGCCTCTGCAGCCCGTCGTAGACCTGACCCATGAGCCCCGGTCCGAGTTCAGCCGACAGCAACCGGCCTATGGCTACGACCCTATCACCATATTTAAGACCACTAGTATCCTCATAGACTTGGATGAAAACCCTGTTGCCACTTATCTTGTTCACTTCTCCTATGAGGCTCTTCTCACCCACTAGAACAACCTCGTTCATCACGGGGAATGGAATGTTTTCCGCAACCACTACGAATCCAGAAACCCTGACTACTCTGCCCTCCCTCATTCTTCTACTTCCTCCCTGGGATTCTGATTAGAATCGGAAAATCCTCATCGTAACCATAAGGGTAATACTCATCCATCACCAGGAAGACTCCCACTTCCTTACTGTTCTTAACTATCTTCAACGCCTCCTCCCTGCTCGTCACCACCCTTCCTCCTATTCCAGCCAACGAGAAGGCAACCACGGTTTTCTCATTTCCCAGCACCTCTATTTTCATTCACCAAACCCCCTCTATAGAGCACTCGTGCAATATGATGAAACCCATTAGATTTGAGAAGCCGGAACCATGGCTCATGCAGATTCCACGATAATAGGATTTAAGCTCATCCATGTTCTTCACACCGTAAAGTTCAAACAGTTTTTCAGATAACGTATTCTCATCCCTCATGTCATTGACCGATAGGAACCCATATGGCAAGAAGAATCTTCCAAGATTCCTGACTCTTTTAAACAGGTTTAGGTTTAACAAGTCTATTCTCAGCGCTACGAGCCTCCTTGCAAGTTCACCGTCAGGCCCCTTTGGAAAACGATTGTTAAAACCTTCAAAATAAAGCCTGTCCAAGTTAAAGGCGAAATCGCTGTAAGTTGCCGAGCCTTCAAAAGCCCGGCTCGCAAAATCTTCAGAAATGCTGGATAGGAGTTCGAATAGACCATGCATATTCCTGTTTCCCACAAGGTTCAGCAAAGCCTCTCTCCTGACCTTTATGAAGGGCCTTGAAAACTCGTATTTAAAGCCTCCGAGTATCTGAGCCGCCGCATCCTTCACGTTTTCAAAGTCATTCCTCATAATCCACCATTCCACAAAAGCCTTCACCTTGGCCGGAAGAAAATCAATCAGGCTTGACAACCCTGAGTACAATGTAAAACTGGCTTCCTTTCCTTCTTTAGCTGAAAGCTCTGCCTCCAAGAAGGTTAGCCTTGCTTCAACGTAAGCATAGTCACCAGTCTCCAACATTCAAATCACCGAAAAGAAAACTATACAGTTTCTCCCTTATGACCTTGCTTTTCAACCTAAGCCTTGTTTCAATCCTGTCATCGACTTCTTGAAAACCTTTTTTAGAAATTGCAACTAGTCCTCCGACTGTCGTCAAGTCCGGCACAACCCTGACCTTCCCATCCCCCCTTAGGCTTTTTAACAACTCTTTAACAATCCTTTCATCCCTCTTATCAACATGAATAACCATCTCGCCCCCGTTTATTAAGCTAGATATTTCAGCCAAGCTTCTTGAGAGAAAACTTTTGTACGCTTCCTTCTGCTCCACCCTAACTTTTTCAAGGGCGGCGGCAGCGTCAGACATTAGGGAAGAGATCATGCTCCAAGCATACTCATAGAGTTTCTTCCTAAACTCTATTCTCATTTTAATAATTTCCTGTTCTTTAAACCGTTCCAAATCCCTCTTCCCTTGCTCGACCAGCTTTCTTTTTCTCTCCTCAGCCTCCTTTCTCGCTTTAATCATAATCTCCTCAGCCTTCTTCTCGGCCTCGCGTATTATTTCATCCACCTGCTCCTTCGCGTCACGCAGTATTTCCCCCGCCATGCTTTCAGTGGTTTCTGAAACCCTCAGGCTTTTTGGAGCATTCATGACTCTAACACTTCTTTGAGAATCAGTCTTACCGCATCAACCTTCTTATCCCTAATGATTCTCTCAAACTCACTCAAGGATTCTTGAAGCCTTTCCTCAAGCGTTTTCCTCCATTTCTCAATCTCACTCTCCACCTCCCTTTCTAATCTTTTAATCTCCGCATCAGCCTCTCGGTCAGCCCTAGCCTCCTCCAGCACCGCCTCCTCCTCGGCTTTCAAAACTATTTTTTCAGCTTCTTTCCTAGCTTCCTCAATAATGCTCTTAGCCTTTTTCTCAGCCTCCATCAAATACTCGATTTCAAGATTGAACTTTTCCCTAGGCAGGATGGACACCAAGCTTAAAGCATCCCCACCCCTCTCAGAAGCAGGATTGCGATTAGCAAGCCGTATATCGCGATGCTTTCAATAAGAACGACGAACACTATGCTTTTCCCGAACGAGTCCTCATCTTTTAAAAGCGATGAAATAGCCTTCGCGCCGGTTTTGCCCAAATAATACCCGGATCCACCGGTTACACAGACTACTGCTGAAGATATTATAGAGGCATATGCTGCTTCGTTACTCACCTGATACGGCGTGCCCGCCCCGCCGAGGAGGCCAACACCCCTTATTATCACTATAGAGATCAGTAGGCCGTATATAACTATGCTTTCAGGCAGGACTGCGAAAATCAGCGATTTCCCGAACAAGTCCTCCCTCTCGCTTATCGCGCCGATCGCTGCGGAGCCTGCGATTCCGATGCCGATGCCGGAGAAGAGCCCGGTTAATCCCACGGATACTCCTGAGCCCAGTAGGGGGAGTGAAGCGTGGAACTCATTAACGCTCCACCCGCTCGTTATTATGAAGAGGGCGACGAGTAAACCGTAGATGACCGGTGTCTCCGCGAGGACTGTGAAAACCAACGCCATCCCGAATCTTTCAGGCTTCTCAGCAACCAGCCTCGCGCTGACTGAGGCAGTCATGGCTATACCCAGTATTGAACCTACTCCGGAGAAGCCTATGGCAGAGAGTACGGAGGCCAGTGTAAACACATCCATCTTTCAGTCCTTCTATATTCGGGGGTCAACATATAACGGCTTAAAAACGTTTCCCCTAGGCTCGAAGAACTTGCTGAAAAACTCTACGAAGTGAAGCCGCAGGGAATGCGCGAAAGCGATGAAGCTCTCTATAAAAACTATGAAGACGTGAGTTATGAAGAGTATTGCTCCCCCTGTCAGAAGCCCGATTATAATGTTTCCAGAATATATTAGTGGAGTAGCGAGAAGCGCGAAAGCCCTGGAGATCCCTGTGTGAGATATGCTTATAGCGACGATCCTGGTGTATGAAACAATATTGCTGATTATTCTCGTTATTTCTATGAGGTCCCGCGGACTAGTGATAATGATTAGAATAAGCCCTGAAGCGGCGAGGATTGAGCCTAGATATAGGAAGAATTCGCCGCTAGAATAATAGAAATTCAGCAGAACCATTATAGAGCCGTAGATCAGAATAAGCCAAGAGAGTTTTTCCCCCAGAGCGTTTTTAATTCTTCTCGAGAGAAGCTCGTTGGCGAAACCCAGTATGAAGCCTATTGTAATCTGGATTATGCCGATTACTACTGCCAGTTGAAGGAAATACATCGGGTCTTCAAAACCGTTAAACCATAAGACAGGTATTTTAACCACCCCGCCCATAAACTCCCCGGAGAGAAATCCGAAAAACATTGAGGAAAGGCTTATCGCGATCAGGATTTCGCTCAACCGTCTCCCATTCTCACTCCTGCTGCCGAGCCCCCTGTAGAGCAGTAGTGAAAAAGCTAGGAGCAATAGACCGTCGAAAACATCTGCGAACATTAATCCGAAGAAGATCGTGTAGGTTATTGCTAAAAACGGGGTTGGATCGATCTGTCTATAACCAGGGGTGCCGAACATCAGGGTTATGATTTCAAAGCTTCGAATAAACCGTGGGTTATCAAGCGCGACGGGAGCCTCCTCCCCCGGCTCGGGTGCTTCAACCGACAGTTTGTAGCTGTAGCCGCCTTTTTCAAGCAGAGAAGAGAGTTTCACAGCATCCTTCTCCTTCACCCATCCTTCTAAATACGCGGAGGATTTCGACCTAGCAATATTCTCCTTCGCCTTTAAAAACTCAAGCCTGGTTGAAAGAACTTTCCTAAGCAGGCTTACCTCCCGCTTCACCCGGCCCGTGTCGACAACCTCCTCCACATCCTCAATGTTCAGCTCTCCTCCACCCTCCATGCCAGTAAGCCTTGCAACACCATAAGTATCCAAGGCCGTCTCCAAAACAGGGTAGTGTAAGGCAAGGGTTGCAAGCCTCATTGAGAGAATATTCTTATCAAGCCCAGATTCCTCTAGCGAGAGCAGACAGTTATCCTTAACAGCATCCGATAATGCTTTCACCAGCCTGTCTACATCCCTATTTCTAACCCAGCCCTCTAGGACGACTAGATAATCTGTCCTTTCAAGCCTCTTTATAACAATCAGGTTGTCTCTCAGAAGAGACGATATTTTCGAGGATAACTGCTTCCTTGTAGAAAGCCTCAGCTCCTTAAGCTTCTCCCATTTATTCAGCCTGTCTTCAGCATCGTTTAAGATCTTCTGAGCGTTCTCATATATTTCGGACTCCCGCGTTAAGGGTATGGGGGCCTCGTCGCTCTTACTGATCAGTTGAGAGATTAACCCTTCCTTCGGCAGCCTGTTTAATACGGTGTCGCACCTTCTGACAAGGCTTAACACGTTGTTCCTCTCCTCAACTATTTTCCCATCATAATCGTATTCCAGAGGCTTTTTCTCAGCAGTTTTCACCTGCAGTATTCCAAGCCTGCCCACTTCCTCCAGAAACCTGTCTTCCTGCTCAAGGGGCAGCAGCAGCTTGACTTTCTTCATCCTGGCGGGCCTAAACATCTCGGGATGAGCAGGGGAACAGGTATTTAGGATTTTATGATATTCCTAAGAGCCTTAAACGGTATCTTAACTTTCCACCCCTTAAAAATAAAGAATAACTATTAAATACTTCTGAGGGCTTCCTATTCGAGCCTTGCGGAAAGTATGCGTCATCGGAGCCGGGAAAATGGGCAGCACAATAGTTAGAAGCATTGTTAAAACAGGTGATTACAGGGTGGTTGCCACCGACGTTGACCCGGGTAGACGCATGCTTGCCGAATCATACGGGGCAGAGGTTTTTGAAAGCAACAGGGATGCTGTGGAGAGTTCTGACGTGATTATTCTGGCGGTTAAGCCAAAGGATATACTGGTTGTGGTGGCTGATGTTAAAGACTTGGTAAGCGGGAAACTTATAATATCGATCGCTGCAGCAGTGCCTCTAAACCGTATGGAGAGTATTGCTCCGGAAGCTAGGTTCATCAGAGTAATGCCGAACATCCTTATTGAAGTCGGCGAGGCGTTCATCGCGATATGCCCCGGCTCCAGAGCAACAGAAGAGGATTTTGAAACGGCTGCGAGAATCTTCAGCAGGATGGGTGAGGTAGCCAGGGTTGAGGAGAGTCTGATGGATGCGGTTACAGGGTTTTCGGGAAGCGGGCCGGCCTACGTATTCACAATTATGGATGCTTTCGCTGACGCCGGCGTGAAGATCGGCCTGCCGAAGGAGCTTGCTCTCAGAATGGCTGCGAGAATGATGCTCGGCTCAGCTAAAATGGTGTTAGAGGAAAAGGGGAGGCCGATGGAGCTTAGGGATATGGTTGCAACACCCGGGGGTACAACCATAATGGGCATTTACGAGCTTGAGAAAGGGGGCTTGCGAGCATTAGTAATGAACGCTGTGGAAGCCGCCGTCAGGAGAGCTAGGGAGCTGTCTGAATCATCATCCTGAGTAGATTAAACCTGGGAAAAGAATCGGGCTGAACCCTTAAGAAAATCCTTATATAAATCCTTTCTACCCGCAGGGTTTCAACCAATAAGACATGAGTGTCGAGAAGCCGTTGCTAGACTATGTTAATTCGCTTAAGCCGAAGAAGAGTTTTACAGAGTCTATTACAGCCTTCAAAAGGCTGATTAAATACCATAGGAAATATATTTTACTCATAAGCGTGATCGTGACACTATCCTTCATAAGGGCCTACCTGTTTACGCTTGAACCACTCTACACTTCCATGATAATAGATGATGTGATTATCAGCGGGAAGCACGAGATGCTGACGGGCTATATTACGGCAATCCTGCTCGTCGGAATAGGTTTTGCAGCCGTCAACTTTTTCATTAGCTATTTGAACGGTTTAACAGCACTGTTCATCGTACGAGACATAAGGTCTGACTATTATGCTTCCCTCCAGACTAAATCCTTCAGCTTCTACGATTCCGTCGCGGTCGGCGACCTTGTTTCAAGAGCCACAATGGACCTGCAGCCGGTCGAAGCCTTCCTTAGAACATGGGTTAGCACAGTTTTCAACGCGATTTTCTCGATAATAGTGTTCTTCTCAGTAATGTACTCGATCAGCCCCTCGATGACCCTTATCTCACTAATACCCCTTCCATTAATATTCTATTTTACAACCCGCCTCTGGGTGGAGACGATGCCGCTCTTCAGAGTTATGCAGCTGATACTTGGAAGGCTCAGCGCCTATATTCAGCAGAACGTCATAGGGATGAAGACCGTGAGGATATTTCGAAGAGAAAAAGACGTTGTCGAGGGCTTTAAGAAGGCGGAGCAAGTATTCGTTAGAACAGCCATAACTGCTGGAAGAATACAATCGATCTATATGCCTCTCCCAACGGCAATACTGACTCTTTCAATAGCGATGGTTTACGTTTACGCTACTTATTCGATTTACAATGCTGGAGCTGTGCTGACAGTTGGAAGCATAATTCTTTTCGCAAGATACATGATGCGTCTAAGCTTCCCGTTGAGAGACCTGAGCATGCTGCTCGGAAACTGGATAAACGCTTCAGCCGGGCTTGAGAGAATATTTGAAATAATGGATGCTCCGAAGGGTGTTGAGGACCTGCCTGACGCTGAAGAAATAACGATAAAGGAGGGGGTGGTTGAATTCAGGAACGTTACTTTCCAGTATGCTAATGGCAAGCCTGTTTTAAAGAATGTGAGCTTCAAGGTTAACCCGGGTGAGAAGATCGCAATCCTTGGGGCAACTGGCTCTGGTAAATCCACCCTGGTCTACCTTATCCCAAGGTTCTACGATCCTGTTGCAGGAAGCATACTTATAGACGGTGTTGACATTAGAAGGTTTAAGCTGTCTTCTTTAAGAAGGCAGATAGGCATGGTTCCCCAAGACGTCTTCCTATTCTCCGGAACCATCAGAGAAAACATAGCATTCGGCAAGCCAGACGCCTCAATGGAGGAGATTGCAAAGGCCGCTGAGCTGGCTAAGATACGTGACTTCATAGAGTCCCTACCTGATGATTATGATACTTTCGTAGGTGAGAGGGGAGTGACGCTTTCAGGAGGCCAGAGGCAGAGGATAACGATTGCTAGGGCAATACTCACGAACCCTAAGATACTGATAATGGATGATTCACTCTCCTTCGTGGATTCTAAGACTGAGCAGGAAATACAGTTAGCACTCACGGAGGTGATGAAGGGTAGGACAACCTTCATAATCGCGCAGAGGCTCTCGACAATAAGGAACGCCGACAGGATAATGATTCTAGATAATGGAGAAATAGTAGAGCTCGGGACGCATGAGGAGCTTATGGCTAGGAATGGGGCCTATAGGAGGATTTACGAGACGCAGTTCCTAGGTAAGAGCCTAGAAATCGTTTCCACGGAGGCAGGTAGGGAGTAATGTCAGGACCCTGGCGCACATTTTCATCGACACAGGAGGAGGAGAGGAAGAGAACCGTCCCGGATAGGATACTGATAAAAAGGCTTTATGAATACGTTAAACCTTTTAGGAAGAACCTGGCTATCGCAATCCTGGCGATAGTTCTCTCTTCGATAACCGGGTTAGCGGCGCCATACATGCATAAGGTGGCAATAGACCAGATCATACAGACGGGGAATCTTTCAAACTTCCTCTGGTGGATACCACTTTTCATCCTAGTTGTCCTATGCAACTTCTTCTTCCAATACGTGCAGATATTTCAAATGAGAATAATTGGTGAAAACGTTGTTTCAGCGGTAAGAGACGAGATTATGGAGAGGCTCCAGTTCATCTCCCTGAGATATTTTTCGGAGGGTGAGATAGGCAGGATAATCTCCAGGCCCATAAATGATGCTAACAACCTTAGAATATTTCTGCGCATGGGTTTCACAAGCATACTCCTCGACACCTCCTCGATACTGGGCACGTTTATCATAATGTTCATGCTGGACTTTGAGCTAACTGCTATAGCTCTCTCCTTCATCCCCATAGCTGTAATCAGTATCTGGCGGCTTGGAAGATACTCTAGGAGAGTATACAGGAAAACACTCTCAACACTGGCAGGGTTAACCGGGAGGATGCAGGAGGACCTCTCTGGAATAAAAATAATCCAGGCCTTCGTTCAGGAGGATAGAGCGCTTAGAAGATTTGAGGAAACACAGGAGGAGAATGTTAAGGCGACTAAGAACGCGTTGAAAGTCTCCTCAGCGTATCAGCCTGTTGTAATAATGCTGAGGATAATTGGGACGCTAGCCATCCTATGGTTCGGCACCCTTTTCGTAGAGAACGGTGCGATAACAATAGGTACTCTCGTAGCCTTTATAGAGTACCAGTTCTCATACTTCATGCCGCTGGTCGACCTGATAAATGTTGCAGACCAGTATAACTCTGCAATGGCTGCTGTAGAAAGACTCTTCGATCTTATCGACGCCAAGATCGAGGTTACGGAGCCGCCGCCTGAAATAGCTGTGGAGTTGAAATGATAGAGGAAGTAAGGTTTGAAAACGTGACTTTCGGCTATGACCCGAAGATACCAGTTGTCAGAAACGTCAGCTTCACGCTTACACGGGGAAAGAAGCTGGCCATAGTTGGTCCAACTGGAGCAGGGAAGTCGACGATAATCAACCTGCTAGCCAGGTTTTATGATCCTGACGAAGGAAGGATCCTTGTGAATGGTCATGATTTAAGAAGCATCCCAATTTCATCCTGGAGGGCTAGGCTGAGCATAGTTCTTCAAGACTCATTCCTTTTCCCGATGAGTGTTAAGGAGAACATAAGGTTTGGCAGACCTGGTGCTTCAGACGAGGATGTCGTCGCCGCCGCGAAAGCCATTGGAGCACACGAGTTCATAATTAAGCTTCCCGACGGGTATGATTACATGATACAGGAGGGGTCGTCGAACATCTCCATCGGACAGAGACAGATGATAAGCTTCGCGAGAACCCTGCTCGCCGATCCTGAAATACTCGTACTGGATGAGGCGACTTCCTCAGTAGACCCTTACACTGAGCTCGTCATACAGAGGGCTTTGAAAAGGCTTCTAAAAGGCAGGATGGCGATCATAATAGCCCACAGGCTTTCAACGATAAGGCTCTGCGACGAAATAATAGTGATTAACAACGGGGTTATCGTGGAGAAGGGTACTCACGAGGAGCTTATGGAGAAAGGCGGCATGTACAGCTCTTTCTACAGGCTTCAGTTCATAGAGGAGAAAGGCGTTTAAACGACCTGCTTCCGCAAGCGTTCGAATTAAAAAATTTTAAAAGGCGTTTTTAAAGTCGTTCTACCGGGGAGGCGGCTTGGCCGGAGTTAGGGAGGTTTCCGAATCTCTAAGAGAATGGGAGAGGATTGCAGCGCATTCACACATATCTGGACTAGGCTTAGAAGGCTTGAAGGCTAAGCCCGTCGGAGGCGGCATGGTTGGACAGATTGAGGCCAGGGAGGCCGCGGGCCTCGTAGTAAGACTGATAAAAAGCGGCAAGTTTGCTGGCAGAGCAGTCCTGCTTGCAGGCCCTCCTGGAACAGGGAAAACAGCGATAGCGACAGCGATAGCGAGGGAACTCGGCAGGGACGTCCCCTTCGTGCCGCTGGCGGCGAGTGAAATATTCTCCACAGACATTAAGAAGACGGAGTTTCTGATGCAGACGCTCAGGAAGGCGATAGGCGCTAGAATACACGAGGTTAGAAAGATTTACGAGGGAGAGGTTAAGGAGATCTCTATAGAAAAGGCTCCGCACCCGTATAATCCGTACCAGCAGGTGCCTGCTGGAGCAACGATAAAAATCGCCACCGCAGAGGAGTCGAAAAGGCTTACGATGGACCAGAGTTTCGCAATCCAGCTGATACAGCAGGGCATAGAGACCGGTGATATTGTGCAAATAGACCCTGAAGGGGGGAGGATCGTGAAGCTCGGCAGGAGCAGGAGGAGCGTGGAGGAGAAGAAGGTGGATCTTTCAACAGTCCAAGTCATAGACGTTCCTAATGGAAACGTGCTTAAGGAGAAGGAGTTCGTCTACCCTGTTACGCTGCATGCTCTCGACACGGCTGCAGCCAGAAGGGGCGGAGACATATTCAGCATATTTTTCGGAGGCAGAGAATCAAGGGAGATAGAGCCTGAAACAAGGAGGGAGGTTGATGATTACATAAGGACGCTTGTTCAAGAGGGAAGGTGTGAACTATTACCTGGAGTGGTTTTCATAGATGAGTGCAGCATGCTCGACATAGAGACCTTTGCATTCCTGAACAGGGCGCTCGAGCAGGAGCTGGCACCCATAATAATATTCGCGACAAACAGGGGGTTCTCAACCGTGAGGGGCACGGATATTAGGGCTCCCCACGGAATGCCGCTAGACCTTCTCGACAGGCTCCTAATAATAAACACGAAGCCTTACAGCAGGGATGAGATAAGGAAGATACTGGAGATCAGGGCTGAGGCTGAGAAAATCCCGATAAGCAACGAGGCTATTGAATACCTTACCGATATAGGTGTTAACACCAGCCTCAGGTATGCGGTTCAGCTGATGGCCCCCGCGTTCGAACTGGCTAGGGAGAGAAAAGCCAGCAGGATAGAAAAGGATCATGTAAGCTATGTTGAGAAGCTTTTCGTCGACGTGAAGAAATCCGTTGAATACTTGAGGGAATACGAGAAGCAGTTCCTAGACTTGTGAGACAAATATTTAAGACGCGTGTTGAAAACATGCGTCCCATGTGGATAGTGGACGGGATGGTTGCAGCCTCACCCATTGCGACGGGCCCGGAGGACGTTGACTCCTGGGTTGAGACCGGCGTGAAGGCGGTTGCAGTCTTGGCCGAGCCCCATGAGATAGCGAGGTACTGGGGTAACTCGGACTATTATTTCAGGTTTTTGAAGGATAAGGGGTTTGAGGTTCTACACAGCCCGATTAAGGATTTCCACGCTCCCACGTTAAGCCAGCTTGAGGAGCTGGTTGAATGGATGGAGGCTAGGGTTAAGGCTGGCAAGCCAGTCCTGGTCCACTGCCACGCCGGCATAGGCAGAACCGGCATGGTGGTGGCAGCATACCTCGTTAAGAGGGGCTACAGCCTTGACCAGGCGGTTAGAGAAGTAAGGGGGAAGATTCCTCTTGCCCTAGAGGTTGACGCGCAATTATCACTGGTCAACGAGTATTACTGGAAGAGGAGGAAATCCGGCTGATGGCTTAGACTATTTCTTTTCCGTGAACTCCTTGATGAGCTCTTGAGCCCTGTCAAACCTTATCCTTTTTTCCTCAACCATTTTTTCCGCCACCTTATCTATCAGCCACCCTGTAGCCCCAGCCTGTATAGCAATGCTCCGTGCGTGAAGCCGCATGTGGCCCGCCTGAATACCCTCGAGGGCTAGTGCTCTAAGGGCAGCAAGGTTCTGGGCAAGCCCGACGGCGCCCATTACCCTCGCTAGCTCCACAGCCGTCTTAACGCCGAGAATCTTGACGGCTATCCTGGCGACTGGGTGAGTCCTAGTCGCCCCGCCTACTAAGCCTACTGCCATAGGCATCTCCAGCGTTCCCGCGAGGTCGCCGTTCTCATCCTTCTCCCAGATGCTTAACGGCATGTATCTTCCGGTTCTCGCCGCGTAAGCGTGCGCACCCGCCTCTATAGCCCTGTGGTCCTGCCCAGTAGCGAGGGCAACCGCGATGCAGCCGTTCAATATTCCTTTATTATGGGTTGCCGCCCTATAGGGGTCGCTTGCCGCGAAGGCCCATGCTTTAACTATCGCGTCAACACCCTCCTCGCCACCAACCTCCTCCTTGGCAACTATCGTTCTAGCCCTCACGAGCCTTTTATCAGCAAGGTTTGATATAATCCTTAAACATACTTTTCCGCCGGCGATTCTCTCAATCAGGGGCGCTACGGCCTCGCACATCGTGTTGACAGCGTTAGCACCCATCGCATCCCTCACGTCTACGAGAAGATGCGTTACCACCATAGGGCCCGCAGGACTATCCACTACTCTAGCCTCAACATCCTTAGCGCCTCCACCAAGCTTTACGAGAACAGGATCCTGGTCGTTCGCCAGCTTCAATATCTCATCCCTGTGCTCAAGAATCCTTAATCTAGCCGAGAACGGGTCGGTTACTCCAGTTAGTTGCACCTGCCCTATCATGACAGGGTCCGTCGCGTCTGTGAATATTCCCCCCTTAGCCCTAGTCATTTTCGCAGCGTTGCTGGCAGCCGCTACGACGGATGCTTCCTCGATAACCATTGGCACGACGCATTCTTTTCCATCAATGAGGAAGTTGAGCGCAACTGAGAAAGGGTAGGCCATGGTCCCAATCACGTTTTCAACCATTTTATCAGCGACTTCCAGGCTTAGATTACCCTCTTTTGAAAGCAGTTTAGCCTCTTCCTCAGTCAAACCGGCGAACTCGACTATCCTGCTCAACCTCTCCGACACGCTTAAATTGTAGAAGCCCGGTATTCTGGATGTTCTGCTCATCGCTTCCACTCGCCCCGGGAACGTTAAAAACGTTTTTTCAAGTGGAGCCGGGGCTTCGACTTGAGCCTTAAAAACAGAATAAACGCTTAAAAGACCACCCGCATGCTGGTTATGTAGCTTGGAAAACAGAAGCTTCAGAAAGTTTTTAGAGGAAAAGTCCGCCAACATTAAGGTTGAAAGGCAGGGGCAGAGGATTTCATGGGACGAGGAGGTTAAGAAGGATAAGTATTCTTTCACGGGTTTCCTAGAGTTTGCGTACTCGAACAAGACGTCTGGCGACTACATATATCTGGATAGAAGCACTGCCTTCGACATCCTGGACAGGATAAACTGGATGGAGAAGAAGATTAAAAGCCTCAGCACGAGGCTTAAAATACTGTTTTTGCTCCTGGTGGCTTCCCTGCTAGCGGCTGCATGGGGATGGTTGACATGAGCAGTAGGAGGCCTCTCGTGGAAAAGCTCAGAGAAGAATTAACTAGAAGGTTCATCGGCAATGAGGAAGTAATCTCAATACTTATGCTTAACCTGCTTCACCGGAAATCCACTACGCTGATAAGGGCTCCGAGGGGGACGGGCAAGTCAACGCTAATGCTGCTCATCCTGAAAGGGCTCTTCGGAGACGAGTTCGTCGTTATTTCAGGAGCCTCCGAGGTGAAGAGGGGAGAAGTCGTGGGAAGGCTCCATATTCCCTCTCTCGAGAAAAAGGGCAGGGAGAAAGTCCTGTGGGCGAAGTTCGTAAGGGCCCAGGGCAAGGGGATAGATGAAGTGAACAGGCTTAACCCCTACACTACTGCGAACATCCATCATTTGATGCAGTTCGGAGAAGTATGGGCTTACGGGCAGAAATACACAGTTGAAGACTATACTCTCATAGCAAACGAGAACCCGGGTGACGTGACGACTTTCATACAGCCCCCGCCGTTCTACGACCGGTTTGACATAGCGCTCTACCTGAATTCGCTTACAGTAAGCCAGAAGTTTGCCCTGCAGGAGTTGAATAATGACTACGGCTATGATTTGATAAAATCCATGCCGCGCGTCATGGAGCCGGGAGACCTGTGGGAAATAAGGAGAGAGGTTGAGGAGACTGAGGTTGAACCAGGGTTAATCGGCTTCATAAACACGCTCGTCAGAGACTTTCAAGTATGCGTCAGGGGTAAGGAGCACAGCAGTGTTCCGCTGCCAGTCCTGTGCGAAGGCTGCCACTTCACAAGGTTCGTCTGCAGCAGGGTTAAGGAGCCGCCGAGTGAAAGAGCCACCCTCATCCTCCTTCAGCTCGCAAAGGCCAAGAAATGGCTTGACGGAAAGGTTGAGGAGAAGGATGTTATCGAGATGGCTAAATGGGTTCTCATCCATAGGACAGGCTTCATAAACCCTGAGAAACCCTTGAAGGAAATAAGCGAGCTGCTTGAAAGAGAGAAGGAGAGAATGTTTGAACGCGAGTCCAGGAAGCAATGGTTCATCTTGAACGAGCTTTACAATAATTTCAGCCCAGGCCTATACAGGACTGCTAAAGAAATAGCTGCCGAGGACAACGTGTTTGCCGAGGAACTTTTCTCACTGGAGGAGAAATGGGTTAAAGAGGGTAAGATAAGCAGGGAGGAAACCTTGAAAGTGGGCCTCGGGCTCGAGTAGAAAATGGATTATGAGGAAGTAAGAAGGATTTTCGCGCAAGTCAGGAGTGAGCTCTACTTCCCGCCATGCGAATTAGAAATACGGGAAGACGGTAAAAGCGAAACCCCTTTTTTCGTGGTGGATTCAAAGGTGCATGTTTCGCCGAAGGCGATTCCTAAGAATGTTGACGCCAAGAAGTATCTTAGGTCGGTCATGAGGCATGAGATAGCTCATCTGCACTACTGCCCGTATGACATAAGGACGGCTTACGAGCTGGTTAAGGAAGCCTATGGTGCGTGCAAGGACTGGAACACCGCGTACTTCTCAGTCCTGCTTTTCACCGACTTGAACATTGACTGCTTCTATCTTCTAAGCAGGTTTGGCGAAACACCCTATCACGTCGACCAGTTTCTCAACTCCCGCCAGAGGGGGGTTGGCAGGTATGTTCAGGCAGCCTACAGACACATCTTGAGAAAGGGCCTTGGAGAATACGACTACAACGTTGAAAACGTGGCTAGGCAAATCAGCATGGTTTTGAGATCTGAAAGAAACTGGTTTAATAAAGTAAGGCTTGTGGCGCAAATCCTGTCTCTAAACAAGGTTAAGGCTGAAATACCGAAGCATCTTGCCGGCCCAAGCATGAGTATCCCTTTGAGGGAAGACCTTAGCAGGAACACTATCGAGAAGATTAACGAGGTGCTTGGAGGAATAAAAAACAGTGAGGAAGCGAGGAGGTTTTACGAATACTGGGTTAAATCAAGGCTTAAGAATTCTGAGCTTGAGGAAATAAAGAAGACGGTTAAAAAAGGCGGTAAGGCGGCTGGGGAGAGGAAGAGTAGAAAGGGCGGAGCCGGAAGCATAAGGCATGCTAAGCCTGAGAGTGGGGAAGAACCCAAGCTGCCTACTAGCGTAAGCAAGCCGTACTCCGGGTTGGATCATAAGGCGATTGAAGAGCTTTTCTGGAAAGTGTACTGGTATAGGGCTAGGGCGAAGAGGACGATGCTGATATATCTTGAAGAGGGGAGGAGGCCTGAGCCGAACCTCGCGATCTCCAGCTACCCCATGGACTGGAATATTGAGGACGAGGTTGAAGACCTTGATCTAGAGTCCAGTTTAGACGAGGGAAGGCTGCGTATTGAAATAAACACGGTGAAATGGCAGAGCGAGATTAAGGGGAGGGGGAGCAGCATGACGATAAGCAATGTTCCCTCAAGCCTAATAGTTTTAGACGCGAGCAGAAGCATGCAGGACGTGATCGACAATGCTGCAACCTCAGCCTTCATCAACCTGCTTTCCGTAGAGAGAATAGGAGGTAAAACTGCTTCAGTAACCTTTTCAACAGACTACTATTCTGTCGACTGGCAGGGCTCAACGCTTGAGAAAGAATTGTCTTTATCGCTCTACTTCGGAGGCATGACGATACTTCCTCTTAACGAAATCATGAGACTCGTCTCCGAGAGCGAGAACAGGGTTCTGATAAACATCATAACGGACTGCGGCTGGCAGAATATTGAGGAGGCGCTTCCCTTCCTGGAGCAGATTGTTAAAAGAGGCCATAGGGTTAAAATATTCCACCTGCATGGGGGGAAATACCCGGAGAACGTGAGGATGGTGAGCAGGGTGAGCGGAATAAAGATTATCCCGGTTAAGGAGCCCGAGACCGACCTGCAGTACTTGGTTACTAAGGAGACCAGTGAAGACTACGGGGGCTCTGTGCTGGTTTTCAAAGCCTAGCTTAAAAATCCTTCGGAAACAGCCTCCAGCAGCTTTAAGCGAGTGTTCGGATTTCTGGACACCCTGTTCGCAACAATACTGTTAAAAATAGCCTAAGGCAACAACGAGCATAGGGTTCGAAAATGGAGGAAATGTTAAGTAGGAAATGGTTGCTTGCGCTAGGCGTTGTTCTCGTCGCAGCCACTGGTGTAAACCTGGCTCTACTAGTAGGAATATATCCTGCGCTCCTCAGTCAGCAGGCTGGCTCAGAGTACCGCTTCAACATCGTTGAAGAAGGGTTTGCTAAAAACCCTGGCACTCCAGTTCTGCAGGACACTGGCCAGGCTGAGCAGCAGGTGAAGACGATAAGCGTGACTGGCACGGGCGTGGTTAAGGCTAGGCCCGACAGGGCGGTTTTAAGCCTCAGCGTGGTCACGCAGGCGGACACTGCGGAGGAAGCCATTTCTGAGAACGCGGATAAAATGGACCGTGTCGTAAAGGCTGTTAGAAACATGGGAATACTGGAGAACCAGACGGAAACATCAGCATACAGTCTAAGCCCCATATGGGAGTATCCTAAGGAAGGCTCGCCCAGGATCGTTGGCTACACGTGTTCAAACACCATCAGGGTCACAGTTAAGAATTTGAACAAGGTGGGGGAGGTAATCGACGCGGCGGTTGCGGCTGGTGCAAACCAGGTTTCCTCGATTCAATTCACGATTTCCGACGAGGCGATGCGTCAACTCGGGCTGAACGCTCTGAGCCTAGCTGTGAAGGACGCCGCGTCGAAAGCCAGTACAATAGCCACCGCTGCCGGAGTAACACTGGCCGGACCGGTTTCAATAAGCATCTCCGGATACTCCCCGTATGTAAGAAGCTATGCTTTTGAATCTGTTTCGGGAATTGCCCCAACCCCAATACTTTCCCCAGAAGAGGTCAGCGTAACCGTGAGTGTTTCAGCGGTTTACGAGTTTAAATAAAAAGTTTAAGACCTTTTCCAACACTTAACCAGCGTGCTGCTCGTTGAGCGAGGAGGAGCTAGAGTATAAGCTGCGCGGAAAGACGCTTCAAGTCTACCTATACCTGATAAGGTCCGGCGGGGACGAGAGCTACGGTGTTAGGGAGGTTCAGAGGGCGCTTGGCTTCAAGAGCCCGAGCATAGCCTCATACCATCTTGAGAAGCTGAGGGAGCTCGGTCTACTTGCAAAGGATGATAAGGGGGATTACCGTGTTGCCAAGGAAGTCAACGTAGGGTTGTTGAAGCTCTACATTAAGATAGGTGAGCTAAGGCTGCCGAGATTCCTGCTGTATGCTTGCTTCATAACCAGCATGGTGGCAACATACTTACTGGTTTACCCTCAAACACTCAGCCCACATAATCTTTTCGCACTACTTGTAAGCTTCTCCTCGCTCATGATACTCTGGGGAGAAACCTTTCTGATCCTGAGGGAAACAAGGTCTAAATCATTGAAGAAATAGTTGTTCTACTTTAGAAGCCCGGTTGCGAAGCCGACCAGTAGGCCTATGGCGAAAAGCTAAGACTCTATCAGAGTTTTAATCCATTCAAGCACAGGCAGTATGACTCTTAGAAAACCCTCAACCTGACTTCTTGAGACAACCGTTATTCCGAGAAATGCTAGAATAAGGATTATTAATCCAACTATCATAGCAACATTAAGGGCCTTCGCCTGGTTTGGCAATCGTCCCGTCTTAAACCTCGATGCGTATTCAATAGCAGAAAACAAGCTCCAGACCGATTTTTCTAGATGCTTCAAAGACTTTTCTCTTAACTTCATCATAATAGGATGATTCGGAGAAGAATATTCGTCTCCACTCGTCGTACAGCTCCGGGTATTTTCTTGAAACGACTTTTGAAACCATGCTCCAGACCATTGGTCTCAGGTTGAGCCTGTCGACGTAAACATAGTCCGCCCCAGCTTCCCTAAACCTCTTCAAAAGGCTTTCGAAATCAGTTTCTGAAATAAAAGGAAGTATTGGTCCGAAGAAAACATATGTTTTTAAACCGTTCTCCTTGGCAAGCCTGACTGCTTCAAGCCTCTCTTCAGGACTTGGCGAAGCGGGCTCGAAAACTCTCCTGACCTCCTCATCCAATGTAACAACTGTAACCCCAACCTCGTTAACCCTATTCCTCTTCAAAACATCAAGGTCCCTCGCAACCAGGTTCGACTTGGTTTGAACGATCACTGGAAAACCTTTTTGAACAAGCACCTCAAGTATTTTCCTCGTCAACTCGTATTTCTTCTCAACCGGTTGATACGGGTCGGTGAGGGAACTCAAGAACACCTTTCCAACCCTCCTATTCTCAACCTCCCTTGAAAGAACCTGCAGAGCGTTAGTCTTAACGTCTAGAAACTCACCCCACTCCTCTCTTCTTCTCCTGAACCTAAACGTTATTCCTGCAGCATAGCAGTATCTGCACCCATGCTGACAGCCTACATACGGGTTCACACAGTAGTCTGCAATCGCACTCTTGTTCAGAACTGTCTTGCACTCAACCTCCCTAATCTTCACGGGACTATTACAGGCTTTTTCTAAATCTTATAAGCTTTTTATAGAAAAGCCGGTCGAATCATTCAGGAACCGGGTTGTTGTCGAGGAAATCGGGGTCGAGGACGCTGCCTGCGAGAAGGCTCAGACGCAGAATTCTCGTCAACGTGAATGAAACCGGGATTCTCCTCATAAGGTTGAAAAGCATCCTCATCCAGAGTCCTTTTCTCAGCGCCCCGCCGATGGCTTTCATCCAGACATAGTCGTATGCTTCAGCCAGGAAGCTCTCGTTGAAAAGGTTTCTTTCAAGAGCAGCTGCGCAAGCATCCCCAGCTATTCTGCTGCAGATCCTGCTGTAGACAAGGCCGCCTAACGAGAATGGTTTAACCTGGCACGCGGCGTCCCCGACTAGGATAACCCTGTCGGCTGAAGTCCTATTCATCAATCCGAGCCTTATCGAGTCCCCTATAAACCCGGCGCCACCAGCCTCCATGCCCAGCTTCTTCAGGAAGAGCCTGAGCCTAGGCCTAGGATCATCACTGGTTAAAAGCCCCACTCTAGCCCTGCTCCTGCTTAAGGGTATTATCCAGGCGAAAACACCCTTGGAAAACTCTGGTTCAAACCTCAGCTCAACAACATCCTGTTCGAAGACGCCTTTTGCTACGCATTGGAGTGCGAAGAGAAGCCGTTCAGGCTGCTTTAAGCCGGTTAGCCTCGCGACAAGAGAGTTAGGCCCGTCTGCCCCCACGAGGATTCTTCCAGAGTAAAGGTTCCCCCTGCCCGTGACTACACATCCTCCCCTTAGCCTCACCATCCTCTCGCCAAGCCTTATTTCAACGCCTTCCTCCAAAGCCTTTTCAGCAAGATGCTTATCGTAGCCAGCCCTATCTATCACGAGCATGTCTTTCTTAGAGTATACTTCAAAACTATTCTTGCCGAGGCGGAACCTCGCGGTGTCAACCCTGTTTAAAACGAGGCTTTGAGGAAGCCCTCCTATCCTCCGGCTGACGAGCCCCGCGCACTGCTCAGGCCTACCCACCTCATTATGCTCCTCGAGAACTATGGTTTTGAAGCCCTTTTTAGAGATGAATGAGCCCGTTAAAAGACCGGAGGGCCCTCCACCGACTATCAGAGCGTCGCATTCAATCCTCATTAACTCTATTCATTCCTCTGTAACGAGCCCCTTATCCTTAAGCCTCTTCAAAACCGCGTCGAGCTCCCACAGGTGGCAGGGAATGGACCTCCATATTTTAGACAGAGGCATACGCTCCCCATTCTTCAGGGCCTCGTAGACCTTTTTCTCAAGCTCGTCTAGATCAGTCTTCTCAAGCAGGTATTCATGGGGGCCGGTGACAACCCATTCCTCAACCATCCTGGAGTCTCCGACGGGGAGGTAGTATATTGGTTTTATGCTTAACAAGCCATAGCTGCATAGAATAGCTTAAATACACGAGGGCAAGGTAGAAAGCTACGAAATGCCCGGGAAAGTTGTTTCAACATACTCAGGCGGCTTGGACTCCACGCTAATAACGATACTGTTGAAAGAGAAATACGGCTACGATGAGGTAATTCCTGTTCTCGTCGACGTGGGCCAAGGGGAGGAGGAAATCAGGATCGCGTATGAGAGGGCGGAGAAGCTGGGTTTAAAGATACGTTTCATAGATGCTAAGCACGAGTTCGCCACCGAATACATATTCAGATGCGTTAAGGCTAACGGGAGCTACGGGGGCTACCCCGTGGGGACATCGATGACCAGAGTCCTAATAGCTTCCAAGGCTGCTGAAATAGCTAGGAAGGAGGGGGCTGAGGCTGTTGCGCATGGTTGCACAGGCAAGGGTAACGACCAGTTCAGAATGGAGGTTGCAGTTAAATACGTGGATCCAAACCTTAAGGTGATAGCACCTGTTAGAGAACTAAACCTCTCAAGGCTTGAGGAGGAGGAGCTTCTAAGGAAACACGGTATTGAGCCTAAGAAGCCTAAGGGGAAGCTGGGTGGAGACGTGAACATGTGGTCACACTCCATTGGGAGCGGACAGGTTGAGGACCTTTACACGCAGTATCCTGAGGACTATATTTGGGCTGTCCACCCTGAGAAGGCTCCAGACACTCCGCAGAGGATTCAAATAACGTATGAGAACGGGGTTCCTGTTGAAGTAGATGGGATAAAGGATCCTGTTGAAACAATATTCTATTTAAACAGGGTTGGGGGGCAGAACGGTGTTGGGAGAATAGACATTATTGAGGACGGGATCCTGGGTTTAAAGTCCAGGGAGCTTTACGAGGCCCCTGCGGCAACAATACTCCTAAATACTCACGCGAACCTCGAGCAGCTGACGCTTACGAAAGAACAGTTAAGGGTCAAGAGGGAGATAGACAAGATTTGGGCCGAAATAGTCTACCATGGAATGTGGTTCCACCCCTTAAGGAGAGACCTGGATGCTTTCATCGACTCGACGCAGAAATACGTTGCTGGAAGGCTTGACGCTAAGCTTTACAAGGGGAACGTGGAGGTTGTTGGAAGGGAGTCTAGATACGGGCTTTTCTCGCCTGAGTTGAGGTCTGTTAAGAAGGCTGGCTTCGACCAGAGGGACGCTACGGGCGCGGTTAAGCTCTATGCCTTACCATACCAGCTTTACGGCAAGAGGGAAATGCAGAGTAAGCCGTCTTGATACTTTTTCAAGCCTTAATAACCGGTTTACCGGGACGTGGAGCCGCTCATCAAGGAAACTGTTTTTAGGAAGCTTTTGAAGGGTTAAAGCAGGATGGGTCAGGAAACAGTCGCGGTCTATTCTAAGCACTGGCTTGCAGTATTCTTGCTAGTCGGCTTCATCGCCGCCGGGCTAATAGTTTCTTCCCTAATCCTTTATTCAGAGTTAACCAAGCTCAACGAGAAGGTTGAAAACCTAGAGTTCGCGGTGAACAGTTTAAGCAAAGAAGTTGACAGGATTAGGAGCCTGCAGCCGAACCCGGGCCTAGCCTACTTCAATGTAAGTTTCACGGAGGTTTATGACAGGACGATCAGAGGCATTGTAATGATTACTGGATTAGTTAAGGGTGTTTTAAGCGAGGACATGGGCCTCGGCTCAGGATTCATGGTTAAACATGATTCATCCTATTACATTTTGACGAACTATCACGTGGTTAAGGATGCGAGCAACCTGACGGTGACCTTTTACACCGGGGAAAGCTATCCTGCGAAGGTGGTGGGTTTTGACCCTTACAGCGACCTGGCTGTGGTAAACTGCACAGCACCGCTTGAGCTTTACCATCCTCTAAACATTACTTACAGCAGCAGTTTGAGGGTTGGCGACTTGGTGATAGCGATAGGAAACCCGTTTGGATTAACCGGCACAATGACCACAGGCATAGTCAGCCAACTAGGCAGAACCATATCAAGCGAATTCACAGGGGGTTATGCTATAGCAAACATAATTCAGACAAGCGCGCCGATAAACCCAGGTAACTCGGGAGGACCTTTGCTAAACGCGAAGGGAGAGGTCGTCGGGATGAATACTGCAATAGTAAGGGATAGCCAGGGGGTAGGTTTCGCGATCCCGTCAAACACTATTTTAAGGGAAATACCATACCTGGTGAAAAACGGGGGTTACGACATGCATCCGTGGCTCGGGTTAAGAGGGATTAATGTGAACTATTATATTGCTAAGGCTGCTGGCTTAAACGTGACTTACGGGTGGCTTATTCAAGACGTTGTCTCCGGAGGGCCTTCGGAGAAGGCCGGGTTAAAGGGGGGGACGAAGACTGTGACTGTTCTGGGAACAGAGGTGAAGGTTGGCGGGGACCTGATAGTTTCGATAGACGGGCACCCCGTCAAGAGCAGTGACGATATCGCCAGGATATTGGAGGAATACACCTACCCAGGTAAAACGGTTAACGTGACCATTATCAGGGAAGGCCGGCGGACAGTGATCCCGGTGACGCTTGGGAAAAGGCCTCCTCCTTAGCTTTCCTACTCTATAGTCTTGCTCCACATTTCTTTAGCAAGCCTACCCTCATGCTTCATAAGGTTAAGCTTCTCCCCAGCTTCTCTACGCCTAGCATTATGCTCTTCAAGAAACCCGGTAACCTTCTCCATGAGGATCTCCTTTATCTCCCCGCTCAGCATCCTGCCCGAGGAATACTCCTCCCTAATCTTCTTAAGCTTCTCATCATCCTCCTCAAAGAAGAAGTGCAGCCACTGGTATGGCACATCCACATCCGGGTTTCCACCGAGCCTCCTGTGCTCCTCAACCGTGGGCTGCCCTCCTGAGAAAGCTTGAAATATCTTCCTCCTAACGCTTTTCTCATCCTCGTTAAGATAGATCGCGCTCTCCGGCTGGGAGGCGCTCATCTTACCTGAGGGACCCGTCAAAGGCGGGAGGAACTTGCTGTGAATAGCCGCAGTCTTATGGTATCCGAAGCTCTCAGCAATATCCCTCTGGATCCTCCAGTATGGGTCCTGGTCTATCGCAGCCGGGATTAAGCACCGCCTCTTCTCGAAGAAAGTCACGCATATTTGGAAAGCAGGGTAGAAGATCATGCCTATGTTCGTGCTCGCGTCAAACCCGAAAACTGCTCTAACCCAGCTGAAATTAACCTTCTTAGCAATCTTCAAAACCATGGGATACATGTTTCGCACATACTCCATGTCTTGGAAGATGAAAGTCCTGTCAGGGTTGAACCCGACTGCAGCAATATCAAGCGCGTTCTCGAAAGACCATTTCCTAACGTCTTCAATAGTGAGGTTCCTGCTTTCCTCAAGGAACTTCTCGTCGTCCGTCAGCTCAATGTAAACGTTGCACCTAAACCTGTCTTGAAGCCATTTAGTGAAGTAGAAGGGAATAATGTGTCCCAGCGTCATGGGCCCGCTTGGACCCCTGCCAGTGTAAAGGAAGAACCCCCTCCCAGCCTCATAGTCGTCAAGAACCTTGTCTAGGTCCCTGTGGGAGAAGAAGATGCCTCTCCTCAGGAGAAGATGGTCTTCACCAGCTAGGCTGACAAGCCTGTCTTTAAGCTCTAGAGTAAGAGGCTCAGTCCCGAAGTCCCTTATCAGCTTCTCATAGTCCACTACTCCCTCAACAGTCCAGGGAGTAACCTTGAACTCGTCCTGCTGCCCCATTTCCACCAGAAAAGCCTCGTAAAGTCTTTTTAAAGCTTGAATCAACACCCGGCCACGGTTAAAACTAACTCGGCCGGACACTCTGTTTCCCAGGCGAGCGCGCGCTGTTCAAGAAATGTTTTTTAATGACAGAATTCATAGTGGAAGAGATGAAGTATAGGCTTATGGACCTGCTTGCCTGCCCTATCGATAAGGATTTCCCCTTGAAACTAATAGTTTTTCAGGAAGAAGAGAGGAGTGTTGAGTTTAAGCATGAGAGCGTGGTATGCGAACTCTACTGCGGCCTTAAGGCAGCCTATGTTAAAGACTCCAGCCTCAGCGCCGAGGTGTGTAACAAATGCATGAAGAGGGAAATACTAAACGGTGTTTTAATATGCTCTAAGTGTAACAGGTGGTACCCGATCGTGGAGGAGATTCCACAGCTTCTTCCCGACGAATTGAGAGAGAAGGATGAAGACCTCTCCTTCTTAAAAAGGTATGCTGAAAAGATTCCTAAAAGCATACTTGAGGAAGGGAAGCCTTTTAACATAGTGACGACAAGCGAACGTTAAACGTTTCCGAGCCGACTTCACCGGTCATGCGCAAATCCTCGTAGCGCGCGCTAAAACAGGGGTCAGGCTTATTCAGTTTCTAAATCTAATACGATGCAGCTAAACATTCCTGATCTTGCAGACTTCGAAGAAAAGCTTTATTTCGCCGCATATTTTTTCAAGCTCACCCGCCTGATAAACCTGTTTCTCTAGAAAAGTTTTATCAAGGGTTTTAGACGGCTTAAACTGCTGGATGAAGAATCTTCTCGCGCCCCTAAGCCACTCGGCTATAGCAACGATATCCTCCCTCCTGAGAAGCTCGGGGACAACGGTTGTCCTGAACTCGTGCTCCGGGAAAGCCCTAACTATTTCAACGCTTTCAGCAATCTTACTAGCATCCACCTTAACCCTTACGACGCTCTCGTATTTTTCTAACGGTGCTTTAACATCCATAGCAATATAGTCGACAAGCTTTTCCACTATGAGCCCCCTAAGCATTTCAGGGTTTGTTCCATTCGTATCCAGCTTAACAGAATACCCTAGGCCCTTAACCCTTCTAATGAAATCCGGAAGATCATTGTGAAGAGTCGGCTCTCCACCGGTTATGCAAACTCCGTCGAGAAAGCCTTTCCTCTCCTCGAGGAAGCGGAGCACTTCCCCCTCGGGAACTGGTGGTGTTCCATCGTCCACAACCAGCTCAGGATTATGGCAGTAGGGGCAGCGAAAATTGCAGCCGAAAGTGAACAGTGTGCACGCAACCCTACCCGGATAATCTATTAGGCTCAGCTTCTGCACTCCTTTTATTATCAAGTTCCGACTTCACTGTTTTCCAAGGGGATTTAAGGCTTATTCCGAAAAACAATTCGGAAAAGCTCTCTCAAACATCTAATTAACGACACGTTTCCAAAATAGTTTGAGAAACACGGGGCCTTCTTCAACTCCCGCTGATCTACTATTCTCTTAAGGGTTTACGAGACCCGTCTGAGACCACGTGTCTAAGCACGCTCCTAATCCGTTTTCTGAAAATTAAGCATAGTGCGACTCTAACGAAACTAAGATTCTTACCAGTGTTTCTGAAAGTAGTTTATTATGCTTTCGAAAACTTTTCTCCCATCGCCTTTTTCCGGGGGCTCCCTGCTCCACTCTGGAAGCTGCCATCCGTAGAACGCTCTCTCAGGATGTGGCATCATACCCATAACGTTCCTCCTGGCGTTGCATATTCCTGCAATATCGTATGTTGAGCCGTTAGGATTATACGGGTAGAGCCCGTTCGCCTCATCCCCACTTGGAAGAACGTATCTGAAGACCACTTGCCTATTCTTCTTAAGATTCTCCAAAGCCTTTTCCGAACTCGTTAGAAACCTTCCTTCAGCATGCCCCACTGGTATTCTAAGAACCTCGTCCCTTTTCATCGCCGTTGTGAAAGGAGTCTCATTGTTCTCAACCCTCAGCCAGACCCATCTGCACTCATACCTCGCTGAAGAATTGTTTGCAAGCGCCACCAAAGGGGTTTCACTAACTCCGTCTCCAGGCAGTATTCCGGCTTCAACGAGAACCTGGAAACCGTTGCAGATGCCTAGTAGAAGCCTGTCTTCCTCTATAAACCTCTCCAGCTCCAGCCTAAGCCTTGCCAACACCCTCTTACCCCATACTGCGCCAGCCCTCACGTAGTCCCCGTATGAGAACCCCCCTGGAATAACGACCAGATGATAGTCGAGAAGGCTTTTCTTCTCAACCTGGTTCATGCGGACTATTTCCGCCTTAACACCCACTTCCTCGAGAGCTATTCTCGTCTCAAGATCGCAATTCGTGCCGCCGGTCCTTAGGACGCAGGCTTTAAACCTTTCGAGACTCATTTTTCAGTAACCCCTCCAGGCCTTCTTAATCTCCACCCCGCTCAACTCGTGAACCACGTTGTTGAGATCGGTTATGCGCAGACCAAGCCCTCTGGCTACCTCACCAATCCTGCTGAAGGGTAGTCCTGAAAAAAGCTCCTCAAACCTTCTCCAACGGTTTTTATCAACCTCAACGAGGAACCTGGAGGCCGACTCGGAGAAGAGAAGGTAGTCGCTCCTACACACGCTTGAAGGAACCCTGCGAGTATCCAGCGCGACACCCAGGTTTTTCGAGGCTGCAACCATCTCCGCCGCAGCCACTCCCAAACCGCCTTCCGAGAGATCGTGGCACGATAGCACTAGCCTCTCGTCAACAGCCCGGGTCAGCGTGTCGATAATGCTCTTAGACAGCTTCGCATCCACCTTTGGAACCTCCCCACCGTCAACCCGCTTGAGCCTCAAGTATGCTGAGCCCCTCAGCTCTCCCCGGGTTAAACCGATCAAGTAAACAGGGCTTCCTTCCTCCTTAAGGCTCGGAGTAACTACGTTTCTAACGTCAGGCATTATTCCCACGCCTGTCACTAGGAGGGTTGGCCTCACTGAGCCAAGGGGAGACTCGTTGTACAGGCTGTCCTTGCCAGATATGAATGGCGCGTCCAGAGCCCTAGAGAAGTCGTAGCAAGCCTCCGCAGCCCTCAGCAGCCTACCCATGTTATCCTCGTCCTCAGGGCTTCCCCAGACGAAGTTATCCAGGATCGCGATCCTCCTGCCACCGACGGCAGCATTATTCCTTAACGCTTCCTCAATAGAGGCTGCAGCCATCCAGTACGGGTCAGGGTAGAAAGGGTTTATTCCGCAAGATATTACAACTCCCATCCATGAATCCTTGAGAGGCTTGATCACCGCGGCGTCACTCGGCCCAGCCTCGTCTCCGTGAATAGGCTTAACCACCGTGCAGCCCCTAACCTCGTGATCGTATGTTCTAATAACATTCTCCTTACTCCTAATACCCGGGTCTGAAAGAAGCTTTAGAAGCTCGCCGGCGAGATCCCTAGGCTCCTCCAAGTCTACGCTAGCCGGAGGGAGCACCGGTATTCTCGCCCTCCTAGTAACCCTTGGAGGAGTGAAGAGGAAGTTTAGATCCAGGTTGCATACAACCCGGTTTCTCGCGAAAACCCTGACCCTGCCTGTTTCAACAAACCTTCCTACGACGCTCGCCTCAACATCCTCCTCGCCGAATATCTGCAAGACTCTTTCAAGGTTTTCCTCAGGCACTGAGAGAAGCATTCTCTCCTGCGACTCGGAAACCCATATCTCCCAGGGAGCCATGTCGGGCGCCTTAAGCGGAACCGCGTCCAAGTTGATATCCACCCCTAGGCTTGACCTGTGAGCCATTTCCCCGGCTGCGCAGGACAATCCTCCACCGCCCAGGTCCGTTATGCCCGTAGCAAGCCTCTCATCCCTTATCCTTAGAATTGCTCTCCTAAGCCTCTCCTCCACTATAGGATTGGGTATTTGAACAGCAGACCTCAACTCCTCAGCCTCCTCAGTAAGCTCTGCTGATGCGAAAGTCACTCCGTGGATACCGTCTCTGCCTGTTCTACCCCCAGCCAGCACAGCCAGATCGTTCCTGCAAGTATCCCTAACGTAAGCATGCTTCGGAAGAATACCCACGCAGCCGCAGTATACAACCACGTTGCCGGTATAACCCTCGTCGAATATTATTGCCCCGGATACTGTTGGAATACCCATGTTGTTACCGTAGCTCCCTATTCCGGCGACGACCCCCCTGTATATGTAGCGTGGATGCTTAACCCCTGGAGGGAGCTTCTCGTAACTAGTTTCCAAAGGGCCGAAGCAAAGCACATCGGTTAAAGCAACAGGCTCACCCCAAACTCCGAGAATATCTCTTATAACCCCTCCAACGCCGGTTGCTGCTCCTCCGAAAGGCTCAACCGCTGAAGGATGGTTATGCGTCTCAACCTTAGCAGCTATCGCGTAACCATTTTCGAAATCTATTATTCCAGCATTATCCTCGAATACCGAGATACACCAATCCTTGTTCAGCTCCCTCGTAGCCCTCATTATGTACGTCTTTAAAATGCTGTTGATTAAACGGCCATCATCAACCAAAACGTCACCCTTAAAAACGTTGTGGAAACAATGTTCAGACCATGTTTGAGCAATCATTTGGAGCTCAACATCCGTAGGAGGCGTGTCTCTGAAGTAGTTTTTCAAATACCTCATTCTCTCCAGACTCATGCTGAGCCCCATTTCCCCGCTTATCTCAAGCAGGTCGCTGTCGCCAGCTGAGGAGAGGTCTATAGCGTAAACCTCCGGGTCATCATAAAGCTTCTTCAGGAGACCCGGTTTCAGGTGGGCAACACCTCTACGCTATAATCGTCTTTAACAGGGTTTGCTAAAAGTTTTCTACACATCTCGTCCGCAAGCCTCAGAGCCTCATCGCGATCTTTGGCTTCAACATCAATGACGTAGACTTTCCCGACTTTAACCATGGTCACGGGGAAGCCGAGGTCTCTTAGGGATTTAGCAGCAACGTCGCCCTCAGGGTCGAAATGACCAGGTTTAAGCCTAACCTCAACCCGGAGCCTCATTTCCTCCTCTCCTCCATAAGCTTCTCCGCCAGCCCAGGGTATTTCAGGGAAAGAATTTCAACCGCAAGTATCGCAGCATTCTTCCAATTGTCCACGCCTACTGTCGCAACCGGGATTCCGGGAGGCATCTGGACGGTTGAGAGAAGCGCGTCTAGACCGCCGAGCTTAACCTCCCTTGGAACACCGATCACGGGCTTGACGGTTTTAGACGCTATTACCCCAGGCAGGGCTGCTGAAAGACCAGCCACCGCAATAAATACTTCAGCATCACTGTTCTTCACAAAGGAGTCCAGCTCTTCAGGATTCCGGTGGGCTGAGAGAACCCTGTAATCGCAGTCAACCCCGAAGTCTTTCAAGAAACCGACTATGTTTCTACCGAGCTCTTCATCAGACCTGCTTCCCACGATAACAGCAGCCTTAGCCATTTTCAACACTCCCTGCATAATGTCTGTTTCTCAGCGTGGTGCGCAACGAGTTCAGCGTGAGCAGCCGTGGAAGCATGGTCGCCAAACCCCCGCCCATGGATGTGAAATACTGCTGGCCTAGACGGCTGTAACGATTCTACAGGGCTGAGCCCCTGCTCCACCCCACTCCCGTAGGATGGGGCATGCTCAACCAGACTGATCATCCCGTCAGGCCTCATCCTGAGAGTCGTTTTTCAACCAACCTCCTCCAGGCCTTTTCCAGGAATCCAGATCATCCTCCTGCCCAGAATCCCCCTTCTCTCTCTATATTTGTATATTTCCCTAGCCATGTTGGCAAGCATTATTCTCCTCTCTAAGGATTTCTCAGAACCGATGTCACTCCTGTGGAAGAGCCCCCAGCCGTCTGCGAGACTAACCTTAGACGTAAGCCTCTCAGCGATGCGGCTCGCCTCAGGAATGGTTTCCGCAACACCGAGGCACTCGACAAGCCTAGAGCCACCGCTCTCCACTATTCCGGAGCCCTTTAAATCTGCTGAAGCCCAGAAAACCCCTTCCTCGTGATCGTGAACAACAACAGGATGGCCTTTTGCAAGATCCCTGCTCAACGGGTATCCGTGGGGCGAGACTGCTTTCACAACAGTAGCCTTCTCCTCAAACTCGACCTTAACCGTGTTAAGCCTCTCGCTTATTATCGCCTCGCATATTTCAACCATGTCGGTCTTAAGGACGGCGAGGATGTTTAGAGCCTCAGGGTCGCCGAGCCTAGAGTACATCTCTATTATCGTCGGCCCCCATATGGAGGTCAGCATCATCTGCCCCGCTACAACGCCATGATACTTTCTCCCTGTTTCACGCTGAATAGCGTCAACCATCATCCTAACTATTTCAGCGGATTTCCCCATCTCTTCATCCGTAAGTATGGCCCTCTCATCGTTAACACCCCACTTCAGGTTCATGCCGCAGCATATAGACCCCATTCCGCCTGTTTCAGGACCAAGGTCGCCGTCGAAAGCATGCTTATTATCCTGGACGGCCGGCATGGGGACTATCGTCCTACCGTCTGTGAAGCATTGCAACGTGTACTCCGGCCCCCAGACCCTTTCCTCTATGAGGATTTTAAAATCCACGTCGCCGTAACCCTTCATGTAGTCCCTGTAGATGGATTCAACGTGCTGCTTCTTAACCCTCTTCTTCTCCTCCTTCAAGTAAACCTGGAAGTCCTCTATCACCTTAACCCCTTTCCCACCCACCTGTCTAGCAGGCTTGAGCGCAACGCTCTCAGCGTACTCTTCAACATACGGGGCAGCCTCCTCGAACGTTCTAAACTTCTTATACCAGAGCCGCCCTGGAATCATGTATTTCCACTGTAGATCCCTCATGCTGGCCTTCGACAACTCTATTTCAGCAACCTCCCTGTTCGCGCCTATGCACGGTATACCCTCTTTTTCAAGCGCGTCCGGAACCCCGCGGAAATTAGGCTCCTCAGGCCCTATGAACACGAAGTCTACACCGGCCTTTAAAGCGTATTTCAAAACCGTCTCAGCATCGTTTGGATCGCCAACGTAATATTCTCCACCGCTATCCTTAACAATCCTGCTTATCCCAGGGTTGACAAGCTCTGAAAGACAGTGGAGCCTAGGAGTGCAGCTGCTTCTGGCGAAGGCTGCTGCTACGGCGTGCTCCCTTCCCCCGCCGCCGACGAGGAGAATCTTCAACAGTCTACACCTCTGGGTAGACGCGGTTGAAGCAGCCTAGGCAAAGCTCACCCCTCCTCAGGCCGATCGCGTCAACCAAGCCCTCTATGCTGAGATACTTGAACGAGTCTGCCCCCACGACCTCCGCAATCTTCTCCTCAGACAAGTGTCTCCCTATCAGCTCATCCTCTGGAGGAACCTCGACGCCGAAGGGACAATGGGAAACAATATGCGGACTCCCTATTCTCACATGTATCTCCTTAGCACCCTTCTCCTTCATCAGGTAGACTATGTTCGCAAGCGTGTTACCCCTCACAACGCTGTCGTCAATCAGGACAACCCTCCTACCCCTGACCGACTCGCTTATAACGTTCAGCTTAAGCTGAACACCCTTGAGCCTTTCAAACTGGTCCGGCCTAAGGGCGCTGCGAACCCTCCTACCCGTCAGCTCAAAACCCTTCTCTATAGGTATACCCGTCTCGTTGGAATAGGCCATTGCGAAGGGTATTGCTGTCTCAGGCACTCCTATGACCACGTCAGCATCAACCCTGTCCTCCTCAGAGAGCCTCCTGCCAATGTTCCTCCTAACCCTGTATATCGGAATATCGTTAACGTAAGAGTCCGGCCTAGCAAGATACACGTATTCGAAGCTGCAGTAAGCCTTGTCGCGTGGGGAACAGCCTTTAACCAAGCGTGCTGAGAAAGGGGTGAAAACCATCGCGTCCCCAGCGTCAATGTTTTCCGCAGGGCTTATCGGAACCCTCTCGCCAATAACGTCCATAACGCAGCTTTCTGAAGCAATTATCCCGCCTTCAAACCCGAACTTCCCGAGCACAAGAGGCTTGACACCTAGGCTGCACCTTCCCGCAGCCATCTCCATCCGGTCGTTCACAGCAACGTAGGCGAAGCCTCCTTTACAGTTGTCGAAAAACTCTTTAACAGTCTCTATCTCACTCCTGCCGCATGCGTGTCTTGCGAAAGCCCTCCTCAGGTTACTCTCGTAGCTAACGGAGCCGTCCCAAGAATAGCCCTCAACCCTAGTTATCCTGCCGTCTAAAGCCACTGAGACTTTTTCGCCTAGGGGGAGCGGTTGAACATCCTCATCGGCTTCAACAGTATACGGGGAGACTGCGCCGACGCAAATATGCCCCTCCGCATCAACACGGGTTAAAACATCCTCAACCAGGCCGCGACCAGATAATCTCTGTCTGGAACGCCCTATGAGCTCAAGCCCAGCAGTCTCCTGACCCCTGTGTTGCAGAGCCATCAACCCGTATACCCCGAAGTTGCCGACATTCCACCTCTCGTCGAAAAGATATATTCCAAGTATCCCCGTCATGCTGAGCCCTCCTGCTTCACGAGACCAGTCCTCTCATATATCCTCCTCTCATCCTTGAAGTCTACTGAAGCCTTGGCTGCGTCAGCCATCTTCTGAGCAAGCTCAGTCGGATACTCTCCTGTTACGCATGCCAGGCAAAGCTCGTTTAAACTCAGCCCAGTCGCCCTAACGTAGTCCTCCAGAGGCTGGTAGAAAACCCCGTCGGCGCCAACATGCTTCGCAACACCCTCCTCGTCAAGCCTGAAGCCAATCAGCTCAGTGAAAGTAGCCATGTCAACACCGTAGAAACACGGGTGCGTTATCCTCGGGAAAGTAATGAAGAGATAGACCCTCTCGGCGCCAGCCCTCCTAAGCTTCCTAACAACAGTCCTAGTAGTATCACCCCTGACAATACTGTCGTCGACAACAATAACCTTCTTACCATTCAGCCTACCGTTCATAATGTTCACCTTCTTGTCGATCGTTGAAACCCTCTCACTAGGCTCGAGAATGAAAGCCCTCTGAGTAACATACCTGTGCCTCCTAAGAATCCTCTCCCATTTCAACCCGGTTTCCTCGTGCAGACCGTAGGCAGCGTCCTCAGCAGTCTCAGGCATAGAAAGAATAACGTCAGACTTCTCAACGATATCCCTAAACCTCTTCCCCAGGTTTCTACCAAAATCCTCTCTCACGCTGTAAACATACTTTCCGTTAAGCATGGAATCCGGCCTAGCGAAGTAAGCGTATTCGAAAGCGCAGAAAGCAGCCATGTCTTTTTTCACAAGCCTCTCCCTCTCAACACCATCCTTACTAAAGACAACAATCTCACCCGGCTTAACATCACTCGTAAACCTCAGCCCGTTAATATCGAGCCCAACAGTCTCGGAGGAGAAAGCCCTAACCAGACCATCCTCACTCTCCCCGGTGCTGAGAGGCCTAATACCCAAAGGGTCTCTGAATGCGAAAAGCTCCCCGCTTGGACTCAACCCGACAACGGAGAAGGCTCCTTCAACCTCCCTCATGCAGCGCTCAACCCCGTTCATCAAGCCACCCTCAATACTCATAGCAAGGATTTTCGACAACACGGCCGCGTCACAGCCAGCTTCAAAACCCGCGGAAGCCTTCAAACGACTCCTAAGCTCGTTAACGTTAACAATATTACCGTTGAAAGCGAAACCAATCTTCTCACCCCCGTGGGAAGCTATGAGCGGCTGAGCATCGTTCAGCCTAGAAGAGGCACCCCTACCCCCAGACGTGCCATACCTGACGTGAGCAATACCGGCAGAACCCTGGAGGAAGCCACGCCACCTGGAATACCTCTCGCCAAAAATCTGAGGGACAAGACCAACGTTCACGTGACGCCTGAAACCCTCTGCGAAAGTAAGGAAGCCGTAGGACTCATGACCCCTATGATTCTGCGCCACAAGACCCCAGTAGAGAAGGTCGAAAACACACCTGCCGTTTAAACACTTCGCCCCAAACACGCCGCAGCTCTCGGCAAGCATTTACACCAAAAACCATTTCCGACGGCTTATTAAAAATTTGGTTACACAAACTAGTAAAATTACACATGTTCGTGTTAAAAGACTTCTTGAAACAGGTGGCAAATAGTTTCCGAAATAATAGCGCGTGCTTTACTGGAAAGGTTTGGTCAGAACATCGTCGACGCTTAGCAGGCCCAGGTCGTCGACGCAAACTCCTTCGGCAAGCACCCTGTATGCTCCCACGCACCTTTTAGAAACCTCCTTAACAACTGGAGAAGGCAGCTCAGGCGGCTCCCCATCGCCAGCGAAGCCCATTCTCCTCAAGCATTCCCTGAGAAACTCTTTGTCTAGGCAGTGCGACTCCTGCGGCTCTCCAACCCTGTAGTACTTGACTGGCCAGAGTCTAGCAGAGTCGTGCGTAGGCGGTTCATCTATCTGGATCAACTCATCCCTGTGAAAGCCGAACTCTATTTTGAAGTCGGGTATTATGATCCCTGCTTTCCTGGCCTCAGCCTCGTAAAACTCGTACAGCTTTAAAGCAGCCTCCTCAAGCGTGCGCCAAGTATCAGCGTCGAGAAGCCTCATCTCCAGGGCTTCAGCCTTAGTGATCTCCTTATCATGACCCAAGTCGGCCTTCGTAGTGGGTGTTAACACCGGCTCCGGAAGCTCCTCCGCCATCTTAAGTCCCTCGGGAAACCTTAACCCGTATATTTCCCTCCTGCCCTCGCTGTAAGCCCTCCACAATGATCCGTAAAGGTATTTCCTAACAACCCATTCAACATTAATCCTCCGGGCCTTCCTCACAAGTATGCTTCTCTCATCCACAGCGCCTATAAGATGGTTTGGAAAAACGCTCCTGCTTTTCCTCATCCAGAATACGGTTAGCTTCTGCAAGTATTCTCCCTTCCTAGGTATGGGCGTCGGAAGCACGACGTCGAACGCTGAAACCCTGTCAGTATGATATATTAAGAGCTCCTCGCCCAGGTCGTAAATGTCCCTGACCTTCCCCCTCAACAGCCTCCCGATGCCTAGGTTAGAGTATTTGACAACAGGTATTTCCCCGCCGGTTAAAGGATCCTTAGCCAACCACATCAACGCCTTTCTCCCTACGAGTGTTTAAAAAACGTTTCCAACCCTCGGGCTTAAAGCTTATCTTTACCAATTGCGGAGATACCTTATGGAGCACCCTGTTCCTCCACCACCTGGTCAAATCTACCTCTCTACTACTCCTGAAATACCTGGGATGAGAATCGTGAGAAGCCTGGGCATAGTCTTCGGGCAAACAGTTAGGACGAGAGGCGCGCTTGGAAGATTCGTAGCCGGGATAGAGGCGCTGGTCGGGGGGAAGTCGGAAGCATACCTCTCGGAAATCGAGAAGGCTAGGAACGAAGCTCTTGAGAACCTTATGAGGAGAGCAGCCTCGATTGGCGCGAACGGGGTTGTCGGCATAGATTTCGAAACCTCTGAAATCCTAGAGGGCTTCATAGTAATCACTGCCGTGGGAACCGCGGTGAGGGTGGAGTAGGAAAATCTTCCGCAACACAGCTTTTTATCCGTAATTATTGATATTGGCTCAGGAAAACGATTAAATACTTCCTCTAAACATGCTTAACCATGGTTGTTAAGGCATACGTGTTCCTCGTGACGAAGCCTGGAACATCCATAGAGGTTTCAAACGAAATGAAGAAGATTAAGGGTGTTCATTCAGCCGACCCCATTTACGGCAGGTTTGACGTTGTGGCGACGGTTGAAGCCGAGAGCCCCGAGGAATTGACTAGGCTGCTCTACGAGGTTATTGAGAGGGTTCCGAACATTGTGAGAACGGAGACCTCCATAGTGTTGCAGTGACTCGTGATGATCAGAGCATTCATCCTTGTTAGAACCAAGCCGGGCACTTCTGAAGAGGTTGTGAGGACAAGGAGGGTTAGGGGTGTTAAACTGGCTAATTCCGTCCTGGGAAGATATGACGCAGTATTGGTGATAGAGTCGAAAAACCTGGAGGAGCTCAGGAAAACGATCTACGAGGTTTTGGAGAAGCTTGAACACGTTGAGCATACTGAAACACTAATATCTTTCTCTCCAGAGTAGTGAACAAAGATAGTGTTTAACCCATTCCACCAAGTTCCTCATAAAACCGTTAGCAGCTACTTTATTCCAATTTTTTAGACACGATACTCGAATCTACCGTTCCTTGAAACAATGATTAGAGAGTTTCCCTCGGAAGATTTCCCACACCTGCCGACTACTTGAGCATCGACACGGAACTTTTCAGATACGTCTATAACATTATCCTCAACCCCTTTCTCGACGATTATCTCCAATCCCACCCCCATGTTGAAGCTGCGATACATGTTTCTCGGATCTTCTCTGCTCTCAGCCTGAATAAGTCTGAATATTGGATCCGGCTCAGGAAGACTATCCTTCACATACTTTATGTTACTCCCTATTTTCAAGCATTTCGTTAATCCTCCGCCAGTATTATGAATTATGGCTTTAACCTCAACCCTTTTCAGGACTTCAAGTATTATAGGCAGATAGATTCTAGTCGGCGACAACAAGGCTTCCCCAATAGTCATGTTAAGCTCGTCGACGAAGGAATCTATTTTGAAGCGGCCGTAATATCCTTTAACGTCTCCCGAACATGTCTCAGGATATTTCTTCAAGTATTCTCCAACCAGGAGGCAGTGTCTAGCAAGCGTTATCCCGTTGCACATTATTCCACTGTTCTCCTTCTCCTCATATGCCGACCTCCCTCCGCTCCTCAACCCGACTATAATATCCCCCGGCGAGACGTTTCCACCAGTTACCGCTTTAGAGAGCTCTACTCTAGCCATTACTGTCCCTGAAACGTCGAATGTTCTGACAATGTCAGGCAGGTCAGCCGTCTCGCCTCCGCTGAAAAGAACCTCGGCCCCGTTCCCCCTGAGTGTTGAAAAGACTCTGGAGAAGCCTTTAGCCAGGCTTTTAAGAAGCCCCTGCTTGGGGACTTTGAAAGGGTTTACCGCAACATAGTCTGAGAAAGCCACTGGAAACCCTGCTACGCACGCCGCGTCGTCAACATTCATGGCGACAACGTCGTCAGCCAATGTTTCGAAAAACTTCTCCTCACCAGTCTCCTTATAGTAGAGGTAGGAGACAACCGGCTTTGTTCCAGCACCATCAGTATGAAGAACTATCCCCCAGCCTGGGTTTAAAGGATCCTTAACAACTGGGGAGAAGGCTCCGGGGAAAACGTCGTCCGTAATCTTTTTCAAAAACTCCACTCCTTTCTTACTCACGTCTACGCCAAGCTCCTCATATCTTGAAGACATTCCTGCATTACTCCAGCGTAGAACTCTTAAATCTTTAAACTCTCCTCTAGTTAGCGCACTGCCCATAATTTTTGGGATTATGGCCTACTGGCATGCTTTCCCAAGACTGCTAGCGTATGTGTAAAACTGGCTTCGGCCTATATGGCTCCTCCAGGTACTTGATCTCATCGTCTGTCAGCTTCACGCTTAACGCACTCACAGCCTCCTCCAAATGCTCTACCTTCGTGGTGCCCACTATCGGCGCCGTGACACCTTTTTCGAAAAGCCAAGCCAAGGCGACTTGAGTCGGCGTCACGCCCTTGTTCTTCGCAGTCTCCACCACCCTCTTCACTATCTCAGCGTTTTCAGGAGGCTCTATGTAAGCCCTGTAAGCGTAAAACCCCGTGCCCGGCTGCAAGCGTTCACTGTCGTTCGGACCCACGACGAGCCTGCCCTCCTTCAAGTATCTTCCGGAAAGTACTCCCACAGCGTTGGGACTGCAGGGTATTAGCGCAATGTTAAACGTCTTGCAAAAGGGCATCATCTCCCTCTCCTCCTCTCGGTAAAGCAGGTTATAGAGGTTCTGCATGCTTACGAACTTCTCGTAGCCCTTCATCTCGCTGGTAAAGTAGGCGGTGGCAAACTGCCACGTCCACATGCTGGACGCGCCTATGTACCTCACCTTTCCCTGGTGCACTAAACAGGTTAATGTGGATAAAGGCTCATCTATCCCGGTGGAGTAGTCCCACCTGTGTATCTGGCAGAGTTCTACGTAACCGGTCTTGAGCCTGCTGAGCGACCCATCTATCTGCCTCAAAATATGCTTCCTTGAAAGCCCTGAGTCGTTCGGCTTGTCCCCCATGGGGAAGAACACCTTTGTGGCCACCACCGCGTCCTCCCTTCCCTCCTGCAGGAACCCCCAAGTATCTCCTCAGACTTTCCCCTCGAGTACACGTTGGCAGTGTCGTAGAAGTTTATCGAGGTCCCACGCCCTGTTCAAAACCTTGAAAGCCTCCTCTTTGCCGGATACCCAACCCCCGCCCCCGAAGGGTTGCAAAGCCGGGTCGCCGAAAGACATGGCTCCCAGGCAGATCTTTGAAGCCTTAAGCCCAGACCAGCCTAATCGAACATACTCCATTTGCCAATCATGCTTTTACAAGACATATAAGCATTTGCCGAGCCCAGTGGTTCCGCAGCACGCCTCGCTTACCTGTTCCGCAGGCATGCTCGTTAAGAATTTTAAAAATAGAGCTACTTTTCAAGGCCCTCCATAAACCTGCAGGCTTCCTCATAGGTCTGGGGTGTTCCTATGTCGAACCAGTATCCCCGGAAAACATATCCGTAGACAGGTTCGTTCCTGCATAGCCAGGACACGAAGTGCCCAGGGCTATCCCTGTGCCCGCCCTCTTCAACGTATCTCTTGATTTTTACGAGCGACCTCCATGGAAACATGTAGATAGCGGTGGCTATCATGGTTGAAGCCGGGTTTACAGGCTTCTCGACGAAATCCACTATTCTACCGTCTTCAGCAAGCTTGACGCAGGAATACATTTTAACAAGCTCAATGCTCCCAACATCGTAAAGCGCCACAACCGGCGCGTTCTTACTCCGGTAGAACTCGAGGAACTCTGTTAAATCAAGCGAGAAAAGGTTGTCGCCCGCTATAATCAGGTATTCGTCTTCTTCAATAGTGTCGACAAGCATCGCCAGCGACAATATTGTTCCAGGCTTCTCCTCCTCCCGTGTGCTCCCCTCGACCTGGAGCCTCGTGTTAACATACCCTCTCGACCCCAGCCATTCTCTAAAATCCTTTTCAAACCTCCTGTTTACAGTGACGATCACCTCGCTGGGGTTTAACACCATTACTTTCTGCATTGTGTAGTCTATTATCGGCCTGCCGGAAACCTTAACCAGCGGCTTCGCCATGTGGACCCCGAGGTGTTGAAGACGCTTTGCAAACCCCCCTGCGGGAACTATTACCCTCAATGCTTCCGAATCTCTCAAAGGATGGTTGAAATAAACTTTATCTTTGACTAGAATCTCAATCATCCCTGTTAAAACTTTTTATATCTTGAGGGTTTACTCGTGAACCGGATGTGAAAAAACAGGCATGAGCGGGGAAAAGAGTCTTGCTTTCACGATAGATGCTCAAATAACCCCTTCAGACTACGCCAGCCTGGCTGATTTCATATACCAGAACTATGTTGCTCCGAATTTGAAGCATTTTACGAACGTTGTTAGAAACGTTTCTGAGACAGGATGTTTCCTCTACTTTAGTGCTGTCGATCCAGATAGGGAATGGTATATCGATGTTCAGATAAGTATTGGAAAACCAATTAGTGTCAGAATGGTTTTAAGCGGTAGCGAGGTCCCCGCGTCAGCTGTACACTTGTTGAAAAGCAACCTGGTGGCTGCAGTCCGGTTTTTCGAAGAACAGCGTAGGAAAACAACCGTCTACTTCACCTGGGTCGAGGGCGAGGAAATAATACCTGAAAGAGTTCTCGAGGCGCGTAAGAATTTCGTCTACCGGATGTTTTCGGAAAGCATGCTTCTCCTCTTCATACTATTCACCTCGCTCAGCATTATTCTCTTCTTAGCTCTAGGAGCGTATGCTCCAATAGTTCTTGTACTGCTACAGTTCACGCTGATCCTTTTCTCGGACAGAATCATCGGGAGAATGGGGGATTGGCGGATCACTGAGAAAAACCCTCTGGTACATGTTTTCCAGTATAGTATTCCAGTTTCAGAATACAAGTCTTTTCTAAACAAGCATGGTACAGAAACATTCTCAAAGATTAAGAAGGAGATTTACAGCAGGACCCTCGCGCTCAGGAAGCCGATAGACTATGAAACCTGCGCGGAAGTCCTATCCCAATACGGGTTGGAGTGTAACTCGGAAAGAGCTTCTGCAAAGATTGTGAACCTGTATGAGATTGTAAAGCAGGCGGCGGAGAGGTTTGAGCTTTCAGTGCCTAAGATAGTTGTCTCCAACACCACCCTGCCTAATGCTGCAGCCTCCGGCCCCTGGCCGAGCCGTGGAGTAATCCTGGTTACCACAGGGCTGCTCGTCCAGCTTGAAGATAAGGAGATACTGAGCGTTATTGGGCACGAGTTCAGCCATCTTAAAGGGAGAGACCCGTTGATCCTTTTTCTCCTTACCTCCATGGAGTATCTTCTAAGGTTTTACGTTTTCTGGCCACTGTTATATTTTCTAGGATACTTCTATCTTATGCTTGCTCTCGGAGCCGTATACTTCATAGCCAAGTTCTTCGAGTCCAAGGCTGACTTAGAGTCCGCCATTAGAATAGGCGAGCCCCAGAACCTTGCAAACGCTTTGAGGAAAATAGGTTTCCGCCGGCTTCAGCTGGAAATGCGGCAAGGATACGCTATTCAAGAATGGTTGGGATGGGACCCGCACCCGCCCCTCTATTTCAGAATATCCAGGCTGGAAAGCCTTAAAGAGCCGAGTGGGATAAGGCATCCTTTTATAAGATCCGTAAAAGACAATATACTTGGTTTTTTGGAGATAATTAGATGAAGACACCGGAAGATTAGTTTTTAAGATTATTAAAGCCACCCTTTATTCTTATCCGGATTGAGGTTAAAGAGAATACTCTTAGCAATACTCGTCTCAGTTCTTGCCATCATTCTCTCTATCTCTACGAGGCGTGCAAGCATCCCCCAGGCAAACTATGCTAACGGGAAAATTTTAAGAGTTCCTTTCGTCAAGCAGGGACCCGACCTTTGCTCCGAGGCCTCCGCCAGCATGGTTCTTCTATACTATGGTCTAAACTTCTCGCAGGAGGAGATAAACGCGAAGGGGTTTGACAGGTTTGAGAACATGCTTCCCTTCTTAGACAAGTATATTTACTGCTCATATAAATCGCTTTCAGTAGGAGAATTGAGAGAAGAAATTTGTAAAGGCAATCCCGTAATCATCAGGTTAAGAATCGGGCTCAGCCTCCATACGGTGGTGGCTGTTGGATATGAAGATGATTGGATAATCATTCACGACCCTGCATCAGGACCCTTCATACGGGTAAGGGTGGATGAATCGTTTATTTCTCCGTGGGCAGCATCTAACTATGCTTCAATAGTTTCACGTGGCCGCAAGCCTTGAAGCATTTTCCCTCCTTGGGAGAAAACACTTCTCCAGCTGTCAGAAATTCATAAATCTAAGCGCCCGTAGATAAGCCTGATGAAACCGGATCTATTATGCATCCCGTGCACTGTAAACGCTACTTTAGACATAGCTCTTAAGGCGACGAGCGACCCAGATACGATCAGGAAAATACTTTTAGAATCCTTAGGATGGATCCCGAGGGCTTTCGAAGAGGATACTTCACCCAATGTTCTACACTCGCAAGCATTCAGGATTACTCGAAAGATAACCGGAGTAAGAGATCCTTTTAAGCATGTTAAGGCTGCTTCGAATGAAACAGCCTTAAAGCTCTACCAAGGCCTGTGTGAAACGCTTGAATCAATCCGGGACAATGTTGAAGCGCTGAGGTTTTGCCTTAAAACATCCATAATTGGAAACATGATGGATTTTGAAGTCCATGGGCATCGCTTCAATCTTGAAAGCATGGAGACACGGTTTAAAGACTATTTGAAGGAGGGTTTAGCGATCGACGACGTGGATAAGCTGTGTGAAGCAATCAGCGGCGGGAGGAAGATTCTTTACCTAGCGGATAATGCGGGGGAAATAGTCTTCGATAAGCTTGTCGCAAAATGTCTGAAAGAAAGATGGGGGTGCAGTGTCACGATGGTTGTTAAGGATGAGCCTGTTTTGAACGACGCTACCCTGGAAGACGCTGAGTACATTAGGCTCGGCGAGGCGTGTGATAAAATCATTACCACTGGAGATGACACTATAGGAGTCGTTTTAAACAGGGTTTCTGAAGAGTTTAAACAAGCCTTGAACGACTCAGACATAGTAGTGTCAAAGGGCCAGGGAAACTTCGAATCACTCACCGGGCTTGAAAAGAATATTCGCAAGCCTGTTTGCTACGTTCTAAGGATTAAGTGCGAGGTCGTCGGTAGAAACCTCAGCGTCCCAAAGGATTCTAACGTTGTTAAGCTTATACGTTTTTAGAGTAATTGCTGAACCAGCTTCAAAAACTTTATTAGGTTTCACTGTTTGAATCCTACCTATGAAGAAGGGGATAAATCTTTGGAGCGTTGAATGGCCGAGCATTCTGAGGGAGCTTGACAATAAGAAGCTTGCTAGGAAGCTTAGGGAGGTTGGCTACGACGGGGTTGAGCTTGTCTTCGACGACAGCAGTTTCGACCCAATTAGGAAGACAGGGGAGGAGATACGGAGGACAGCTGAGGATTTCAAGTCGGAAGGGCTTGAGATACCCAGCGTCGCCACGGGCGTCTTCTGGAAGTATAATCTCGGCTCAAACGATGAAAAAACCAGGAGTAAAGGCGTCGAGTATGGTAAGGCTGGTGTTAAAATGGCTAGTATTGTTGGAGCATCATCGATCCTCGTTGTCCCAGGCGTTGCCTCCCCGGAGATGCCTTACGAGGAGCTTTACGCCAACTCTCTAAAATCCGTGAAAGAACTTGCAGAGTTCGCGGAGACCCATAGCGTGACTATAGCTGTTGAAAACGTCTGGAACAAGTTTCTCTACTCCCCGATGGAGTTTAAGAAATTTATAACGGATGTTGGAATGAAGAATGTAAAAGTATATCTTGACGTTGCCAACCTGCTTGCAATATCCCACCCTGAAAACTGGATCCACAGCCTTGGAAGCATGGTATCGAACGTGCATGCTAAGGATTTCGACACCAGCATAGGAAACATAAACGGGTTTAGAAACGTGCTCAAAGGGAGTGTGGACTGGAGGAAGATTATCAAGCTGCTTAAAGCAGCAGGATACGACGGTTATCTGACTGTAGAGTGCCCGCCGAGTTTCAACCCCTTGTTGAAGACTCCTACCGTTAAGGATATTCTGGAGAACGCTGAGGAAAACTGTAGGGCGCTTGAGAAAATCATGAAAGGGTTTTGAGGCTTGCGCAGAATACAGATAAGGAGGAAGGAGGCAGCCCGACTTATAGAAGACGCTAAAAACCAGAAAATCTCGTTTAAACTAGACAGATTGAAGTCTGCGGAGGTTGTTGAGCTGGAGGACGCTAAAATACTTCTTTTAAACAGAACCCCCGCGTTAATCGTTTTTCCGGATGGAAGGATCATCCCGCATCTTCAGGGCCTTGGAAGGATAACAGTCTGTCCAATAGTGGTTGTGGACAAGGGTGCTGTAGAGTACGTGGCTAAGGGTGCTGACGTGATGATCCCGGGAGTGGTTAAACACAGTGGTTTCAGCAAGGGGGAGCCGGTTGCAGTTGTCTCAGAGGAGTATGTTGCGATAGCGGTAGGAGTGGCTCTTCAAGGCTCCGAGACGATTACCAAGGGGGCGAGGGGAAAGATTGTTAAAAATCTGCATAAGCCTAACGACAAGTTTTTCACAGTGCTTTCAAGCCCAGCTGAAGGCGAAGACACGTAGCTTCTACTGGAATCGTTTCTAAGCAATGTGTCCCGCATGTATTCCCAGGGATCCCCTAGCCTTTTTCAACGAGTATTTCCTCCCCATCCTTAACCTTTTTGAAGCCCTCTAGATCACCCTCTATCTTGGCGAAAACGTTAACAGGACTGTAGGCAACAATCTTCCCCTTTCTAGACATTGGAGTCGGGCCGAAGAATATGCAGAGGGCTTTTCCAGGAGGCCAGTAGGCGACATCTCCCTTCTCAACCTCTCTACGCGAATTCTCCTCCGGAATGGTAACAGGGATTTCGAAATATATTTCTTCACCCCAGGTGTTTGCAAAACCTTTAAACGGGAGAGCCTTAAGAATGCTTTCAACAGTCTTAGGGTTTAACTCAGGCAGAAGCACGGCTCTCTTTACACCTATGGACCTGCTTTTTAAGAGGACTATTCCCGTCAACACAGTATTGTTAACATTAAACCAGTTTAAAAACTTAGCTAGACGGGGAACAGTGCATGCTTGAGAAGTATTGTTTCAAAAGTTAGAGCCGTCATTATGATGCTCTTCATCAGAATCGTTAGGGAGGGGCCGACCACATCCTTAAGCGGGTCTCCGAAAGTATCACCCGTCACGACTGCCGATTGCAGAGCCTCATCATTGTTTCCCGACAATTCGAAATGCTTCTTAGTATTGTCGAAAGCACCTCCTATCAGGATGTATTTGATCCCCAGTATGGCACTTGAACCTAGCAAGCCTATTAGCATACCGGCCAACGCGTTAACCCCGAAAAGCAGTCCGAAGCCTAGGAAAACAGCCTCAGCGATTAAAACCGGTAGCACCATCTGCTTCAAAGCACTCAGCGTAGCTATTTTAACACACTTATCGTAAGCAGGCGTATCTAGCCCTGAGAGTATCCCCGGGTTCTCTCTAAACTGTCTCCTCACCTCGTCAACCATTACTAGAGTCGTAGAGTTAACCGCACTCATTATGTAGGAGGAGAAGAGGAAAGGTATGGCGATGCCTATTAGAAGACCAGCTGTGTGAAACGGGTTTGTAAGGTCAACCGGTCTTTTACCGACAACGTAATAATAGGTCATTAAAGCTATGAAAGCCGTGAAAGTACCGCTTGCGAGAGCAAATGCTTTCGTGTATGCTTTAGTAGTGTTTCCAACAGCGTCGAGAGCGTCGAACACTTCGTTGTCGCCTTCGCCACACATCTCGTTTATTCCTCCAGCGTTATCGACTATCGGTCCAAATGCATCCCAAGCCATTACGGTTCCTATGAGTATATCCGTACCGAGGTTTGCTGCAACCAAGCCGTAGATATTACTGGTGACGAGATAAGAGAATATCGCGGATGTTGAAACTAGAAACACGGGTATTGCTGCCCCCCTTAAACCGTACGCGAAGCCGCTTATCATGTTTATAGCAGCACCCCTTTTTGCCGACTCATACATGTTTCTAACCGGGGAGGAGTTTACACCAGTGTAGTAGTTTGACACGACAGCCATAAGCAGGGTCACGATTAAACCGCTAAGCCCAGCGTAGAAAAGCGTAACATCCCTCATGAAGATTGTTGAGACTAAGTAGAGGCCAATTGCTGAGGAAGCAGTTGCGACAGTGAGACTTGCCAGAAAACTCTTCGTAGGATTACTGATTTTAAGCGCAACCATGATGCTTACTATGGTGGAAAGCAGTCCCACTGAGAGAAAGAGCGGCGAGAACAATAGTACTATTTGACCATACTTATCTATGAAACCTAATCCTATTATCATGCTGGTAACCATGTCCCCGCTTAGAGTCTCAAAGAGGTCGGCGCCCCTTCCAGCACAGTCACCAACATTATCCCCAACCAGGTCGGCGATAACCGCTGGATTCCTAGGATCGTCCTCAGTAAGCCCGTATTCAAGCTTCCCAACGAGGTCGGCACCTATGTCTGCGCTCTTTGTGAATATTCCACCACCCATCTGGATGAAGATTGCGGTGAGGCTAGCACCCATAGCGTATCCTGTTAGAAACTCTAAACCCAGCCCAGAAGAGCCCTCCCCCAGGTAGTAAACTAGGATTATTACTCCAAGCAGGCTCAGGCTTGCAACCGAAAGACCAGTCACTGAGCCTCCGCTTAAAGCTGTTTTCAAACCCTTAGAAACATCCCCGTTTACTGATTCCATGGTCCTGACGTTAGCCTTCACAGCCACTTTCATCCCTGTGAAACCAGAGGTTAGGGAAAACATTGCTCCAAGCATAAACGCGAAAGCTGTTTTAAACCCTAGGATGATTAGGAGAAGCAGCGTGACTGCGGCATCGAAAACCATTATGACAGAGTATTCCGTGCGGAGAAATGCGGAGGCGCCTGACTCTATGTAGCTAGCTATCCTTGCTGCCTGAGGATTTTTCAACTTGTGTTTAAGAACGTTTATAGCTAGGATTATGATTGCCAGTAGGCTCGCTAGCACGGAGCCCGAAACGATAATCTCTGGAGCGGACGGAAGCCCTGTTGCAGCCAATTCGAGCCACCATTAGTCCACCGTGTTAAGCCTGCACCAGCATCAAGCTATTTTTAAACATTACGTATGAAGCTAAACACCATTGAGAACGCGCCTACTCAGATTCTAATGAAAGCTTTAATAATGCTGGTTTTAAGCCTATTTGGCATGCGGAGAATCCTGCTCGTTTCTCACTGTATACTTAACCCATACAGCAAGGCAGTGGGATTACTGCGGGAAGAAAAAGTGGAGGCTTCTAGGAGAATTATCAATGTGCTTCTAGAGGATTTTGAAACTGGAGTGATACAGCTCCCCTGTCCTGAACTGCTGTATAAGGGGTTAGACAGGGAGCCTGCGTCTCGAGAATCCTACGATAATCCTGAGTTCAGAAGTATCTGCCGTGACATAGCTAACCAAACTGTTGAAACTGTGGAGAAATATGAGCGCGCAGGCATCAGGATCGTGGCATACCTGGGTGTAGAGGGAAGCCCGTCCTGCGGTGTTGAATGGACCCATTTCAGAATCGACAGGCCTGAGAGAGGAAGAGGAGTTTTCACTGAAACTCTTTACGAGGCAATGGAAAAAGCTGGAGTTAAGATAAGCTTTCTAGGTTTGCCTGAAAAAGAGAAGTATGGAAGCCTTGAAGAGCTTTTGAGAAAGCTTGAAGCGTTGAGATAGAATGTCTGGCAAGGGCAATCCTTTTAAAACACTCCGTCGTGGTGCTGTAGGCATGGACTACGGATTCGACACGTGGATCTACTCTATACTTGATGCGGAGAAGGCTCTTGGAAGGCTCAGGGGGAAAGGCGTGGGGTTTGTTGAACTATCTTACGAGCACTTATCCAAGTTTTTTAAGGACGAGGCTGTTGACTTGAAAGCTTTAACGAGCATTAAGGAGGCTGCAGATAGTCTTGGAGTCAGGATTATTCAAGTCCACGGGCCTTTCGGGGAAATTGATCTAGAGCTTGCTTCAGAAGACTCCTCCCAGAGGGAGAAGGCGCTTAGAAAAATCTTCAACTGGATCAAGTATGTTGGCGAGCTTGAATGGGGTGTGCTGGTGCTACACACCGTGAGGATAAGGGTTTCGGAGGAACATGATTTCCATAGGCTCGTTGAGAAGACTAGGCTTGCCAACGCACGGTTTTTCAAAGAGGCTTCTAAACACGCCTCGGAGTATGGTGTTAAGATAGCTGTGGAGAACAGGCTTGAATCCTGCTACGGCTCTCTGCCTAGAGACCTTTTGGAATTGGTTGAGGAGGTTGGTAGCGAAAGCCTCGGAGTATGCTTTGACACTGGGCATGCTAACGTGAACAAGCTGAGCATGCCCGTGATGGTTGAAATGCTTAGGGAGCACCTCTTAGCCACTCACATCCATGATAACGATGGACATCATGATCAGCACCTTCCCCCTTTAATGGGCGGCATAGACTGGGACGGGTTGATGAACGCTTTCTCACGGTCAGGCTACGGGAAGCCTCTGATCCTTGAGATTCACGAGTATGGCAGGCTGGATCTTGATGACAATGTGGTTAGAGCAACCAGAGTCCTTATGAATAGCCTACTTGGAAGAAGCTAACCGGTTTCTATCTGAACGAGATGAAGCTCGACTCCTTGAACCGTCATGACCAGGACGCCGACGTTTATCATTTCCTTATCCCCGGTTTTCTCAACCCAGATGTTTACCGTTTTCAAGCCATGCTGCCTGCTGAAGTCAACCAGTTTGGCCAGCGTAGAGTTAGCCGTGCTCTGAAAATCTTCAGCCTTAACGTATCCAATCCTGTAGATAACGTTGGCAGAAACGCTGACCGGCTCAGCCACGTACAGCCCGTTCGCAACGAGGAATTCTCTAACCTGTTGGAGATAATCCAGTTTAACAGTAATGTTCGCAGAAACAGTTGAAACATATGCTGCAAAGGTTGATCTTGAAACCTCAACCCAGTCATCCACGTTTCCAACCTGGTAGATGCCCATCTTGCTTGTTTGAGGATTATAAACCACAACCATGGTGACGTAGGCAACTTGGGCGCTTATCGAGTAGAACGGGAGAATGAAAACCGGCGTGTTATTCACCAGTTGAACCATCAGGTTGCCCTCAACCCACGAGACTCCACGCGTCTGGTGCAGCGTCAATATTTGTTGAACAGTAGGATGGTGAAGTATGCTGTCCATTATCGCACTAAGCCGTGGAACCCTGTTTGGAAACAGGATAAACTCCTTACTGTCAGGGGTAAAAACATACGCGCCGACAATGTTCACGGAAGCCCCAGGGTTCTGCTGGTAATTCTCAACTATGCATAGGGCTACGTATCGGCCTCCCAGTGAAACATACCTTATGTCGAAAACGCTTTGCGAATATAATCCTCCACTAGGGTCCCTCGGGTAATCTAGCATACCCGTACTCCGATACCAAGAATCGTAATCCGTGCTTGAAACCCTGTAAGTATTACATATATCTATTATGCTCCACATAAGGTTCTTAACGTATCTCACCTGCGGCTTAAGCCAGGACGGTATCGGCTTAACCCAAGACGGGTAGAGGGATTTAAGCGCGTTGACAACATAGTTATCGCTTTTCAAAGACTCGTCAAACATGTAGCCTTGAATACTGCCGTCTGCAACGTTAACCAGGATGATGGAGAAAAGCCTTCTAAAACAGCCCCCGTTTTCTACACCATACTTCCCTGTGTCAGCGTACTCAGTGTAAACAGGTTTCTCAATAAAGGTTGAGAAAGCAAGGTAAAGATTCCCCTCCGGGTCTACAACCGGGTAGGGTGCCGGTATACCCGTCCTAGGATCGGTTTCAAGTATTAGGAGCGGCGCTTTTATCGCTGAAACCCTTTTGTAAGCATCTCTCGTGATCAAGGCGTTTAAAGTATCCCCGTAGCCTCCGGAGGCTATGTCAAGCCTCCCTTTAAGAAGGAAGTAGGCTGCGCGAACCCACCCTGAGAACACATAGTCCGGCGGACCGGTGTAGTTCACCGTCCCGGCTTCCCTCCACTTACCCGTGTTGACGAACACGATCTCCCTTTCTCTGAAAAGCCCTCCCAGACCGTAATAAACCGGCGGGGCCTCAACCATCCCTAGGGCTTGGCTTAATGGGACTGTCCTCCCAGTCGTAGCGTCGAAAACTAGAATAACCTCGCTGTGAGTATATATGAATGATTCAGCGGTCTCAACGTCAGTCGCCTCCACCATCACGGGGGCTGTGAAGACAACCCAGTACAAGCGGCCGTCTTTGAAAAATATCATTGAAGGCTCGCTTCCAGTTATCCACGGTATCCCTCTTCTCGAGAGCTCGTAGCTGGTTCTTGACGATATGAAGTCGTGACTAGTCAGCCTAACCTTCTCAAGGTCGCTTAGGCTACCTGTGGATTCGGCTGTTTCAGAAACATCGTTTAAACCGTTAAGAAGCTTGACGAGCTCTATGTGCGGCTTAATTCTCGGGTTGAACTCGTAGGAAACCTTGTTAGCATCCCATCCTCCGATAGTCCTGTAGTATGCTTGCGGCAACGCGTACCCTAGCAGAACCACGACTATCGCCAGGACGACTAGAATATTCCTAACCATGGCTGCTTTCTTAAAGGGTATTGCTTCCAGGAGGATTTGGAGAATTATCAGGACGACGGATATGGTTAGGGAAATCCTGAATACTGGGCTCGTCACATCATAGGTCAAAGCAGGATACCAGAAGAGGAAGTATCCTATGAAGACGGCTGAAGCAATGAGCCTGAGGAAGGAGGAAGCAGCCCCAGCTAACTCGAACATCATCAAGTCGGCCTGAGGCCACTCCGCAGCCTTTTTAGCACGCAAGACTACGCTTGAAAACTTGGTGACAATCAAGCTTGTGAAAACTATTGCTACAGAAAACACGTAGAGGATTTTCATAAGCATGATAAAGTCGAAAACCGGCATCATGCTGTAGAGCTCCTCCCCGGAGAACGAGAGTGGTTCGAAATATACTTTTTCAAGCCACCTGAGATAGGATTGCAGAAGGTTTCCCGCATTATTTAGCAGAAGTATTTGAACACCTATTTGCGGGCTCATTGAGGAGAAGAATACGAATGCTAATAGAACACTGAGCAACAGTATTAAAGCCGCTGTCTTAAGCCTACGCTTTAAGACAGAGTGCCAGAAGAAGGGGTTTAACACCGCTATTCCTATCAGGATTCCGAGGGCGGTGAACAAGTGGCCGTTTAAAAACATGATGTTAAGATAGCTCACCCCCGATTTCACGACGTACATATCGTCGTAAACACTCATCGTGAAAAGCCAGGCGGAGAAGCCGAGCCAGACTAGAAAAACCGCTAGCAATACTCCGGCAGCCTTCTTTAAAAGACCGTGGTAATTCACGCCGCTTGAAACCTTTATTTCACCCATCACGTCTGCACCACCCACTAAGCTTTTAAGCTTATCTTGAAAAGATGTTTGAGAGCACCTAAGGTTTTTAACCCTCCAACCCAACCATTGTCGCAGCCTTGAGCGGAATACTCGGCAAGGTTCCTCCAAGAATACTGGAAAAGATCGTCTTTTCAAACCTCGGGGCTCCAAGCAGGAGAGTTATTGTTGGCCCGGGCATAGGCGTCGACAACAGCATAATATCCTTTAACGGGGTTAAGATAATTGTTTCCAGCGACCCGGTCACGGGGGCTAGGGGGAACCTGGGCAGGATCGGTGTCGACGTTTCAACAAACGACGTAGCCCTCACGGGAGTAAAGCCGGAGTTTCTTCTCATCGTGCTCATCCTCCCTCCTAAAGCCAGCCATGAGGAGATCAGGAGGATAATGAGGCAAGCCAGTTTTGAAGCCAAGCGCCTCGGAGTCACCATAGTGGGGGGCCACACAGAGTACGCGAGCATCGTGGAGAACCCTGTTTTCGTTGGGACGGCAATAGGATGGACTAGGCGTAGGAGGCTTATCACGTCGAGCGGCGCTAAAGCCGGTGAAAACATAGTTATGGTTGGGGAGGCTGCTGTCGAGGGAACATCCATTCTCGCATCCGACCATTGGGGGAAGCTGGTGGAGAAGGGGGTTCCGCCGCAAGTCTTGAGAAGAGCAAGAAGGCTTGTTAAAAACCTGAGCATAGTTAAGCCCGCGCTGGTCTCCGCGGAATATGTTTCAGCAATGCACGACCCTACGGAGGGCGGTGTGCTCGGCGGCATATTCGAAATATGCGAAGCCTCTGGTAAAGGGTGCGTTGTAAACATGGAGTCCATACCGGTTAGGGGGGAGACTAGGATAATATGCGAGAAGCTTGGGCTAGACCCTCTTAGGCTCGTGAGCTCCGGAACCCTTTTAACGACTGTGAGCAAGTCTAAAACACCCAGGCTGTTGAGGAAGCTCCGTGAAAAAGGGTTTGAGGCACGCGTCATAGGGAGGGTGACGAGAAACAGGGGTGAAAGGATCGGGCTGCTCGGCGGTAGAGAAATCAGGATAAACGAGCTTCCTCAAGACGAGCTTTGGAAAGCTACCGGCTGAATAGCCTTGGCTGACCTATTCTCCTCCCTATCGCGTTGCAAAGCGGCACAGCTATAAGTGTCCCGAGGAAGGTTTGGGCAAAGTTTGCAGGCACCTCGAATATTGCTCCAAACTGGTATAGGAAAAGCTCGTAGAAGAAGTATCCTAGAACCATTTCGAAGCCCCCTATGAAACAAGGCACTATTAACAGCAGGTTCTCCCTGTAGATTCTCAAGATAAAGATCAGCGAAGCCGCTAAAACAATAAGGATTGAGAAGAGAATAGGCTGGTATGCTACTGTGGCAGAGTATATTGCAAGCAGCGACACCTCAGCCTCTCCCGAGAAAAGAACTATGACTAGTATTATTCCGAGAACAACTGTGGGAACCGGTAGGAAAACCATCAGGAGGCGAGTAGCACGGGACTCCCTCCGCGTGAAAACATCGTGGAGGAAGCCGGTTAACAGGCCTTCAACGCCTTTAACGACTAGGGTTGCGGGAGCATACACAGTATAACCTAGGAACAGGTCGCTCAGCATGGAACCTAATCCGCCTGCGACACACCCTACAAGGGGGCCGAACAATAAGGCGGTTAGGAAAATCATGGAGTCGCCCAGGTTAAAGTACCCCCTGGTTGCCGGGATGTATATCGAGATGGATGCTGTCGCCACGAAGACTAGTGCGGTGGACAGGGCTGTTGAAGAGACAAGCCTAGCCTTTGAAACGTTTTGACTGAGCATCTGGAGGAGGATAAGCCCGCTGAATAAAACACTTACCTTATATTAAAGCCTATAGTAAGATGATGCCTGCTCGTTCTACTGTTTCGAAAACAGTTTAAACAAGTAGCTTGCTGAAAACAGGATTATTGAGACCAGGGCTATCGCGCCACTCGTCGGAATGTCGTAGAGCAAAGATACTGCAACACCTCCAAGCCCAGATAGGACTGCAACCGTGAAGGACACTGTCAACATCATTCCTACGCGGCGCGCCAGCAGCCTTGAGACTGACGCCGGGATTACGAGAAGCGTGACGGAGAGCAGAATACCCATGGTTCTCGCCACGACAGCGACTGTTACCGCGGAAACGGTGAAGAGCAGGGAGTCGTATAACCCGGTTTTAAGCCCGAATGATTCAGCTGTCTCCATGTCGAAGCAGATGTAGATAAACTCCCTGTAGAATATTGCGGCGGCGACGAGTGCAACTGTCGACGCAACCGCTAGGCTGAACACATCCATATCCGACAGAAGTAGAGGGTCGCTCACCAGATAACTATCAACCACTATCCTTCTTTCCATTGGCAGGTAGCTTCTTATAATAGCGTAGAGCATCACGCTTACAGCTAGGGAAACGCTGAGCATCATGCCTAGGGCTTGCTGACTGCTCTTGCCAACGCGCGCAACAAATATGGATGTTGCAACGCAGAATATTATTGCGAATACAAACGGGTCTGCCACCCCCGGTAGGAAAACCTGGATTAAAACTCCTACGGCTGCACCGCCTAACGCGGCGTGCGAAACCTCCGGGGTAACGTAGAGAGCTCCTCTTAAAAGCATTATTACTGAAACGGGTGCTGAGAAAGCTGCGAAAAGAACCCCGAGGACCGCTCTTAAAACAAACGGGTCAAGCATGCTTATCACCCAGGATGAAGACCCTCCGGCCCTCTCTTTCAACAGTTCTTAAACAAGGATAAATCGGCTTCAACTTGTCCTCGCTTAAAACCACGCTCGGATCCCCGTATACGCAGACAACCCTGTTTAAAACAAGGATCCTGTCAGTAAGCTCCATTATAGGGTCGACCTCATGCTCAACGATGACTATGGTTCTCCCCCTCTCCCTCAATGTTTTGAAAACGTTAATCAGGTACTCCTGGCTCTCGGAATCCAGCCCGGCGAAAACCTCGTCCAGCAGCAGGAGCAACGGGTCGGATGCGAGTGCTCTCGCTATCAGAACCCTCCTCTGCTGCCCCCCGCTGAGCTCGTTGAAAAAAGACTCCCAGTGCTCCTCCATACCTACGTATGCTAAAGCCCTTCTCGCGGACTCAACATCATTCTTGGAGACAACCCTGGGGAAACTCTTCCTCAAAACTATCCCCATCAATACAACCTCGCTCACTCTCAACGGGGTCTCGTAGGAAACCTTATCCTTCTGCGGGACATAGCCAACTAGCCCCCTGAGCCTACCGTACTCGGTGAACGGGTTCAGCCCGAGTACTTTAACACTGCCCTTGAAAGGCCTAACCATGCCGAGGAGAAGCCTTAAAAGCGTGGTCTTACCAGCCCCGTTCGGCCCGACTACGGTTATGAACGACGGCGACTCAACATTGAAGCTAACATCCTCCAACGCTATGCGGCTACCAAGCCTCACTGAAACGTTTTCAACAGATATCACTGGAACACTCATGCCCTACCCCTCCTGACTAGGATTATTGTTTCAAGCGCGATCACCAGTAGCGCTGCAAGCGTCGTCAGAAGATAAATGTTGAACCCGCTTGAAACGGGCGCGCGCCCGGATGAGAGCGCGCTGTAAACCTGTCCAGCGTTATAATACATGATTGAATCATAGTTCTCAATACCGTTGGTTGAAACAACAGAAACATACGCTATGGAGCAACCGGTTTCCCTAGAGATCTGTTGAAGAGCATTTTGGACACCGCTCATCAAAAGAGCAGTGTCAGAAATAACTATACACGCGTATTCCCCGGATTTAAATCCCTCGTAGACCCTGCTTAGAGACTCGGGCTTCACAACCTCCTCCTCACCAACTAGAACCGCGCTAACCCTTAGACCCATTGCTTCGACAACATACTGCTCAGCGTAGAAACCTATGACCACTTTTCTTCCTGAGGAAGCATACTTCTGTGAAAGCCTGTTTAGAAAAGCCTTGAGACCGGAAACCTTCGAGCGGAAAACAATGTAGTTGGATAAGAACTCTTCAGAGTATTCTGGCCTAATTGCTGAAAGCCTGTCCTTTAAAGCACTGGCTATGAGTAGAGCATTGTCAGGTAGCAGCCAGAAGCCGTGAATATTTCTCTCACCCTCCAACTCGAGCAGTATACCGTTGCTCTCTATCAAGTCAAGCAGGTTTATGGATATTGAATCGGGCTTAACCCCTTTCTCCTCCGCGACCCGGTTAACTAGGTCAGCCTCCCACTCCATGTGGCCCGTTATAACGATCAGGTCTGAGTCAGAAGCGTTTCTAACAGCGCTGGGAGTGAGAGTGAAGCTATGAGGCTCAGCGTTCTCCGGGACAATCGAATAGACCTCTCCTGCACTACCTGTTATAGAGGAGACGATGGGCCTTAAGACATCTATCGTTACGACTACCCTAACCATCTGGTTCTGCCTGGCTTCGCAGGTTTTTAACCATGCTGAGGGAAATGCGAGGAGCAGCATGATTATAATCGTTTTCCTCAGCAACAGGATCTTCCTCCAGGAATATGGTTCTTGTGAGGACAGGTCTTAGGATGACCAAGAGCACTACACATAGAGTTCACGATCTTCTCCGGAAGATACTGCTCAACCATGCTCGCGCATTCGCAAGCATCCTCAAGACCAACTGAGAGAAACCTGTACACGAAGGTCTCGAAAATCCTGTGATTCCGGATTATCCTGTTTACCTCCTCCAACCCCTTTTTCGAAAGTACTACTCCCCTCCAACGATACCTTTTAAGCATGCCTTTTTCCTCAAGCCTTTCAAGATACTCGCTTGCAGTCGCGCATGAAACACCCATCGCATCAGCCACCTCAAGGCTTCCAACCATATCTCTTCCTGGAAGCAGCTTGAAAACCGTCTTAAGATACTCAACCTCCTTACCAGTCAGACTCTTCGAGGCTCCCGATTTAGGCACAACCTAACTTAGGATGATACTAAATTTAAGCTTTTCGCGAACCGTGTTAACGTGCTCTTCAAGAGCCTAGCGCGCTTGCCATGTTAATCACTGGCTGAAACACCTGGATTAAGCCTAGAAATGCGGTGACTGCTTCAAATCCGGCTTACTAGGCCTCGATGCGCATTATCGTCCGGAACCGATCTACCTCGAGACGGGTTAATTTCCCATCCCCTTTCCATAAGCTTCTATGCTTCTTCCCGTAAAAAGACAACATACTTTAAGAAATCCATGTCGAAGGACGAACAGTACTGGCATCCGGTGTAGCACGCGCATCATCATTGTAATGTTAGCTGAGCTTTTAAGCGAAACCCGAAGCGCGCAGAGGGGAAAAGAATAATCCTGTTAAAACCTTCATACAAAAAAAGAAAAAAGTATAATTTTAAAATTACTTCTTCTTGGGCTTGCAACCCTTTAGGTGCTTATCCAGCTCATCCTTGGTCTTGAAAGTAGCTCCGCAGTTGGGACACTTGAACTCTTGAGGTGCTGACATGTTTTTCACCTCCAATAGAA
>Ga0315298_1000618_pt1 | contig 68881 bp, 57 predicted proteins | sample WHS_1_MG_FD_203077 | JGI IMG/M metagenome (GOLD analysis project Ga0315298, IMG submission 203077) | Extremophilic microbial mat communities from Washburn Hot Springs, YNP, Wyoming, USA - WHS_1_MG | ecosystem: Environmental > Aquatic > Thermal springs > Hot (42-90C) | place: USA: Wyoming...
CTGCTGATGCTGCATCTGTAGAATTTACCCGTAATCCTTTGGCACTTGCAAACGCACTTGAAAAACTAAAAGCAGGATTTGTGCCTATGAAGAATGCCTCGCGGGGAACAGCACATATGTTTATAGTTGATCCCCTTGAAAAGACAATGGGGGATAAAGAGGGCTTTTGGGCTGATCTACTGGCAACCCATCCTCCTATTGAGAAACGCATTGCAAGACTAAGGCTTATTGCCCATGAAATCGTTGCACAGGGTTACGGAAAAAGGGACTAAATGCCCTGATTTGGACTTTTACAACGGCTTGACAATCTATTTCTAAAGCGATAATTCACAAAAAACACTATGTCTCAGAACAACATAACCACATATGTTGTGGTCACTCATAAGAAAGACTATTGTACCTTATTATGTTACTTTTGTAGGTAGGGGATAATCCGGTGGATAACAAAAAATATATAGAACTGCTCTGGACGGATAAATATGATAAATATGAAAAGGGTGAGAAGATACCGATAGAAAAACCTAATTTACCATTTCAGGTTGTAGAGACTATTAATGAACCAAGAGCAAAAGACACTTCCAGAGGGCTTTTTAGTAAAAATGATTACCCTGAAAACTACCCAAGGGATTGGAAGAACCTTCTTATATGGGGTGATAACAAACTTGTAATGAGCTCATTGATTAAGCAAGGAAAGGCTGGCAGTATAAATCTTATCTATATTGACCCGCCATTTTTTACTGGTGCGGATTTTACTGTCAGGACAAAACTTGGAGATGAAGAAATAGAAAAAGAGCCATCAATTATAGAAGAGCGGGCATATAAAGATACATGGAGCGGTGGCATTGCCTCTTATCTCAAATATATGTATGAGCGATTGGTTTTAATGAGAGAACTTCTATCTGAAAACGGCTCTATTTATGTTCATCTTGACTGGCATGTTGGGCATTATGTCAAGGTGATGATGGATGAGATTTTTGGGTATGAGAATTTTAGGAATGAGGTGGTAGTAAAAAGAATAAAGAAAAATGTTAGCGAATATGAGATGGTTAAATCTCTTAATACAGACCAAGACATTGTGTTATTTTATACAAAAACACAAGATGCAAAAATATTGCCGCCTACAAAGAAGAGCGGTAAAGAACCAAGATGGCACTCTTTTGAAGCAGCGGGATATAGAACAGGAATGGATTATGAATTATTTGGATTTAAACCAAATCCAGGTAACCATTGGAGGTGGAGTAAAGAAAGGGCAAGTAAAGCAATTGAAGAAGGAATATTACGACCCAATCCCAGAACAGGTAAACCTGAGTATTTAGTAATTAAGGAAGAAGAAGTAATTGGCACTATTTGGGATGATATTCCAGCATACTCTTTTAGCTATCAGTTCAATACTGAAAAAAGTGAAGCATTACTTAGAAGGATTATTGAGATGTCTTCCAACCCCGGTGACATTGTCGCAGACTTCTTCTGTGGCTCTGGCACGACTTTAGCAGTTGCAGAGAAACTTGGCAGGCGATGGATTGGCTCGGATTTATCCAAGTTCGCAATTCAAATAACAAGGAAAAGGCTCTTAGATATCCACAATTCAAAGGACCTAATGGAGGAAGAAAAATGAGTTCTGCAAGAGAAATATCTATAAAAGAGATAAAGGATGAGATTTTAATATGCCTTAATCAGATGGGAATTTCCGTAAGACATATTATTCTTTTTGGTTCAAGGGCAAGAGGAGATTTTTCAAAATATAGTGATTATGACATTCTTATAATAACTGATAACAAGCTTTCAATTAAGGAAAAAATGGAAATTTCAAAGAAAGTAAATCTGGGCATAGCAAAATTGCTTATTCCAAGTGATGTTATAGTAAAGTCAATAGATGAGGTTGATTACTTTAAACATCAAATAGGGACTGTCGTAAGAGAAGCACTTAAAGAAGGAATTGAAATATGATTGATGAGCATATAAAGAAATGGCTCTTAAAGGCTATGGAAGATTTTATAACCGCAAGACACGAATTGAGTTTTCCTGACGAGGAAATTCCAACAGGTACTGTTTGCTTCCACTGCCAACAATTAGTGGAAAAATTACTGAAGTCTTACCTTGTATCAAAGAATATTGATTTTGGAAAAACCCATGATTTGGAATTTCTTTTACAACTTTGCATAAAGCAGGATGATGATTTCAAAGAATTGAATATTGGGAACCTAAAGTTCTATGCTTTAGAAGTAAGATAGCCTGATGAATTTTATATTCCTTCTATTGAAGAGGCAAAAGAATGTTTTGAAATTGCTTTAAAGGTTAAAGACTTTGTATTTAAGAAGTTAGGAATAAAAGAGGGGGACACTAAATGAGAGAAGATGATTTAAGGGATTCAAATAGAGAGCATAGGAGATAGAAAATGTCTGATAAGAAATACGGCAAGCCGGCAAGACCTTTTGAAATCTGGAACATAGGAAACTATGAAACGGTTTACTGGCAGGAAAGGCAGGACGAATACATAGTTTTTATGCTTAAACTCTATCAAGCTCAGCTTCTAAACGGATTTAGATACATCCATGGAAGAAAGGGAGACAGGGCAGTTCATATTGGACCATTAAATGCTCCTGTAACTATGGAAGAAATTGAAAAAGTAGTTATTGAATGCAGGGCAAACAACTTCAACAAAGCAGATGTTCTGGGCTGGGAGTGGGGTTATGAAATAAACGAGCTAGCTAAGGAACTGGCAAATAAAAATGGTGTTGCTCTAAAGTTAGTCCAAATTCCTTCGGTTAACGAAATAAAATCTTCTCTCGTGGGATTCGATTTGAACCTTCTTAAAGTGCCTGAAGAGGTAGTTGAAAAAGAGCTTTTAAAACAAATAAAATTTGCCGAGGTTGCCTATTTAGAAATTGAAACTAAAATTAAGGACGGGGAAGTAAGTTTAAAAATCACAGATTTTCAGATTCCCCCAACTGCTGAACTTGCAGAGATAGCAAGAAAAGTAAAGGACGCAAGAGAACTCATAGATTACTGGGCTATTGACTGGGATTATAAAGGCGACACATTTCATAACCAATGGCAGAGCTTCAGAACAAAGAAAAACCCAAAAGTAGATTACGAGGCAAGGCAGAAGTATAAGAGTGCGGGAGAATATCAAATTATGGTCAAGGTAGTGGATGTGTTTGGGAATGATACGAATAAGGTGTTGAAGGTGAGGGTAAAATGAAAGAAACGAACGAATTCACTGTCAAAATTAAAGCTCTAACCCCTATCTGGACAGGAGATGAAAAAGGAGAATGCAAGACGTTAAGAGAAACAGGAATAATAGGGAGTTTGAGATGGTGGTATGAGGTTTTGATAAGGGGGGTAGGGGGTAGCGCATGTGATCCGACAAATTCCAAATGCGATGGAAAAAATCATTGCGATGCTTGTGAACTGTTTGGATGCACAGGATGGGGGAGAAAGTTTAGATTGGAAGTGGAAAAACAGGACTCCATAATCATACTAAAGCTTATTGAATTAAGAGAAATTAAAAATATCGAATGGACTCTATTAAACAAAACTCTTCAGATAATATCCAAATACGGTGCATTAGGTGGAAAGATTGCAGAACCTCAATATGGTTTAATTGAAATTAAACAAAATGGTTTAGAAAGAAAAGTATATACCATGAAGAATTATAATGCAGAGTTAGAAAAATATTTTAAAAAGAATGGTAGCAATGTCAAAAATCCAAATATCAAAATATTCATTTTTGTCCACCAAAACTTGAATGAAGGAATCGAGAATGATTTAAAAAATAACTTGCCCTTCCTCAAAGGTAAATCTGGAAAAGGGAAGAGATATTTCTATAAGACTTATAATGGAAAACCATATAGGCTTTTTATGTATGCTGAAAATGATAATGAATATAAAAAGATTGTAGATTTTTTGGAGAAAAAAGAGGTTCAGTTTAAAAAAGGCGAGGAGGTGCTAAATGGTACATGATTTTCATCTTTCCAATGCGAGAGAATATAAAGATATTGAAATAGCAAAAAAGAAAAAAGAAATTTTGAACAAGATAAGAAGTGGGACTCAAAATATTGAGGACTTCTATCCCACTCCAGGTGACCTCTCACACCTTCCTGAAAATTCTCTTCTCATAAAAATCTCTTTCACTCTCAAAAAGCCATATACAAGCAAGGATGAAGGAGAGTTTCATATTATTGATGGAAAAATCTTTGAAAACCCAATCGTAAGAGATAAATTCACAGGCTTACCGATGATAAGACCGTCAACATGGAAAGGACATCTGAGGTTTGCAGCGGAGAGGATTGATGACAAGAATGAAGAGAAAAACATTATTCGGCGACTTTTTGGCTCTGAACCAGAATCTGCAGATACTCTAAAAGGCAGGCTTTATTTCTTTCCAACATTCTTCAAGGATGATGCAGAAAGGGATGTTATCACACCACTAAAAAGAGATACAAGAACACCAACGAGCAGGGGTCCAATACCCTTAGAAGTTATGAAACCTGGCAGCAAGGGAGATTTTTACCTCCTCTATGTCCCATATCCAAAGGGCAAAGATTTCAAAGAAGAAGAGATTGACGAGGATTTAAAATTTCTTGCAGAAGCTTTGAATCTTATGTTTTACACCTATGGTTTCTCAGCAAAAAAGACTTCTGGATTTGGGGTGATTGAGAGATTAGAAAAAAATAAAATTGATGTTACTCCCAAAGGTCGTGAAAACATATTCTCAATCCTATACACCAAACCAAACGAAATTGTTAAGGATGGTGCATAAAAATGCGAATTAAATTCCTCGATAGAATTGCCAAGAAAAATACATTTACCTTTGAAGAAGCACTTAAAATTTCAGATATAGACAGAAAAACCTTCTGGACAATTCTCTCTCGTCTAGAAAAGAATGGGTGGATTGAAAGAATTGAAAAAGGTAAGTATATGATAGTTCCTCTTGGAGCAGAAAAGGGGAAGTACACTCTCAATGAATTTGTTATTGGTTCTATTTTGGTAAATCCTTATGCAATTGCTTACTGGAGCGCCCTTCATTTTTATGGTCTCACCGAGCAAATTCCAAATACAGTGTTTATACAGACAACAGCGAGAAAGAAAAGGCAGAATATTAAAGTCTTTGATGTGAGTTATAAAGTTGTGAGGACTAAAGAAACCAAATTTTTTGGTATTCGAAAAGAATGGATAGAAGAAACTCAGATAAGTATTACTGACAAAGAAAAGACTGTTATAGATTGTCTTGATAAACCACAATATAGTGGAGGAATCGTAGAGGTAGCAAAAGCATTAAAAAATGGCAGGTTTGATACAGATAAACTTGTAATATATGCAAATAAAATCGGTAATTCTGGCGTTACAAGAAGACTCGGTTTTCTCTGTAAGTTTCTGGAAATTGAAATAAATCTCCCCAAAATTAACACAAGAAACTATCTTTATCTTGACCCTACAATGCCACCGCAAGGAAGAAAAAATTCCGAATGGAGATTGATTATAAATCTGGATGAGAAAGTCCTGGAGGCGTTAGAGTGATACCACAGAATGAGATAAGACAAAAGGCAAGGGAACAAGGCGTCCCTGTATCTACAATTGAAAGAGATTATGCTCAGAACTGGCTACTTGAAACTCTGTCATCTCTTCCTCTTGCACTAAAAGGCGGGACAGGAATAAGGAAAGTGTATATAGAAAATTATAGATTTTCTGACGACCTTGATTTCACCTTACTTGATGATATGGATAAAAATAGTCTGGAAAGGGCGATAAAAAAGGCTGTGGAATATACAAAAGAACAGAGTGGGATAAATTTCTCCAATGATATAAACATACAGGAAAATGATAACGGGTATATAATTAATGTTGACTTCCAGATTATGCAAAGAGGAGAAAGCAGGACAAAAATAAAAATAGATATAACAAGATCTGAAAATGAGAGAATATTGCTCCCTCTAATTACAAAAAGGATAATTCATCCATATTCTGATGACCTTAATGTGGGGATAAAAACATATTCCCTTGAAGAGATAATTGCAGAAAAAATAAGAAGCCTATTTCAGAGAACAAGGCCCAGGGATTTATATGATGTAACGTGCCTGTGGGACAAGGTGGATAAAAAGAAGGTGATTCAAATCCTTCCTGAAAAATTCAAGATGAAAAATGTCGAGATTGATATCAAGGATTTTGAGCGAAGAAAAGATGATTTTAAAAATGCCTGGGAAAGTTCACTTTCTCATCAATTGAAGAAATTGCCTGATTTTGAAGAGGTATTTTTATCTGTGCTTGAAGAGGTGAAAAAAATGTGCATTGAGATAATTAAAAATAACAGAGAAATGATATTGAAGGGGGAAATTGGTGCATTGCTTCACGACATTGGGAAATGTCATCCTGACTTTGTAGGTACGAATTCAATTGAAAACACTCCGAGAGATTTTGATCACGCAAATATTGATGATTTTTTGAATAAAAAGTTAATAGATTTAATAAGAGATGCCAAATTTAAATTGAAGATAAATGAAGAGGAAACAGATATATACACACTTATTACTAAGCATCATGATAGAAACAGCCTGAATAAGCTGATAAATCTAATTGAATCTTGCGACTGCCTTGATTCTGCAGATGATAAAGGCATAGTGAGAAAGAAACAGTCCATAGAGAATACAATAATTTCTTCCCCATTCGGATATCCAAAAGAAAAGATTGACTTAAGTTGCCTACATAAAAGATTTAATGATCTGGAAGATAATCTTATTGGGCTATTTAAGAATTATATATCTGAAACAACAGATTTAGGCTGTTTTAGACAATCTATAATAGTAAATCTCAAAATAGCATTTTCTCATGCCCTCGGGGAGACAAGGATTCCATCAAACGATGTTACTTTGTGGGACCATTTATATTCCACAGGATCATTATTTAAATCTGTTTTATGTTCTTTGGCTTTAGGCGAAAACCCAGATCCTCAAAATTTACAGTGGCGATTGCTGGGATTTTGCTGGAATGGAATTGGTTTTATAAACAAAGGTAGAAAGGTTGCAGATATTTTGAAGAGAAGCGAGATTATTGAAGAAATAAAAAGAGAGTTGAAGAAAAAGTTTGAAGATGAGATACCAATTGGGAACGCTATCTATGAAGACATAAATGGAATTTATTTTACCTTTCCTGCCTTAGTTAATGGTAATGCAAAAGAACTTGCTAAAGTATGTGCCAAAGAAGGGTTAAAAATTATCAAAGAAAATTGCGATAATGAGATATGGCCATTCTTTATTCTGAGTAAGCCATCACGGACACTTACCATTCTGGCAAAAGAGTTAAAATTTGCATCTGAAAAGAGAAATATTCCAAAGATTAGCCCAATGATATTTTTTGAAGAAGGAGAGGAAAACATTTCGGATAATCCAGAGATCCCCGTGCCAAAAGCAAAAGAAGACATCTGTCCAGTTTGCAAAATAAGAACGAAGCCTGAGAATAATGAAAGATGCGATATTTGTGATAAAAGAAGAAAGGGAAGATTAACTGAGTGGCTTAGCAGTAAAGAAAATACAATCTGGACTGACGAAGTTGCAGATGTGAATAATCGTATTGCTATTCTTACTTTGAATTTTGACCTTAATAAATGGCTTGATGGAACAATGATTGGAACAATTTATTCGCATAGCTTTGAAGATTGGTTGGCTAAAGAAAAAGAAAATTTATACGAAATACAGGATGAATTGAAAACAGAAATAATGAAACAAATTAAAAGCTTAGAAGAAGCAATTAAAGGAATGAAAAGGGCTAAGGATTCTAATCGTGTGAAAGCTCGAATAGAAGAGAAAATAAAAGAGAAGAAAGAGCTGGAGCAAAAAATAAAAAGGCTTACATTTTCTTTAAGTCCAGATAAGGAAGCAACATATAAAATTTTAAATGTATTTTTGAAATTAAAAGATAGGGATAAGAAAAGGGCAGTAAGCATTTTGAAAACATTCTTTGAGGAGAACATTGATTTAGACGATCTTGAAAAACACTTAACTAACATCAAAGAAAGAATAAGTGCGGATAATCTAACAGAAAAAAATCTTGCAACTTATCTTTTCACCCAAAACCCATCTCCTGCCCGATTATACAGAATATGGCGAGAGACACAGGAATTTTTTGAATTGGTAGTAAATGAGATAAAAGCTGAGTTTTATTCACACAAATGGGAAAGATATAGTTTCAAGGTTAATCCGCAAAATCTTAAGTTGAAGAATGGAAGCGAGTTGAAGCAAAATACACCTTACATAATCAAGATAAGAGAATTAGAGCCCGAGAGTATTCTCATTATTCATACTTCTAATGAACAGTTCTATACAATTGAATCTCTTAAGAAGTTTAAGTTTAAAGAAAAAACAGGGATAGATGCAGTTAAAGATGCCTTAAAAAACAATAGTTTCTACTGGTTTGCAGAAGAGGAAGAACCAGATAAAAATTTATTGCAAAATGGAAAAATTAAGATAGATGAATCAGATAGCGAAGAATACTATCCCTTTATTGAAATAACAAAGTCTCCCTTACAGTTGCGTCTAATTGTGCCAGCATCAGATTCAATAAAAATTGTTGAATTACTTATAAAGCTTTATAATAATAGATTCGAAAAAGTAATTGGTAAATTGCCCCTAAATATCGGATTGCTTGTTTCTAAAAGGAAATTCCCTCTCTATGTTTTACTGGAGGCAGGTGAAAGAATGCTGCAAAGCGACGGGTTCAAAGAACCGGTAATGATAAATGTATGGTGGAATTTAGACGGGATAAGAAATGATGAATATTACAGGTTTTATCCCACGAAAATATTAAAGGATGATGAAAAATATACCCTTGATGACCTTGTCTCATTATCTAATGATAAAAGTTATGCTTTATATCCTGGCTTTTTTGATTTTGATCTGCTATTAGCGACTACGGATAGATATAATATTACTTATAAAGGGCGGAAAAGAGCAGGAGAAGATTACTCATATTATTCAGCAAGACCGTATTATTTATATCAGGTTTCCCAGATTATCGAATTATGGGAAATTCTTAAAAACAATCTCTCAAGTTCTCAAATAAATTACATTGAAGAAACTTTAACGGGAAAATTGAGGGAATGGAGAGATGTAAATGATTCAAACAAAGAATGTGTGTTCATAAAATTTGTTGAGGCAACTTTAAGGGACGCTTTTGCCGATAGATGGGAAAAATTAAGAAGGGAAACTCAGGATTTCGTTATGAATTCTGCTCTTAATGGGCTTTTGCTTGATACAGTCGTGTTTTTCAGACACTTAATAAAGGAAAAGGAGGCTGAAGAAAATGAGTGAATTAAAAAAATATTTTGGAATAGCCCTTGACCCAATCCATATTGGTGCAGGTGGTTACAGACTTGGTGGTGTAGATAATACCATAGTGCGAGAGCCGACGACTGATGTACCAAAGATACCTGGGACTTCAATTGCTGGAGTGATAAGGGCTTTTGGAGAGATTGTCAAAGAAGAGGATGAGAAAAAAACAGATCAAGAAAAGAAATTTAAGGAGATAAAAATTGAGGATGTATTCGGAACGGAAGACAAAAAGGGAATGCTTCGATTCTACGATGGTCAGATAATCTTCTTTCCAGTTTTTTCAATCCAGGGGACAGTGTGGATAACAACCAAGGAATTGCTTGAGTATTGGCTTAGCAATGTAAAGGATAAGAACGGTGAAGAACTAAAGATTCCTAATGAAATTAAAGATAAGGCATACGCAATAAAAGGTATTGAGTCTTCTAAACCTCTTAATCTTGGCTGGTTGTTACTGGAGATTGAAAATATCGCTGATGGGAAAGAAATTATGCTTCCGCCAAAACTGAACGAGTTCCTAAAAAGGATTGTAATCGTTTCAGATAAGCTCTTCTCTCATATTGTAAATGATAATTTAGAAGTGAGAACTTCGGTAAGAATTGACCCCACAACAGGGACAGCAGCAGAGGGTGCATTATTTACCTATGAAGCAATACCGCGAGGAACTATATTTGATTTTGAAGTAGTTGTAGATACTCGCAAAGATGAGAATGCGGATATTGTCCAGTTGATTGAAGCCACATTTCCATATTTGAAACTTCTTGGGGTAGGCGGTTTGGGCACAAGGGGCTTTGGGAGGATGGAAGTTTTCGTAATCAACGATGAGCAGAAAGCTGGAGGTGATTCCAATGCTCAATCTTGATTATAAATGCATAGAGTATGCACAGAATATCATAAATTCCATTGATAAAAGCGATAACAAAAAAGTTAAGGAATTAGAAAATAATTTAAGAAAAGCTCTTGGTGTTTTGCAGGAAGATGGAGTATATGCGATGTTTCTCTGGCTTAAAGATAAAGACAAAAATATAAGACCCCAGATGCTTAAATTACTTAATGAAAACGATATCAGGAAATTTCTTTTGCAAGATTCTTCTAACTTTCCTGATGACTTTAAGCAGTTCTGCGAAACATTGCGCAATGTCGTTCAAGATATTGATAAACTGTTTTTCTTAAAAAAGATTCTTGAACGAACTTTGACCTATGCTTTATACCATGCAAAAGTTGGTGGACAAAATGTGGAATAAAGTCAATATCGTCTTTAGATTAAAAACTCCAATTCACATTGGCTATTTGCCATTCAAAGGTTCTGTGGTTTCCCCAACCCGTTATTATATTCCAGGGCGTAACCTGTGGGGTGCAGTAACAAAGAGAATAACTGAATATCTGGATAAGTCTCCTGATGCAGAAAAATACAAAGAGATTAGCGATTTGATAATAGAAAATTTTAGATTTTCTTATTTTTACCTCTATGATGGCAAAACTATTTACTTCCCTCATTTTACTGAAGAAGGGCTAAAATATGGTAATATTGATGAAGATAAAAACAAAATAACCAAATCAGAATTTGAATATAGATTTATCGGAAGTCAAATCTCAACGGCAATTGATCCTAATTCATTAACTGCAAAAGATGAAAGCTTACACGAGATAGAATTTATAAACAACAAGTTCAAAGACGAAAAAGGCAGTATAAAGGATTTAAAAATAATAGGTTGTGTCTGGTTCAAAGGCAGGGGAAAGATTGGGAACAATGAAATAACAAAAAACAAGAAGGGAATAATAATTGGCGAATTTAATGTACTTGAAGAATTAATTCTTGGGGGAGAATCAAAATATGGCTTTGGCCATGTTGTGTTAGATTCTGTTGATAAAGTGGAATTCCTAGTGGAATTAAAGGAAGAAAATGAAAATATAAAGGTGGATATAAAGAAAGATGCGCCTTTGTTTGCCCATCTTAAATATGACAGAAATATAAAATTCAGAGGGGATATCGAATTATTGACTGGAAGAGGATATTTTGACCCTTGTAATAAAAAGAATTCATTAGGAGATATAACAAAATCATTAGAAGGACCTGGCAAAGCATTATCACAACCAGAATATTATTTTGTACCTGGAACTCTTATAGACACATCATCTCCTGCATTTATAAGATGGGATGGCACTATGGAGTTGAAAACCAATGAAACCAACTGAAATTTTACAGCCAGGGCAAAGACGACCAAGTAAGGCGTATTTAGTCAATGAACTTCGGAAGGCAGTATATACCTGGCGTGAGCAAGGTTATTCAGGCACAACGCCTACAACAAAGAGACTTTTACAATTCTGGTTTAATGAAGACCATATTGTCAATAATGAACCTTTTGCATTCTGGTTCTGTCAGAGGGAAGCAATTGAGACCTTGATTTATGTTTATGAGGTAATGAAGAAACGGAACTTTATAGATATGGCAAGGGACTTCGGGGCAGGTCCTATTCAAGGCTACGATCCTTCATACGATCAATATCCTCTTTATGCTTTTAAAATGGCTACGGGTTCTGGAAAAACTTTTGTTATGGCTTTAAGCATTGTCTGGCAATATTTTAATCATAAATGGGAAAGCAAGGGTGATTATACCTCTAAATATTTGCTTATTGCCGGTGAAAAAAATGTTATCTACGACCGTCTAACCAGAGACTTCAGAGAAGGAAAAATATTTAGGGAATTGCCTCTTATACCCCCGGAATGGGAACAAGAGTTTGACCTTAAGGTTATTCTTAAAGAAACCCCGATTCATATTATTCCTGACTCAGTTCTGTTTTTGACCAACATTCAACAACTTGAAGAAAGAAAAAACAGAAGGGAAGAAGTAGAAAGATATGTGGATAAGGTAATGGAGCTACCGGAAGTTTATAATGTTTCTGATATATACCAGGAAAACAGAATAAAAGAAGTCCTTACCGCCTGTCCCAACATAATGATCATGAAAGACGAGGCACATCATATTTATAATTATGAACATGCATGGAAGCAGATACTTATCACCCTCCACAAAAATCTTGTTTCTCAGTTTGATAAGGGCATAAACATGGAACTGGATTTTTCAGCAACACCAAAGAATGTCAACGGAGCATTATTCCCATGGATTATAACAGATTTCTCACTTAAAGAAGCCATTGAGACAAATATCGTAAAATTACCATTAAAAGGAATCGTAAAAGGAGCAGAGGAGATTGCTTCTAAGAAGGCAGTTGAGAGGTATAGGGCATGGATTGATGCAGGAATAAGAAGGTGGAGGGAATACAAGGATAAACTTACTCCTTTGAAAAAGAAGCCTGTCCTATTCATTCAATGCAGCGTAAATGAAGAGGCAGACGAGGTTTTTGAATATGTTAATTCAGTGCCAGACCTGAGGAATAAGGTGCTACTCATTCATACTGATAGCACAGGTGAGGTAAAAAAGGCTGACTTACCCAAAGCCAGAGAGTTTGCCAAGACAATTGATGACCCGGACACGGATAAAAATCCATACGAAGTCATCGTAAGTACTCTTATGCTGAATGAAGGCTGGGATGTGAGGAATGTAAATGTTATTGTTGGCTTAAGACCTTACGGGTCTAAACGAAAGGTTTTACCAGAACAGGTTATTGGCAGGGGCTTAAGAAAGATGTTTCCAGAAGAAATTACAAATATTGAAAAAGGCATAAATATTCTTGAGGTGATAGGACCTTCTGGGTTAACTGAGGTTCTGGAAGATTTAGAAAAAGAGGAAGGGATTAAGATTGCAGAGTTTGATGTTACGAAGGATGTTAATTTAACTTCAATATTTATTGACGAGAATAAACTTGATAAGGATATTGAAATACCAATTCTTAGTCCGAGGATATCAATTGTAGAATTTTCTTTAGATGAGGTGAATATTGACTCCTTGCCCTCACTTGGTATCCCCCTGGAGAATAAAATTTTAGAGATGGAATATGTCGCAGTTGATATGCTCAAGGGTATGGAGGTTATAAAAAGAAAATGGGATCTGCCAGTTCCTCAGGATTCAAAAAGTGTAATTGCTTATTATACTGACCGCATACTCAAACAGCTGAACATCGGTGGTGCCTTCGCGGATTTCTATCCCCTGGTTAAAAACTATGTTATTGAAAAATTATTTACTGAGAGGGTTAATCTTGATGACCCGAGGGTTCTCTTTAAACTCAGTTTACCTGAAATCCAGGAGCAATTAACAAATCTATTTGTGAATGCATTTAAAGAAATGACCTTTACTGAAAGAGAACCAGAAAGACAAGATACCATAAAACTTTCCAACACCCTGCCCTTTCCATGGAGTGGATTAGTTTATCCTGCTAATAAATGCATATTTAATTATGTCCCCTGTGTTAATGATTTTGAGGTGGATTTTGCAAGATTCTTAGATAGGGCAGAGGATGTTCAGGCATTCTCAAAAATTTTTTATAAAATCGGATTTTTTGTTGAATATAGAGATTCAGAAGGAAACCTTAGAAATTATTATCCTGATTTTGTTGTATTAACTAAAAGTAATGAATATATCATATTTGAGACAAAAGGACTTGAGGATGTAGATGTTCAACATAAAGATAAAAGAGCTACATTATGGTGTGAAGATGCTACCAAACTTACCAAGAAAAATTGGTCATTCATTCGAGTCGCCCAAAATGAATTCGAGAAATATAGATTTCGTAACATTAAAGAATTAATAATTACACTCAAACAAGCAAGTTAGTATTTCCTAAATCGGGATCCGGGGAAATTCAATTGTTGACAGGTTGTAATTTATGTGAAACTGTTCTATTATAAAATTAAAGGAGGTCACATGTCAGATATAGAAACAAACAATGAAACAAAAAATGAAGGGCAAACCCCACAACCAAAGGAAAAAACAACATTAATAGTTTTATCCAGTGTATTGATCATAATAGTGGTTGTAGTCGGTATTCTTTTGTGGAAAACCAATATCTTTAAAAGTGGTCCAAAACCATTGCAGCTTATAAGTGGCTCAGGACCTGCCATAGTTGTTGGCAATGAAACCATATCAAAGGAAGAACTTAATAAGCAGTTAAATCTACAGATTGCGCTACTCAAGCAGTTTTTCGCAAGCCAGGGTAAACCTTTTGATCCTTATAGCAAGGAAAACGCTCAAATAATAAACCAGATAAAACAAAATGTTATTCAGGGACTTGTTACTTTAACATTGCTTGATGATTATGCGAAGCAAAAAGGGATAACTGTTGATGACCAGAAGGTAAACGATACTCTAAATCAATTAGAAACAAGATTTGGTAAAGATAAATTCAAATCACTTGTAAATGAATCTGGTATGACAATGGATGAGATCAAACATCAGCTAAAAGAACAACTCACAGCCCAGAATATTTATACAAACATAGAAAAAGGTGTGAAGGTTAGCGACGCAGAGATAAAGGCTTTTTACGAACAGCACAAGGCGCAATTCAATATTCCAGAAGAGGTTAATGCAAGACACATACTCGTTAAAACAAGACAAGAAGCAGAACAAATAGAAAAGGAATTGAAGGCAGGTGCATCCTTTACAATGCTGGCGAAAGAAAAATCTATTGACAAGACAAGTGCTGTAAATGGTGGTGAACTGGGCTTTTTCACAGCTGATCAGATGGTGCCAGCCTTTTCTAAGGCAGCCTTTGCTTTAAAAAAGCCAGGTGAGATAAGCCCTATTGTTCACACTCAGTACGGCTACCATATAATTCAGCTTATCGCTAAAAAACCTGCCCAGGTTAGGACATTTGAACAGGTGAAACCTCAAATAGAGCAGATGCTTGCACAACAGGATGCCAAAGCAGACTTTGAAAAACTAATAGATGAGCTAAAAGCTAAGACAAAGATAGATATAAAAGTTCAGTAATGTGTACAAAGAAGAACTTCTAACACAAGTTGATAAAAAGTCATACATAAATTTCGAAAAAGAGCTTAACAAAGAACAGCTTAATGTTGTCTTATCAAAAGGCGGTCCAAGCCTTGTTATAGCGGGTGCGGGTAGTGGCAAGACCCGCACCCTTATATACAGGGTTGCCAGGCTTATAGAAGAAGGAATATTACCCAACAACATTTTGCTTGTCACCTTTACAAACAAGGCGGCAAAGGAGATGCTATCAAGGGTGGAAAGGTTGCTGTCTGTTGATAGCAAAGGGGTATGGGGTGGTACATTTCATCATGTAGCAAATCTCATATTGAGAAGGCACATAGGACTACTTGGTTTTAAGAATAACTATACAATCCTGGATGAAGAAGATAGAACTGACCTTGTAGCACAAACAATTGAAGAGTTCAGCCTCAGCGAGAATAGACGTTTCCCAAAGCCTGCTATGATTGCGGATATATTAAGCCTTTCTGCTAATCTTTCTATAAGATTAGATGAGACCGTTACAAAGAGGTTTCCCCATATGGTAGAGTTTATTGATGATCTGATGCTTATAAACGAACATATAACAAATAAGAAAAAATCCCTCAACGCACTTGATTTTGATGATCTACTTATTTATTTAAAACAACTCCTGTTAGAACACGAGGATGTCCGTGAACATTACCAGAGTTTATTCAAACATATTCTGGTGGATGAATATCAGGATACGAGTAAGCTGCAAGCAGATATTGTAGATATACTCGCTGAAAAACACAGGAATATTATGGTTGTGGGAGATGATGCACAATCTATATATGCGTTTAGAGGCGCTAATTATGAAAACATACTCGGGTTTACGGATCGCTACCCTGATGCAACAGTTTACAAACTGCAGACAAACTATAGAAGTACACAATCAATACTTGATCTTGCTAATGCGAGTATAATAAGAAACAAAAAACAGTATTTTAAACAACTTATAGCTACAAGAGGGGCAGGTGTCCTTCCCATTGTTGTAAAAACAGCAAATACAGAGGAACAGGCAAGTTTTATAGCAAAACATATACTCCGAGCGGATGTCAGCCTGAATGATATTGCTGTGCTTTATAGATCACACTACCATTCAATGGAGATACAATTGGAATTAACGAGGCGCGGAATACCATACGAGGTAAGATCAGGCATAAAATTTTTTGAACAGGCACATATCAAGGATGTAATTAGTTATTTAAGATTTGTTAATAATCCAATGGATGAACTTGCCTTCAAAAGGGCACTTAAATTATATCCGGGTATTGGCTTGAAAACAGCAGGACATTTGTGGGAAATATTTGTAAAAAACAACTATGACTTTCATTCCCTTACGAAAAGAGAGGCAGCAGAGATGTTACCTAAAAAGGCAAAACAGTATTTCTCAGATTTTTACAAGTTAATAATTGATCTATCAGAGATGAAAGAAAAGCTACCATCAGATATGCTTATGTTGATATTGAATTCCGGATACGAAGATTTTATGAGGCTTTCGTATACAAATTTTGAAAGCAGGTTGGAAGATATAAAACAGCTTATAAACTATTCTCTGAAATTTCAGAGCGTAACCAGTTTCTTGAGTGAGATGTCGCTTGTTAACACTGTTGTAGCCTCGGAAATAGATGAAGCAAAAAAGGAAAGGGTTGTGCTGTCAAGTATACACCAGGCAAAGGGACTTGAGTGGAAAATAGTTTTTATTCCATGGCTTGTGGATGGCAAATTCCCTGTGATCAGAGGAAAGACTGAACAAAATAGAGAAGACAGTGATGCTATTGAGGAAGAAAGAAGGCTCTTTTATGTTGCTGCGACAAGGGCAAAAGATATGCTTTATCTTTGCTATCAAGAATGGTTACCAGCAAGAGGGGAACTCAACAATACTATAACGAAGCCATCAAGGTTTATAAGGGAATTACCCTCGTACGCGTATGAAACACAGGAATAAAGACATGTTTAAACTTGTAAAGTATATCATAATCATTTTGTTAATTATCGCTGCGATCTACTTTTTAAAGATAAGCTTCAAACATAATGCGATGGAGATCAAATTAAAAAACCCTCATAAGATAGAGAACTTAGAACAAAAAACAACAGAATTGAAAAAAAAGTTTTCTATCTTTGAAAAACATGAGGCTCAACATCAAACAACAACCACCGGGAAACAAAAGAGCGAAGTAGAAGATAAGCAATCATTGGACAGGTTTATAAAAGAGCATTCCAATTAACTCCAAAATTTACATTTGGAAAATAATTTATCTATTTAACCAAAATGTAATAGGAAAGTTTGTTCATTCGCTCGGTTCTGCGAGCCGTCATCAGCGATGAAGCAATCTCATTTCTCCAGCGTCATTCCCGTGACAACGGGAATCCAGTTTCTTTACTTAAATTCCTCGCTTGGCAGTTGCCCTAAAATGGTTACTCTGGCACAGCCGAAGAATTTACTCTTCCTTGTCATTCTGAGCCGCAGGCGAAGAATCTACTTACCTTGACCCAAAAAATGTAATAGGAAAGTTTGTTCATTCGCCCGGGGGTACCCACCCTAAGGGAAGGGTGGTGCGATCCACCCGTAATCCCTTCTGCCCCTTTTTAGCAAAAAGGCGGAGAAGGGGTTTGTTATAAACGAGATTTAAGTCCTCTGTAAGGTTGTCATTGCGAGGAATAAAATGACGAAGCAATCTACAAGCATAGGGATTGCTTCGCCTGCGGCTCGCAATGACGGCACAATAATTCTTTTTTGCTCATATTCTAAGAATACCTAAGATTTGACGCACGACCCATCTTACCTATGGGTATCCCTTAACTTACTGCACAAACTTCCTTATTTTTAAATGCACTTTTGGGGTTAATACCATTTTTCTTTTTTTATTTGACGGGAATTCTTATCATGTGTTAGCAAACAATTGTTGTGTTAGGTTTTAACCTACAAAAGGTAGCAATGGTATTTGCTCTCAGTATAGAAGCGGGTTTATCTGTAGTTGTTGGTATTTTTATAGGGTATTATCTGGATAAATACCTTCACACTGCACCTTGGTTAACGCTAATTTTTACCTGCTTGGGTTTTGTGGCAAGCATACTTAGATTAAAGGATATAAGTAAAATAATTAATTCAGATAAAAAATGAAGTACGGTGTATACAAAGTTTGGTTTTTAATAGGTTTGATAATTATATCCGGTGGGATGTTGATCTATAGATCCAATCCAGATGACCTGGTAGCATTTTTAACCGGGGCAAGCATTGTTGGTATCAACGCATTACTTCTCGGAAAAGGTATCACTTCTATTATCTCTTCAAGGAAAAAAATTGTTTATATTCTTTTGCTTGTACTAAAATATGCATTTTTGTTGACAACCCTATATATAACAATAGTAATTATCAAATTAAATCCTATACCATTTATACTTGGCATAACAACCTTGCCAGTGAGTATAGTGTTGATGACAATTTTTTTGTTAAGGAGACATGACAATGCATGAACAGTTAACATGGTTTAGTTTTATACCGGGTTTAAAGGATGTACCAATATACATGATAACATATCCTCTCGCTGGAATTTTGCTTATCGTATGTAGTTTTATTGTTTACAGAACACTTAAACGGCGAAATTATCCTGAGGTGCCGGATGAAAAATTTACCCTGTTCTCTTTATTTGATACAATTTATGAGGCACTTTATAACTTTGTAGCCTCAGTCATACCCGAGGAACCAGAAAGGTTTTTGCCTTTGATAGGTACACTTTTTATACTGATCTTCGTTTCTAATCTGTGGGGCATTATCCCTGGCATGGTTCCACCAACAGAAACACTGAACACAAATGCAGCCATGGCTATTACAGTATTCATAGCGTATAATTATTATGGATTTAAGGCGCATGGCATAAAGTATATAAAGCATTTTATGGGACCTATATGGTGGCTCGCACCTATTATGCTTGTGGTGGAGCTTATAAGTAATCTTGTGAGACCAGTATCACTCTCTCTAAGGCTTTTTGCCAACATGCTTGGTGATCACACAGCATTAGGCATATTCTCACATTTGCTACCAGCTATTGTTCCAATATTTTTTATGATCCTTGGCATATTCGTTTCATTCATTCAGGCTCTTGTATTTTCAATACTCAGTGCAATCTATATTGCCCTTGCGGTTGCACATGAAGAAGAACACTAATAAAAAAGGAGGTAAAAGATGCTAAAAAGATTTTTAAGCACAGCAACATCAACCATATTGCTCTTGCTTGTAGCAATACCGGCCTTCGCTGAAGGTGCACCTGCTCAAGCAAGCGATGTCAGTGTAAAGGCATGGCTTGCAATTGCCAGTGGTATTGGTATTGCAATAGCAGCATTTGGTGGAGCACTTGGTCAGGGTAGATCAATCTCTTCAGCACTTGATGGTATTGCAAGAAACCCCGGCGCTTCAGGCAAGATCGTAACACCTATGATCATCGGTCTTGCTCTTATAGAGTCTCTTGTTATTTACGCCTTTGTTATAGCATTCCTGCTTCAGGGAAAGATATAAGAAAGGCAAATTGTTTTTGATCTGTTCTGTGAGGGACAATCGCTTATAGCGAGTGTCCCTATTTTTTTACCTAAAAATTGCCGTTGCAAAACCTGTCACCGTGAAAACCGGAATAGGGGAAGTTGAGGAGTTACACACCCCGTTCCTTCGGGACTCCTACATAAACTTGACAGGGAACACATACATATGCTAACGAAAGATTATGGGAACTATACCAAAACTTATGAAATCCATTCATAATCTTACAGATTTATCAGAACAAGAAAGGTTTGTACTTTCTTTTGTGGATGGTAAAACAACTACAAATGAGATTGCAAGGGTTTCTGGTATGGGTTTAAGTTCTGTAAGCAGGATCCTTGAAAAGCTCATCGCTCAAAAGGTGATTGAAATTCAACACAGTGAATCGGTGCACAAGGCAGATGAACAAAAACAAACAGTGCAGTCTATAAAGGACATATATGCAGCTTATGAGAACGCTGATCCTTATTCAATACTTGGAATAACAAAAGATGCTACATTGGACGAAATAAAAGAGGCTTACTTTGAGAAAACAAAGATGTTTCACCCTGACAGTTATTACGCAAAAACTGTGCGCCCGGAAGACAAACCACTTCTTGTTGAGATATATAAAAAGGTTCAACACGCGTACGAAACATTAAAGAGCAAAGCCCCGAAAACATCAAGCAAGGCTACCCCAGGCCAACCATTGTCTACCAATCCAGAAGTTGGGGATCTAAAACCTACACAATCCTTCCATAAGCAAACGAGCTCTAACATTTTAGAAAACTCCATAAAACAAAGGGTAAAAAAGGCAATGGATTATTATAAATTAGGTATGGAGGCTTTCATAAAAAATGATTACTCAAGTGCTTATCTAAATTTTAAACTTGCTAACTCATACAATCCTTATGAGAAAGAATACCTAAAAAAGATGAAAGAGGCTGAATCTCTGATGAAGGTAAGCAGATACGAGGATCTGATAAAAAAGGCGGATATAAGCATTGAGTTAAATAAGCCAGATGATGCAATCAACTATTTAAAATCCGCAATAGAGCTAACCAATGATAAGAAGTTTTTGTATTACAGGATTGCATCTATAATGTTTGATTTTAATCAATCATTAAAGGAGGCTAAAGCTTATTGCCAGCAAGCCATAGCACTTGACCCCAAAAACGCTGACTATCATATCTTACTTGCCAAGATATACAAAAAAGGAGGGCTCTATAAGAGTTCTAAAGTTGAATACGAACAAGCCTTTTCATTAGGTGTAAGAACGGATGAAATTAAAGAGGAAATAAAACAACTAAAAACCTTAATCGCTACTAATTATGGCTAAAACAATAGGTATTGATTTAGGAACAACAAATACATGCGTTGCCACTGTATTGGACGGTAAGCCTCTGGTTATACCATCTTCAACAGGTAACAGGCTTATACCAAGCTATTTTGCAATTACAAATGATGAGAAAAGACTTGTTGGGATCAGGGCTAAAAGGCAATCAATTACAAATCCTAAAAATACAATCTTTGCAGCCAAACGACTTATCGGAAGAAGATACGATTCTAAAGAAGTTCAGCTAACCAAAGAAAAGGTGCAATATGAGATAGTGAAGGGTCCACATGATGATGCAAGGGTTATATGTGGAGGTAAAATATTCAGTATCCCGGAGATCAGCGCATTTATATTACTTGAAGCAAAAAATGTAGCCCAGGCATTCCTCAAGGATGAAATAGAAGGCGTATGCATTACAGTACCTGCTTACTTTAACGAAAATCAGAGACAGGCAACTATTAATGCAGCTGAAATAGCAGATTTAAAGGTACTAAGAATCATAAATGAACCAACTGCTTCTGCCCTGGCTTACGGACAAAGGAGAAGAAAAAACAATGAACTTATAGCTGTTTATGATTTTGGTGGTGGTACCTTTGATATATCTATCCTTGAGTTTGGTGAGGGCGTTTATGAGGTTTTATCAACAGCAGGCAATACATACCTGGGCGGAGAGGATATTGATAATAGGCTCTTGAATTACATACTTAATGATTTTGAGAAAACACATAAAATAGACTTAAGAACTGATGTATTGGCAATGCAAAGATTAAAAGAGGCTATAGAACACACCAAGATAGAGCTTTCTTTTCAACCTGAAGCAACCCTTTCATTACCATTCTTAACTGAAACATCGCATGGCTCCATCCACTACAATACAGTTATAACAAGAGGTAAACTTGAAGAGCTTATGTATGATCTCGTTGAACAAACATTACAGATATGTAGCAATACATTAAAAAACGCCGGACTTAAAAAAGAAGATATAGATGAGGTTATACTTGTTGGAGGGCAAACAAGGGCGCCACTTGTTGTTAAAAAGGTAGCTGAATTCTTTGGCAAACAACCAAATAGGAGTATAAATCCAGATGAGGTAGTAGCAGAAGGTGCTGCTATCCATGCGTATAATATTGTATCTCCACTGCCTTCAAACATCCTTGTTGATATAACTGCCCTATCACTTGGCATACAGACAAAGGGTGGAAAGTTTGCGGAGATTATACCCAGAAACACGCCCATCCCTGTTACCAAAACACGAAAATTTACCACCACCTATGATAATCAAGATGCCGTAAGGGTGGCTGTTTATCAGGGCAATGAAGAAATGGCTAAAGATAATGAGCTGTTAGGCGAATTTGTTTTAAGCGGGATAAGACTTGCGAAAAAGGGTGAACCTAATATAGAGGTTAGTTTTGATATGAATAGCGAGGGACTTCTGAAGGTAACAGCAAGGGATGTTGACCTCGGAACAGAACAAACTGTTATGCTTGAGGCTACAAGTAGTTTAAGTCCAGAAGAAATAGCTATGATGAAGAATAAGATGATGTCTCTTGAAATGGAGTTAAAGGAATAATGGAGCAAGAAGAGATAGAAAGACTATTACAGGATGGATTAGCACTGTATGGCTTTGGTAAAACACAAGAAGCCGTTGCTATATGGAAAAAGGTTTTAGAGCTTGATCCTGGAAACAAACAAGCAATAGACTACATAGAATCAGCAGGCTTTACAGTAGACTCATCAACCGTTGTTACGCAATCTATACAACCGCGCGAGCTGGAAGCACAGGACACAGAGTTTATAAACATAAATTATATAAGGGAGTTGTTGAAATCTCGCAGGTATGAACTTGCTTACGAATTTCTTAATAAACTTTATGAAAAAAGTTATTCCTCAAATAAGCTTATCATTGCATACCTTTCTATTGTAAAGGCTCAATTGATCAAGCTTTACTACGAGGAATTATACAGCTTTAAAGGCGTTCCAAAATTAAACATAGGTGAACAAGAACTTGTGAGGTATAATCTTGACAAAAACGACGGCTATCTCATCTCTATGATAGATGGCTATTCTACACTGGAAGAGATCTTTCAGATGATCAATACTATGGAGCGTTTTGAAGTCATTAAAAGATTTCACAAGTTAGCAAAACTCGGGGTTATAGGGTTTTAAATGGCTATCACAGAGTTATTTACAAGGATGAAAACACTTCTCGCGTTTGTTGATAGCGGTATCCTTATAGCAGACGCTAATTACAACATAGTGTATGCTAATCCAGCTGCCCAGCAATTGTTTTTCAAGCAGGTAAAAGATATAATGGGACTACCTGTTTCTAAAATCTTTTCCAAGGAAAACTGGGAAAAAATATCTGAGAGCATAGTCAGGGTAAAACAAACTCACACCCCAATAAGAATGCAGATAGAAGAAAAGGAAAAATTTTTTAGACTTGGCATCTCGCCCATTATGGACGAAGAGAAATATATTGGTTTTATTTTAAACATGCTTGATACAACAGTGGAAGAACACCTTCTCATCCAGAGATCAGAGCTTACCTCTATGATGATAAACGAATTAAAGGATCCTATATACACATTGTATGACCTGTTTCACACCAGACATATATTTAATGCAGAAGCCAACTATATCCAGCAGGCAAGGGATTCTACAAAAATGCTTATGAACGCACTTGAAACGCTGCTTGAGATCAATCAATTAACTTCAGGTGTATTAAATTTAGAACTTGATGACGCTGATATTACAATGGTTATCAAATCATGTGTAAAAAGTATTGAGCCTTTTGCACAAAAGCATGGTGTTTTCCTGTATACCAGATACATACCTGACAATCTCACAGTAAGGCTTGACAGAGAAAAATTTACAAAGGGTTTAATCAATCTGCTCAGCCTTGCAATAAAAGAAGGACATGAAAAAGATGTTTTATACATTGAGACAAAGCATGATACTATGGAAGGAAAACCTGTATTCAGGCTTATAATTGCCAACAGCGGTATGGGAGTAGCTCAATCAATTTTTGACAATATAAATGAAAAACAACCCTTTTCTCATCTGAAGGATGAAGAAAAACTTTATATAGAAGTCCTTACAGCAAAAAGAATTATACAGGCACATTCAGGTCAATTGGATGTTGTAAGTGAGTTTGGTATTGGCTCCAGTTTTGTAGCTACATTACCTGTTGCATCTTGATATCACAAAATATATCTTTAAACAGTAATTATTTTTTCTTTAATCCCTTTATTAAATCCTTCAGCCTTTCAATTTCCTCGTACTTTTTCTCAATAGCCGGTCCCATAAGCTTTTTAAATTCCGGCATGTTCTTGATTGGTTCAAAAGAAGGTTCTGCTATTGCAGAGAATCTCAGCTCTGGTTTAGCATTTATAGCCTTTTTTAGGCTCTCTATTGCCTGTGTGTAATTGCCGCGAAGTACTAACCCAACAGCCTTATCATACCATAAAACTGGATTTGCTGGATTGATGCTCTTTGCCTTCTCATAATATTTATCACCTTCTTTGAAGTCTTTAAGGTAATAATAAGCCATTGCCATGTTTAACCAACCAGCCTGAAAAGAGGGATCTATCTTTATACTCTTTTCATAATTCTGTAATGCGGATTTATAATCCCCTTTCAAAAACATAGCATTGCCGAGGTTATAGTATGCATCTTTATCATCAGGGTTAAACTTTAACTGTAGATTTGCGACCTTTATTACATCGTCTAATTTATTTAACCTGACATCACATGCAACAACCTGATTTCCTATCTCACCAACAAGCGGCGGTAAGAAGTGCAAAGCTTTATCAAAATCAGGCACAGCCTTTGCACAATTATCCAGTGCAAAGTAAGCGCCACCCCTTAGCCTGTATGCAAGACCAAAATAAGGACTCAACTTTAATGACTGATCTAAATCGGATATAGCCTGCTGCAGTTCACCCATATTAAATAACACTATTGCCCGATGGAAATAGTATATATATTCAAAGGGATTTAGCTTTATAGCATCATTAAATTCTCTAACAGCATCAGGGAAATCCCGCCTGTTCCTGAACGCAACGCCATCCTTTATATGATTCTCAGCTACTGCGGTGCGGCCCGCATATATAGGTAATACAAAAACAGCAAACACACTTATAGCTATAGCAAGTATAAGTATGAGCTGTTTTATTGCAACAGGTACCCTGCCTTTTGCAAATGGATCAACAACCAAAAGGTAAGGAGACATTTGTTCTGTAAGTTTATTTTCTTTTTTCCGGGTCAGTTGTATCCTTTCCTCGTCAAATCCTCTGTAAAGAACATCCGCCAGAGCTATCAACCCCCAAAAATACATGCTTGAGGCAGGCTCTTGTAAAGGAAAACTGAAGATAGCAGCTACAAGGACACCAATAATCCCTCCCCCTATTCCAAGGGCTAAAAGAAATTTATCCTCGTTTTCTATATTATGTTTTGCAACCCTTATAAGTTTTACTGCAATATTTAAAACAATCCACAGAAATGCTATAAATCCAATAATACCAAGCTCAGCAAGTATCTGTATCCAATCGTTGTGTGATTCTGAAAAAACCTGGTATGTTTTTGATATAATTGCCTGCAGTTGTGGCACCTGATACTTATGTATATCAACCTCAATCTGACCTATTCCAACACCCCATACAGGATTGTGCTTCCATGCATCATAGGTACTACGCCATGCCATAAATCTAAAATTTATAGAAGGGTCGTTTGTTTGAAGCTTTGAGGTTAATAAATCATATAAGTCCTTAGATAATCCTGCATGTGGTTCTTCAACATCTTTTATCGTTGAATAGACCGCCTTAAATTGCTTCTTCTTTCCAAAGTGCGTTACTGAAAGAATGGTACCACCTATCAATACAAGCAGAGTTAATGTTATTGCAACAGATAATATCTTTCCTCTTCCAGCCTTCTTAAAGACGGTTTGTTCAGGGATTTGTGATCTTTGTTTGGATGGCTTCGCTTCCAGTATTTGTTTTGGCTTTCTTATTTTTAACCATTGATAGATCATAAAACCAAAGATAACAAAGCTCGAAAGTATAAATCCTATCCATGCTGCTCTTGCCTTTGTTAAGACAAAATAAAAATATGAAGGTATAAAAAGAAAAAACATAACCGTCTTTGTTTCAATGTTCAAATCCTCTAAGAAAAATGCAAAGATCAGAAGACCCATAAAGCTAACCATCCATTCTGCAGAGAAATTGGTAAGTCCTATTGTTGATGAAGGATCCTTTTCACCGTATATATCATAAGGACATGGCAAGATTTCGTAAAATTGCATGATCCCGTACATGGATACTATAAATACTGATATAGCCATAGCAATGAGTATCCATCTTATATGGCTTTTTTTCCTTACATAAAGCAGGGTGAAGAACCAGAAGAATATGTTTGCGCCAAGTCGGATCATCATATCAACTGCTCTCCAGATATCTGTCACATGAACAAGATGAACGAGTACAACTCCTATCATCACAAGCATAGGGATCCACAACGATGTCCTTGGGAATATAAGTTCATGCCTGTCCACACCCCTTATCAACCATAAAAATGTTAAAACCATTGTAACCGCAATAAGAACGGTTGTCTTTATCCATATAAACTCATTGCCAAACTTTAAAAGAGGAATAACGAGAAAAGAAACAATAATAGTAGCTACGCCTATTTTATCGTAAATGCTATCCACCCTTGCTTTTGATGTAGAATTTGATGGCATCTTACCTCCTAATCTCTTAAACTTTTATGCTCTTCTTAATAAATAATTCTTTAAGCTGTCTCTCATCCACATCAGATGGTGCATCTGTAAGAGGACAGGTGCCTTTTTGTGTTTTTGGAAATGGAATAACATCCCTTATAGATTCTGACCCTGTAAGGATCATAACAAGCCTGTCAAGACCGAATGCTATACCACCATGTGGAGGGGCACCATACTGAAGGGCATCAAGTAGAAAACCAAATTTAGCCCTTGCAGATTGTTCACTTATACCAAGCAGTTTGAATACCCTTGCCTGAAGCTCACTATTGTGAATACGAATACTACCACCGCCAACCTCTGTTCCGTTAAGCACAAGGTCATAAGCCTTTGATCTTACCTTAAGTGGTTGTTCTTCCAGTATGGCAACATCCTGGTCCCTGGGGGAGGTAAAAGGATGATGAACAGACTCATAGCGTTTTTCTTCTTCATTGTATTCATAAGCAGGAAAATCCGTTACCCATAATAATTTATAATCATCATTCTTTATAAGATTGAGCTTCTTGCCAAGATGCAATCTAAGGTTAGACATTGCATCGTTAACAATCTTTGGCGAGGCATCTGCAACAACGAATATTGTATCTCCTGGCTTAGGGTTGAAAGCCTCAAAAAGTTTAGCCTGTTCTATCTCAGATACAAATTTAATAATGGATGATGAAAGCGGTTGCCCTGCTAAAGGCAGCTTAAACCATGCAAGTCCTTTTGCCCCATACTGTTTTACAAAAACCTCTAATTCCTCTATCTCTTTCCTTGAAAAGTCCCTTTCTACTTTAATTCCTTTTATAAGCCCTTTATTTTTTATAGCCTCTTTGAACACATTAAATTCTGTATCCTGGAAACATTCGTTGAGCTCTACCAATTCCATCCCAAAACGCATATCCGGCTTGTCATTGCCAAATCGTTTCATAGCTTCATCATAGGATATTCTATAAAAAGGCATTTTCGGCTCTATACCTTTAAATGTTTTGAATATCTTTACAAACAGTCTTTCCATGATCTCCATCAGGTCTTCCATCTCTATAAAGGACATCTCAATATCAATTTGCGTAAATTCAGGCTGTCTGTCTGCCCTTAGATCCTCGTCCCTGAAGCATCTTGCAATTTGATAATAACGATCAAATCCAGATACCATAAGCAACTGTTTAAATAGTTGTGGTGATTGTGGAAGAGCATAAAACTTACCAGGATTGAGCCTGCTTGGCACAAGAAAATCCCTTGCCCCTTCAGGGGTGCTCTTTGTTAATATAGGAGTTTCTACATCTATAAAACCTTCAGCATTTAGAAATTCCCTAACAGTCATTGTTAATTTATGTCGCAGGATCAAATTAGCTCGCATTTTCTCCCTTCTTAAATCAATGTATCTGTATTGTAGCCTCGTTGTTTCATCTACATCTACCTTTTCCTGTGCCACTGGGAATGGAGGTGTTTTAGCTTCATTCAAAATACGCAGCTCTTTCACTTCTACTTCATAAAGACCTGTTTTAATCTCTTTATTCTCTGTACCTTCTGGTCTTAATCTTACCTTGCCTTTAACCAGAATCACATACTCTGGCTTAATAAGCTTTGCCTTTTCATAAGCAACTTTATCTATCTCTGGATTGAACACGATCTGAACTATGCCCTCCCTGTCTCTTAAATCTACAAAGATCAATCCACCATGATCCCTTCTCCTGTGAACCCAACCCATCAAAATTACTTCTTTATCCACATGCACTGAGGCAATTTGCCCACAGTAACAAGTCCTTTTTAAACCACCAAGAAATTCCATATCAACTCCCTTTATTTTCTGAAACAATACAGTTCCTTAGTCCCTTTGGCACAAGATGTTGTAGTTCATAATCTTTAGCCTTTTGCTTTGTCTCAAAATGACCAATTTTTACTCTGTACAGCCTTTTTCCTTTTTCTTCAACAACTTCTATCCATGACATAAGTTTATACTTTTCTTTCAAATCTGCACTCAAATGCTGTGCCTGTGCCTTTTCTCTAAAGGCACCACATTGAATGCTAAATATTTCTTTATTCTTGTGCTCATTTTTCTTTACGCTTACCTTCTTTGTTTGCTTCCTGTTTGCCTCATAATGTCTACCCTCTTCTGTCAGTGATTTGTAAAAAGTTAGTTCAGTGTGTTTTGTAACAGCTGTAGTCTGGGTTACAACCTCTCCAGAGGGTTGCTCTGATGCAGAAACACTCGGTGATGGTGGTAAAGCCTGTTGTGATGTTTGTTCTGCAGATTGTATGGTCTGCTGGGTAAATACTACAGCATTTTGAGATCTGGCATTCTGTGCTTCATTTGAAGCAACCTGAATTTGTTTTATACCTGCATTCTTCCCTAAAACAAAACCTATAATAAATACAAGTGCAAGTATCACAACTGAAGAAAGAATTAACATTATGATCTGTTTGTTATCCAATGTTACATTGTATTTTGGTTTTATTCTTTCCATATCTCTCATAAATACCTCCTTTTAATTACTACATCTTTTCTGGTGCACTTACACCTAAAAGATCTAATGCATTCTTTAAAACAATTTTTACAGCTTTCATCAATAAAAGCCGTTGCGATGTGTTATCATCGTTATCAACTACCCTCGTGTCAGTATAGTATTTGTGTAATATGCCAACGGTTTCCATAAGATAATGAGTTAGTCTATGAGGTTCTCTTTTTATTGCTATTTCTGTTACAAGCTGTGGATACAACAGACATTGTAGAAGCAATCGTTTTTCCTGAGCACTAAATATATAATCTTTCTTCTGGGTTAATGCATCTACATTCCACCCCTTTGTTAAAGCATAATTGAATATACTGGCAATCCTTGCGTGAGCATATTGAACATAATAAACCGGATTTTCTTGAGATTGTTTTTTGGCAAGTTCAATATCAAAAACAAGCTGACTTTCATGGCTTCGCTGCAAGAAGAAAAATCTCACAGCATCAGAACCAACCTCATCTATAAGCTCTTTGAGGGTAATATACTCCCCTGCCCTTTTTGACATTGCTATAGGTTTGTCGCCTCTTGTTAACCTTACCATCTGAACAAACATTACTATTAACCTTTCAGGGTCGTATCCAAGTGCTTTAAGTGCAGCTCTGAGCCTCGGCAGGTATCCATGATGATCCGCACCCCATATGTTTATTAACAGATCATAACCTCTTTTATACTTATTAACATGATAAGCAATATCTGATGCGAAGTATGTAAGTTCACCTGATTGTTTCTTTAACACTCTATCTTTTTCATCTCCGTACAGCGTTGATAAAAACCAGAGAGCCCCTTCTTCCTGTTTAATCATATTCTTTTTTTTAAGCTCTTCTATAATCATTTCAATATCGCCATTGGTATATAATGTTTTTTCACTGAACCAGCTATCAAACTTTATATTAAAGTCTTTTAACACCTGTTTTATGTTAGAATCCGGAAGCACATCTTTTTCATCACCAAGTATACTCTTTATTGAAAACTCTGTTATCTCTTGAATATTGTTTTCATTTATCCTGTCAGGAATAAATCTTGAATTAAGTGTGCCACTTATGTTAGCAATATACTCTCCATGGTATTCTCCTGGTTTTGAAACCACAATTGCTGAATTGTATGTTTTTCTGTATTCATTTAACACCGAATATCCAAGTGAGAGTACCTGATTGCCTGCATCGTTAATATAATATTCCCTTGTAACATCATATCCCTGTGAGGTTAGAACACGCGCAAGCACATCTCCGACAACAGCTCCTCTGCCGTGTCCAACATGTATGGGACCAGTTGGGTTTGCACTTACATATTCCAACAATACCCTTTTCCCTTCCCCGATATTAGCCTTCCCGTAATCCACATCCTTTTGCAAAATATCTCTCAATACATCGTGCAAAAATATATTTTTGATAAAAAAATTGATATAGCCTGGTTTTACTACTTCTATTTTCTCAACAATATGTGAGGTTTTATCCTTCAATCTCTGTGAAATCTCGTATGCTATTTCATAAGGTTGTTTTTTACTCATACCAACAATACTGAAAGCAACGCCTGTTGACAGGTCACCATAACTCTCATTTGAGGGTATAGTTATACTGAATTGGGGAATAGAAACACCAGTACCTAAATATTCTCTTGCGGCTTCACTAATGGCATTGTATAATAGTTTTAACATTTGTGGAAACAATTAACCCAATTGCGTCATCGCTTTACTTATCTTTCTTATTGACCTTTGCCTCAGAATCGTCTTGTTTATTTGGTGTTGTATGTTTTTTCAATCTCAGGTCAAAGGTGTATTCAGGGCATCTCATTCCTAAGTCTTCTGTAGACGAAAACCTTTTCTGACATGTTTCTCTCCATGCACAGGTAAGACAGCTTTTTTGATCCATGTATACCATAACAATTCAATCTTCTTTACACTGAAGTTAATGTTTTTATAAGCATTTGAGAACCATCTACAATTTCATGTATAATCTCTTCTACTGTTTTTAAAGATTTTATAAGTCCAGCGATCTCACCACTCATCACAGAACCATTTTCAATATCACCATCTATTGAGGCGGCTTTGCTTTTCCCGGGTCCTATAAAGGATAATAGTTCCATTTCACTTATACCTTTTTTCTCAAGCTCAAGGATCTGCTCTGCCAACTTGTTTTTTATCACCCTTACAGGTTTGCCGATTGTCATACCGGTCAAGACCGTGGAGTCATCTTCAGCATTTAAAATAGCCTTTTTAAAGGCTTCATGAACCGGTGCTTCCACAGACGCAACAAATCTTGTTCCCATTTGAATACCCTGGGCACCAAGCGCACGCGCAGCAACAAAACCTCTATGATCTGCTATACCTCCGGCAGCTATAACAGGTACATCAACAGCGTCAACAACCTGCGGAATTAACACCATCGTTGTTATACCAAGGGGGCTATCATGTCCACCTGCCTCTATACCCTCTGCTATGATAAAATCAACTCCTGCCTTGTTTGCCTTTATCGCAAGTTTTGCAGAAGGCACAACATGTCCAACCTTTATACCTGCATCGTGCAGCTTTGAAGTAAATTTAGCAGGGCTCCCCGCAGATGTCACAACAATATTCACCCGGCTTTCTATTGCTACATCTATCATTTCTGGTGCAAGGGGATACATAAGCGGGATGTTAAGACCAAATGGCTTATCTGTCATGGTATGTGTCTTTTCAATTTCTCTTCTTAATTCATCCTTTGATTGAAAAGAACCACCGGCAATAATCCCCAGCCCTCCTGCATTGGATACTGCAGACACAAGGGGTGCATAAGACACATATACCATACCGCCCAGCAGTATAGGGTAATTGATACCGAGCATGTCGCATATTTTCGTATGTATAAGCATGTTCATATCTTTAGTATCTCTTTTTTTATGTATTATTACAAGAAAAGTTTTACCTCAACCTTTTAAAGGAATCAAATTTCTCTTCCTCACCACCTATAAATTTAACTACCGTCCAGGTTATCCGTTGTTCAACAATTTTGATTTATTATCAACAATATATTGTGCATTCCGCATTGAAAAAGCCATAATTGTAACCTGTGGATTTACACCAAGTGATGAAGGAAAGATACTGCCATCTGAAATAAATAGATTTTTAAGGTTATGTGCCTTACCAAATGAATTTACAACTGTATGCTCTTTCAGTTCTCCCATCCTTGCTGTACCAAGCGGATGAAATGCCATCATCTCAACAGCGGTTGTAGGAATTCTTTTTCTAAAAAGTTGAGCTATATCATCCGGGCTGCTGAATTCTTTAATTCCGTATATTGCCGAATTAACGGTTTTTGCACCAGCTGCAAAAAAGATCTCTGATGTAATAGCAATACCTTTTATAAGTTTTTTAAAGTCATAAGGATCAAAATAATATGTTATAAAAGGAGCGTTATCCACTCCTACTTTTACACTTCCATGTGAGTTTTTATCTGATACCATAACACCAAAGGCAGCAAAATTGTTATACTGAAATGCCATTTCTTTGTTCTTTTTACCAATAGGTGCAGCAATGGGTAAACCTATCTCAGGTGGAACAAAGATACCTTCAAGCATGATCCCTTCACTTAAATATGCATCAACATAATTACCCTGAGGAACACCTTTATATCCTTCTATAAGCTCATCAAACATTGCACTAACCCTTACAGCAGGATGTATGGTAAGATTTTTACCGAGTTCTGGTGAAAGCTTTATATTGTTCTTTTCAAGGAGAAAAGGTGTGTAAATTGAACCAGCGGATAAAACGACTAACTTTGGCGTCACTCTAAATTTATATAGCCTATTATTTGTTTGTTCGTTTATTATACTACCTTCTATCTGTGTTACCGTATCACCGTCTACCGTTATATGTTCAGCCCTGGCATTTGCATAAATTCTGGCTCCGTGCTTTATAGCGGATGGAATAAAGTTTAAATGCACAGCTTGTTTTGCATCATGTGGGCATCCAAATGCACACCTGCCACAGCCACGACAGTTTATCATATTGTGCATAAGCATCCCATTACTCATCCCGAGGGCATCTGCACCTCTTTTGAAAACAAGTCCATTTCTGCCAAGTATCTCAGGGCTGATCCTTGTAACATGTATGGTCTTCTCCACCTCTTCAAAATAGGGTTCCATCTCTTTTGGGGAGGCATTTTGAACACGGTAGTGCTCTGTCCATTCATGAAGAACCCTATCCGGTGTTCTAAAGCATGTCCCTGAGTTTATGACAGTTGTTCCACCCACTGCCCTACCGAGTGGAAGCATTATAGCTGTTTTACCAAATACAATAGTTGAGCCATAATCCCTATACATAATTTTTAAAGATTCTATAGGCTTATATTTACTGTATCTTTCTTTTGTGTAATATCCACCTTCTTCTATCACGACAACATCTAATCCTGCGTTGCTTAATACATCTGCCATCACAGCACCACCAGCACCTGAACCTATGATGCAAACATCCGGTTTTTCAATAATATCTTTATCTATATTATTATAAGTAAACAACATGACATCATTCCTTTATTAAACATTCCGGACGATAATTTATAGTCCGGGCAACCACATCATCAGAATAAAAAGTCATTAAAAAAAGCATCTTTATCAGCAGCAGGATGCTCCTTTTTGAGAAGAAACGGCTGTTTTCCCAGCCTTGAAGGTATTTTAATCTCTGTTCAGAAGACATGCTTGTAAATTTTTTTAATCTTGTTATCAGTGGTGCATATTCTATAGTATAGATAACAAACTTTATTCCCTTTAACTGTAACTTACTCATCCCGTCTAAATAGTTATCAAATAACAAAACAGGGTCAACAACCTGTGGATCAACATCAAACGGACCACCAGGGGGTATGATGGTTTCTCCTATAGCCTTCATTATTTTATATAGCTTCTGGTCAAATACCTTTAACTCTTTTACTGACATATCAATTGCCCTCCTATAGCCCATCAAGACTATCAAAGCTATTACTCTTTTTGACAGGCAAGTCAATATTTTCTGATAATCTTTAACCAGAAAATGCATTTTTTGGGTTAATAAAGGCTGAACCGGGTTCAGGAACTATAAAAAATATGTGTTGTAAATCTTTCTAATTCTGGATGTCTTATCCATCAATGCATTAAAGAAGTCCTTTCCACATGTCTTTCCTCTAAAGCCCATCCTCATTGCAATAGGTATAAGTTCCCTTTCATCCCTGGGTATTTTTTCTACAGAAAAATCCCTGTCTATTCTTATTCTATTCTCCAGCTTTCTCAAGAACATATATCCATCCTTCAATATATCTGTATCTTTTTTACTTATATATCCCTTTTCCATCAGCACATCTAACGCAAGGAAGGTGTTTCGTTCATAAATAGCGGGATCTTCAGTACCGTATGTCAGTTCCAGATACTGGACAATAAATTCTATATCCATCAGTCCACCTGTACCTTTCTTGAAATTAAAGTTTGATGTGTCATCCTGAACACTCTTTTCTAAACGCATTCGCATATCATGTATTTGCTCTTTAAGATTGTCACCTTTCTTTATGGACGCCATAATATCTGGAATGGATAACACGAATTTATCAAAAAGCCTTTGAGGACCTGCTATAGCCCTTGCCTTTAAAAGAGCTTGTTTTTCCCATATCATAGAACTTTCCTTATGATACTGTATAAAGGAGTCAATACTTGCAACAAGTGGACCAAGATTGCCAGAGGGTCTGAGCCTTGTATCTATGGTGTAGGCACGACCATTCTCTGTAGATATGCTTATGGCTGTTATAAATCTTTGTACCACCTTTGAAAAATATTCCTGTGGCGTCATTTGCTTTGTTGTAGGTTTATCGCTTCCATAAACAAAAACAAGGTCAAGATCAGAGTTATAGTTAAGCTCTTTACTACCGAGTTTTCCCATACCTATTACAAGTAAACCACTGTCTTGAATATCAGGTATCGTACCATACAAGGGCTCAAGCTCTTCCATAACAAACCTCAGGGTTATACTTATAATAACATCAGCCAGTATGCTAAGTTGTTCCGAGACCTCAACAATATTCAGGTTGTCGTTTATATCATTTATACCTATTCTTAGGGTTTCTTTTATCTTGAATTCTCTTATAAGCCTTAACTTTTCTTCATACTCTTTAAGCTGGAGGTATGCTGTATATAGCTCGTTATACATATCCTCATAAGTGCGCTCCAAAGACACATACCTTGCAAGTACAAGGGAGTCTAAATATTCTGGATAATTTATTAACAGATGGGAGAGATAATCAGACATACTGAAAAACTGTATAAGGGTTGACATGGTTCTTGGATTTTCTTTGAGAAGTGAAAAAAATATACCCCTTGCGCCTATTTTTTTTACAAATTCAACCATGTGTTCAATAGCAGCATCCGGATCCACTGTTTCTGATGCACCCTTTAAGAATACAGGTGAGAGCCAGTTAAAGATTCGTTTTGTTTTCTCGCTATAGCGCGTACCTGGTATACCATCCCTCAAAACCCTTATATATTCCTTTATTCTATCTATATCCCTAAAACCCATTGACTGAAGCTTTTGCTTGATTTCTTCCTCCGGGGTATTGGGCAAAAATAACCTTATCACATCATTAGGTCTTTGAGATTCCATAATTTTTTCCTGTTCATAAAACAATTGGTGAAAAAGATTGTGAACGATATCCCTCGCTTTAGAAAGCCTTGACAAACCTGTGCTGTAGGCATCATTAAGCAATCTGTCCTTTGATGAGAGGGTTCCTCTTATAACCCTTCTTTCGCTTATTTTATCATGAGGCATTTTGTGGTTTTGCAACATTTGATATTGCTGGATTCTGTGTTCTAATGTTCTCAACAATGTATATGCATCTATAAGTTTTGCAGCATCATCTTTATTTATGACATTAAAATGAGCTAATTTTTCAATAGCTCCAATGGTTGATCTATCTCTGAGAGCCTTCTCTTTTCCGCCATGGATCAACTGCATCACCTGGGTGTAGAACTCAAGCTCTCTTATTCCACCTTCGCCAAGTTTAACATCCCATGTCTGCTCCATACCTTTAGCAAGTGAGAGCTGTATTCGTTGTTTTATATCCTTCAAGGCATCTACGGTAGAGAAATCAAGATACCGTCTGAAAACAAAGGGTTCTACTTCTCTAAGAAAGTTGTCTGATAGTTCTTTATCGCCAGCGCAATGAGAAGCCTTTATCATTGCAAGTCTTTCCCATGTTTCTCCCCATGATTCATAGTATGTTAGCATTCTGGAAATGGGTGGAACAAGCATACCCTGTTTGCCATCAGGTCTGAGATCAAGGTCAACCCTGTACACAATGCCATCGGATGTTTGGTTAGACAATAAAGATGTAAGCTGTTCTGCAAATTTGGTGATTTTTTCTACCCCCATTTCTTCATACCATTGATCTGATGCAGTATAGATAATATCTATATCAGATGCATAATTTAGCTCTCCTGCACCAAGCTTACCCATTCCTATTATAGAAAAACCCTTTTCCGATAAAATGGCATTTAATGACGAAACATACTTCAATGAATACTTTAGGATTGCAGTTGCTAAAATAGATATACAGTACACTGTTTTAGTAAAATCTATGTTGCCGTGAATGTCTTTCGCAGATATATAGGCAATCATTTTATTTTTGAATCGTCTGAGCCTTGACGGGAAATGCTCATCAAAAGGGATACATGATAATACATTTATATAGTCCTGTTCTGATTCTGGCAGTATCACAGGTATCTCATCCTCTTTAAGAAGATACTGCGTCAGGATAGGACTTGTGCCTGATAGCTCTATTACTTCTGGAGTTATTTTGTGTACCTGTGTCTTATTTTCTATTAGATAAGAATTAAGAAATTCAATAGCTCCCTGCTCATCCGGTGCAGAAAACAGTGCTGTTATAAATTGATCCGGTGCAAGCACCCTGCTTGTTAGATTAAACACAGAGAAAAGCATATTGATCCATTCATTAGAAATATCAAGTCCACGCTCATGCATGATGTTCTTAATGGTATTATAGTTCTCGTCTTTTATTGCTTGAAATAATGATGCTACCAGATCTTCAGACATATCTTATCCTATATTTTGATGTGCCATTATTTATTCCACATATCACTTATTACAAAGTCTTTTTATTATCAAATGCATTGTGTAAAGATTATAATGAATCTTTTTTTGAATATATATCGTGTAGGACAATAATATCAAGCTATATTAACCCGGGCTTGTATCTTTGCATTAAAAACAGGGGGAGGTGAATATTGATCTTCACCTCCCCTTTTATGTATAAACAAACCTTCTTATAACTGATTATGGCAGGAATATGGTCCTTGATTCCACATGTGCTATTATATCTTTTGGATAGAACCATTGCGGATGTACCTGATTGTTGATCCACAGGTTTACCTGATCACCATAATGCTTTGGCGGGTTTGCAGGATCAGGACCTATTTCTGATTCACCACCAGGCAGTACATTGTATCCTATAATATTACCCGGTTTCATTTCAACAGAAAATCTTATCGCGGGCCCTGAACCATAGGTATAATCTGTATAAAATGGATTTGCACCGTTGCCCATCTCAAATCCGAATGTCCCCGGGTCAACAGAGAACATGCTACCGGGCCTTGGATACCCTGTTCCATTGTTTGGTAGATTTAGTTCTGGAAACAAATTACCAGCTGCCATGTTCAATAAATCAACAAATGTCAATGTATGTAACTTGCCCCATTGCCATTGAGACATATCAGATGTTCCAAAGCTGGTCGGTGTGCCTTTGCCAACGGATGGCCGGGACAGATCATTTATACCCTCTGCAAGGCTTTGAATCATGATCTGGTCAAGTGTTCTTGGAGAAAAGGTATAACCTGAGGTTGTTGGTACAAGCGCATCAAGTAAAGTACTTTGTTGTGTTGTCGGTGAATATGTTGCACACTGTTCTGGATGTTCTAATACAGTTAGCAAAGTGTTTATAATAATGTCATCATTGATAGCCCTGTTCTTACCCATCGCTTGTATTTTATCATAAAAGATGTTGTAGAACAGCCTTTGTACAAATGCCTCAAAAATAGATGTTGCAATGCTGTTATTGATGTCATCTGTTGTGGCTGAAGGCGACAGACCCGTAGGCGTATCATAAGGATGCGTAGTGGTTGTCCATTTATTTAGATAGGTCATTGCAGTTGCAGTTGGTGAGCTTGCAGGGATAGAACCCTTAAGATCCGCATATGCCTTTTGTAAGAACGGCAGTATCTGTAATGCATAGGTATCTGTATGATCCGCCTGAATAACATTCTGAACATACGCAAGGTCAATATTTCCCTTGCCAGCTGCTTCTATATCCTTATCAATCTCCCATGCCCTGAATCCGGGATCAAAGAATCCGCCGAGATAATAAGGATTATTAAGTGGCTCATTATTATATGTTACCCCAACCGGGTCCTGATTTGCTGTTGCTATATAGCCCTGCTCAGGATTTTCTACATACGGCACTGCTGATGTTGGTACCATACCAGTCCAGTAGAAATTTGGGTCTGTGCCAGGAAGTACAAGATAGGGCGGATATGTGAAATCGCTGAATGTTAAACCACTTGGTAAAACATTTGTTGTGTAACTTAATGTATAAGCACCTCTTACAGGTATTGCACTCTGATCCGTCATATATATATTGCCATAGATGTCCGCATAAACGAAGTTTTGTGAGCCTACCTTAAAGTAGCTCTGTGCTGTTATAAACTGGGCAAGGTTTTGTGCCTGATCGATCCTGTAGAATGCCTCAATCTCGTTGGACGGAATAAATCCTGTCCATGTAAAAGCAAGGGCTGTTGATGAACCCGGCGTATAACTATCAGGATATATGGGCATTGTACCGTGATCCGGTATGGTCACATAATACATAGTATATGTTCCTGATGTAATCTTGCCTCCGTTCAATTTACCTCCAAAATTGAACGTTATAGTCCTTGCCTGGATTGGATAGTTTTTGCCATTATAAACAACCATATCAGGTGTGGAACCGGAGCCTGGAATAACAGTTTCTTGATACACATCAATGACATCAGATGGAAACACCGTATCGCCCCATGCTATATAATCATTATGCCCGATCACAACCCCGGGAGCAAGAGGGAATACAACACCAATGGTATTGATATTCCCTTTACCAATCGCGGAGGTATTTATATGTACCTCGTACCAGATCGGTGGATTCCATAAAGGAAGATGTGTGTCGTTTGCAAGGATAGCATATCCATCCTTTGTAAGTGCAGGGCTGATTACCCAGTTGTTGCTACCAATCTCGCCTGCCTCACGGGGCTTATGCAAAAAGCCAAAAGGACCGTTCTGTAATGATTTATAAAATGACATTGCACCATCTATAGATTTTTGGTTTACCTGCAATGGCTTTAACATGGTGTTGTTTGAGGAAACCGGTGCTGCCATAGGTTGAAAGCTGTTGTACGACAGCAATGAAAATGTTGTGGATGTGGCATAGGAAAACTGGTTCGGCACAGGTACTGCGGGTGCCTTTGCAGAGGGCTCGGAGCGTGCAAAATCATAGGTAAGACCAGAAAAATGTGCAAGCCCTGGATCTGATGAGGTAGAGGTATATGTAGTAGATGCGTTATTGAAGTAATGTGTGGCATAGATCTTCGTGCCTTCATCCTCCATTGTAAGGCTATATGACTCAAACTTACCAAATGCGATGATATCCTGAGGCACGAATGGTTTTATGTCTGAAATGGTTATACCCATCAATGCGGTTGAATACTGGTAGGGTAACAGCTTTGCATCTGGATTTGCCTGGATCTGCTGTGCCAGCTGACTTAAATAAAAGTTTATACCATTGCAGAACGATTGAAGTATGGCTTGCTCTTCAGGAGGCGTCTGTTCCCATACGATCTGAGCAATATCAGAGAAGCCCATCATTCTTGAATGAATATCCTCAGCTAAAATAGCGTTCCCTGGACCTGCACCAAAGTATTCTGTTAATGTACCATTAGCAATATGTCGGAACATGTCCATTTCAAATAGCCTGTCCTGCGCCTCTGCATAGCCCTCTGCAAAGGCTACATCTGTCATTGTGGTTCCGTATATATGCGGAATACCCCATGTGTCCCTTATAATTTCAACAGGATATAAAAGTGATCCCTTTGTGGTTTGTATTGTTTGATTTACAGGCACACCTGCAAACGGATCATTTGGACCTATGGATGTACCTGAACTTGAACTACTTGAACAATTTGAGAATTGTAATGTAGAGATTAATAAAAATGTAAGTCCTGCAATTGTTAACAGTACATGTTTCTTAGATACCATTTTATCCTCCTTCAATTTTTATACAGGGTATATTATGTAGGTATATTTGTAAACAAAAATCTTTACCTTCTTCACCTTTCATATGCATTGTCCTTCAGGGGCATTTCAGGTTTGGTTCTTTTACACTTAAAACACTTGACTTTTCTTTCATGTTAGATAAATTAAGAAATCGCTGTTCATAATTTGAATGATTGTTCATAACAGGGTCTACGGCATATATTAATGAACACGAGAAAAGGAATACAGGTATGAAGAACAAAAAGCTATTATTGGCAATAATAGGTATTGTAGTGCTGCTGGTTGTAGTGGTTTTGCGGATAAAGAGCATAAGAAAAACACATGAAAGGACTACAACAGTACCACTTGTGACAGTTGAACATCCTAAGTTAATGTCATTGAAAAGCACTATCACCTTAACAGGCAGTATTCTGGCGTACCAGCAGGCAAGCATATATGCACGGGTGGGTGGCTATCTTGATAAAATACCTGTAGACATAGGAGACAGGGTAAAGAAAGGACAGGTTCTTGCCATTATAAATTATCAGGATCTGCAAAATCAATACCAGCAAGCAAAGGCAAACTTTGAATACGCAAGTATTCAGTATGAAAGAGCAAAAAAGCTAATTCAGAAACAATTGATTGCTCAAAACGACCTGGATCTGGCAAGAACAAACTATGATGTGACAAAGGCTGTCAAAAATCTTGCTGCATTAAACCTTGGCTATGCTATTATAAGAGCGCCCTTCAGTGGCTATATTGCTAACAGGTATGTTGATCCAGGAACACTTATACCAGGTTCTACCCAGATGGTCCCTGCAACACCATTGCTTGTACTCGTTGATATTAATACTGTGAAGATTATGATCAATATACCAGAGCATAATGTTGCAGATATACATACAGGCATGCCTGTCACTGTAGTAACAGATGCATATCCTGATAAGATCTTTAACGGCCGTATAACACGGATTGCCCCAGCCCTTGATCCTGTGACCAGAACAATGGCTTCAGAGGTTGATATATCCAATCCACAACATCTGTTAAAACCAGGCATGTTTTCAAAGGTCAACATAGTTTCAAAGATGCGTAAAAACATACTTGCTCTGCCGGCTTCCTGTATAATAAGTCAGGATGATCATAAATTCGTGTTTACAGTTGTTAATGGTGCTGCAAAACTTGTTCCTGTTCAGCCTGGTATTGAATCAGATGGAATGGTGGAGATTAAAAATGGAATAAGTTCCTCTGATGAGGTTGTAGTCCAGGGAGAAGATACAATCCATGATGGTCAAAAAGTAGAAACCCAGAAGGTAACAAACCAGATAGAAAATGAGATAATGTAATGCCGCTATCAAAATTTGCACTCAAAAATCCAATATCAATCCTAATGCTTGCAATAGCAGTTGTTGTACTTGGAGCAACAAGTGTTAACAAGTTACCTATAGATGTATTTCCGAACATAACAATGCCTGTTGTGGTAGTTGGCACATTGTTTCCAGGTGCAAGTCCTGCTGATGTAGAAAGGGCTATTACCTACCCTATAGAAAAGGCTGTGTCTGCTGTTAATAATGTTTCCTATATTCAATCTACATCAAAAGAAGGTTTTTCTCTGGTTATGGTGTTTTTCAACTGGGGAGCGAATGTTGATAAAGGCTCTGTGGATATTATAGAAAATATACAGCGTATCATGAGTCAGCTTCCACCCGGCATTCGGCAGCCATTCGTAGTTGAGTTTGATATATCCAACATTCCAGTTTGTATGGTTACAGTTTCCAGCGATAAACTTAATGGACTTCAATTGAACGACCTTGCAACCAATGTAATAGAACCCCAGATAGAACACCTACCTCATGTTGCATCCGCTACAGTTAACGGAGGGCTTATAAGACAGATTAATGTGAACCTGGATCCAGAAAAACTTATAGCAAAGAATGTGTCATTTATGGATGTTATAAATGCTGTAACAAATGCCAACTTTATACTTCCCAGTGGCGACATGAAGATAAACAACCTGGATTACAACCTATTTACCACAAATCAGTTTAAGCTCGTGCCTCCAATGAACAACATTGTGGTTAAGGTTTCAAACGGAATACCCATTCATATCAGTGATGTGGGGTATGTTGTAGATAGCGCACAAACGCAGACAAATATAGCAAGAATAAATGGCAGGCAGGGTGTTTACCTTATGGTGAATAAAACACCGGGATCCAATACTGTGGATGTTGTCAATGAAGTAAAGGAGCTGTTGCCACATTTATTAAATATACCAGAAGGCGTGAAATTTAATTTAGCCTTTGATCAGTCCATATATATCAAACAGGCTATAAGTAGCTTACTTCATGAGGCAATTCAGGGTTCTATACTCGCTTTTATCATCATATTGGTGTTTCTGAGAAGCTTTACAAGCACCTTGATTATATCCCTCTCTATTCCTCTTTCTGTGATGGTAACATTTATACTTCTTTATTTTGTGGGTCATCAAACACTCAACACCTTTACACTTGGTGCCTTAACCCTAAGTGTAGGAAGGCTTGTGGATGATGCAATTGTCGTACTTGAAAATATTTACCGACATAGAGGTATGGGTAAAAGTCCTGTAAAGGCTGCGCTTGATGGCACAGGTGAGGTTGCAATGCCAGTGCTTGCATCAACCATTACAACCATATCTGTATTCTTCCCGGTTGTGTTTATAACCGGTATTGCGAGGTTGCTGTTTGAACCTTTTGCACTTACTATTTCTTTTGCATTAATAGCCTCATACTTTGTTTCACTCACAGTTATACCTGCACTTACAAAAAAGTATTTAAAGCCAGAAAGAGAGTATAGCATACAATCAAAGAGGCTTTATGAAAGGATTTTTGCAAGGAGTAAGGCATTTTTTAACAGCATAGATGATATATACCAATCAACCCTGAGATGGGCACTATCTCATAAAAAGATTGTTGTCTATGGAATAGGCGGGCTTTTTATAGCTTCCCTGTTTCTTGTAAAGTTTATAGGCACGGAATTCTTTCCGCAAACGGATGAAAGTCAATTCCTTATAATAGTGCGTTCTCCAATAGGTACCCGATTGGAGATAACGGATCAATATGTAAAGCAGCTTCAGGATATGATAAGAGAGGTAATCCCTGCAAAGGATATAAAGACGATTATCTCTAACGAAGGCTTGCCATCCGGCTTTGCAGCAATATGGAGTCAGAATACAGGTCCGGATACAGCACAGATTCAGGTAAATCTGGTAACACCGGATAAAAGGAAAAGAAGTGACATAGAGCTCATGAACCTTGTAAGAAAGCGGGTTCAGGGAGCAATACCAGGTGTGCAAACATACTTTATATCCGGTGGGATTGTCTCCCGTATTATGAATTTCGGGTCAACAGCCCCCATAGATGTAGAACTTTATGGCTACGACTTAGCAACAGCTGCAAAAGAGGCTGAGGTACTTGCCTCTATTATGCGTAAAACCCCTGGTGTTACGGATGTTATGATAAGCAGAAGGGAAAATTACCCTGAGCTTGATATCAATGTGGACAGAGAAAAGGCAGCGCTTGCCGGGGTTAATCAAAGGATCGTTGCAAACACAGTGCTAACGGCAATGAGCTCAAGTCTTAATATCTTTCCATCTATATACACAGACCCTGTATCAGGAAATGAGTATTATATTGTTGTTCAGATGGATAAGAAGTATACAACCGATATACAAAATCTGGAAAATTTACCACTGCCTACCTATAATGGCAAAACAATTTTTCTCAAGGATATTGCTACGATAAACAAGGGCGTTGGTCCTGTTTTAATAGAGAGAAAATACCAGCAAAGGGTGATACATATAACTGCTAATGCCACTGGAAGACCATTAGGAGATGTAGCCAACGACTTATCCCGGCAATTTGCAAAACTTAAATTACCTCCTGGCTTTTATATAGATATGAGTGGCGAGGTTTCTCAACAAAAAGGTGCATTCTCAAGTATGTTTTTTGCCCTTTTACTTGCTATCATGCTTATATATATGATTATGGCTTCGCAGTTTAAATCACTTTTAGATCCATTCATCATTATGTTCTCGGTTCCTATGGGGTTAATAGGTGTTATATGGATGCTGTTTCTCACAAACACCACACTTTCCATAGAATCATTTATGGGGGTGATCATGATGATCGGTATTGTGGTGAGCAATGGCATACTGCTTGTTGATTATACAAATAGATTGAGGGCAGATGGTATGGAACTTCATGAGGCTGTTATCAAAGCAGGAAGGACAAGGTTAAGACCTATTTTGATGACAAGTCTTGCAACGATCTTAGGGCTTATTCCAATGGCAATAGGTATTGGCACAGGGAGTGAAACAAATATGCCGCTCGCACGCGCGGTCATAGGTGGATTGCTGGTATCCACATTTTTGACATTACTTCTTATACCAACACTCTATACCATATTTGAGGAACGGTTTAAGAGAACCTTAAAACAGGATGAGGAATTGAAATGAAAATTTCCAGATGTTCTTTAAATGCCAGTGTTAATTACTGGTTGGTTAAAAAAAGTAACCAAAAAAAATCACCAGCTCATTCCATTATTCATTGTAAAGATACTGCTTTTAACCTTTGCATGAGAATCTTATTTATCGGTTTGATGTTATTTTCTATCAGGGTATCAGCGTACGCACAGGATGATCAAGCCATGTCTCTCAAACAGTGTATTGAAATAGCACTTAAACAGCAACCGCAGATCAGGGCAAGCAGGTCCCTTACAGAAGCAAATAAAGCAGTCTTAACCCAGGTACGGTCTGCCTGGTATCCATGGATCAGTGCTCAGGGTGGATATACAAGGGAAACAAATAATTATGTATTCCCACCTGCATTTTCAAGGCTTTTTCCGTCAAGGGTAACTATCCCAGAGAGCAACACCTCTTATGACTATTATACTGCATCTGTTGGGTTTAACTGGTTACTTACAAATTTTGGACAAAGGCTTTATGCTATAAGAGCCCAGCAAAAGGCAATAGAGTCATCACAATACAATGAACAGACAACAAAAGCAGATGTAGTATTTAATGTAACACAAGGATACTATGGTTTGCTTGCAGCACAGCACATGTCCGATGTTGCAACAAAGGTTCTGGAAGAAAGCAAAAAACATCTTGAACAGGCAAAAGGCTTTTTTGAGGTTGGCAGGGTATCACGCATAGATGTATCAACAGCAGAAACAAACTATGCAAATGCCCAGGTTAATATGATTACAGCAAAAAACAATGTTGAGCTTGCTATGGTAAACCTTTTAAATGCTATGGGTTTGAAAGATACAGATACCATCAGCATCATTGATACAATGACCTCAACTACGATTGAACCTGATACACAGTTAGCTATTCAAAAGGCAATGGACAATAGACCTGAATTAAAATCACTTTATGCAACTATTGAAAGTATAAAGGCATCTGAGAAATCCAATTTAGCATCAAATCTGCCATCCATCACAGGAACAGGTGGATATAGCTGGGTGGGCTATCAAACACCATTAACATGGAACTGGGCAATAGGTGTTGGTATTCAGTTTCCTATATTTTCTGGTTTTAGTACGTATGGTAAATATGAAGAGTTAAAAGCAAGGCAGCATAATTTAGAGGCTCAAATAGATACCTTAAAGCAGGGGATCGTACTTCAGGTAAAGCAGGCTGTTCTAAATCTCCAGCGGGCAAATGACAGTGTAATAGCCTCAAAGAAGGCAATGGATAGCGCGAAGCTCAATCTTGAGCTTGCAGAAGAACGATATACAACCGGTGCTGGTTCCATTATAGAACTTACAGATGCAGAAACAATGTTTGCATCAGCGAGTGCTGTTTATATACAGACTGTTTACCAATACAATATAGCCCTGGCACAGCTTGAAAGGGCAGAGGGCACTATAGCTAAAGAGTACAATAGCTATTGATCCGAAAGATGTTTAGCGGTTTGATTTGTTAACGAAAAATACCTTCCTGTTGCATTTTTGGGTTGAGCATTGATATTTCTCATTCAAACAATGCCGGCTTTGAGAATATCGTGTAGATGGATTATGCCTACTGGCTTATCCTTATTGCCATTATCTGTAACAAATAAGGAAGTAATTGAATAGGTTTCCATTACATTTAATGCCTTAACTGCAAGCGCAGTTTTCTCTATTCGCTTAGGATTTCTGGTCATAATATCTGCTGCACATTTATCAAGGAGGTCAGGATATCTTTCCAGTGCCCTCCGCAAATCGCCATCTGTTATTATGCCTGCAAGTCTATTGTTCATATAATAAACACCTGTCATACCCATTCGTTTTGAGGTGATCTCTACAAGCACATCTTTCATCATAGTATTAATATAAACCCTTGGCATCTCAGCACCAGTATGCATAAGGTCCTCTACCCTTGTCAGAAGCTTTTTACCCAATAATCCACCTGGATGAAACATAGCAAAATCATCCTTTGTAAACCCTCTCTTTAACAATAACACAACCGCTAATGCATCCCCTATGGCAAGTTCTGCTGTGGTACTTGCAGTTGGCGCCAGACCAAAGGGGCATGCCTCTTTTTCTACAGGTACATGGATAATTATATCCGCGTCTTTTGCAAGAGCTGAGTTTTTATTACCTACAATGGCTATCAATTTTATGCCAAGTCTTTTAACAAATGGAATGATCTTGAGAACCTCTTCTGATTCACCACTATTAGATATGGCTATTAATATATCATCTTTACCAAGTATGCCAAGGTCGCCATGTGCTCCTTCTGAAGGATGCATATAGTATGCAGGTGTACCTGTGCTCGTTAAGGTTGATGCTATCTTTTGTCCCACTAAACCAGATTTACCCACACCGGTTATAACTACCTTACCCTTTGCAGATAAAATAGCATCTACTGCATGTGAAAATCGCGCATCTATATGGTTTATTAGATTGTTGAGGGTATTAGCTTCTATATTCAACACCCTTTTTGCCTCTTTTATAGCATCAATCTTTTTTGACGATCTCATCTATCACCTTTATAATCTTTAATAATCTTTCCAGTTTATTTAATTGCAAAGAGTTGGCACCATCACTGAGGGCTTTATCAGGATGCGGATGTACCTCAAGAAAAATGCCATCAACACCTACTGCAACAGCAGCCTTTGCTAATATTTCAATATACTGTTTTTGTCCACCAGACACACCATCTGCTGCTGATGGTAATTGAACACTATGCGTTGCATCAAATACAACAGGATAACCAAAATCTCTCATTATCGGCAATACACGAAAATCATTCACAAGCATATTGTAACCAAATGTATACCCCCGCTCTGTTACAATAATTTTACGATTGCCTGTGGATTCTACCTTTTTTATTGCATGTCTGATATCCCATGGTGCCATGAACTGTCCCTTTTTAATATTAACTACCTTACCTGTTTCGCCAGCAGCAACAAGAAGATCGGTTTGTCTGCTCAAAAAAGCGGGTATCTGTATTACATCCAGTACCTCTGACGCAGGAGTTACTTGATCCGTACTATGGACATCTGAAAGGATAGGAAGGTCAAACCTTTCCTTCACCTTTGCAAGTATCTTTAGTCCCTTTTTTAGTCCGGGTCCTCTGAATGAATTTATAGATGTCCTGTTTGCCTTATCATACGATGCCTTGAATACAAGTCCTATATCTAACCTGGAGGTAATGTGTTTTAATTGATCTGCGATCTCCATTGTAACAGTTTCATTCTCAATTACACATGGACCTGCTATAAGGATTAGCTTATTATTGCCGCCAATCTTTACATTATGAATATGTATGGTCTTCACTTTGTTATTCATACTCATTTATCAAAATGCCTGAAGCAAAGTTTTTTAATCTTACCATACCTTTATCATTTATTTTTGCTTCTATTTTTTTCTTTTTATAGAAGCCTTAATGAACTGTACAAACAAAGGATGGGGATTTATAGGCCTTGACTTAAATTCTGGATGAAACTGACATCCAAGAAACCATGGGTGATTTTTTAATTCTACGATCTCTACAAGCCTTTTGGCTGGATATTCGCCACTAATGATCATACCCTTTGATAAAAAGCTCTGCCTGTACTCATTGTTAAATTCATATCTGTGCCTGTGCCTTTCATAGACAGTATCTTTTCCGTATGCCCTTGCAGCATGGGTCCCTGGTTTTATTCTACATTCATAGGCACCTAATCGCATTGAACCACCAAGTTGTTTGTTGCCCTTTTGTTCAGGCATAAGATCTATCACAGGATGTTTAGTTTTGGGATCAAATTCGCTACTGTTAGCATCCTTTATATTAAGCACATGTCTGGCAAATTCAATCACTGCAATCTGCATACCAAGACATATCCCAAAGTATGGAATCTTCTTTTCCCTTGCATACCTGGCAGCAAGTATTTTCCCTTCTATTCCTCTATTGCCAAACCCTCCTGGTACAAGGATACCGTGAACATCACTTAAGTACTTTGCAGGACCTTCTTTTTCAATTTCTTCTGAATCTATGTACTTGTGATTGATCTTTACATTGTTTGCAATGCCACCATGCGTTAATGCTTCATGTAAACTCTTATAAGAATCCCTCAAATGAACATATTTGCCAACAATACCTATGGTTACCTCTTCTTTTATACTGGCAGTTCTTCTTGATAGGGACTCCCATTTGGAAAGATCCGGGGCACCTGTCCAGATATGGAGCTTTTCTATGATCTTTTCATCCAGTGATTCATTGTGAAATTCAACCGGCACATCGTATATTGATTCAACATCAATAGCAGCAATCACTGCATCCTGATCAACATCGCTGAATAAAGCGATCTTAGCCTTAAGATCCTTATCTATATGTCTATCTGTCCTGCAAAGTAATATATCAGGCTGTATTCCTATAGCCCTCAATTCCTTTACAGAGTGCTGCGTTGGTTTTGTTTTAAGCTCACCTGATGCTTTTATATATGGTACAAGGGTCAGATGGATATAAAGAACATTCTCAGGACCAACATCTTTTTTCAGCTGTCTTATAGCTTCAAGAAATGGCAGGCTCTCTATGTCACCTACAGTTCCACCTATTTCTACAATGGCAATATCCTTCCCTTTAGCGTTTTCCTTTATCCTCCGTTTTATTTCATCTGTTATATGTGGGATAACCTGAACTGTCCCGCCAAGGTATAGTCCTTCTCTTTCATTACTTATAACTGTATCATACACCTGCCCTGCGGTAACATTGTTGGAATGCGTTATAGTAATATCTGTAAATCTTTCATAATGTCCAAGATCAAGATCTGTTTCTGCACCATCCTCTGTAACAAAAACCTCGCCGTGCTGATAAGGATTCATTGTGCCCGGATCCACATTTATATAAGGATCCAATTTTTGTAATGTGATATTAAGCCCCCTTGCCTGAAGTAGCGCCCCAATAGATGCAGCAGCAATCCCTTTTCCGAGCGAAGATACCACTCCACCTGTTATGAATATAAATTTAGATTTCATAATATCTTTTTTTCCTCATAAAAAACAATTGCGCCCTTTTAAAATCCTCTATTGTATCTATACCTGTTGGAGAGCCTGCTGTCAAAACAACTTTAATTTTATAACCATTCTCTAACAATCTTAATTGTTCCAGCTTTTCCATTTTTTCGAGCTTTGACTGCTTCATTCTCACAAATTCCTGTAAAATCTTTTGTCGGAATATATAAACACCTATATGCCTGTAATGTCCATAAATCTTTTTATTAGAGAATGCATCATTATTATCCCTGATAAATGGAATGGGAAAACGAGAGAAGTAAAGGGCGTACCCGTACTTATCCATAACAACCTTTACATTATTAGGATCTTCAAGCTCTTCTGTGCTTTTAATCTTTGTTGCAAGTGTTACAACAGGGATCCTATTATCTGAAATAGCAACCTCTAATCCTTTATCAAATATATGGTGCTTCAAAAAAGGCTCATCCCCTTGCAGGTTCATAACCAATGAGCTTTTAATATCCTTTGCAACATAGGCTATTCTATCAGAGCCACTTTTGATACCTTTCGGGGTCATAACACATTTACCACCAAAGCTTCTTACTGTTTCGTATATGCGTTCATCATCAGTAGCTACGATTACATTGTCTACGAACTTTGAAGCACATGCATTTTCATAGACATGCTGTATAATAGGTTTTCCACCAAGTTCTAAGAGCGGCTTTCCTGGCAGACGGCTTGAACTATACCTTGCAGGTATTATTATAACAACTTTATTCATAGTTCCCAATATTAATATAGACTACTACCAAGTCAAGAATTGAAGCTGAAAACTCACCTTTTATAAAATAGTTGCATGAATTATAAAAAGCATGCATAAGTTTTCTTATAATTAATTTTAATCCTATGTTAAAGGAGTACATTTTAGATGAGCAATATAAACGATACACAGATTTCGTGTATAATCCCTGCTTACAACGAAGAAAAGAATATTCCCAGGGTACTTGATGTCGTTACTACATTTAAAAGATTTAAAGAGATATTAGTTCTTGATGACGGTTCAACTGATCACACAACAGAGATTGCAAGAACATATCAACAAGCATGTCCCCATTTGAAGGTTATTACAATGCCTAAAAAAAATGGAAAGGCAGGTGTAATAAAAAAGGGGGTGAAAGAATCAACAGGCGAGCTTATTGTGATGCTGGATTCTGATTTAATAGGGCTAACGCACAAAAATATAGATGCCTTGATCCTGCCTGTTGTAAATCAGGAGGTTGATCAAACGGTTCTGGACAGAGCGGGCGACAGAACACCTGTGTGGGGGTGGACAAATTGCGCCAAATACTTTGGTGGAGAAAGGGCTTTCTGGAAAAAAGATTTTCTTGAAATTGATGTGCCTGATGATGCAGGATATTTATTAGAAATAACAAACAACCTTCATTATATAAACCACGGTAAGATTATAAGGACGATCTTTTGTATTAATCTTTATACAGTACATCAGTTTAACAAATTGGATATGATGTCAGGAACCAAACATTATTTCAACATGGCTGTGGATATAGTGCGAAAAGCAACATTAAGTGGTTTTGTAAAGCAATTCTTTTTTATAGAGAACCAGAATACCTATAAACTTTTCCGTTTTTATAAAAATTATCCCAGATTAAGGATCTTAACTGGTTCAGTTATAATAATATTCCATTTGATTGATGGTATTTCTATTTTCTTATTATTAAATACCTTTAGAATAATAAAACTGCCAGTAAAGTTTATAAGACTTATAAGGTTAAGGGAGAAAAAAATAGACGATTCCAATTAAATTTTATGTACTTTTAGCATCACCTTCATTGTAACACAAACACACAAAACCATATTCTGACAAATATATGCGTTGACCTTATGTAAAGAGTAGGCTATTTAATAAAAGTGATTTATCCCGGGGCGTGGCTCAGCCTGGTAGAGCGTTCGGTTCGGGACCGAAAGGTCGGCGGTTCAAATCCGCCCGCCCCGACCAATTCAGACATGCGAATTTTGCGGACAGTTTATTTGCGAAGCGAGCCGAAGGCGAGGCAAGCGAACAAACAAACGCCCACAGAAATGATAAAAGCTGCATCTGGTCTCAATTAAGCGACAAAGCGCGAACCTTTTTGAATAAAACTCTGACTGACCTGTGCGTCGTCTTCGGCGACGCACACCCACCCTGCTCCTTGGCTTCGCCATTTTTTTCAGAAGCCGATGGGCTATCATTATCTATAGTCGCCCTTGCCCCGCCCCTCCCGTGCGCGGGCAACAGGTAGAAACTTCCTTGATTTTTGTTGACTTTGTTTTAAAAATTACATGTTATTATCTTAAACAAGATAAGGTAGTAGTTTGCCATAATTAGTAGTATTAAAATAGTTTACAAAGGTCAAGGAAAGAACACGGCGAACAAAGTTAGTGATAATATACGTAAATTAAGGTAGAAAAAGGGTATGTCCCAGGATCGCCTTTCCAGGGAAGCGGATTTGGCTTTAAATACTATTGTTAAAATTGAAACTGGAGAAAATCCTAATCCTACCGTGGAGAGTTTAGAAAAAATCGCCAAAGCTCTTAGCGTTTCCGTCGGAGATTTATTTAAGGATTAAAACTTATGGCAACAATTCACAAACTTATAATTGGAAATTGTATGATTATGGAAGAGATACCTGATGGAATCGTCCATTTAATGGTTACCTCACCGCCATATTTCAATGCTCCTTTTGATTATAAAGGCTTATTTAAAAACTACGAACAATATCTTGGAGTATTGCGAAGATTTGCAAAAGAAACCTTTCGCGTTCTGCAAGAAGGCAGAATAGCAGTTTTAAACATTGATGATATGCTAATAAATGGCGAAAAGTTTCCTATAGTTGCTGATGCCATAAAAATTTTTCAAGAAGCTGGTTTTAGATATAGAGACAGGATTATCTGGAAGAAACCTGATGGTTATTTAAGAATTAGTCGCAGAAGTGGTGTCATTCTTCAACACCCTTATCCAATGTATTTTTACCCTGATAATCTTTTAGAAAGTATCATCATTTTCCAAAAAGGAAAATTTAATTATCGCTCTATCCCAAAAGAAATCCGTGAATCTTCAAAAATTGATACAAAAGAATTTTCCAATAAAAAATGGTATATGACACTTTGGGAAATGAATAATGTTTTGCCCGGTTCTCCATTAGAAAAGGATATTGCGGCTTTTCCTTATGAGTTGCCCTATCGTATTATCAAGCTATTTTCTTATAAAGGAGAAACAGTATTAGATCCTTTTGTTGGTAGTGGAACAACAATGAAAGCTGCAAGAGATTTAGGGAGAAATAGTATCGGTATTGAAATTAAAGAATCGTTAGTCCCGATTATTAAAGAAAAACTGGGCTTTGGCGGCGGACAAAGCGATTTTCTTTCCGATCAAAATGATAAGTTAGAAATTATTTATAGAAGACCGGGTAAATATGGACCTATCAGCTAAGATAAAAGGTATAAAATATAAGCCGTTTCTTTGTAGAGATTTAGCGACTTTTGAATTTAGCGACTTAGAAAAAGCACTTGCTTCTTCTGCCTCTTTTATTTTAAAAATCAATAAAGAAAATAGGGTTGCTATAAGTTGGTGGGTTTCGGCTAAACGCACCCGTTCTTATCCCTACGCAAGAGTTTACGATACTTTAGGGTTTTCTGGAAAAAAGATAACAATCATTCCGATTGTGAAAGATGAGGGCAAAGAAGGAGACAGAGATTTTTTACAATGGGACACTGTTTCATTGATGAGTTTATTAGGAATTTATGTAATCATCGCTTATTATAGTGACGCAGAACCAAGCAAAAGATACAAAAACAAAATTACAAATCAGCGTTTTGATACTAACTATCTTAAAAAACAGATTAAAAACATTCTTTCTTATCAATCAGATGCTTTACATTGGAACCTTGCTCATATAGAGAATGCAGGAAAAATTGGGCAAAAAGCTTTAGAGACGTATGATAAAATTTCAAAGGAATTAAAGGTGGAGATGCATTCACGCCGAAGCGCAGAAAAGAGAATAGATGAGTTATTGAAAGGCAAAGAAGAATTTATGAATCTTTCACGAGTTTTAGCGGAAAAGGCGCAAAGAAGAGAGCGGTTGACTGTCCAACCAAAAGAAAATCTCTCCGGAACAAAAGCTATTATTACAATACAGAATTATTTAGGTGGCTTATATTATTTTACTGCTGATGAAGTAGAGGTTAGAGGCAATAATGTCTTTTTAAGTGAAGGGAAACATAGTAAAACAAACTCTTTGCCGTCATTAGAAGATATAAAAGATGGCTTATTGAAAATGATTCTCTTTACCAATCTTGAAAATGTAAAAGCGGATGGAAAGAATTATAAACCAATAGCAGTATTAAAATTAACGGTCGAAAATCATTTTAATGAAAATCAACCTTCTTCTTCGCAAAAGGAAATTTTAAAACTTTTACGAGAAGAAGCGAAAAACAATAATTTTCAAATTCAACTAATATGAATTATTACGATTATTTTTAAAGAGAGAAGGGGGTCAGCCTGTGTACTTCGGACGATAAAGGAAGGTTATATTGAAAGAGCAGAAGTATCGCATCGGAAGGCATTGAGAAGCCCAATTGGGATGGAAGAAATTATCGAATAAGTTTTGGAAGTTATCCACAGTTGCTATTACAATAGATACTTGACAGCGTTTGAGTTCCTATTATAATAGAAACTGAATAGGTATAGTATTATGGAAAAAGCTAAAATTGAACAATTTTATACTCGTTGGCATGCCGTTTTGCCGCAAAGGATTGACGGTTATATTTACGACGAGGACAGAAAACTATTGCCAACTCGTTTTATGTTCTCAAAATTCAAAAAGATAATAGAGAAATTTTTGAAAAACGAGATTTCGGAAATTGAAAAAATTATCTTGATGCCCGGCATTAGAGGCATAGGAAAAAGTACGCTTTTGGCGCAAACTTTTGCTTTGGAGAAATTTTTGAAGCCGAATAAAGACATGGCGATTTTGGAGAATATCGGAAAGTTAGATGAGAAATTATATCTTGATGTTAGTCAATTACATGCAGAACAAATTACCTTGAATGATTTTTTCAAATTTTACGAGGAGATAAAAGAATTTCATTTTGAAAAGCCAGATAAAAAAATTTTGATTCTTCTTGATGAAATACATTTTGATGAAAATTGGGGTTTATTTTTAAAAAATCTTTTTGACAGAACCAAAGGGCATAAAGATATTTTAGTGATCGCGACTGGTTCGTCAGCCTTGCGGATAAATATGATTGCCGATTTGGGCAGGCGAACAGATGTTTGGAATATTTTTCCAATGACATTTAACGAATACTTGATTTTGAGATATGGCAAATATCCCTTAGACGGTTTGTCGGACGAACTTCAAGAAACATTTTTTAACTCTTCTGACGCCACCGATGTTTTTAAAAAACTCCAAAGAAAGGAAGCTGAAATAAGGAGGTATTTTCTCAACGAAGTGCCAGCAGGAGCGGAGAACGATTTTTTTGAATCAGGCGGTTTTCCTTCCGCTGTAAAAATTGAAAACAAACAAAAAGCGCTAGAAAAAATAAGAAGCGTGATAGATGGCATTATTGCCAAAGATATTCTTAAGCTCAAAAGATTTGAAACGCATACCATCGCCAAGGTTAATGATTTGCTTTATCTTTTGGCACAGTCGGATTTGGTAAGTTATCAAAAACTTCAAGACGCGCTTAAAATTCAAAGACCGGAAACATTGGAAAATTTGATTGAGGTTTTAATAATGGCTGGTTTATTGATTAAGATTAGGACATACGGTCAGACATACGGAAGCACAAGAAAAACGCCGAAGTTCCTTTTTATAACTCCGTCTTTAAGGTCGGCGATATTAAGCAATAACTATCTTTCCGGCACAGAGGGTAAAAAACTGGAAGATTATTTCGCTTTAATTTTTCAAAAAGATATTAAAGCCAATCAGATATTTGGCGCGCCAAGATTGTCTTATGATATCGCCGAAGGTGGAGCGGATTTTGTTTTGACTTTGAAAGACAGGAACAATATCGTGATTGAAGTTGGTTTTAATAAAGAAGAAATTAAACAAGTTGAATTTACTATGAAGAAAGTTAAAAGCCGCTACGGATTAGTCTTTGGAAGCAAAGAATTAGAGTTAATTAATAATTCTATTGTGAAAGTCCCATTGAGATTTTTAATGCTTATTTGATTTATGCTTTACGAAACTTTTAATTCATTTAAAAAGACTGGATTTGTTAAAAATTATGTTGATATTGGATACCTTGTGATACCAAGCAAGGATTTTGTAAAATTTATCTTTGAGTAGTGCCCAAAGCTTATCATGGTCATAAGTCCCTCATTACCAAAAGCTTGTTTTGTAATATCCCTCATACTTAAACCTTTATTATACAAGGATGTGACCTGCTCCCTTTTTTCTTCTAAAAACTCAAGCTTATTTTTAATAGCTATTTTTCCGTTCTTTATAGGTCCACGCAGTGCATCAAATATTATATCAAAATCAAGTTTCAAAAGATTATGTAAAGTTTCTATCATTACATTAGGAGACTCATCATCACGCATATATTTTAGACGCTCAGAGAGAAACACATCCCCTAAAAATAACCATCCCCTTTCCTTCAGGTAGAAAACCTTGTGATCATGACTGTGACCTGGTGCATGTATTACATCAAAGGTGAAATGCGCTGTTTGTATTGTTTTGCTCAATGTATTAGCCTCTGATGGTTCTGGCATTCCCCATGTAATTCTGCGATACCACTGAAGCTTATGTGGATGTTTTATAAGTTCTAATCCTTCTTCTGGAACCAGCGGAATAATGCCAAGTTTGTTTGCCTCTGCGTTACCACCTATGTGATCCTCATGATGATGGGTAATAGCAATCTGTTGCACCTTATAGTCCTCAATAAACTGCCGTATATGCATTTTAGCATCAACAAAACCCGTATCTATAAGAAGGTTATCTATACAAAAAGCATGAACAAAAAATACCGGCCCACCCATCAGGGTTTTTGACATCTTAATGACATATATATCATCAAATTTTATAACCTTAAATAGCATCGGTTATTTTTATTTTCCAGAAACATTAAACCTGAAGTATACAACATCACCTTCCTGCATTATGTAATCCTTACCCTCTATCCGTAAGAACCCCTGTTCGCGTGCAGCACTTTCTGAACCAGCCCTGACATAATCTTCGTATGATATAACCTCAGCCTTAATAAAACCCCGTTCAAAATCAGAATGGATCTTACCTGCTGCCTGTGGAGCCTTTGTACCTTTAACAATGGTCCATGCGTGTGCCTCTTTTGGGCCAGAAGTAAAAAATGTTAGTAGATTTAATAATTTATACCCCTTCTCTATCATCTCATCAAGGCCTGAGCGCCTGATGCCAAGTTCTTTAAGGTACTGAGCTCGCTCTGCAGGATCAAGTTCCGCAAGTTCTGATTCTAATTTACCTGATATTACTACAACGCTTGCATTTTCCTTTAAAGCCTCGTCCTTAACCTGTTGCACATACATCTGTTCTTCTTCACTATTAGCAGTGGCATTGTCATTCTGGTTCAACTCTGTTACATTGGCTATATACATAGCTGGCTTTGATGTTAACAGATTAAGTTCATTCAAAATCAACTGTTCTTCTTTATCCATTGGCAAATTAATAGCTTTCTTCCCCTCTGACAAATGTGTGGAAAGCCTCTTTAAAAAATCTGCCTCCTGAACAAGTTTTTTATTCCCGCTCTTAGCCGATTTTGTTACCTTTTCCAGTCGCTTTTCTACGGTATCCAGATCCGCAAGCAGCAGTTCTGTATTGATAATACCTATATCTCTTGCTGGATTAACATCACCCTCAACATGGATAATATCTTTGTTAACAAAACATCGTACAACATACGCAATAGCATCAACCTCGCGTATATAACTTAAAAACTTATTACCCAGTCCTTCCCCTCTGGATGCACCTTTAACAAGTCCTGCTATATCTACAAATTTCAGTGTTGTATATATCTTCTTCTCTGATTTATCTATGCGTGCAAGTACATCTATCCGCTCATCCCTTACATCAACGATCCCTATATTTGGTTCTATTGTTGTAAACGGATAGTTATCAGCAGAGACTTTTGATGTAGTAAGTGCATTAAATATGGTAGATTTGCCAACATTGGGCAAACCTACTATACCACAGCTAAATCCCATTTAAACTATCCTTATCTTGTTTACAAACTCCATAGCTTTCTGTCTTTCATCTTTTATAAACATCTGAATACCTTCTGAGAGCTTATCAAATAAACTTTCTAATAACCTCAATTCATTGGGACTAAATTCTGATAAAACATGCTCTACAGTTTGCCCGGTGATAACAGGCTTTCCTATCCCTATCCTTATTCTATAAAATTCCTTTGTACCTATATGCTGAATAATAGATTCTATACCTTTATGCCCGGCGCTGCTCCTGTTATAATGGAATTTTACCCTTCCAATCGGAATATCTATGTCATCATGAACAACGATCATATCCTGGGGGTTTATATTATATTTTTTTATTAAGGCATGTACAGCCACACCACTCATATTCATATATGTCAGAGGTTTAACCAGCATAACATCATATTCCTCAGAGTATCCTGTTACAGCGTTAGCCTGTTTTTTTTTAATTTCGCAATGGATCTTGTCTGCAAATGCTGACAAAAATAAAAAGCCAGCGTTATGCCTTGTGTATAGATATTTGTTTCCGGGGTTACCAAGACCAATAACGATACTTTTCGGTGTGTGTTTTTTATACAAGCCAAACAAAGGGATTTATTTTGTTTCTTTTTTGGACTCTTTTTTGGGTTCTGCTTTTTCTTTTTCAGCAGGAGCTGTTTGTTTGGATTCTTTTGTTTCTTCAACTGGTTGCTCCCCTTCCTTGGCTTCTTTACCCTTCTTGATAACCTCTGGTTCTGTGGTTGGTGCTTCAGCTGGTGTTGGTTGCACAACTTCTTCTTTAGCCGGTACCATCACATGAACAACAGGTGTCTCCGGGTTATCAATAAATTCAACATCTTTAATGGGCTTAATATCCCTGACATGAAGCGTATGTCCTATATTCAGATTTGTTACATCAATCTCTATATGCTTTGGTATAGATGTCGGCAAACATTTTATATTCAGTTCCCTTGTAACGATCTGCAGTATACCTCCAAGTTCAATGCCCTTTGCTTTACCAACTACAAGCACGGGTGCCTTTGTCTTTATATACTGGTTCTCAAATACTTCGTACAGATCTATATGCAGGACTTCGTTCGTTATAATGTGCCTTTGTACATCTTTGATCAGAACCATCTTTTGCGTTGATTCACCATTATTTTTAATGTTTACCTTTATAAGTTCATTAGAGCCTATCCTTAGAACATTTTTGACATCTACAACAGGTATAGAAACATGTAAAGTATCATTTTTCCTGCTATAGATAACCGCAGGAACCTCTTTTTTTTGTCTTATTGCCTTTGCCTTTTGTTTACCAAAATCTTTTCTTAATGTTGCGTTGATTACCAAATTTTCCATTTTTTTCTCCTTGTATTCATACAAACAATGAACTTACAGAAGTTTCCTCGTGGATCCTTATTATAGCCTCTGCAAGTAGATGAGCTATGCTTTTAACAACTATTTTTTTGCATGATTTCGTGTGATCGTCAGGTCTTATTGTATCTGTTACTATAAGTTCAATCATCTCAGAATCGTTTATCTTTTCAATAGCATTACCGGAAAGAACTGCGTGAGTAGCACACCCATATACCTTTGCAGCCCCTTGTTTATTTAAAGCATTTGCTGCCTGTGTTATTGTTCCAGCAGTATCAACAATATCATCTACAATCAAAGCGTTTTTATCCTTTACATCTCCAATGATATTCATTACTTCTGAAACATTTGGTTTTGGTCTTCTTTTATCTATAATGGCAAAAGAAGCATCAAGCCTTTTTGCAAAGGCTCTTGCTCTTTCAACCCCACCTGCATCAGGCGACACTACAACTATATCGTCCGGGATGTGTTCTTTAATGTATTCTAATAAAACAGGCATTGCATATAAATTGTCTACAGGTATATTGAAGAAACCCTGAATCTGTCCGGCATGAAGATCCACTGTTAGAATCCGTTGTGCACCTGCGGTTGTAAGCAAATCTGCAACAAGTTTTGCAGAAATAGGGGTTCTCGGGGTTACTTTTCTATCCTGCCTTGCATAACCATAGTATGGAATAACAGCTGTGATCCTTTTTGCTGAAGCCCTTTTAAGGGCATCTATCATAATCAAAAGTTCCATTATATGGTGATTGCCTGGTATAGAAAAAGATTGTACTGCAAACACATCCATTCCTCTAACATTCTCGTTAATTTCAATTCTACTTTCGCCATCGCTAAAGGTTTTAACCATTGCCTCACCTGGTGCAATACCAATATTTTTACATATACTTTCCGTAAGTTCCTTATTGGAATTACCGCTAAATATTTTTAGATTTCCATTCATATCCTTATCCAAACTGGGGCGGGAGGATTCGAACCTCCGCATGGCAGATCCAAAGTCTGCTGACTTACCGCTTGTCTACGCCCCAAGTAAACCAGAAACATTATAGATTTCTGGTTAAAAAGACTTTTAATTATGCCTCTGTTTTGTTTGTGCCTGCCCCTGATGATGCCCCACTTTTTTCCAGCTCTTTTTTGTATGCGTCTATAACAGTGTTCTCAATCTTCTGCCTTGTTTCATTATTAAGTGGATGAGCAGTGTCTTTGTAACTTCCATCTTTCATCTTCTTGCTTGGCATTGCGACAAACAAACCATTGTTTCCATTGATAATTCTCAAATCCCTTATCACAAAGCATCCGTCAAAGATTATTGTGGCAAATGCCTTTAGCCTTTCCTCGTTAACCGGGAATACCTTTACCTCTGTAATTTCCATACTTTCTACCTCCTTATGTTATATACCTCTTAATTTGTAAACTGTTGTATATTCATTTGTCATTTTAATAAAGGCTTTTTCTGCTTCCTGTTCCTCATAAAAGACACCGAAAACACAGGAGCCACTCCCTGTCATTGCAGCGGCTTTTGCACCGTTGTCTAAAAGTCTTTCCTTAATCATCTTTATTTCAGGTCTATACAACTCCACCACTTTCTCAAGGTCGTTTTGTAGACACCTAATAATATCATTTTTTGTATATATAGCAAGATCGCACATAAACAGTAGCTCAGATTTTGTCAATGTTTTTAACTGGGAATATGCCCAGCTTGTTGATATGCCAAAATCAGGCTTCACAACAATATAATACAAAGGATCGATGATCTCAACCTTTTTTACTATATCTCCCTTTCCACTTGCAATTCCACTACCATCTACCATGAAAAACGGAACATCCGAGCCTACCTGTTTTGAAAGTTCCAAAAGTTCTACTTCAGTATAAGAAGGTAAAACCTTATTAAGTAGCTTTAAAACACAGGCAGCATCACTACTTGCTCCACCCATGCCTGCTTGTGTGGGTATGTGTTTTTCTATTATTATCTTAACACCCCTCCTTTTTATCTTTTTTTGTTTAAAAAACACATCCGTTGCTATGTAGACAGTGTTTTGCCCATTAGTGGGTATATCCTCATTAGCGCTAACCCTTATTTCTTCACCTTCTTCAACAGAAAGGTTAATTTTATCATAAAGCGATACCTTTTGCATAAGGGTTAGTATTTCATGATAGCCATCGTTTCTTTTACCAGTTATGTATAAGAATAGATTAAGCTTTGCTGGTGTCAGCGCTGAAACATAATCCATGTTTGATTAATCAGAATTTTTCACTATAGAGGATACCTTCTGTACCTCCATTGAAGCGTTGCCATTAAAAATAGCCCCTTCCTCTATAACAAGAACAACGGTTTTGATATTACCTGTAAACCTTCCTTTACTCTTTATTTCCACCCTGTCGTATGCAGTAATATTACCTTTAACCTCTCCGCTTAATATCAATGAACCAGTCTCTATCTCTGCCTCTAAACTGGCTGTTTCGCCTATAAGTAGTTTACCTTTTGATTGAATATTTCCTTTGAAAGAACCGTCTATTCTTACAACACCGTCAAATATAAGCTTTCCTTCAAAGGAACTCTCCTTACCTATAATAGTATGTATCTCTTCTGCCCTGACAATGTTTTCTTTTTTATCAAACATACAACCCCCTAATTAGCCCTTATAATATCTAAAATTCTATCCAGTTCTTCAAGGGAGGCATAATGTATCTCAATCCACCCCTTGTTACCATAATGATTAATCTTTATTCTGGTGGAGAATTTTTTTCTTAATTCATCTTCTATAGAAGCTACCTGCAAACTAACCTCTCTTGGTTGAGGTGTAGTCTTTGTTCTTGAATGTTTGGTCTTTACATAATTTTCAGCGGCTCTTACTGTAAGTTTTTCATCATGGATCTTGCGAAAGAGTTTTAATTGTTCTTCCACAGTATTTAGTGACAGGATAGCTCTTGCATGACCAGGGGTTATAGTACCATCCTTTATAGCATTCTTTATAATATCCGGCAGTTTTAAGAGCCTTATGGCATTAGCTACAGTTGCCCTGTCTTTACCAATCCTTTTAGCAATGTCAAATTGATTTAACCCATAATCTTCCATAAGCCTCTTAAAGCCTTCAGCCTCATCAATAGGGTTGATGTCCTCCCTCTGCAGGTTCTCTATAAGAGAAAGAAACAATTGATCCCTTTCATCAACATCCTTTATAATTACAGGAACTTCTTTTAATCCTATTTTCTTTGCAGCCCTTAACCGTCTCTCACCCGCTATAAGCTGAAATCCATCCCCATCGGGTTTTACTACAAGTGGCTGAAGAATGCCATTTGCCTGTATTGAAGCAGCAAGTTCATCTATGGTGTGCTCATAAAATGTTTTTCTTGGCTGTTTATTGTTTGTAGAAATCTTTGACACAGGACAAATAAAATAGCCTTCCTTGGTAGTGGTTTCTTTTGTTCTTACTGGTATAAGTGCAGACAATCCCTTCCCCAGGGCATTATGCCTTTTTTCCATGATCGAATATCCCTTTTTCTTTATGCTTTTGTAATAATTCCTTTGCCATTTCTATATAGCTCCTTGCACCCTTTGATGTTATATCATATAAAAGGGCTGGTTTGCCAAAGCTTGGTGCCTCTCCCAATCTTACGCTCCTTGGAATAATTGTTTTAAATCTCAAGGATGCAAAATGTTTATCTATCTCCTCCTTTACCTGATAGGATAGATTATTTCGTGGATCAAACATTGTCAACAAAATACCTTCTATTTCCAGCATCTGATTTATATTCTCTGTAACAAGTTCAACTGTTTTCATGAGCTGACCAAGCCCTTCCATAGCATAGTATTCACATTGTAAAGGAATGATAATACTATCAGCAGCTGTAAGTGCATTAACAGTCAATAGCCCGAGTGATGGTGGGCAATCAATGATTATGTAATCATAAAGATCCTTAACTTCTTTAAGAACATTTTTTAGTCTTGTCTCTCTTGAAATAACATTTATTAATTCTATTTCTGCGCCAATAAGTTCTTCGTTTGATGGAGCGATCTTTAAATACTCTAATTCAGTAGGTTTTATGATTTGAGAGAGCTTAGCCTTACCTATTATAGCATGATAAATGCTTCTCTGTAAGGTTGTCTTATCAATGTTAAATCCACTTGTGGAATTCCCCTGTGGATCAAGATCGACCAGCAGTACCCTTTTTTCAGCCACAGCAAGGCTCGCAGAAAGGTTTACAGCTGTTGTTGTTTTGCCAACACCTCCTTTTTGATTTGCTATAGATATTACCCTGCCCATGTATATGTTCTTATGTCAAAACAACAAAATTATGTCAATCTCATATAAAATTTATGCTGGAAAGTTAAAAATATAAACCCAAAAAATACATTTTCAAATGCGTTTTTTTGGATTAAGTATTAAGGTAGACAAGGGCTATATGGTAAGTGAAACAAAACAAAAAGAGCTACTTAAAAGAATGGAAGATTTAGGTATCAAAGAATCTGATATCCTGGAAAAATTTATTCGTTCCCGGGGACACGGGGGACAAAATGTTAACAAAACTTCTACATGTGTTTACCTAAAGCATGTACCCACCGGAATAGAGATAAAGATGCAAAAAGAAAGGTCCCAAGCCGTAAATAGATTCCTTGCAAGAAGGTTGTTAGTTGATAAAATAGAGCAGATGTTGTTAGGTGAAAAAAGTCGCATTCAGAAAGAAATAGAGAAAATACGGAGGCAGAAGAGAAAGCGTTCTAAAAGAGCAAAAGAAAAGATGCTAAGGGACAAAAGATACACCGCTATAAAAAAGGCTTTAAGGAGTAACTTAGATGAAACAGTATGAAGGCATCAACAATAATGTCTTTTTTAATAGAACCCGTCACAAAGCACTTTCTAAAAAATTGGGCGAACTACTTGTTAATAGTAAAAAAACCATTTCAACAGCAGAATCCTGCACAGGTGGAATGATTGCTAAAGTAATAACAGACATTCCTGGTAGTTCAAGATATTTTATTGGCGGAATTGTTAGTTATTCAAATGAAGCAAAGATAAAGCTATTACATGTAAATAAAAGGTTAATAGATACATATGGGGCTGTATCACCTCAGGTTGCTGTAGAAATGGTTAAAGGTATTCAAAAATTGATGAAAACGAACTGTGCTATCGCGGTAACAGGTATAGCTGGGCCAGAAGGTGGTACAGCCAGAAAGCCAGTAGGGCTGGTTTACATTGCAGTGGCAAAGGATAGTGATATAGAAGTAAAAAGGTTTATCTTTCAAAAAGATAGAGATGGTAACAGAAAACAAACAACAACAGCAGCCCTGAGTATGCTTATAAAAAAATTGCAATAGAAGGGTGGCTATAATAACATAGAATAGTAGATGTGAAATTTGGACAAAGCAAACCGATTTCGCAAATCATTATAACATATTGAAATATATGCTCTTCTACCTGTAATGTTACAAACGGTTGACTTGTTAAGTCAACTGCACATATTCATAATAGGATTTATATACATGAGGAGGCATTATGAAATTATATACGAAATCTTACACCATGAAGGTGGATAACCTTCCTATAAGGAATAATAAATATCAAACGATAGAGGTATTTACTTTACCAAACGGGTTAAAGGTTTTTTACGATCATGTTCCTGATACCCCGCTTGTCTCAATTCAGGCATGGGTAAATACAGGAAGTGCTGATGAGCCTGAAAAATGGGCTGGTATATCACATCTCATTGAACATATGTTTTTTAAAGGTACTGCTAACAAAAAGATAGCTGTCATTGCAAAAGAGATAGAATCATTAGGCGGCTATATAAATGCGTTTACCTCGTTTGAGGAAACAGTATTTTATATAACAATAAAGAGCATGTATTTTAACAGGGCAGTAGAGGTGCTTGCACAAACCATTATCAATCCATCGTTTGATGATACCGAGTTAAAAAGTGAAAAACAGGTTGTTCTTGATGAAATAAAAAGGGGGAAAGACGATGCATATCATACATTGTTTCTCAATCTTTATTCTCTCTCATATAAAGGTCACCCTTACAGCAGACCCATTATAGGGTATGAGAATACTGTCAGATCTCTTACCAGGAACAACATATTCACTTATTATAAAAGATGGTACACACCTTCTAATATAAATATTGTGATAGCTGGTGACATACCAAAACAGCAAGTAGAACAGGTTACATATAAAGCCTTCCTGGACCTGAAATCAAATGGCATTATAAAACATATAAGGCCTAAACAGTTCACCCAGTTAAAACAACGGAGCCTTTTAAAAAGATTGGATGTAAAAGAAACTTATTATGCCATGGGATTTATTACACCTCCTGTAACAAGTGATGATAGCTTTGCGCTTGAGGTGCTATCCTATATTCTTGGTGGCAATGATACCTCAAGATTGCCACGCATAGTCAAAACTGAGCAGAGATTGGTTGATAGCCTGATGGTTTCTTACTCTTCAAACCGGTATACAGGGTTTTTCAGTATAAGCGGTACCACTGCACCTGAGAAATTAAAGGATGCCTTTACAGCTATTATGGATACAATAGAGGATACAAGTATCCAGTTGCCAACGCATGATGAGATAGCCCGTGCCAAGCAGATACTCAAAAGTATGTTTATATACGATCTTGAAACAGTGAAACAGCGGGCAATGAAGATTGGTGAAGCGGTAGTTGAGATGGGTGGCATTGATTATATAATGGATTATACAAAAAAGATAGATAATGTTAATTTAGAGATGATCGGAAATGTTATTAACAAATACCTTAGCCCGGCAAGGCTTAATGTTGTTGCTCTGTTACCTAAAAGAAAGGTTTATGAAAAGAGGCGAATAAGCATTGTGCATCCAACGAACAAACTTGTAGATTATAACATGGTGCACTCAGGAGATGTTATGATAGCCACATTTGAAAATGGCTTGAGGGTAATAATAAAAGAAAAGCATACAATTCCGATAATTGCTTTTTCAGCCTTGTTTCTTGGCGATATGTCAGAAGAGCCTTCTGATAAGACAGGGCTTTTGAATGTTATGTCTATGATGCTTAAAAAGGGTACGCATTATAGAAAAGAAAGCGATATAGAAAGGGAAAGCGATAACATAGCAGGCGTATTCTCCTGTGTAAGAACGAAACAATCATTTGGCATAACAGGAGAATTTCTCAACAAATATACGGACGATGGATTGAGTTTGTTTGCAGATATGCTTTTGAATTCAACATTTGATACGGATGAAATTAAACATGTAAAAAAAGATATTATAGCTGACATCAAGATAGACAGAGATAATATAGGATTACAGGCAAAGAATGCCTTTTTAAGGCTCATATATGGCAATACCCCTCTCAGTCTATCGGAAAAAGGTAGTGAGACAACCATTAAAAAGATTGAAAGAAATGATCTTATAAATGCTTATAATAAATTTGTAGTTGGTAAAAATGGTGTTATTTCTATAGTTGGTGATATGAATAGATTTGATATGATAAACAAGATTGCAAGGTATCTCTCCAGGATCAAAACAGGTAGTATTTATACACCACCATCCTATAACATCAAATCAGTAAAGAGCATAACCAGAACAGAGAAGTTTAGAATGGAAAAGAATCAGGCTCACATAATAAGCGGTACACTTACAGTCCCGGTTAATCATGAAGATAGATTTGCACTTATGTTGATAGATCAAATACTGGGAGGACAGAGTGGCAGAATGTTCGTTGAATTAAGGGATAAACGTGGTATATGTTACGCTGTGCAAACAATTGGGGAGGCAAAACTTAATAATAGGGGATGGTTTGGAATTTATGTATCCACATCACCGGAAAAGATAGAGCTTTCACTTGAGGTTATAAAATCAGAGTTAAAAAAACTTTACGATAGTGGCGTAAATGATGTAGAGCTTGAAAACAGTAAACGGTATGTACTATCCGATTACGATAGCCGCAAGCAAATGGCTTTAACTGTATCAGGGATGCTTGCATACAACGAATTGTTTGATCGTAGTATTGATTATTTCAATAAGTTCCCCCAATTTATCAGACATGTAACAAAGACTGATGTAAATAATGTTATAAAAAAATATCTTGTACCGGATAAATTCGCAACGCTTGTACTTATGCCGGATTGATTCACATTATGAGGGATAATAATAAAGTAATATTTCTTGATAGGGATGGAACCATCAATGTAGAGGATGGTTATATAACAAAGGTTGAGCAGCTTCATCTTTACAAAGAAACAATAGATGCATTGAAGATATTAAAGGACATTGGGTACAGGATAGTTATTGTTTCCAATCAAGCAGGGGTTGCAAAAGGCTTATTAACAGAATATGAGCTCAAAGAAATTAATAAATCATTGCTTTCCATGCTAAAAGAAAAAGGAATTCCTATAGATGCTTTATATTATTGTCCACACCATCCTGAAGCTGTTATTCCAGAATACAAAAAGGATTGTGAATGTCGCAAACCAAAAGTGGGCATGATCAGAAAAGCGGAGAAAGAATTGAAAGTTATAGCAAAAAATGCCTACATGATAGGAGATAAACTAACAGATATAGAGCTTGCCTACAACTTTGAAGGTAAAGGTATACTTTTATTAACAGGTTATGGTAGCGAAGAGTCAAAGAAGATAAATTCTCCAAAACATACCCCTGTATATATAGCTAAAGACATTTTAGATGCGGTCTATTGGATAAAACAAAACACATCACCATAATTATTCTTTCTCAAAAGAGACACAATACAGCGTGTTGTAAAAGCAATGTTGCGCTAACCCAAAAATTCAATAGGGAAGTTTGTTCATTCGCTCGGGGTACCCACCCGAAGGGAAGGGTCGTGCGATCCACCCGTAATCCCTTCTGCCCCTTTTTAGCAAAAAGGCGGAGAGGGGTTTGTTATAAACGAGATTTAAGTCCTCTGTAAGGTTGTCATTGCGAGGAATAAAATGACGAAGCAATCTACAAGCATAGGGATTGCTTCGCCTGTGGCTCGCAATGACAGCACAATAATTCTTTTTTGCTAATATCCGAAGAATACCTAAGATTTGACGCAGGCTTTTTACACAAACTTCCCTATTTTTACAAATGCATTTTTGGGTTAATAATAGACAAATCTTCTTGTTGCATTTTTTGGGTTAATTGATAATCAATTCTGTATTGTGAGGAGGCTATATATGTCTATAAAAGCTGACAAATGGATAAGAGAAATGGCAATCAAGCATAG
>Ga0315298_1000621_pt1 | contig 68816 bp, 44 predicted proteins | sample WHS_1_MG_FD_203077 | JGI IMG/M metagenome (GOLD analysis project Ga0315298, IMG submission 203077) | Extremophilic microbial mat communities from Washburn Hot Springs, YNP, Wyoming, USA - WHS_1_MG | ecosystem: Environmental > Aquatic > Thermal springs > Hot (42-90C) | place: USA: Wyoming...
CCTTGCCGAGCAAAGTACCTGAGGCGAAAGTGACCGTAGTCACACGCAAGAAAATTCAACATGTGCGCAAAACCCTTGCAAAATGAGGCCCAAACCCAATTTTCGCACTCAAAATTTAATGGAACTTAAGTTGCATTCGCATGAACGGTATAATATGCAGTTAAAGCATATCAATGGTGCTAAATCATGGGCCTGGCTATGTAAGTTCGTGTCATGCCGAACAAATACATTGATGCGAACTGACGGGCGCGGAGCGCGCATCCTTAACACTCATGCTAACCTGTCTATTTAATCCATCTAGCTATACAAAATTCTATCTCGTCGTCTTGATCAGAAAAAGCAAAAATATTTTCTTGCAATTTGATCCTTATCAATCATAAAAGGTACAAAACTTAGTATGATTGTTATTTGAAAATTTGCCACATATCTGGTAGATGAATTATTCATTGCCGACATTATATGGAAAAGGAAAAGGCAACTATAATAATAAAAGACGAGTATGAACTACAAGGAGGTATTGGAAAGATTGATTTGTACTGGTCTAACACTGGTATGCGCCTATGCAATAGGGTTGCATGCTGCAAGCAAAAGCCGGAGTTTAAAGACTCGAAAAATCAGCCCGAAGAGTTAAAATGTAAAATTTCAAGGGCTGACCCCGAATGTGGGAAAGCCGAGGACCGCAGGCGAACGGTGTCTCCTGCAAAGCCACCGGCTGCCCGGATGCCTCCGGGCGCGGCCTGGAGCACTGGTTGGCAGGCCGAGCGGTGGGGCGGCCAGGCCGGTGCAAGTGAAAAAAAGACAGGTACTATGAAAACAAGAACTCAGATTCATTATAATGTGAGGCTTGCGAGGCTGTTTGCTGATCAGCAGGCTGGAGTATGTAGTGTTAAATTGTCCTGGGTCTGGTTGGTATTGGTGATATTCCTTCTGGCGTTGCCAGCCCAGGCAGCCGATCCTGTGCTGGTGGGCCAATGGCCCGGCTGGCAGCGTGGGCCTGCCTGTGGAGTTGCTGTCAATGGCCACTACGCTTATATGGCCCTTGGGAATGCAGGTATGGCCGTGATTGACGTAAGCAATCCGGCCAAACCGCAGCGTGTGGGCGGCTGCGACACAGGCGGGTCTGCTCAGGGCATTGCGGTGAGCGGCAACTACGCCTACGTGGCTGATGGGTCTGCGGGCTTGGTGGTGATAGACGTGAGCGATCCGGCTAACCCGCAGCTTGTGGGTGGCCACGTCACAATGTTGGGGGCCGAGGGCGTTGCAGTGAGCGGCAAATACGCCTACGTGGCAGATGGGCCTTTAGGCTTGCTGGTGATAGACGTGAGCGATCCGGCTAACCCTCGGTGCGTGGGCGGCTGCGACACAGACGGCTGGGCCAGTGGCGTTGCAGTGAGCGGCAACTACGCCTACGTAGCGGATAGGGTTTCTGGCTTGCTGGTGATAGACGTGAGCGATCCAGCCAACCCTCGGCGTGTGGGTGGCTGCGACACAGGCGGGTATGCTCAGGGCGTTGCAATGAGAGGCAACTACGCCTACGTAGCGGATGGGTCTGGTGGCTTGCTGGTTATAGACGTGAGCGATCCGGCTAACCCGCAGCTTGTGGGCGGCTGCGACCCAGACAGGGCTGCTCGGGGCGTTGTAGTGAGCGGCAACTACGCCTACGTAACGGATGGGTCTGCGGGCTTACAGGTGATAGACGTGAGCGATCCGGCTAACCCTCGGCGCGTGGGCGGCTGCGACCCAGGCGGGTATGCTGAGGGCGTTGCAGTGAGTGGCAACTACGCCTACGTGGCGGATTGGTGGGGAGGCTTTCAGGTGATAGACGTGAGCGATCCGGCTAACCCTCGGCGCGTGGGCGGCTGCTACGCAGACGTGTCTGCTGTGGGCGTTGCAGTGAGTGGTAACTACGCCTACGTGGCGAATGGGTCTGCGGGCTTGATGGTGATAGACGTGAGCGATCCAGCTAACCCTCGGCGCGTGGGCGGCTTCGCTATAGACAGCTGGGCATATGGCGTTGCAGTGAGCGGCAACTACGCCTTTGTGACGGGTTATTATTCAGGCTTACAGGTGATAGACGTGAGCGATCCGGCTAACCCTCGGCGCGTGGGCGGCTGCTACACAGGAGGGTTTGCTCATGGCGTTGCAGTGAGCGGCAACTACGCCTACGTGGCGAATGGGTTTCCGGGCTTGCTGGTGATTGACGTGAGCGATCCGGTTAACCCTTGGTATGTGGGCTACTGCGACACAAGCGGGTCTGCTCAGGGCGTTGCAGTGATCGGCAGCTACGCCTACGTGGCGGATGGGACTGATGGCTTACAGGTGATAGACGTGAGCGATCCGGTTAACCCTCGGCGTGTGGGTGGCTGCGACACAGGTGGGTATGCTAGGGACGTTGCAGTGAGCAGCAACTACGCCTACGTGGCGGATTGGATTCCTGGCTTGATGGTGATAGACGTGAGCGATCCGGCTAACCCGCAGCTTGTGGGCGGCTACGACACAGGCGAATCTGCTGAGGGCGTTGCAGTGAGCGGCAACTACGTCTACGTGGCGGATCATGATTGGGGATTGATAATTTTCCAGTTGATGCCTGAAACCAATGCTCTGCCCCAAATCACTCAGCAGCCTCAATCGCGTACAAATTTGGTGGGCACGACGGTCACGTTCACCATCACGGCCTCCGGCACTACACCGCTGAGTTATCAGTGGATTAAGAATGACACAAACTACCTGACCGACGATGGCACTCACATCTTTGGTGCGGCAACGGCAAGCCTGACCTTATCCAATGTGCTCAAATCCGACGAAGGCAGTTACAGGGTGGTTGTGACAAACGCGGCTGGCTCGGTGACGAGTTTGATCGCAACATTGACAGTACCGGTATATATTACGGGCATGGTGTCGAAAGGAACGAATCTGGTTTTGGCCGGTACTGGTGGTTGGGAAGGTAGGGATTACTACGTACTTGCCTCTACGAACTTGGCGTTACCGATGGCCAACTGGGTGCGTGTGGCGACGAACAGGTTTGGCGTGGGCGGTACATTCAGTATGACCAACGCGATTGACCCTGCCATGAGGCATCTGTTCTTTCGGCTGCAAGTGCCTTGAAATTCAGAGCGCTCAGTAAACTTCTTTACTGGATGGCCAAGCATTGCTGTTCTTTAATTGCACTGTGAAAGCTGCAGTGTCAGAGAGAGTGTTGTTAGATTTATTGAACACAAACACGACTGCCTGGCAGGTCGTGAATGAAAATGAGATAGGCGGGGTGCCCATAAGCAGTTTCGGCGTGACCAAACGGAGTGGCGGTCTTTCGTGGCGAGGTATCGCTGGAGAACAACGGCGGGTTCGCCTCGGTACGATCGCAAGCCGCGCCGTTCCAACTGGAGGTGGCGTTGATCAGGGCGTCACTTTCTGCGGGTCAATGAGAGCGAATGTCCTGGTGACTGGCGCGATCGGCTTAGTCGGCCGAGCTGCATTGGCGTGAAGCGCAGGATTTGTATAGCTGACCTGAGGCGGTTGAACTACAGTTGGAGATTCGGGCTCTTGATAAAGCATACAACGGCTATTGACACGCATGGCACTTAACTCGCGATCAGGCAGCAAACGTAAAGCGAGACGCCTTCTCGGAATTATTTTCTGGAATCCGCTTCCGCTCGCAATCGCACTCTACGGGCTAAAATGCATCGTCACATTGAATGGGTATCTGACAGAACCAGGCCGTCGAGAGATAATGAACATGTTTAATCTCGTGCCGGTTCATGGAATTGCTGCGGTAATGACTGGCCTCGGCTACATCACACTGGCTTTGTTTGGTTATCTTTCGTGCGGGTCTGCGCCTGCAGAAGATTGCCCGCGTGTGTGGCGAGTGGCGCGTGCGATTCTGCGGTGGGGAAGTCTCGCGGCTACATTTGTCTTGTGGCATCAAGCACATGAATTGAGGCTGAAGATTTAATGAAAAGCAGTCAAAACAATCGCGGTTTTACACTGATCGAATTGCTTGTTATCATCGCGGTCATTGAAATTCTGGCGGAACTTATTTTACCTGCTCTCGGCCAGGCGAAAGAAAAAGCAAAACGCATCTTCTGTCAGAGCAACCTGGGTCAACTGGCGGTCGCCCTGATGGCGTACGGAGACGAGTGTCACCGTTATCCGCCGTGCTCCCAATATTTTCGCGTGCGGAGTGGATCGGTGAGCTTATGGAATACTTATTTGTTGCCCTACGTTGGCTACAACAAACAACTTTTCGATTGTCCATCGTTTCCACAATTCTTTCGCTGGACAACCACGGCTACTGCAAATAGGAATCTTTATCCAACGAACATCGAGGGCGTGCGACCTTTTTGCTATGCTATCAACCAAAACGGTGTAGCGCTTGGCGGGCTTGGCTTGGGCACTGGCCAGGTAATCCCGGAAGCGACAAGCCGAACGCCAGATGAGATTCAATCGCCTTCAGATATGATTGCTATCGGCGACGACACGAGCGCGACAACGAACAGCCTGATTGACGGCTGGTGGAAAGGAAGCGGCTGGGGAATTTTCACGTTCACTTACGTGTCGATTACGCCTCGCCCGCCGGTTGTTGGCACAGTCCACAACAAAGGCGGGAACATGGTATTTCTCGACGGTCATGTTGAATGGGCGCGTTGGTTCAAGTGGATAGAATTCACTGACGCTGCGGCCTGTCGCTGGAATTACGACAACCAACCGCACCGGGAAAGGTGGGGTCAATGAGCGACGATCTAAGACCGTATATCCTGATAGCGGCTTCACTTGGGATATTTGGTGTGCTTTGGTTTTTGGGTGCTATGTTCCACCGCGAAGCGGTGAAACAAGAACTGCGGGAACGTTGCTGCGAGCCGCTTCACATTTGGTGGCAACCATTTGCATACTGGGCCATTGGCTGGGGATGGGGAACACCTTTTCGAGTGGTTTATCGCGACATGGAAGGCCGCTTACACAAGGCCTATTGCTGTGTTTATAAAGATCTTGCTGGATCACCTTTCGGTCCGCGCCTTGTCGAATGGATTCAGGATGAAGTGATCATTGATGTATGAAAATTACGTTTCCAGTGCAAACGTCTTTGTCATAGCCATGGTTTTGGCCCTCATTCGGAGCAACTGCTACGGAGTGCAGGGCGACAGGCCGGGAGTTTCTGGAACTGCAGCTTTTCGAGAAAGTTTCGGATAAGGCAATAGCCTGCAGTATCGTCTTCGACTTATTCACCGTTTCCTGAAATTACGCTTTCGGCACAGAGCCGTTCGCCTGCTGCTGACGGCTTGCAAGTAGGCTTTGCCGTTCATGAGCAGCGGTGCGAATGGTGAAACACGTGTTTAGATTGCCGTTGAAGTTGAAGTATCCCGCGCAACCGCCATACAACTGCACAATTGCGTCAGCCATTAAAATATGACAATCTTGTTGAATCTGCAGTCGGGAACGGTAAGTCTGTGAAGCGTTATGGAAAGAAGACTCCGCGTGTTGTTCAGACGCGCAATCTACCACGTCAACATCCGCGGCATAGAGCTGCGACGGTGGTTCGGCTCGGTCGGTGGCAGCGGTTTCGCATTAAATCCAGTGCCTGCTTGAACGCATGGCGGAGGATGCGGACTTGAGCGTTCGGGTGAATGGCCGAGCAGTAAACTGAAAGGAGTTGAAAAATAATTGTGAAGAGGTAAAATATAAAGCATTAAGAGCTGGCCCCGAATTTGGAGAATTTGGGATACTACAACCAGTTCAACAATTCACCTGGATGAGGATTTATGCCTGACATGATTCATATGACTTTGGAGTATTCAAACGCAGTGCTGGTAGCATTGCTACCAGTCTTCTCGGACTTTGCCAGGAAGCTGGAACTGCCCATTTCCACGCCCATTACCTGTGAGTCAGTAGGTCAATTTGCCCCCAGAAGGCTCCCTGGAGACGTAGGTGGGACACTACGCCTCACAAATGGTTGGCGATTCGATTACTTCAGAGGTTATGTTGACTCGTTCGAGGCTACCAAGAACTACTTAGACGGACAAAGACGGCAAATTAACCGCTTCTTCGTTGCCTCTACGAACCTTTTTGGCAAGCCGCCGGAAATAAGCGTAAAGCCTGAGCTGGAATCCGAATACAGAAAACGAGTCAAGGAAGGGGAACAGATTTATCGCCGTGATCCGCCACCCGAAAGGCTGCTAGACCCTTGAACCAGGTGCAGAACCGTGTGCTGTTCCAACCAGATCACTGGAGCGAGCGACAAATCCGGTACTACGTTCAACGTTAGGCGGTGGTACAAGATGGCCTCATGCGTTGCTAACATTCAGGGACAGGCCGGGCGAAAGGTCGCTCGGGCGATTCTGGCTTTGGCCGTGACTGCACTACTGCAGGCCGTGTTGTGCGGCGCCGGCCCTGCGGTAAAGTTGTGGCCGCAGCTCACCGACGGCATCACAAACCACGCAGGACGCCTGGCCATGCGCTGTGTGGTGGCGGAGGACGGCCTGACCGTCACCGACACCGCGTGGGACGAATACCGCGTCCCGGGTTGCGAAAAGCGATGGACCTTCGACATGGGCGCGCCGATGCCCGGGCCCCTTAAGAATTTCCGGTTTCCGCCGCAGTTCGCCGGTCTGCCTGTCAACCTGACTGTAGAGTTCTTCAACCCGGACAAGCCCTGGGAAGTCCGCGAGAGTTACCAGGAGATCATCCTGCTTGGCGGACGGCCGAGCATCGGTTTGCCTGAGTGGTTCCATGTTCCGACCAACCGCCTGGCCTACGACTTTGACGAGGGCACGTGGTTTCCGTCCGGCTGGACGCTGCCTCGCGGCAAATATGCCCTCTGGCAGGGCGCAGCCAAGGCCAGGCAGCAGGACCGCCATGGCCAATGCCCGATGTATGACTTCGGGTTCACTCATGTCTCGCCCGTGGCAATGACACCCGGCGGAGGCCGCGGCACGCGCGAGCGTCGTGCCCATTTATTCGGCGATAACGAATGGATACCCCACGATGGAGCGCGCGACACGTTCTCGGTCGACCCCACGGAGCCGAAGAATTGGAAGATCGAGCCATTCCATTACTGGGCTGAGCAGTGTGCGATCATTATCCCTGATTTTGAGGCACCCAACTATTCAACCTGGCGCGACCACCAGTACGAGGCATTCGCCCGGCTCATCGGTGAGGTGCGTGCCCGGAGTCCCGATGTCCGTGTCGGCTGCTGGGGCGTGGGGGTAGTGAAGTCATCGTACCGCATCTTTGACAGCATCTGGGAAGGTAAACCCACCGGGGTGGTGGACCGACGCGGTGCCCAGCAATGGCGGGAGAAATACGAGCACCCGGAAGCCGACCTTCATCCGGTGCTGACCCGCTGCCAGCTCAACCTCGGTAATCCCTCCGTTTACTGGATCAACAACTCAAAGCCATCGCAGCTTTACGCTTTCGTGCAGGAGTGGGAACAGGGTAAACTTGCCCGACCCGATGTGCCCAATATTCTCTCAAGCTGGATTCAGGTGGAGTTCGTAGACGGCTACCCGCTGTCGCCATACCGCTTTGTCGATGCGCGGGGCCGTGTGCGAGACGAAGCACTCAAACATCAGGCACCCGCCTCCTTGACTTACGCCCTGTCGCTATTCGGACATTGCGTCATGGACGGCCTGCAATGCTGGGAGATTGGTGCCCGCTACAGCGAGGACCTGGCCGATTATGCCGATTGGCGCGCGCACGAGCAGCCACCCAAGCACATCATCAACGGAGTCGAAACGCCGGTCTATTACTACTTGAAATATTTTGGATTCTACAATTACCACGTATTGGGCATGTGGCAGGCCAGCCGGCACAAGGACATCATCGAAGCCGCCACGCCGTGGGAAATGCCCGAACTGTGGACATCACGAAACAAGGTTTGGCGCACCGGCGACGAGCGTTACCCGGGCTACGTGAACCTGCACCGCGAACCGCTCATTCGAGTCAAGCTTTCCGGCGACGGCAAGACCCTGCTGGTTCTGGCCTGCAACCCGCATAACCAGGCGGTGGAGCAGGTCCGCATCAGGCGTCCGGGAACGCAGGCCGAATATGCCATCGAACTTGTCGGCTGTTTCCCGGTCATCCAGCGGTTCGCCGTCACGCCGGAAATCACTCATCGGGAAACGCCGTCGTCCAACTCAACATCCATCGTTAAGCCATGAGCCAAAACGCCAACATTACACTGGCTCGGCAGTAGCCATGAGCCCCTTCCAACATTTTTTCAACCTGGCCTGGCGCAGCAGATCAGTTTGGCTGATTGTCGTATTTACCGTCCGTTCACAATGGCGTCAGTCATTGAAATATGACAATCTTTTTAATTCTGCAGTCGGGAACGGTTAGTCTGTGCGGCGTTATGGAAAGAAGACTCCGCGTGTTGTTTAAAGGCAAAATCTACCGCGTCAACATCCGTGGCATAAAGCTGCGACGGTGGTTCGGCTCGGTCGGTTCAGTGGTTTCGCAACAAATCCAGCGCCTGCCTCAACATAAGGCGGAGGTAGAAGACTTGAAAGAATGGAAGAGACGGCAAAGAAGAAAATTGAAAAGGTTTGAAAAATAAGCGTGAAGAGTTAAAATGCCAAATTTAAATGACTGAAGCTATATTGTTATGAACTGGTTGAAATTATTAGGTTATCGGCGAATGGCGCTTATCTTGTGGGGGATCGCGTTGTTGGTGATCACGGGGTTGGTTGTTGCGCATCCCGAAAAACGCACGCTGATTCCTCTTTATCGCGAGGCCGCGCTGCATTGGCGCGACGCGCAGAATTTGTATAGCGGGCCTGGAGGTATGAATTATCTGCCCTGTTTTGCACCGTTGTTTTTGCCGGTGGCGTTGTTGCCAACACCTGTGGCAGATTTGACATGGCGTTATCTGATGGCGGCCTTGTTGATCAGCGGTCTTTGGCGATTGTCGCGCGCCATAGGGGAAGACGATGCTGAACGGCGATTTCTGCTGGTCACCCTGTTAGCGATGCCGTTGTCGCTCGGTGTGTTTCGTAACGGCCAGGCCAACGGCATGATTGCTGCGCTGACGTTGCATGCCGCAGCGGCGTTGGCATGGCGGCAGTGGACGTTGGCCACGCTGTGGATGATATTGGCGTTAGCAGTGAAACCCCTGGGAGTGGTTTTTCTCGGACTGGCTGCAATTCTATATCCGACAGTACGGTGGCGAGTTGCTGTAGGCATCGTTCTGCTGGCAGTGTTTCCGTTTTTGTTTGCCTCGCCGTCCTATGTGGTTGATCAGCATCTAGCGTTTTGGGAAAACATTCGCGCTTGTTCAGCGGTGAGTGAACATCGGTTTGCAGACTTTAATGGTATAGCGCGTTCTTTGGGGGTTGAGGTACCGGTGCAGATTGCAACGGTCTTGCGTACGTTTGCCGGCATGGTCACATTGGCAGTGTGTTGGTGGGCCGGACGGCGGTTGGAAGAGTGTTGGCGGGTGTTGTGGTTATATGTATGGGCGACGGGGTATTTGATGTTGTGTAATCCAATGAATGAGACCAACAGTTATGTGATTGTGGTGCCCGCAATGGCCTTTTGTGCGGAACGGGTTTTGTCGCAGGCTTCCACGCGTGCTGCGGGATGGGGATTGGTTGGAACGGTGCTGGCGTTGAGTTTATTCTCACCGTTGCGTTCTAATTTCAAGTTGTTTTGGTATCCGGTTATGACCATTATTTTTTTGGCGATTTTGACGTTGATTGTTTTTCGACGAATGGAGAACGAAAAGTCATGAGTGAAACGTATCTCAGCTTTCTGTTACCGTGCTATAATGAGGCACGTGTCTGGCCCGAGACCTATAGGCGCGTAAAAGCCGTAGCGGAATCACTGGGACGGCCCTATGAAATTATAGTGGTGAACGATGGTTCGCGCGATGAGACACTAGAGTTGTTGCTTGCGTGTGCACATAATGATCCAACAATGGTAGTGGTTGATTTGTCGCGTAACCACGGTCATCAGCTCGCGTTGTTAGCAGGTTTACGGTACTGCACAGGTGAACGAGTGTTGATTATGGACGCGGATTTACAAGATCCGCCCGAGTTGTTACCTGAGATGTTGAAATTGATGGATGAAGGGGCAGATGTTGTGTACGCGCAGCGTCGAAGTCGTCCGGGGGATGAATCATGGAAACGAGCTGCGTGCTCAGTGTTTTATCGGTTGCTGAGTTGTTTATCGGATGTGCCTGTGCCGACGGACACGGGTGATTTTCGGCTGATTTCGAGGCGGGTGGTGGATTTGATTTTGCAGATGCCCGAGCAACATCCATTTCTTCGCGGGATGGTTAGTTGGGTTGGTTTTCGACAGGTTCCTTTTCTGTATGATCGTGACAAACGATTTGCAGGGGAGACAAAGTATCCGTTGGGACGACTGGTACGGTTGGCAGTGGACGGTTTGGTGGCTTCTTCCACTCGTCCGCTGGCTTTGGCGAGTTATATGGGAATGTTTTTCACGGTGTTGAGCTTTTTGTTGATTGTGTATGCGTTATACTCGTGGGCGTTTGTAGGAAAAACGCCGCAGGGTTGGACGAGTTTGATGATCGTGGTAACCGTTTTGGGGAGTCTGCAATTGATCGTGTTAGGAATCATCGGACAGTATTTAGCACGAATTTATGAGCAGGTACGCGGGCGACCGTTATTTATCGTGCGACAAGTTGTTCGAGGAAAAGAAATAAACAAAAAATGAACGCATTATTATGTAAACCGTAATTGAAGATGAAAATTATTTGTGGGAGACTTGATGTATAAACAGTGGTTTCGACGTTCTACTTTTGTGGTGAAAAAAGGCGGTCGATTAATAGACTTATCAAACCCCTGTTTTAGTTTAGTTATAATTTAGGGTCAACCTTTGAAATTTAACAATCTTGTTGAATCTGCGGTCAGGAACGGTTAGTCTGTGCGGCGTTATGGCAAGAAGACTCCGCGTGTTGTTTAAAGGCAAAATCTACCGCGTCAACATCCGTGGCATAGAGCTGCGACGGTGGTTCGGCTCGGTCGGTGGCGGTGCTGTTGTTGATACTGGAGGTGACAGGGACTCTTGGCCTCGGAACTGGGGCAACGGTATCGAATCAAATCAAGAGCCTGCATCAACGCATGGCGGAGGATGCGGGCTTGAGGGCTCGGGTGAATGGCTGAACAGTAAACTAAAAAGGCGCTGAAGGGGCAATCTGCCGAGGCATTTTGCCGGGCACACGGCTTTCGCTACAAGCGGATCACGAAGGGTAGCACAGCCTTCTACGGGAAGGTCTAGACGTGATGTTGTGGGATTGGGAGGAGTCACATAATGACGTATTGAACCTGACCGGTATTCCGCTATGCTCAATAGCCGAAGGTGAGCTTTACCGTTAGTGTGATGGAGGCACCATGCTCGAGCTCTTCGCCAACTAAACCACAAGACTCGACAAGCAGGCTGTCGTGGTAGGTCAAATGATCAGTAGTCTTAATTAAACCCTCGAAGACATCAAGGATGAGATCGTCGATCCCAATATAAGAGTGCAGGGAGATCTACCCGGTCAATTACGAGAAGCTCGGAAAAATGCTCGACGCCCGACGCATCAAGATGCACACTGAGTATGAACTGGAGATGAAGGAAGAAATGGGTTACTGCTCCGGCATTGAGAATTACTCGTGGAACATTGCGGGGCGACTGCTCGCACAAGCGTGCTCTGCTGTATCTCGCCAATTGATTAGCGGCAGAGAACTGCGCCAGCTGAGCGGCCGATTGAAAAGGCTGCTCGACAGTATGATGATAGCGAAGGGCAGGCGTATTCAGGATTAACATGACATGAGGGAAGAATCACCTCATTTGGGAGGGACTCCGCTAATCCAGAGATTACGGTGAGGTTCGTTGTCATTATTCCAGCGGCGAGCTGCGGTTTCATTGAACTCGACCCACTTGCCTTGCTTTTGCCATTCTACATGGCCGTCGCAAAAAACAATGTTTGCCCCGTTCTTATGTCTTGTGCCCGGCGGCCAAATAACGAACGTCAAATACCTATGAAAGCTGATTTCGCCACGTCCATTGCTATCGCCGATGGCAATCATGTCCGATGGTTTGACGACTCGTGAGACTGGGATTGCAATGGACGGGTCAATTCCCAATCCAAGTCCGTCCACCGCTGCGACGCCCCAGCCATTATAGCCATAACTAAATGGGACGTTCCAATCCACGTTGTAGGGAAAGTCAAAGCCACGTGAAGATTTGTTCGTTGGCCAGGCGAAATCGGTGGGGGTGGATGGGCATTTGAACACGGCAGTGTTCCCGGATACGTACGCAAGAAGCTGAGCAGGCCAAGCATAAGTAACCTTCAGGTTGACAGCTATCTCATGCCGTTCCAGCGCGGGATAGAATCCTGTCTCGACGCCATAAAGAAGGGCGGCGATGCCGAGCTGTCGGAGATTACTCTTACACGCGGTGGAACGAGAGGATTCTTTACTGCGGGAGAGCATTGGCAGGAGCAAAGCTGCCAAAATCGCTATGACTGCGATGACCACCAGTAATTCCACCAACGTAAAAGCACGATTGGGTTTCATGTCTAGAGATTACCTTTTAAACATATAGCACATTCCAAATACTGCGACTACCACGGCAATAATCCAACCGAGCACCTTGAATACGGGTTTCCCCGTCTTCAGGCTGCAAGCGTAACCCAGCCCCCAAATGCCAATCGCGATTATCAGCATTGAATAATCAACTGCTTCCTTGCCAAACAGCTCTTTTCGCATCCTCCACGCTGGGACATGCTGGTTTCGTATGCAGATGAGGCCATAAATGATAGTCATCACTGGAACGAAGCAGACAATAACCCAGAGCAGCAATTCGCCAATAGCGTGGATGAGTCGCTGCACTAGCGTCTTGGGACGATCCTGGGAACCAAGAATTACAGGCTGGTTATCGTCTTCGCTAAATTTGTGAATGCGCCTCTTCATAGGGGGAAGTGGATAGGCCGAGTGGCCTGTCCACTATCTGAACATTACCAACACTGGCAGTCGTAACCGTCGAATATTGACAACTGGTTCCAATAGACGAGCCAAAAGTTACCGAGCATAAACCCGCTTGCAAACTCGTTTGCGAAATTCCGCAAAGCCACCGCCAAATCCGCGGCAGTGTCCATATTGTTGTCGCAACGTCGGCTAACGTCATAAATATAAGGTTGTGCGGCGGTCCAAACATCAAGTCCTGCACAGGCTACACTGAAAATGGTGGCAATTCTGCCGCCGACAGAAACCCAATGCCCGGCCCGCGTCCACCAATTTTGTCCCTGGTAACGGGCAATCTTGAACGAGGTCTCCCGGAAAAGCGTGGTCTCCGTGTAGATTTCACTCAAGGCTGTTCGCACCCGCATCTGTGTTCCCGTGGAGGCGTCAGTCACGTCAACTGTCAGTTGCAACTCGCGCAGCCGGATAACCGTCCGCAACATTGATCGCTGCTGAAGGACAAAGATGGTCTTGATGTTCAGTTGGTCTATTGCATCGGAGACTTTGGCTTCTTCCCAGATATCCGCAATCAGGCTGGTGGTAGTCAAAAGTAGGTAGCTCCACGGAATATAAGCGTCTGCGTGTTCAACGCCGTTACTCAGCATGTCCATGGACATGCCTTTTGGCGGGGAAAGGAAGCTGCCGCCAAAAAGAATCGTATCATAGCCGGGTAGCGGATTACCGTAGGCATCCTCATTTCGGCGCACCTCCAAATGCAGGTAAGTGCCCAGCGTTCCTGCAGTGTCATAAATCAGGTTGTTCGTGCTCGCCGGGTTGGTGGAAGCAATGTGCCTTATAGTAATCGGTGTCAGAGTGAACGATCTGCGTGCGTCTGGCAGGGTATAGAAGTTACAATAGCCATAGACTGCGTCCGGCAATGACGGGTCGGTAAACAAGGCCAGTTCCGTGTAATTGTCCACGCCATCGCCGTCGGAGTCATCACGCAGCTCAGGATTCAGGATGCCCTGGTAAATCCAGATCAGATTCTCCGCCCAATCCGGCAGGCCGTCGTGGTCGCTGTCGGTTACATAATCTTGCGCAACCAGCGGGTCAGTGCCCATCGCTAATTCCTTGATATTGCTAATACCGTCGCCATCAAAGTCTTCGTCGCCATCCACGATCCAGTTTCCGCCACGGTTTGGGAAGTCTGGCTGCCCATCACCATCGGCATCCCGTTGGAAGCTTGAATCAGGGTCGTTTGGATTGCTTTTGAAAACGGCGATCTCCATTCCGTCAGTCAGGCCGTCACCGTCCGAATCCTGGAACGGAAACATCCGGAAAAAGCCCTGCTGAGGATGGCCAGGAGCAGTGATAACATAACACTGCGAGGATGTTCCCCATCCTCCTTCTGGCTGACCGATATGGGCCAGAACCCATCGATTCGGATTTAACTCGTCGGCAAAATACAGCTCAAACCACTTCTCCTCAGGCGCATCTGTAACCCACAATTCGTATATTGTGTAATCACCGTAAACCCCATTTGTGAACGCTACATTTACCAAGTGCAGGGTCGGAATTCGGCCGCCATTTTCCTCCGGGCCATTCATGCCCCCACCGCCCATTGGTATCGCTCCATTGCTGCCCCCGGACTTTGTCAGTTCCGCCGGTTTTTTCTTCAGCTTTTTCGTTTCGGCCAGAAGCATTGCTGGATCAACCTTAGGAACGAATCCATTCTTGAACGTTGCCCGGCGTTGTGCGATTTCCAGCGCTGGTGTTTTTTTCTGGCACTGCCCGCAACTGCTCCTCTGTCATCCATGGTGCGAGTTTGCGCTTGATTTCGACCCATTGCTTCTGCGGATCGATTGGTTTAGGTGGTTGTGGATTCTTAGGTCGCTTGACTGCGATCGGCTTGGGCTTTGGCAATGGCCCAAATGCCTTTTCCCAGGTCATCCACTTACCATCTTGGAATACCGGCGGATACGGTGGTGTTTCCGGCGTGATCCACTCGATATCAGCGACTTTGTCCTTGATGCTTGACGTTTGCGCTTGGGCCTGGCACAGGATCCCCAAGCCGATGAAAACAGCGGCGCAAGCGGCCCACTTCTTATGGCATGTTCTTTGCTTTTTCATTTTGTCCTCGTCCCTGGTTGCTTTGCTGTTCCCCGGAAAGGAAAGGGCTCGAACCTGCACACTTTCCTTCGAGGGACAGCCACGTGCCTACCGAAACTAGCACACAGTTCGCGCTGACTGGCGAGGGCCTGGCAGTCGTCTTGGGTGCAAAAAGTGGCTGTTTCCGAAGGAGACTGGTAGCCGGAGTCACCGCAAAGTTGTTGGTTTTTGTTTGCATAACATGCACCTCAATGCACATTCGTTTTACAACTTCGGAGCCAAAGCGCAAGTATTTTTATTCAGCTTTTGCTACTAAAACATGACGGTGTAGCGTAGTTGGTTCATTGTGCAACAGCTTTTACGATGCACACGATGTTCGAGCTTGTTTAGCTGTTCAAAACCACCGGGGATCGGTCGCGAGTAACTGGGCGAGCGCATCGTGTGGTTCGAGAAGCTCGGAAAAATGCTCGACACCCGACGCATCAAGATGCGCACCGAGTATGAACTGGAGATGAAGGAAGAAATGGGTTACTGCTCCGGCATTGAGAATTACTCGTGGCACATTGCGGGGCGACCGCTCGCGCAAGCGTGCTCTGCTGTATCTCGCCAATTGATTAGCGGCAGAGAACTGCGCCAGCTGCGCAGCCGACTGAAACGGCTGCTCGACAGTGTGATGATAGCGAAGGGCAGGCGTATTCAGGATTAACATGACATGAGGGAAGAATCACCTCATTTGGGAGGGACTCCGCTAATCCAGAGATTACGGTGAGGTTCGTTGTCATTATTCCAGCGGCGAGCTGCGGTTTCATTGAACTCGACCCACTTGCCTTGCTTTTGCCATTCTACATGGCCGTCGCAAAAAACAATGTTTGCCCCGTTCTTATGTCTTGTGCCCGGCGGCCAAATAACGAACGTCAAATACCTATGAAAGCTGATTTCGCCACGTCCATTGCTATCGCCGATGGCAATCATGTCCGATGGTTTGACGACTCGTGAGACTGGGATTGCAATGGACGGGTCAATTCCCAATCCAAGTCCGTCCACCGCTGCGACGCCCCAGCCATTATAGCCATAACTAAATGGGACGTTCCAATCCACGTTGTAGGGAAAGTCAAAGCCACGTGAAGATTTGTTCGTTGGCCAGGCGAAATCGGTGGGGGTGGATGGGCATTTGAACACGGCAGTGTTCCCGGATACGTACGCAAGAAGCTGAGCAGGCCAAGCATAAGTAACCTTCAGGTTGACAGCTATCTCATGCCGTTCCAGCGCGGGATAGAATCCTGTCTCGACGCCATAAAGAAGGGCGGCGATGCCGAGCTGTCGGAGATTACTCTTACACGCGGTGGAACGAGAGGATTCTTTACTGCGGGAGAGCATTGGCAGGAGCAAAGCTGCCAAAATCGCTATGACTGCGATGACCACCAGCAGTTCAATCAAGGTGAAACCTCTAGCTCTGCACTTTTTCATCGCTCGAAAAGTCTAAACAAGGCTGTTGAAAAGGCGTTCAACAGCCTGGTAAGTCAATCTGCTCGAGATTTGAGCTTTTTATGTTCTTTGCTGATGTTGTATCAGTAACGGTATGAGGCATTTGAAGATTAGTTAACCTGTTCAATGCTAGGGGCAATGGAAGCTTTCTAACAATCATTTTTTGATGCTAATTGTCAGTGATTGGTTTTGGGTTATAGTAATCGAATTTTTGAGCCGTATATAAACCTGTTCATTCATGTAACTGAAAGTAGATTTGATTGTTTTGCCATTCAAATCAACGGTTACATTCGATGGCAGGAAACTTGAGTCCAGCGATAGACTTGATAGTTTTAGGCGGCCAAATTTTACAAGGATTTTAGCTGAGATTTCGGATGGGTTTATATTTTGTGAGAAAGTTCCCCAGCCTTCTGCAGCAGTAAATGCGCATTTAAAGTTATGTGGATTTATACGTGGATGGAAGCTGATGAATCCTTTTGGACCGTGGTACTCGTATCCGCAAGCTGATATGAACACACCGTAGCTAGCCATTGCTCTAGCGTAATGGTCTCCGCACTCGACTTCATTCCATGGGTTACGTTTTAGTGGGTGGTATCGGTCATGTATCATGCGGGTAACAGCTAGGCCTTCCATGACCAGGCCTTCGGCAATCATATGAGCTGCTACTTGGTATTCGAAGCCGGTCATACATTCGTTGAAATAGCCAGCGGCCCAATCAGGTCCTTTACCCTTAGCGTTTTCGTAGTCCCAATCTGCATATGGGAAAGTGCACATTAGTAAGCCGCCTTCTCCTGGCATGGCGTACCATCTGCCAGGTTTATAAATGGAGCGATAAGGTCCAACGTCAGTGGTGAAATTATAGCGCCATAGTGATTTTAGTGCCGACATGGTCTCATTTTTTGGTAGGATTCGACCTAATCCTATTTGAAAGGCCCAGCTTTGGCCCAGGACCTGGTCAATAAAACAGCCAGTTCCGGAGTTAATAGCTTCTGGGTGTTTAGGGTCGGGCTTGTTTATGAAATACTCTCCGTTAAATAGTTGTTCGACGATATTTTTTTGTCCTGCGGTAAATATGGCCTGACATTTTTCCAGGAACTGAGGGTCTTGCATTTCTTTGGCCATTTCCATACCTGCTTTTAGGGCACATAGGTACAAGCCACTTAGCCAAGCAACAGAGCCGTACCAATCGGTATCAAGAGTGTTATGTTGGTTGCCGTCGATGATTCCGTCTTTGTTTTCATCTTTATCTATGAGCCATTGCAAAGCTTTTTTAATCTTTGGCCAATTATCTTTGAGCCAGTTTGAGTCGGGGCACATTTGGTGTTCACGAAAGGCTCTTAGTACTACGCCGGCCTGGGCGTCTATAGCAGGGAAGTTATTAAATTCTCCTCTAAAGAAGATGGCGCCATTTGGTTGCATAGCCAGTCCTAAGTCTACTCGGGTACGCGTATCTCTTTCCAATTCCGGGAATAAGCGTGCGACTGCCTGGGCATATTGCCAGACATGTGCACATGTGCCTGCGCAGCAGCCTACACCTTCCCAGGCCCAAAATCTGCCATTTGAGAATCTGAGGCAGGTAGAGCTGGCTAAGATGGAAGTGTTAAGAAACGTTCTATCCAGGAACCAATAAGGGAGGGAGGAGTCGTACCAGGTATCGTGCCACAGCAGAGTTTGTTCACGTAATCGGTTAAAATTAAGACTAATGTATTTAACAACATTGCGTGCAGATGTGAACAATGTACTGTAATATCGCTGGCCGTCTAATTTATCTATTTTTATGTTTGGAAAGAACCATGATATAACAAAATCTACTGATTCGGATTTTCCCGGTTGGAGTTTTATTTTTCTTGTTAAGCCGCCACAAAGAGTTTTAGAAGGCCGTTGAGAAATATAGTTCAGAGGCTTGGTTGACCGATCAAATATTGCCTTGCAGATATCCGAATCTGGCAAGTAGGCCGACGCGAAGTCCCGGGTGTGAGTTGGTAAATTATTTTGTAGCAGGGCCAATCCCATATTTCCAAAGTCTGGTTCAGATGTAAGTGATGCTGATTGAGTCTGAGGTTGGTCTGAGAACACGATATAATCGACGCCGATATTCCCCCAACCACCTTTTTCCTGGTCAACGATTTGGATTTGAGCAGTTTTACCAGCCCACTGTGACACATTCCAGCTTACGGGTGTCATTTTATTATTATTTTGGCCGGTGGATGAGAGGACTACCTTGTTATCAATGATCAAATTCACACAAGTTTTGTTTTTATGTGCACCACCACCGATGAGGAAATTGATATAATCCCGGACTATTTTAAAAGGCTGGCTAAGTAGGCTACCTGTCTGTGAATCTTTTTCTTCAATAGAGTTTCCTGGAGCTGAGCTGTGGGAATTAACTGCATGTTGTCCATGCATATTAAGATCGCCCTGATAAGGAGGTACTTTTTCATGTGAAATTGGTCCTGAACCAAAAGCAGAACCATCAACTTGCCAGTTGCGATAGTAATTATCTTCAAAGTCGTCGAAGACTATATCTGGTCTTCGATTGTTTTTATTTTCTAAGAGTTCCTCGGCAGAGCATTCCAGGAAAGTGAAATATTTCGTTCTAACAATCCGGTTGCATCTTTGAATATTGTGGTGATCGTGAGATTTGATGCAGACAGCGTTTTCGAGCCAACCGCCAACTTCGATTTCAAGCGGTTTTGAGCTGGTATTTGTTATTGTGAAGCGCATGATGGTTGCTGGTATTGATGAGTCATTTACATTCAGCGGTATAAAAGGAGAAAATGCTTCTAGCGATACTCTAACAGGTATTTGCGGGTCACTGTATTCAACCCTCCCCAACGGGTATTCGCCATTAAAAGTAATGTTTTTCCAGCCTGATCTGGTCATTGGTAAGATACAGCTCTGATTTTGATCGTTGATCTTTATAGCGAATCCTTGCTTTAGCGGTGATGATGGGGACATAGGGTGCGCATAATGATCTGCTCCGGTCACAAGCTGTTGATTAAAAATGTCCCAGTGCCATAGAGTTCCGTCACCGCCCAGGTACAACTGGCCGGCACAGATGCCACCTATTGGCATTCCAATTTTTTCCAGTTCGGTGCCCTGGTATATGGTTTTGTGCCCGCGCTCGAATAATGAGTTTATCCAGGCTTGTGACAGTTTTTTGTCTTCTGGTATCAACTTTTTGAATGAATCTTTGACAACTGCCCCGGCAATAATATTTTGATTTAGGCCTATGCCAGTAGTAAGCGCAGTGATAAATGCCGAACGTAAGAATTCTCTACGTGTCCATAAGTCATTAACCAATACCGTGTTTTTGGGATCGGATTTCAGGGAATTGTGGTTTTTATTTTTGTTCATAACCAAAAATTTTAACAGTATCGGGAGTTTATTCAAAATTAAATTTATGCTAAAAAATTATCCGGGCTAGCATATAAATTTTAGGATTCAATTATGCAACTGATGGATTTTGTTCAAAGCCGAGATATGGTCAAAAAAAACATGAACGAATGGGGCAGTCCAAATCCTTATGACTGAATTTTTGTTGAAAAAATATTTCAAAGTTATTTTCTGGAGGGTTGGGACACCCGATCGAATTTCGGGTCATTCTTTGGTGGTCGGGGTTTCACCTCTACCTACGGAGGGTGTGGAGAACCTTCCTCCAATTTCATGGACGTGGTGGAGCGCGTCCATCCAAAAAACAAAGATTTCAAACATTGTTTTTCTAATTTCACGCAAAATTGGAATACAAATTATTCATCGAGGTTTGCAAGATATTCCAGGACTATAACGATGCATGGATTCAGGAGGCCTGAGCAAAGAGTTGATCTATTAGCGGGATTGTTAATAGTTGACGATATTAACCTTGTTTATTTACAGGGGAGAGCGGCTGATTTTTAAGGGCCATGAGTTTCATCCTTTTTGAAATTAATTCTTTTTGTTCTGGGTCTGGCAGATCATTTTTGTTTGCAAGAGCAAGTATTTGATTTAATTGACGTTCTATTTCGAGATTTCGGAGGTACAAAACAAGCTCCTGAATCTGTTTTTGGGGTTCTGGGATTTCGCGATTATCTGCCAGGACGCCAGCTAACAAAGCTTGTGATTCATGGTCTTGAAAGATGGAGATCAACCCGGGCAATCCTGACCATTGATTTGAATGGTGCGCCTGGATTACTGCAGCAACAATATGGCGCACTGTAGCATTTTGAATCCAGCTTGTGTTTAGGTATTTAGCAAGCCAATCGATCTCAATTTTATCAGAACCTATCAATTTTAAGAGCCAAATTTCTTTTTCTGGTATTTTTTTTATGAAGTCATCAGATGATGGTGTTTCATTGGTTAACTGTAAGTTTGGGGCAGTTTTTTTTCTAAATTTATTACGTTTGAATTCTTTCAGGAGTGTTGAATGTGAGATGCCGAGCTTGATTGCGGTTTTTTGGAGGTAAGTCTCGAATAGGATTGGGTGGCCGGTTATTTCTAAAGCTTGGGCCATTGATCTAGCGATAGTGATCTTTCCAAGATCTGAACTTACGTCGTTTTGTGCACATAAATAATCGAGATAAAAATCAAAGAATGCGCGTGCATTTTTGACTAAAGTCTGGAATTGTTCAGGCCCAAATGACTGTATATAGCTATCCGGGTCATGTGGCGATGGGATTGATAAGACTTTGATGGATAATCCTGATTCTATTAACTCGTCTAATGCACGAATGGTGGCTTTTTGTCCGGCGCTGTCGGCATCGAAACAGAGAATGACTTCGTCTGTGTATCGTTTAATGATTCTGGCATGGTCAGCGGTGAGAGCAGTACCCAGTGGTGCGACCACATTTTTTATTCCGGCCATGAAGCAAGAGATCATATCCAATTGTCCTTCACAGACGATTGCCGATTTATTTTCGAGGATAAATTTTTTGCTTTTATCGAGGCCGAAGATGACTTTACCTTTGGTAAAAATAGGAGTTTCAGGGGAGTTGATGTATTTGGCTGTTTTTTCGTCACCTGTAATTATGCGTCCACTAAACCCGATGACTCTGCCCAGTTCGTCGCATATAGGGAACATCAATCGGCCTCTGAATCTGTCGTAATAGCCATCGCCGTTTTCTTTTTTGATTATTAAGCCAGCTAATTCGAGTAGATTTAAGGGGATATCCTTTTTTGTCGCCCATTGCAATGTGGCGTCCCATGAATCTATGGCATAGCCGATTCTGAATAGATGCAGGGCGTCATTGCTAATATTTCGTTTTTTAACATATTCGCGGGCAAGGGCAGCAGCGCTTGACTCTATCAGGTTGGTTTGCCAGAGTTTTGTAATTTCTTCATGGATCTGTAAAAGAGCGTCTTTAGTATTTTTGGATTGTTGGTCCTGGGTATTGGATGAGAACTCTACCTGTATCCCAGCGCGTTTAGCCAGAATAATTGCAGCTTCGGTGAATGAGACATGTTCAAACTCCCGAACAAACATGAAGACATCACCGCCTTTTCCGCAACCAAAACAATGAAAAATTTGTTTTTGAGGACTGACTGAGAAGCTAGGAGTTTTTTCTTTATGGAATGGGCATAGAGCCATGTAATTTGCGCCCGAACGTTTCAACGGTATGTAACTCCCTATGACTTCAACTATGTCGTTTGAATTGCGGATCTGTTCTAAAATGCTCGGCGGAATCATGGTTGCTGACTTAATCGATATTGATTTCCCGTTTTCTCCAGGTTGGAGCTGGGCCTTCATTTATACTAGCGGGCTCGATTAGTAAGAGTGGAGCTTTGCTCTTTATAGTTTTGCCTGTCCAGGAAGATAAAAATACATCTGACTGGATCGATGAAATTGTTGGGAAGGAAATGGAGCCGAAGTTTTGTTGTTGGAGTTGCTGCCATTTGGTGAGTTCTTCTTGTGAGTAGTAAGGCGCATTAAGAATGGCCATCGCGAAAATCAAAATGCAAGAAAAGCGAAGCCCCCCGGCGATCATGCCTAAATAATATTCAAAGAATCCAAAAATATCGCCTTCGACAATCTTGCCGCCGATGGTATTTTTGCTTATGGTTACCATGAGTTTTATGAACGATGCTATGAGGAGGTAGCTTATTATTCGCAGAGTCATAGTACCGAAAGGAACAATATTAGCTATCACATAGGAAAGGCTTTTATAAGTGGCTGCACCTAAAAAGATTATCAGGAGCCATTGTCCGAGGTCCAGAAGCTCCAGAGACATGCCTCTTTTTTTCCCTCGCCAGATTCCAATAATAATAACCACAATCACGACAAGATCGAACCAACCAATGACCTTATTTATTTCGTCGAATAAGGCGGTTATACTGGAAAGAAAGGGTTTTTCGGTTAAGCATTTTGTTAAATTTGAAAACACTTCTGCACTCATATGTTTGGCAAATATAATTCCTTAATGTGTGTTTAGCCAATATCTAACAGCTGCTGCCTGGGAATGGTGTGGTTCTAGTGCTAAAAATATTCTGTAATGTTCTGCTGCGAGTTTTGGAAAACCCAGTTGCTGAGCGTAAAGGTTTGCCAAAGCCAGATGCGCGTTCGCATTCGACTTGTCGACGCTCAGCACTTGAATCAACTCATTGGCAGCGTCGTTATAATATTTACCCTGCTGCAATGCCAGGGCGAAGTTATATCTTGCACTTGTAGATGCTGGTTCAATGGCCAAAGCGGTTTCGAAAGCAAGGAGCGATGCATCTGTTTTACCTAAGTCGTAGCATACTAACCCTAAATTATAATAAGCCTCAAAAAAAGAAGGATCGGCTTTAATAGCTTTTTTGTACAAATCCATTGCAGCCAGCAGGTCTCCGCGCCTATGGTTTTGTACGGCCTGCTTGAAGTATTTATCTGCTTCTGTCCTATCGCCTTTTGGCGGCAGAGACGGTCTTAGATAAGAATATCTTGCAATTACTTTTTCTTGAATTGGTGTTTGTTGGGTTTGTTGAGTCTGTTGATTTTGTGTTGCTGTCGTTTGATTTGTTTTTGTTGATGTAATGTCGGTTATATTAGTTTGTACGGTATTGGTAATAAAGTTTTGGCTGGAATCAGTTATTTTGTTTGTTTGAGGAATAGGTGTATTTAACGGAGTTGGACCGAGTGGCTTGTGTGACCGAGAGAACCAGCTTACCGGGTTTAATTTGTTCCAGAAAGATTTAGACTCTGTTGTTTGTGTCGTTTGAGTTGTTGCGGTTTGTTGTGGCTGAGGTTTTGTTTCTTTTTCAGGCTTGGGTGGTGTTGGCTGAGCTGGCTGTTGAATCGCAATAGTTTTCAATGGCGGCAACGTGGCAGTGTTTGGTGGTGTTTGTTGTTTTGTCGTTAGCAAGTTATCAAGTAAAATGGCCGGGTTTGGTTCTTGATCGAGTTTTGATTTTGTTGGTTGGTTACTTGCGATTATGAGGTTTGTGGTCTTTTCAGGAGGTGGTTTAATAGTGTCTGGTGTTTCAATGTTTTCGGAAATTGTCGCAGGGGCTGCCTTTTGAGCCTGGGTAACAGTAATGACCTGTTGAGTTGCGACCATTTTTAAGATCAATTCATGAGTATTGGTTTTTGGGATATCCTGGCTTGCATTTGTCAGATTGGGTTGAAGGTTTGTCATTGAAGGTTGAATGGATATTATGGTCTGGGTAGCAAGGTTTGGTTCTCTAGGTTGTGCCATGGCAAGATTTGTAATGCCGGGCTTCGTTTGTTCGGTTATGAGTTGGGTTTTAGCTGGATTGGTTTGAGGTGTTAAAGAATTATATAGCGCCATTGCTGTAGCAAAGACCTCATTATAGTCGGCTGGTTGCGGTTTTAACGAGAGGTATTTCTGATATTTTTGTAAAGCGTGGATATAGTTAGTCAGGACCGTATGGTATAAGATTGCCTGGTTTAAAATTGCCGGACCGAAATTTGGATCAACATTTTCAGCATGAGCAAACCATTGTAACGCGTTTCTGGGTTTATTAAGGAGACATTCGGCCAGGCCTAATCCGTTCATAGCGGGAAGATTCTTAGGGTCAATATTTAACACATTTCTGAAGCAGATTATCGCATTTTGAGGTTGCCTGAGAGACAGGTAGGTATTACCGAGCAAAGTCCAGCCTTCTATAGAACTTTTTTCTAGTAATAGAAACGAACGCAGCTCTGAGATGGCACTATTATAATTGCTAGTTTCGATGTATAGTTTTGCCAGGTTAAGATGTGCAGGAGCGAAGTTGTGGCTAAGGGATATTGCCGTTTGATAGGCCCGGGCGGCTTCTACATAATTTTGGTTATAATGATAAGCGAGCCCGAGATAATTCCAGGATCGATGATCATTTGGAAGGAGCTCGACAGCTTTTTTTAATCTGTTGATAGCTTTTTGGTAATTACCCTGATTTATAAGCTTTTCACCTTCGAGCAAATTTCTGGGACCGGATGGTGTGCAACCGGTCAATGAGCCGAAGATGAACCAGCTTAGAACCATCGGGGTAAGGCATTTAAACCAATTTTTGATGGTTTCCATTAGAGACTTTGGTAGCATTCATAACCGATAGTGTCAAGAAACGCTGATATCAAAAATGAAATCAGCCGACAAAAAGATGATTGTTTTAATAATTTTGATGGTTTTGGTCTGGTTCCAGGCTATAGCTGATGACATCAGTCAGAAAGCTATGGCGCGGGTTGTTCAAGTCAAATGCCCCGGGGCAATAGATAATTACTTAGCTGACCCCAACAAAGTAAGATTGATGGTTCAAACTGGGCTGGTTCAGTTAACAGGTGCTAGTTCTGTAAGCCGGGCATTGGCGACTTTAGTATCTACTAATGATATGATTGGAATAAAGGTCTGGGCACGTCCCGGGACACTTACTGGCACACGCACAGCAGTGGTTGAATCAGTGATACTCGATCTTATAAACCTTGGGGTTCCTAAAGACCGCATAATAATTTGGGATAAACGGATGTCTGATTTAAAAGTAAGTGGGTTTGATAAAGTGGCTAGCCGAACTGGAGTAAGGCTGGCGGGCGCTGCCGAGTCGGGTTATTCAGACACTGCATCTTATGAGAACTCATTGGTAGGTAATTTGGCGTGGGGTGACAAAGAATTTGGATCTAAAAGTGCGAATCCAGCAAAGAAATCTTATGTAACCAAACTTATGACTTCTGAAATTACTAAAGTCATAAGTATCGTGCCATTGCTCAATCATCCGCGGATTGATTGTGTTGGTCATTTGTATAGTATGGCTATTGGTAGTGTAGATAACACTGGGCGGTTTGAATCAGATAAGGAAAAACTTGTAGTAGCTGTTCCTGAAATCTTTGCTCTGGAAGAGATTTCAAATAAAACGGTCCTTTTTATTACCGATGCTCTGATTTGCCAGTATGAAGGATATTACGAAGAGATGCTTCATTATTCAGATGTATTGAATCAACTATGGTTTAGTAAAGACCCGGTTGCTCTGGACTTAATTGCAACAGAAGAAATTGGCAGACATAAGAAAAATAAGGGCGACTTACTCGACAAAAACATGCTTATTTATAACGCCAGTCTTCTTGAGCTTGGAGTAGGCTCAAAAAGCCAGATTCAGATCGAGAATATTAAGCTGGAATAACCATGTTTTGAGCCATGTTAAAATCTGGAAAGCTGGAATTAAATGTTGTTTGAAATGGTTTTGATCATTTAGTGGCTATATTGATAGTCCGCTTTCAAGCCCAGGCAACAAAAGCAAAATTGGTTGGCATAGATCTTGCCAACCTTTCAATTTTGTTTGAGTATAGAGCCGATATTGAGGGTGAACCTTAAATTTTATGTCATATGAAAACAAAACTTAGTGTAGTCTTTGTGCTGATTATTTTTGGTTTCTGTGTTTTTTCGTTTAACCTTAAAAGTGAAGTTAAGTTAAACGAGGTGCTTGCAATAAATCATACGATTTATGAAGTAAACGGTAAGACTCCGAATTGGGTTGAGTTGATAAATACTGGGTCGACAGTGGTTAATCTGAGTGGATGGAAACTTTCAGTGACATCGGCTGTTCCTGCTGCTGAGTGGGTATTCCCGGAAGGTTCAAAAATTGAGGCCAACGGTTTTTTGGTTATTTACTTTGACAAGACCGAGCCGGTGTCTGCTATAAACACTGGGTTTGGCATCAACGGACGAGGCGATTCCATTACTCTTTATGATCAAAGCGGTAGTATTGTAGACTCTGTTACATTTGGCATGCAAGTTCCTGATTATTCGATAGGCAGGAACCCAACCAACTTACAATGGGTTTTAACGACTCCTACTAAAATGGCTCAAAACACACCAGCCGCACTCGGCAATGTTGCCTTGCTTAAAGTAAATGAATGGATGGCATCTCCGTCAACTGGCAGTGACTGGTTCGAGATTTATAATCCGGATACTAAGCCTATTGATTTGGGTGGGTTACTATTAACGGACGATATCACCAAGCCCAATCAGCCGCGCGTACCATCATTGACTTTTATTGGAACAGGTAAGAATGCGTTTCTTGTTTTTTATGCTGATGGCAAGCCCGAAAGTGGAGCTGATCATGTGCATTTCAAGCTCTCAGCCTCAGGGGATGGGATTGGGATTTTTAGTCCTTCTGGAGTTAAGATTGACTCTATAACGTTTGGCCCTCAGACAACCGATGTTTCAGAGGGTAGATTGCCTGATGGTTCATCCAGGGTCGTAAAATTTTCTACTACATCAACACCCGGTTCAAGTAACTATTTGCCACTGACCAATGTTGTTGTTAATGAGGTTCTTGCTCATACAGATCTGCCATACGAGGATGCAATTGAGCTAATTAACTTAACCTCGACCGAAATTGATATCGGGAATTGGTATATCAGTGATTCTGATGAAAACTTCAAAAAATTTAAAATCCCAGGTGGCACTAAAATTGCCGCTAACGGTTTTAAAGTTTTCTACCAGTATCAATTTGGTAATTCTAATTCACCAACAGCTTTTGAATTAAACTCATCCGAAGGCGATGTTTTATATTTATCAGAGGCCGATGCAAGCGGTAATCTTACTGGTTATCGGTTTGTTTTAAAATTTGGGGCCACAGCTAATTCAGTCTCATATGGGCGGATTATGACAAGCATCGGACCAGATTATACCATGCTTGAAAGGCCTACTTTTGGTGTTAATAATCCAGCGACAGTGGAGGAGTTCAGAACTGGTCAGGGAGCTGCTAATTCAGCGCCTTTAATTGGTCCTGTAGTCATTACAGAAATCCATTATCAACCCGCACCAACAACCCCTGGTGTGGATAATACATCGGATGAATTTGTTGAAATTCGAAACATAACCGGTAAGGTTCAGCCCCTGTATGATACAGAGGCAGTAACCAACACATGGAAGCTGAGTGGTGGTGTTAATTTCTCTTTTCCTGAGGGTAGTGTGCTTCTTCCCGGAGAGTATGCGATAATAGTTAGTTTCAATCCAGCTACTGATTTTGCTAGAGTCCAGGATTTTAGATCGAAATTTAATGTTCCTGCTCCTACAAAAATCTTTGGGCCATACAGCGGAAAATTAAGTAATTCAGGCGAAAAACTTAAATTGGAAAAGCCAGATCCAGTCCAGGGGATAGGTCATATAAATATGGGCTTTGTTCCGTATGTTGAAGTTGATGTTGTTAAGTATTTACCCGGGAGTCCGTGGCCTGTTGGAGCGTCAGGCACGGGGATGTCAATCCAGCGCAAGCTACATACTGGTTACGGGAACGACCCGATTAACTGGGTTGTTGCTCAACCCACGCCAGGGTATTACATCAGTGGAGTGACCCTTGATTCAGACAATGATGGAATGCCGGATGATTGGGAGCTCAGTTTTGGGCTAAATCCGTTTGATGCTTCTGATGCTAATAAAGATTTAGATAACGACGGCTTAACCAACCTTCAAGAGTACATAGCTGGGACAAATCCAAATGATAAGTCAGATAACCTTGCAGTTTCGATATCACAAAGCCAGGCTGGGATTGTGCTTAAATTCCAGGTTAAGCCTAATCGAAGTTACAGTATCCAGCAGACCGATGATTTAGCTACAGGTCAATGGTCAGAATTAGTCAATATACCCGCAGTTAGTGAGGCGTCGTATTATGTTCAAAAATTCAATTTTCCTGAATCTCGTAAGCTTTTCTTTCGGGTCAAGGCTTTTAGACCATAAGATCTGAATGCGCCCAGCTGTCTTAAGTAATTTTTATTCGCACGTAGTGGAGCGAATAATGAGCCATTTTGATCAAATTGGTTTGCTGGCGGGTTAGGGAACAATATCAGAAGGCTATTGGGAGTTTATAAATTTCCAAATCATCGAACCAGCACAAATCATTTTCATTGATTTGGTTTCTTACGACTAATAATACAACCATAAAGTTGACTCCAGAGGGTATTTGAACGTGGCCAGTGGCTTGTTGCCAGTCATTAGAGTTTCCCGAAAAAGTGAAAACCTTATCATTATTTTCGAGACACCATCGTTCATTAGAATCTTGCCAGCGTATTAACAGTAGTGGGATTGAGTTTCCTTTTGGCAGTGCTTTTACCCTGATGTAATAATAATCGGTTTCAGATACTCTGTGTTTTTGTATCAGGCAACCATTTTGTACTTTTCTTGCCAGGATGCTACCGTTGCCAGTTGTTTTGTCATACAGGAACTCGCCCTTGCTGAGTTTGGGATCTTGCCAGGCCGAGTATCCGACCGGCAAATTGTTTTTTTCTGGTGGTATTAAAAACTCCGGATTTATGGCGAGATTGGTTAATTTATTATCGTGTAATTCTTTTTTGAAAAGTGACTCCGGGTCTTTGATAAGCATTATCGTGCGTGTGAGTCCTGGAATTGCTTCTTCCCAGGGTCTACCTTTTCCGACAGAGTTTGACAGGCTTGTTAACCAGGAGTCATTTGGTAGTTGTTTCCACCATCTACATTGTTCCCCGTAAATCCAGATATATTGATCTGATGCATTGGCTGCGGCGCTTAAGTTTCTCCAGAGTCGTTTTAATCGTGAATTATCAAGTGGAGGAAAATAATATCTGCTTCCTGGATTGTTTAGATACATATCCAGATAGAAACCGAAGCCTACCTGTACCTGAGCTCTGTATTTAGATTGGTTTTCCTGGGACACGAGCTGGATAGCAGGGCCAGTCCATGATCGTATATCATTTGCAGCCTGAAGAAATTCTTGATAACTGTCCATGTAGTAGCCGTTTTCACAACCGTCTATTAGGGTCATAGATGGTGGAAGCGAATCGAGCATCCCATCGATAAATGCGGGAAGCAGGCCGTACGTTTCGTTGATAAGAATTGAGTCAGGGTTACCTGAGTTTGGGGCTTTGAAGTTGATACTGTTCAGCCATAGTGCAAGTATTACAGCGTCAGGTTTAGCACTTGCTATGGCATTAATGAATCCGCGTCCACGTTTTCTTGCCAGTGTTTTTGCCTGTTCAAAAGATAGGTCTCCGGTGGGGTCATATTTAAATTGGTTTTTGCCGTAAGATTCAAAGTCCAACGCCAAGCCTTTTGAGGATGCTTCCTCGCAGATTCGGGCACACATGTGTACTTTTTCAAAAAGATTTTGCCATCCGATATCGTCAGCCCAATCGATGTTACCAGGTGTGGCGTTGAATCTGATAAAGTTATCTGTGAACTTTTTAAACTTGCATTGCTTGAGATCATCTATTGTTTTTGCAAACCAGGAGATATCCCATTTATTAGTGTCCCAGGCGGCTTGCGAGTCCACCATGCGTCCTGAGTCGTTTATTCCAGCTATATAATAAATTACACCATCGAATGGTGTCGTCTTTTCCATGTCTTCCCAATTTTGTCGTAAAAAGCTTGGACTCGGGATGTCCCATCCGAGTTCTATAAATTTTTTCAATGGCTTAATCTTCGGAACATGGTCCGATGCGAATGTGGAAATAATAAAACTGATAATCGAAATGGAAATAAAAAGGAATCTTTTCATCATAAGTCCTTGATTAAAAACTAATTGTTTTCCTTAACGCGCTATGGAGGATTTAATTAGCCAAGTCTCAGAGCAACCAATTCAATTCCGTCGGCTGCATTAAGGTTTTTCGAATATTTTTTCTCTTTTACATTATTCCAATGCTCATGGACTCCAAGGCTTGCTAGACGCGCTCTGGCTTCAGAGTGATTTGGGTCATAAAAAGTTTTTGATGGCGGATCATTAGCCAATGCTGCTTCGTGCAAATAATCATCTACGCCGGTAGCGCGTGCTGGATTGGCCCATTCTGAAGGTTCATTTTTTAAAAAATCAATGGCTACTGAGTCAATGGCTACTGGGTCCTGAGATACAAAAATACTACTGCTCCAGTGATTGTTAAAAGGTTCCATTGCGAATTTTTGAGGAAGTTCGTCTCTTGGGTGTTGTCCGCTAAACAAGCCGTCGATTAAATAAAGCACAGTTTTTTGTCCTAAATGCTGGTGGCCAATAAGGTCCACGAGCGGTCTATAGATACCAGCATTTTTTGAGAAACAATTTGGGTGCAGATCATAGTATTCTGATTGTGCAGGCCAGCGGACGAGTGAGCCGTAATGGTTTTTTGCACACAAGGTTACACCACTGCCACCATGGGATTTTAAATTTGCAAAATTAACCAGATAATCTGCATCTGCTATGGACTTAGGAACAAAATCTTGTTGTTTAAGAGTCGGCCTGCAACTCCAAAAGATGGGAATGTTTGAACTCTGGGCTTTGACTCTGCCGAATTTGCCAAATTGATCTTCTATTGAAATGCCTGAGTAGTTCTTGGTTATTATATCAAAAAACTCGTTTACCGCACATGCCAGTGTGTCTGTCACAGTTATATCAGAGGGCTTAACACCGATACTTTCAAGTTGCCGTATTAGCGCAACAATCAATTGAGGCGCTGTGTTCATATAATTTTGCCTGCGAATAAAGACGTATTTTTCTGTGTCCACATGACCTTCTCTATAAATCATGCCGACCCAGTTTGGTTTAATGACGATTTTTTGTCCGGCTTTATATCCAACCTCGCCTTTGCCGTGAAGCTTGTTGAAATACTTGAATATCTTGTCCCACCCATCGGTGACCTTTGTTGTGCCTGTTAATTCGCAAATTGCACGGTCCATCATCGAATTTATCCTAGCTTCATTGATGTGATTATTTAACCACCAGTATCCATCGCCGGGGCCAGACCATTTAATAACTTCCTGGTCATATACCCAAACCACACGTCCAGGGTAAACCCCTTTTCCAACTCCAATTGGGCCAGATGCAGGTTTTGTATCTTCAGAAATTATGTTGAAATTTAACAGTGACGTGCCACAGCCGCTAGCTATCAGCAACGACGTCTTTAAAAACCTTCGTCTGTTCAAAGTTAGGGCTTTTTGAAAATTATAATATTTCGGAGAAATCTTATTGGTGGATAGCTGATTTTTCATAAGTGTACTATACGATTGTGCTTGTGGGAATTCAATCTCTAAAATAAAAGATTGTGATCAGCAAAATGTTGAGATGTAGTTTGAAGATATTCTTAAAAGCTGTTAAAACAACGAATTGATTAGCTAGCCTTGAGAGATGGGATGCCTGACATGATACAAATTTGTTAATCTTAGACTTTACACGCATATTTGTATCTAACATAGTCGGAATATGTATATGAATTTTTTGAAAATTAAATCAGCATGGATAGCTGTATTAATTGTTTGTTTTGGATTTGTAATTCACGCAGGCGAAGATTCAACGCATTCTAATCTGATTAATATTCTCAGAATAGCAGTTGTTTCAGATACGCATGTAAATTTTGGAGCAAATCAGCAAATCTATGCATCGAACTTTAAAAAAGTAATATCTCAGGTTAACACGGCTGATGTAGATGTTGTGGCTATTACAGGAGATTTAACCGAAAACGGGACCAGGCAGGAATATTCAGAATTTCAAAATCTTGTTAAAAATTTTAAAGCCCCCGTACTCGTGTTGCCCGGTAACCATGATATAGGCAACAAAAAACAAGGTAAAACCACGAATGAAGTATCAGCCGAACGGCTTGCAATTTATCACGCGGTATTTGGTAAGTCCTGGTTTGCGTTTAAAGTTAATGGCTTCAAATTGATTGGGCTGAATTCATGTCTTTTTGGCTCAGGCCTTGATACAGAAACGGAAATGTGGGAGTTCCTAAGATTTACCTTTGAAGAACAGGATCCTGGCCGTGTGTTGGTGTTTGCACATTATCCTCTTTTTGTAGATCGGGTAGACGAGCCGGGGAGCTATTCGAACATCGATCCAGCTTATAGATCTGAATTATTAGCGTTGTTTCAGAGGCATAAGGTATTATGTTATTGTAGTGGGCATTTACATCGGTCAATAACAAATAATTTTGATGGGATTTTATGTTATTCAGCGCCACCGGTGTCATACGGCCTGTCTGGACAAAAGGTGGGCTGGGCTCTTATTACCGTTTCAAACATGGTTGTCAGGATTGAGCAAAAGTTCATTGCCCCGTAATCAAGCTCGGGCACAGGCCTATGCAAGCAAGCTGTAAAGTGGAGAAGTATTACCCCAAAATGCGGGGGTCTTAAAGATTTCTATCATCCATGGCATCTGGCATTTGATGTTATCCTAAAGTGAATTTACAAATTTTTGCATTTTATCTTCCTGTTTTTCAATTGATTCCACGAGCTTGAATTGGGTGCGGCATCTATCGAGATTGTGGTTTGGCCTATGGACTCGGAAGTATGTATCGCCACTGAGGAAGTCTGTGAGGAATCTGATTCCTATGGTGAAGGTAATTAGCTTGCCAGAGAAGGCAAGGTATGACTTTTCGGTTTTGGTGAGGAAGCTTTGTGTGGCCTCGACATAGCCTCTGGCCAGGGCCTGGAACATGTTCATTCGCATATGGACTTTTGACAGGTCGAGTTCATCTTCAACTGTGGGGCTGGTAGTTGTCCGAACCATATCTCCGAAATCGTAAAGGACCAATCCTGGCATGACTGTGTCCAGGTCCACTATGCACATCGGTTCGCCCGTCTGTGTGTCGAGCATGACGTTGTTAAATTTTGTGTCGTTATGCGTAATACGTTCAGGGATTTTATTATCGGCATGGGCTTTTAAGAGGACATCGACCATGGATTCATGTTTTAGAGCGAATTCGATTTCTTTTTCGGCTGTCTTAGCTCTATTGAAGTGATCTAATTCTATGGCTTTTTGCAAGGCTGTGAATCGTTTCCTTGAATTGTGAAAATCTGGTATTGTTTCATGCAATCTATTGCCCGGTAGGTCACTTAATTGCTGTTGAAACGTGCCAAAGGCTTTGCCTGCCTGATAAGCCTGCTTCGGTGTTGTTGCAGTTTCATAAGTGCGCGCGCCTTCGACAAAGATAAAGGCGCGCCAACATTCGTCTTTGCTGTTTCTGTAATATGACTTGCCATCCCTTGTTGGTACCACGATCAAGGTACGGCGAGTAACGTCTTTTAGGCCCTGTGCTTCGAGTTTCTTTCTAATGTGCGTGGTTATACGCATTATGTTATCCATGACTGCATCAGGATCCTTGAAAACAGATAAGTTGATTTTTTGGTGAATGTACCGAACCAGTGTTCCTCCCTGATTGTATGTAACAGTATAAGTTTCATTAATGTGACCAATCTTGCATGGCTCGGCATGAAGAAATTCTCCGTAAATTTGGAACTTATGCGAAAGTTCCATCAGACGTTCTTCTTGGTAATATACTGCCATAAATTTTAAAGCGGTTTAGGTCAAATATACTAAATTTAAAACCTTTGAGTTGCAATTATTTTATATGACTTCTTAAAATATTTTCGAAAATCACCAGTTTAGCTGTGAAAAAATAAACATTTAACCTCTGTGAAGAAACTAGCCGGATAAAGATTTACTCGATCTAATATAACCGGTCCGAGTTTGGACACAATATTATCACCTAAGAGTTAAAAGGCAGTGTAGGGTTGAACTAGCCCGCAATAAGTCGTTTGTCAAAATGGTCAAAGCAATATATGTGTGGATTACTGAATAAAAATCGAACACTCATTTCCTGAGGTACCCGAGCATTATTCTAATAGTCATAAAGGCCGGGGTCATGTGAATAACCAGTGTAACCAGAGTCTTCATCCAAACCGCCTAAAAATTGCCCCAACTCTTCGCCCATGTCTTCTTCAATTTTTTCCGGGTCTTCACCCGATTCAAGGCGCTTGATTGCAACGTCAATAGCCGGGGGCACAGCGCCTTGAGGCAGCACATCCTTCATTTTCTTGATCATGTAAGCAAGGTGTCTTGGGTTGTTTTCATCCAGATGATCTATATCATGTTCGAGCTCGTGCATAACCCTTTGCACTTTAGGATCATCGAAATCGGGCATCGGAAGATTATTTTCTTCAGAAAGATTATCGCTAGATGTTGGCTCTTTGACTTTTCTTGGAGTGGCAAACCGGCTAACAACTTTTTTCATGTTGGTATTTCCACAAGCTGGACAAGTCGGAAGATGATCTGGATTAACTCTTTTAGATAAGAAATTAAAAATTTTTCGGCAATTATCACAAGCAAACTCGTATATCGGCATAACCTGATCACCCCTTTTTGGAATTTATTTTTATAAACATTGGTGCCGGCGGAGGGGGTCGAACCCACACGGCCTTTCGGCCACCAGATTTTGAGTCTAGCGCGTCTGCCAATTCCGCCACGCCGGCGTTTCTATGGATATATGTTATTGCGACCGCTCATATATCCCGGATGTTAAAATTATCATAGGTTTCCTTTAAAACGCAAGTAGTCAGTATAAGAGAATTTTCAAACCCAAATCGTTATGATTAAATTTTTATTGAAAAATATTCCAGAGTTATTTTCTGGATGGTCGGGATTAACCACGACCGAATTTCAGCTCATTCTATGATAGTCGGGTTCAATCCCAGCCAAATGGACGGCGTGGAATCCGTCCCTCTAATTTATGGACGCGATGAAACGCGTACAACCAATAAACATAAATCGAATTCTTTGTTTTCTATTTTCATACAGGATTAGAATACAGATAATTCGTCAAGATTTGCAAAATATTCAAACATCGTAACGATTCGGGGTTGTCCATATTGTTGGATGTTTTATTGTTGACTTAGAAGAGCCTAAACTTAGCCGGTTCCATACAACATGGCATTTTTATTTGTATGATACTTTCTGATTGAGCGAAACGGGATGGGGTGAATCGCGCTTTTTAGGACAAATCGGTTAAAAATTTTGGGTTTATCCCCACCAATTGCGGTCCAATGATCGGTATTGGATAGCTTCAGATAGATGTTCAAGCTTTATTTTTTCATCGCCTTCAAGGTCTGCGATTGTGCGAGCGACCTTTAAAATTCTGTCATAAGCCCGAGCGCTCATACCTGTTTGATGTATTGCATGTTTAAGGAACTCCAGGCAATTCTGATCAAGCGAACACCAGATTTTTAGCTCACGCGAGGTCATTCTGGCGTTACAGGTTATTTTGGGTCTGGATTTAAAGCGTTGTTGCTGAATTTTTCTGGCTGCAATAACGCGCTCACGAATTTGAGCCGATGTCTCAGATGTACGCTCTGATGTCATGTCTTTGAATGGCACAGCCGGTACTTCTACATGTAAGTCTATTCTGTCTAATAACGGTCCTGAGACCCGATTCAGATAATTTTTGATCTCTCTGGGTGAACATCGGGACTCACTTATCATTTTTCCGTCAGGTGTCGGATTCATGGCGGCAACAAGCATGAACTGTGAAGGATATGTGACACTGCCAGAGGCCCGGGATATAGTTACCTTGCCGTCTTCCAGTGGTTGTCTGAGAGTTTCGAGCACGGATCTTTTAAACTCTGGCAGTTCGTCGAGAAATAGCACACCATTATGTGCCAGAGAAATTTCCCCGGGCATCGGATTAGCTGTGCCACCGAGTAACCCGGCGTCACTTACTGTATGATGTGGAGCTCTGAATGGCCTGCGAGTTACCAGTGCCTGGCCGGGCTTTAATAAACCAACGATACTGTGAATCTTTGTGGTTTCCAGAGCTTCTTCTAAAGTCAATGGCGGTAGGATAGTTGGAAGCCTTTTAGAAAGCATTGATTTTCCGGTGCCTGGTGGCCCGATTAACAGGATATTATGCCCACCTGCTGCTGCAATCTCCAATGCTCGTTTGACTGATTCTTGACCTTTAACATCGGCAAAATCCACATCGTCGTCCCACGAACAATTAAATATTTGTTGAAAATCTACACGTGTGGGCTGGATCTGTATCTTGCCTTCTAAAAAATCAACTACTTCCCTAAGATTTTTAATGCCAATAACCTCTAGTCCGTCTACAACTGCCGCTTCTGCTGAGTTTTCTATAGGAACTATGATGCCTTTTTTTCTATCCTCACGCGCTTTTATAGCCATTGGTAAAATACCTTTGGCGGGACGGACTGAGCCAGTAAGTGCGAGTTCACCAGCTATCACATAATCATCAAGTAAATCCGACTTCATTTGTTCTGTTGCTGCAAGAATACCAAGAGCAATAGGCAGATCATAAATTGGGCCCTCTTTTCGTAAATCGGCAGGTGCCAGATTGATTGTTGTTCGGCCTAACGGAAATTTAAATCCTGAATTCGAGATTGCAGTGCTTACCCTATCACGGGATTCTTTTACCGCTGTGTCAGGTAAACCAACAATAACAATTGTAGTATCACCCCAGCCAGTATTTACTTCAACCTCTACAGCATGTGCCTCTATGCCATTTACAGCTGATGAACAAATCCTTGCAAGCATACAATGTTAACTACCAGACAACCAAATTATGTTCAATCATTTTATTATCCTGACATTTATAAGAACATAATATCTGAAAACATGATGTTAATATATTTCAGTCAGAACCATGTGTATATAGAAAATGTTCAGCACTGTAAATTTAAAATAGTCAGAAACAGCAGAAATATCTCAATCAAACGCAGCCTCTGGATTTATGCAAATATATGATCTATGGTCTGATTAAAACGTTTGCTGGGAGTCGTTTACAGAAAGATAATTCCAATAACCTGTTGATGATTCAAGGTGCCTGAGGATTAATCATGGTTTGAGTGAGTTTGATGTGTGTTATAAGCGCGACCTTTGATTTACAAAATAGACCTTTCATAAGATAGCAAATTTTTTTATATTCATTTATCGATAAGCAGTTTATAAGGTAAATACATGGCTTTTAAATTTAACTATTTAATTTGCCGGATCGTGTCGGGATTAGGTTTTATTGTGGCCATCCAGATGGTTGTGACAGCGTTAGCGGCTGATCTTCCATCAGGCTTTGGTATTGCTTCTAAACACCCGGGTGATGTTGGAATTGAGTCTGAGTCAGATGTGTTAATAGCCGAAGACTTTGAAAAAGGTGATTTAGCAGATCTGGAAAATCTATGGGATAATGTAAGTAATAAAAACAAAAAGGTTTTATTTTTGATTAACGATAGCCCGCCAGGTACATGCGGTAAGAAATCGTTACAAATGTCAGCAGTTTTGGGTGAGAATACAGGAGGGCATTTGTACAAGCGGCTTCCACGAGAAGTCGAGAAAGTTTATGCCAGATTTTATGTGAAGTTTTTAGATCCAGCTGCATATGTGCATCACTTTGTCCACCTGGGCGGGTATAACCCATCAACCCCTTGGCCACAGGGTGGCGCAGGGGAGCGGCCGCGCGGCGATGAAAGAATTACTGTCGGAATCGAGCCTTACGGCGATCATGGTAAGTATAAGCCTCCCGGGATTTGGAATTTTTATTGTTATTGGTGGCAAATGGCAGGATCATCCGACGGTAAATATTGGGGGAACTCAATTGCGCCAGAGACTCCGCAAGTAATTCAGCTAAATAAATGGCAGTGTGTTGAGGTGATGCTAAAGCTAAATAGCACACCTCAATCTGCTGACGGAGAATTGGCACTCTGGATAGATGGAGAACCTAAATTATATGTTAAAAAAGGTGTCTTGCGTAGCAAATGGACTGGCATGGGATTTAAAGTTGTCGAGAATAATGGTGAGGAATTTGAAGGTTTCCGTTGGCGTAAGAATAATAACTTAAAAATCAATTTTTTCTGGCTGCTGCATTATGTGACTGACAATGTGTACCGCCAAAATTTTGTCTCGAACCCACCTCGCACAAATAGTGTTGTCTTTGATAATATTGTTGTGGCTACAGATTATATCGGACCTGTTAAAGCCGTAAGCTCTGATTCCAAATAATCATAGAAAATAAAACATTTTATTCATAAAAAAGACCAAGCCTGTTTATGGAAAGAACTATTTTTTGTTATTCGCATGATAATTTGCCAAAATTGAATATTTAGTCGCATGAGCTTTTAATCCTTGTATCTCAGCTTCATTAAGTTTTCTTACAACCTTCGCCGGTATACCTAAAGCTAAAGAACCATCCGGGATTTTAGCCCCTGGTGGAATTAATGCATTTGCTCCAATAATACAATTTTTTCCAATTTCTGCATTGTCCAGGACTGTGGCATTCATGCCTATAAGAACCTCATTCTTAATAGTACAGGAATGAATAACAGCATGATGCCCGATGGTAACATAATCGCCAATAATACATGGAATGTTTTCACTAATATGTATTATTGAGCCGTCTTGTATATTTGTAAAACTACCGATACTAATCTTACCTACATCGCCTCGGATTACTGCATTAAACCAGATGCTTGAATTATCACCTATTGTTACATCACCCAGGATTATGGCTCCATCTGCAACATAGACATTTTGTCCAATTACGGGAGCCTTCCCTAAATGAGACGATATTAATTTTTCGATCTCTTCCATAATTAATTAATCATGTTTATATGAAAAAGGAAAGTCCAGGTATTTTTGCTTTATTTAATCAGTATGACTTTTTGACGCACTACTAAGCAAAAGCAAAGATGTTTAAAGAGCCTGGGTCAAAACTGTGTTTGAAATTAGCATGGTTTTTATAATTTATCGGGGCTTTTTTCTAAGTTTTGTTGCATGTCTTGAATTTTTTGGTTTAAATTTAAAAAAATTACTTGCACTGGTTCATTTTGTCTGCAATCTTAAATGACTTTTGAAATGGAGATTTATTATGGCAAGAGTTTGTGAAATAACAGGTAAACACCCGACAACGGGTAGTATAATTTGGAGAAGTGGTAAAGCCAAGAAAAAGGGCGGTATTGGTATGCACGTTACCAGCATTACAAAAAGGCGGTTTTTACCAAATATCCAAAAGGTTAAGGCAGTTGTAGATGGCAAAGTAACGCATATCCGAGTTTCTACAAGGGCATTAAAAAGAGGCCTGATTGTTAAGCCACCAAAACGCGATTGGAAAAAGACTGAAGCCCCGGATGAAACCACGAAAAAGAATTAGTTCTTCTCGGGGTATATAGAGATATACAGAGTCTTCATTCGTTCAAACCCGGGTCTTTGCTTGTCAAGCAATGATCGGGTTTTTTGATTTTTCAGGAATGCAGTTTTTCAAGTAATAATCGTTCTCGTATTCCGGTTGTAACACTTCTTAATTATCATTCATCCTCGAATGAACGCTAATGAACGCGCTTAAGTTTGAATTGCTTTGGTTTCTATAAATCCTAAAGCAACGTTTGCCATTTTGCTAAATTCCTAATGGTTAAAACTACATTATTAATGCATACTGTCTTTCTTTTTACTTAATAAAAACATTTGCCAAACAGCCTTGTTGCCTTGTATCAGTTGAATTCATTGTTTTTCAAAGGAGGCGAGAATGGATGGCTACGGCTGCAAAGTGGTCAGGGCTTCAAGGATTTCAACACGGACGGTGTCGGCGATCGTGCGGTCTTTGGGTTGTACCCACCGGAGATAGGAGGCGCCCGGGGCGTTTAGAACTCTTTCTGCGGCAGTTGCAAGAAGTTTCTGAGCACGCTCGCGGGCAGGTCCGGGAGGCGCCGTGCGGACGCGGTCGCGAAGCATTACCAGATACTCGTAGTCCTCAACACCTTCGCGTATCGCTTCCATGTGCTTGCCGTCGGTAACGGTTGTTTCATCGATAAACAGCGGAGTGTAGCAGACACTACCAGCATACTCGTTCCACGACGATGCGCCACCGGAGTCGCCAAATGCCCAGAAGTAGGACCCTTTTGCATCCTGTTGCCAACAGGTCCATGCCTGTAAACGGTGATATGTATATGGATCGAGTGACCGCACCGGTCCGCTGCATGAGTAGAAAGCCAGTTCGGTGCCATTGGCACGGCGCTGAGCATAGTACTCGCGAAAGGCTGGACCGGAAGATAAAAACATTGGACGATTCGGACAAAGCACGTCGCAGATTGCCATCATCTCCTGATTGGCTTTAGCCGGGTCGGTGTGTATTGGGTCTTCCCAAACCTTCACGCCGGTTTTGGCAGCACGAATTGCTTTTGCCCATGCAAGGATTTTTGCATCATCTTCGGGCTTATTCGGTTCATCCAGAAGCAGCAAAACCAGTTGCTCCGGCTTGACGCCCCGCGAGCGGGCGTGTTCTACCCATGCGGAAATTTTGCCGCTTACATCGCCGTTGGCAAACACGCAGTACTGACGGGCTCCGTGCCAACGCCTGAGCCATTCATCAAAACGCGCAAAGTCAAACACTGCCGAGGTTGCCCATGGTGAATCCACAAAATGCTCGCGCAGTTTGCGGATGAATGCATCGCGGTTTTGCAACGTTACCTCGTAGCGCGCATCAACATCCGTATAATCCCAACCGCCGAGGTGCAGGGTTGGTTGGTCTGGGAAACGCAACGGATAGATATGCCATGTTATCGGGACGGATAGTTCGCCGACCAATATTCTGCCTTTATAAATCCCCGGCGGTGTGTTTGTCGGGTGAAATGTGAGCCAGACCTGCCGCGTCAAGCCAGCCGGCACGTTGATAGTAAGACCAGCAATCGGCAGTGCGGCGGCAACAGGCTCGCCAATGGCAGTCTCAGTCCATTGAACCTCGTGAACGTTAATGCCATCCGGCAGTCCCTCGATTTTCCAGAGGAGCGCGACCGGTTTTTCCCCGGCATTGCTGATGTTGAATGCGGCAGCCCGGAATTCATTTTGCATCATTGCCATCTGTATGGCGACATTCATTACGCTGCGTGGTGGCGCCTGTGTATGGGAAAGCGGATCCCATGGACCTGTTTGCCAGAGGACAAGCGGCGGAACTCCCTGCGTCCGCCAGCGTCGCGCCTGCTCGGCAAAAATACGTTCATGGAGTTCATTCAACGGGAGGATCGTGCGGAAGTTCTTTGCATCCACACGCGGGATACTTGTTAGTTCAAAGCCCACTGCCTGAGCATCGGCGCGAAGCCGTCTTTCGACTCCGCGTTGAACTTTGACGGCAAGGAAAAATGCTTTAAGATCTGTAACTACTTCGCCGGTCTTCGGCTGACCAACCCACGAGGGATCGCCACGATATACCTCAATTTCATCGGTAAAAAAGTAAGGTCCGGATGGTGCGATGAGAAAAGCAACATAACGCCCGTAAGTTCTGAACTGGTTGTTCAGGTAGCGCCGGACGTCGTAACCTTCAGGTGCAGGTGTAGTGGGTGAAAGGTCGCCAGCAACGTGAAATGTTTTATTATCATCGCTTGTAAGGACAGTGATTGAAAAAGGCCATTCCACACCAGCCACACCAGCTGCAGTGTTTAATGATGCGCCACGAATGGGTTCAGTCTTACCAAGGTCAATTTTAATGAGAACGAAACTGGCACTCTGCCAGCCAACTGTGGATTTTTGTGTCCAAAAGTAGCCTTTTGTGTATTCGCCGTCGGTGAGTTGTTTAATGTCGCCGGGGTCGGTGCAATGAATATAGTTTGGTTGTGGTTCCATTGTGTAGGATTTGCCAAGCGCGATGTTTTCATTCGCAACAGCCGCTGCTGTTGCAAACCACGCGGAGAAAAGCAGAATGATACAGGCTTTCATATTGATTAATAAATTCATACACCTTTTAAATTTGATATCAACCAGTGGCAATTTATGACTTTTTCCACGAGATCTAACGGGACGTAGAAATAGTGGTTTGAGGCTTCAAAACCTATCCGCGAATCGCGCGACTGAATTGTAAACAGGCGGCGGGCAAGTTTTATCTCATCAGCAAGCACACGTTTGAGTTCCGCAGTTTCATGTTTTTCACGGGCAAGTATGAAACGCGCCTGATTCGCTGCGGAGCGAAAATGGATTGCAGCTGCTTCGGCAACAAGCATTTCGGCAGCAAGCGCAGGTGTGGTTTTGTGCTTGGCGGCTTTTAATTTCGCCAGAGCGGATTCAAACCCGTCCGCCATTTTATTGAGCTGCGCTATAAACACTTCGGGCGGATACATGCCACGCCAGCCGTTGAGATCGTCGTACGGAATGCCTGTCATGGTAGATTTATATCCGGTTGGTTCCAGCCAGAGCGGGTTTGCCGGGCCAACCTGCATTGGTCCCTGGTAAAGCACGCTGGCATGGAACGGATATTCGCGGAACGCATCGCTGAACTCGCGCCAGGCCTGCACAACTAACGGAGCAAGAGTTTCGCCGAAACGCCGGCGCGCAACGGTTTCCATCGCAGCTTCCGGGTCGCGTCCGCGTCCAATTTCTGCAACGACTTCGAGGTTCGGCGACGGATACCCGCCGAGTGTCCAGCCAAGCATAATCCCGTCAACTTTGGCTTCGCGCAGATTTGCTGCATGCCGGGCGACATTTGCAACAGCGGGAATATACGGCACAGCCGAAAGTTCCCAGCTGTTATTAGCCTGAATTTTGGCAATTGTTTTCATACCACGGCGACGAGCAAGTTCCCAGTGTCGTGTAGCGCGTGGACCGGGTCCGATCGTTGAGATGGAATACTCGCCAACTACACTATTTATGCCACCGCGCTGGATGGGGATGCTCCATTCACTGACGCTCATCAGGGTGGCGTTTTCAGGCAGTTTCTGAATAATTGCCTCAGCCCAGTCGTCATGCCAGCCCCAGTCCCAGACAATCAGACGGGTCGAAGAGCCAGCCTGACAGATACCATCGCCAATAAGCGTGTTGAATTCGGCAATCACTTCGGCAGGCGGACGTTTGCTACATCTCGGGCAGCCGTCGCCCCTGTGATGTGACCAGCAATTGGTAAGGTTTTCAGATGCGGTAATTGTAAAAAGCCCGGCAAGGCCAGGCACTGCGCGGCAAAGAGTCGCCACAGCGTTGGTTATAAATTTCTGCACCTCAGGAACACTTGTGCAGAGCGCTGCATAATTGCCTTCGACAACGCCTTTAAGTTGCGGATTTTTTTCGAAAAATGACAACGGCAAAGCGCGCGGTTCGTTGAGGTAGAGATAGACGCCAATACCGTGTTTTCGGGCTCGCGCGACGAGTAAACGCAGGTTTTCCAGTCGTTTTTCCCAGTGCAGACTGTGGCTGGCATCCCACGGGAACGGCACAAGTTTGTGCAGCAACGCCTGTAGCCAGACTCCGTCCACCCCGATAGCAGCAAGTCGGACAAGGTAATTGTCGGGGTATGGGTCGATATCTGTTTCCATCAGCGGGTCGCCGTAAAGCGCAAAATAAGAATAGCAGAAGCAGGGAGAAAACACTGGACGTGGCTCGTTAGCAGCAGACTGACATGGAGAGCAAAGGTCACGCACGAATTGGAACAACGGCTCGTGTTGTTCACTGATTTCCTTTCCGAACTCCCCGCGAACAATTGAAGCAATTGCCCGTGCCCGTTCCTGTTCTGCGGCGGTCGGCGGTTTATAAATCAGCGGTTCGCAAGCTGGTTTAAGGCTGCCGAGTTTGATGAACAAAAAATCATCTTCGCGCAGTGTGAATGCAAGTTGTTCTTCGCTCCAGCCAAGCAACGCCAGAAGTTGTTCATACGGCAACAAATGCCAGTTGCGGCGGATAACGGTTATATAGGAACGCCGCTGTTGTTCTTCTGTGATACGCGGTTGTTGCGGCAATCCCATAGAAAGTCCGATTTCGATAATGTTTTCCGTCTTTGCGCCGACCACTTTTGCCATCCGCTCTGCAGGCACGAGCGACCAGTTCCGCCACACAAAAGCATACAAGCGGTTCGGGAACCACGGCAAAGAGACAGGCTTTGGTGCAGAACCTACCGGCAGTGAGTTTGTGGCATTTGTTGACCACGGTAACAATGGCAACACCGCTCCGGCTGCTGCAATTCACAGAAATTTTCGGCGACTAATCATGTCCGAAAATTTAGCTTGGGCTGGCAAGTATTGATCCAGCGACTCCTTACAATAAGCGCCTGAGTGCAGCATTTTATTTTCCGTTTCGGAATCTCTGTTAGCAATTTTACGGAACTGCGTTGTCTGAGTTGATCCGGTTTTCTCTCTTTTGCCGTTCATATCATCTCCTTTGAATTATAATTTTGCCACTTTGGTTGTCCTGTTTGAATGCATTTATTTTTTTAAAACGTGCGTGACACCAACTACGGCCCCGCAATTTTTCACAGTTTCTGTAACTATCAAATTGCCGGACTGAAATTCTCTCAAGTAATCCCTGCTTGCTTTTAAATACAGTGGCGCGGATTTAAGGCGTTTCCACTATTAACCATGTGCGACCACGAGCCGGGATTGTTACATTCACGGTTACCGATGCGTCGGATTCAAGGCGCAGTGTCTCGGTTTTACCATTCTCGCTTCGCAGGCGCGCGCTGTCCGTGAGTCCAGTATAATAAAGCGGCAGACGGATTTGACGCGTGATTTCCTGCGGAAGTGGATTGTAAAGCATTGCCAGGGCGCGCGTTTTCAGGGATGGATTTACATGCATCCAGCCATCCCAGTCGCGACCGTCCGGACGCCGCAGATGGATAATATCGCTGTCTAGAATGGCGCGGTTTTGTTTGTAAAAATCAACCCATCGTTTGACGACGGCGCGCGTATCCTCGGAATCATAAAGGCGCGGTCCGCGGTAACAAGCCTGAACGCCGGCCCCGAACAGGTTTGCAAGCCGTGCCTCGTAATGATCAAGATGGTCTTTCAGCGGCTCAATAGTCGCCGCAGCGCCTCCGCCGTGATACTCCACAAGCGGCACAAACATCCATCCCATGCTTGGTGTCTTTTCCCATGTTCCGTCATAAACATTTTGGCGTTCGATTATTTCCTGAAGTTCGCGAGGCAACGACCAGTTATCCTCCCTATACCCCATACCGGTCTTGCTCGATCCGTTCAGAAAATACCAATCCGGCACATTCAAATAAATTCCGCGTCTGCGGCACCATATGTAGAAATCGGTGATTATTCGCCATTGATTCCATTGCGAGTCTGAAAGTCCGCGGTGTCCCGGATGATTTGTTGATGCGCAGACATCGCCCGGATAAGAACCGTCGTGCTCAAGTACGCCACAACCTGTCTTTTCAAAAAACTGGTAAAGCTTACGGAAATAGTTTGTTCCCCATTTTGAGCCAAGACAGGGCGAATTTCCAAAACGCATGCCGCCGGGGCGGCCGGTTGCAGGGTTAATGCAATCATTATCCGGATTTATGCTGCGGCTCGCCAGAAGAGAATAACCACCCAGCGCAATGTTGCGGGAGTGCGCGTAATCGGCAAGCTCCTTGATTTGCGCGAGGTATTCTGGCGATTCTTGCTCGATGTCAAATCCGCTGCCGAATGTCATTATCACCATTTCAAAACCGACATCCGCGCATTGATCAATGGCGAGTTTTACTGCTTCTGGACGGGCGTTGCGGACGTGCATAAGGATTGGATTTTCCTGAACCCATGGCGCAAGCGCGCGGTAAGCCTTGCGTAATCCCAGACCACGGCGTTCGCGGTCGGTGTTGTCATGAATAAGTTCAAACACCCGGAATGATTCAAAACTGCCACCTGCGGGGATAATTTGTTCGGGTCCGAGAGGGGGTGACACCTCCAGCAGACATGGCGTCTGACGTTCATAATGCACCTGCGAATGATACAGAGGGTCTGACTTCCACCGGATTGCCGGCGAAAGCACATCCCCGGTCATCATCCCGCCGAATGCATAATCGCTGAACACCTCCAGATTACGCAGGTAACTGCGAAAAGCCGTTGGGGGGCCGTCTACAGCCGATTCCGGCTCAACTACAGCAAGTTGCTCAACAATGAAGGTGTTGACAGTGATGGGTTCGGAAGAGCCATTGCTCACAGTGAGCCACTTTGCAAACAATGGTAATCCGTCATACAATTCGTAATGGACGATAATCCTGACTCCGGCAAGAGAGTCGCGTTTCTCATTTTGTATAGAGTTCAACGCTTCAGTGGTAGGGGCATACTCAAAGCTGACCTGAACACCCGGCGGAGGCCACACTGGCTCAACACTCAACCATTCGCAGCGCGGCTTCCATTCAAACCTTGCGACAGTGCTACCCGTCGTTATCCGTACGCACTTCCATGAGCCAGGCTCCGCCTTCATTTTGTCAAGCCATTCCGGCTTCAGAAAATTATGTGCTGGCTGACCGCTCAGCCCGCCAAGCTTGAATTGAATTCCGTTTAGCGTTACAAAAGCCTCAGGTCTGACAGACCGCACCAACGATTCGCCTGTGGTAATATTATCGAGCGCCACCGTTGCTGTTGCCGGCTCAAGCCTGAACACCCGCCTCACAATTCCATTGGCAAGCGTCAACTCAAGACCATCTGCCGAACGCTGAACTGTTGCCTTGAAAGGTACTGGATTAATCAGCCAGTCAGAAGCAGGCGCTCCTTTCAACGTATGTAATGACGAGAAAGATATAAAACAAATTAGTAATTTTGGTATCAATGATTTCATGTGTGTATTAGAACGTAGTGCAATATTGGTTTCAAGGTTTTTCAAATGTAAAACAAGACCTGGTATCCTGCAAGCACTGAAAAGTTACTTTTGGAACTTCGTTTCGCATAATGATTTAGTTTTGTGATTAATCTTTCTAATGCTGGCTTGTTATGGTTCTGTTTTGTGCTTTGAATCTTGTTTCTTTTTTTGGCACTTCTATTGGTTTTTTGCATAACTATTAGATTGTTAGCAGCTGCAATTAATTCGATTTCAGAATCTTACTTCATTTTTTCAGCATGGGAATAATAGCTGAATGTTTTTCAGAACTCATCCGCTTAGCTGAATAAGATTTACAGCCCAAGTCTCGTCAGATAACAACAGTCATTTGGTCTATTGTGTTTTTCTCTTGAACAAATTCAAATGACAGCTGGCGAATGAAATGATGAATGAAAATATTCTGTTATTATTTGTACTTGCCTCGATGTGCGACCGGGTACTTTTTTTTGGGTTAGTGGCCTAAAACTTATTTCGTGGATATTGTAATAATTGGTATCCAGGCTTTGTTCGGGTAAAAATTCTAACTCCTGTTAAATTTGTAAGGGCTATATGAAAATCACTTCTTTTGATGGTTGACATGTTATCTATTCGATCTAAGTCTGCACAAAGTAGAACATTACTTGAACGATCCAGGGTAAGCCGTGAATGATATTAATTAGATGCGAGTCTAATTTCAACTGCACTAATTAATTTACATAATTGCAATATGGGACTTTGTGATTAAGATTTGTATAAAAATGCGCTTATGAATCACACTAAGTTTACCTTAACTGGACTTAAACCTGAGGTAATCGGTTTATCTGTTATTATTTTTGGTTTAGTATTAATGCCATATTATTCCACTGCTGCTGAGAGGCTGCTCGGCTTGAGCGAGAGCTTGATCAAATGTTCAGCAGGTGATTTGTATGCGGAGTTTTCTATTAGTTCAAATAGTGTGAGCATTATTCATTTGGGAGATGAAAAGTCACAGAACATCTTTCTTTCAAAATCGACTCCATTATTTACTATCACATTGCGTTGTACAGACGTTTCAAAACAAACTGATCATCTGTTGTCATCTACAAATGGCTGGCAAAAGGCAACGGTGACTAAGACCAAAAATGGTTATGTTTTCATATTTTCGAAACCCGAATATGCATTGTTAACTGATATAAGTGTAAGAGTAACTTTGGACAAAGATAAATCAGACTCTTCTTTTCGGTGGAGAATTGAGGTGAACAATCAATCTTCAATTTGCGCGCTCAGGAATGTGATGTTTCCTTATTTAAATCTTTCCAGTCAAAGCAACAGCTTTATTTTTTATCCACGTGGTCCTGGTGAGGTTCAACAGGATGTGTGGACTAAAGATTTTCATTATCATGGAAACTACCCTGGTGGATGGTGTTCAATGCAATTTATTGCGACTTATTCTGCCGCCACGAATGCGTCCGGACTTTATGTTGGCTATCTCGATCCACATGGATCAACGAAAGATATTGACATTAAGAATGTGGCATTGGACAAGAATGACCGAGTATTAAGAGTGGTTTTTGAAACACCAGCATCAAATTATAATAAGCCCGGGAACGATTTTTCTTTAAACGGTGAGGTGGTATGGAGGTTGTTCCGTGGTGACTGGTTTGACGCTGCGAAAATTTATCGCGACTGGGTTGTCCGAGAAGCAAAATGGTATCCGCGGGGTGAACAGTTCAGAGGGCGATTCCGCACAGACACGCCAAACTGGATGCGCAACCTTGATGTGTGGGTGATGACCGGTGGCTCGCCGCATGAGGTTGTTCCGCGAGTCCTGGAATTTCGAAAACTCGTGGGTGTACCTGTCGGTTTTCACTGGTATAATTGGCATCAAATCCCGTTTGACAACGATTATCCGCATTATTTTCCCGCGAAAACAAACTTTACGGAAGCTGTTTCTGAACTTCAGGATAACGAAGTGTACGTAATGCCGTATATCAATGGACGGTTATGGGATACTCGGGACAACGGGGCAAGCGACTGGCAGTTTGGCAGCATCGCCATGCCTGCGGCAACAAAACAGGAGAACGGCAAACCTTTCATCGAATCTTATGGAAGCAAGGAGACAAATGGTGAGCCGGTACGGCTGGCAGTAATGTGTCCGACCACGAAACTCTGGCAGGATAAGGTAAAAGAAATCGTTCTCACCCTGCTTAAAACCAACGGCACACGCGCAGTGTACATTGACCAGATAGCTGCAGCTCCACCGGTATTGTGCGTTGACAATAGCCACAACCACCCGGCTGGCGGTGGCTGGTGGTGGAATGAAGGCTATTGGATTATGCTTGAAAATATCCGTCGCAAAAAGCCCGAAAATTCTGCTCTTACAACCGAGTGCAACGGGGAGCCGTTTATACGCTGGATGGACGGGTATCTGACATGGCACTGGCAGTACAATGGACAGGTGCCGGCATTTTCGGCAGTTTACGGCGGAGCAATTCAAATGTTTGGACGCGCCTATCGCGGTGGTGCCACAAAGGACCTCGCATTCCGAATGAAAGCTGCGCAACAGTTGGTATTTGGCGAGCAAATCGGATGGTTCGAGCCTGACATCGCGTCGCAGCCGCAAAATCTTACGTTTTTGAAGAAAGTAATAAAAAGCCGTTCTTTAATTCGTTCGTTTTTCGTGTCGGGGGAAATGGCACGTCCGCCGCATCTTGAAGGTAAAATCCCTTCTGTCAAAGCTGACTGGCAATGGTCCGGAGAGTGGTGGGTGATAACAAGTTCCATTTTAACGGGGGCATGGCAATTTAATACAAGTTCCATTTTAACGGGGGCATGGCAATTCAATAATGAAACAGCGCTTATTTTTGCAAATGTCAGTGACCAGACAGTTAACGCGACACTGTGTTTAAAACCCGGAGACTATGGCTTGAAGCGAACAAGCGCAAATGTAAAAATCTATATAAACGGCGTCGACTTTCATGAAAAAAAGTTATCTCTGCCATTTAAAGAAACCCTCGAACTGCAGCCACAATCAGTTGAAGTATGGAAGATTTGGTAGTCAACTCATAAATTCACAATTAATTTAATTATCAGCATTTAGGATCTAACGGCCATTCATTATTCTGGGTAATATCAGTTTCCTTTTTTGCCAGAAAATAATCAGTGCAACGCGCAGTTAGTGCAGCCAGTTTGTAACTTACCCACACAATCATAGATTACGATATAAGGGATCCTTAAGAACTCGCCCGAAATACATTACATAAGCCTGCTTTGCGTCTTGCTGTAGAAGGGAGTTTGTTATGATCCGCGCCATCGGCTTATCACATGATATTAGCTCGCCGACGCACTAATCCGAAAATGCTATGCGCATAAGCACCAGGTTTTATAAGTCGTAAAAGAGAGAGAACAAACCGTATAAGTTATAAGATTTATCGGACATATTTATCGCAGGTATGAGATGATATGATATAAATCGATAGCCTGGACAAAATTGCAAATTATCTAAAACGGTCTTTACAAACCGGCAATACTCAAAGACAAACCGATTTTTACTTTAAGGTGCTTGTAGATTTATTTGCCGTATTCTTGTTTGGTGGCGATTGGGACGTAGCCGTATTCGAGGCCTTTTGGCGGGGTAACAAGTTGCGCAGGGTCAACTTCTGCAAGTTTGCCTCGCGATGGCAGTGGCAGATACGTGCGGTCTTTGCTCCATTCGCGGTGGAGTTTTTCAACCTTTGCCTGCATTCGTTCGCGATCTTCGTCCGTCAGACCTGCGTTGAGCATTGCTGGTTGATCTGCAAACCTGTACCAGTAGTAGGTTACAACGCTACCATCCCCGAGTTTAACCTTGAACGGCCCCGCCTTTGGACCGGGTTTTTTCCAGCAACTTTGTGGGTCTTCGGGTGTTGTGTATGGCTGTGGTTTTTTCTCTACCGGGCGTTCAAATTTTAACTGATGCAAGCCCGTTTCAGCCGGGACTTTATCCGGCGGCACAGGCACCCATTTGGGTTTCTTTCCATCGCCGGGATTTTCAAGGTGGTAATACTCCGGCAGGACAACGAAATTTCCGTCCTTCTTCGCAATGTCAAAGTTCCACTGATAGGCATAGGTGTCTTTTGCCAATGGGATTGGCGTCGCAAAGGAATTCCAGTCAATATCAATGCGGGTCTCTTTGCCATCCTGACCCGGCATGTATATCTGCCATGTGGCGTAACCGCGACGGACAAATTGCCGTTCAAAAGCGCCTTCGGTATTTATCGCGCCTTTGCAGACTGCTCCGCCTTCGAACCACGCCTTCACCGAATCATACAGCGCCTTGTTGTTGTAAACGGTGTCTTTATGCACCACAACCGATATATCGTTTTCGTTCAGCGGGAACAATGTCGGTGCTATACGCGCGTATGATTCTCCTTTGGAATCTTTGGCAATCCGGCAGGGGATCCATTGTGTCTCCATCTGGACTGCCCGGTTTGGTTCGGCAGGACGGCTGTCGAGAAGTAGTCCGGCAAACTTGGGGTCTTTGGTAATGCAGGCTTCCGCCCAGAAAAGCGGCGTAAAGAATGTTACCGGACCTTTAAAGTTTGCTGCGCTGATAAAAAGCGTCCAGCAATTGCCACCGGTGGGAATTTCCTTGCCATCTACAACGAGTTTGCGGACGTCGCAGAGCGGCAGATTCAGATACCCGTAACCGAAAAACTCGCCGGACGCTCCTTGTTTGATATTCAGACCGTCAATCGGGAAGAGCAGCCACGGACTCAGTTGCGCAACACCGTAGACACCACGCGGTTTTTCCCAGGTGCCCCAGCCGTGAGCAGGACCGTTGGCAATCACGGAAAAGTCAGGCCCGACTCCGCCCATAATAAACTTGGGAGTTTCCGTTGGAAACATAGTATCTCTCCACCAGCCAAGACCTCCCTCCACGTCGGAGTAAAATTTAAACGGCGGCGGCGTATCGTGTTGAGGGAACATCCACGTGCCTGGCAATCCGGACTGAAAATTGTGTCCCGGATAAGTCCGCTGCAGTGGCCATGCCGGCACATACATTGAAAAACCGGCGTTATAACTTTTGTCCACCTTTTCAATCGGGATAATCAGGTAACCAGCGAGATATTCTTTCTGATCAGAATACACTATTGAGATCAGCGTTGTCGTCAATAGCACAGTTGCTAATCCAGTCAAAATGAGTTTTTTCATATTAAAAGAGATTTTTATCGGTGATAGCTCTTAATGTTTTTGAGTCTATGATTTCACTTCAATATTTCATGTCAAGTTTTGTATGAATAACACTGTCATTTAACGAATCATTAAGATTGATGCAAAAGCTCGCAAATTTTGAGTTCTTTCAGTTAAAATTTTCGGATTTGAAACACATAAGCACACATTGAAGTCAGGCAAGAATGTATTTAAGAGATTAAATTTATGCCACATGTACGATGACGTAATTTGTCTGATTGTTTGCAAGGTTTTAATTTTGCTTGATTATTGCTGCTACCCAGTGACCTTTTTCAGGCGCAGATACATGCAAGAACCCGGATTCGTCAGATAATAGCTTTTCAGACTTTACGAATTCACCTGTTTGTATGTTTATCCAATTAATACTGTAATTACTTTTTTCTGCATTAACATTTATTGAGACTGAACCGCCGTACGGGAAATAAATTGCATATTTATTTTGCGGACTTGCCGCAAGGTATGCTTCGTTTTCCTCACGATTTGTCAAAAGGTGGTTTGATGGAGTGAGTTCCCACATCTTCACAAAAGACTCCAACTTGCGCGCAGCTTTTATTGAAGCAATAGCCGGCTGTGTCAGCCCAAGACCAGAGGTTGGTCTGTGAAAACGTACAGCCGCCGCACCACCGATTAAATGTCGCCACCATCGCTCAATGCCGTCGCGCGTTGTGCCGTATCGACCAGTATCTGCACCGTAAGTTTTTACAGTGTTGATAGGACGCGGTTGTTTTGAAATATAATTCCAGACCCATTGAAACTTATCCCAATGCGTCTGACCTTTTTGATGATTGTTTTGCGAGATGTCCAGAAAATCATACAACTCCGGATGGTCAATTGTCCGTCTGTGACGCGGTGCCTGCAAGTCCCAATCATCCCACATCTCTGTAACGAAAACGTCAACGCCGGCTTTTTTAGCTTCTTCTTTAATGAATTTTGTCCAATAAACCGCCCACGCTTCCTCGCCCGAGGTCTCGTTATCAATGCAATATAACACGTTCGGATACGGCAAACTGTGCCGCAGCATTTTTCTTACAAATTTTTCCTGATATTGAAGGACTGTTTTGTTATTTCTCTGCAATGGCGTTGTAAAGAAAAAAGGTTGCTTGTTTAAGCCCGGATGGTCAGGATAACTTATGTCAAGTCCGGATTGCTCGCAGGTGTAGTTTGTATTGTTCTGCGGGTTATACGGATGCAACTCCCAATTCTTCATTGAATAATCGAACCTGTCCCAAACCTCAATCTGCACGATGATTCCCATCTCATAAGTCAGTTGCAACATTGTTTTGAAACGCCGCCAATATTCATTGTTCCATTGATTAAGGTCGTATTTGCCGTTTTCTAACTTTTTGAACGGATAAACTTCAAATCCGAAATCTGGTCGGTCACTCATTGTGTTTCTGATATAATTTGCGCCGCAATTTTTCATTTCCTGAAGGTGTTGCTTTAAATCCGGTATTTGAAACAAATTGTCATCTTTACTGCCCCCGAGCAAAAGAATAGGTTTCCCCATGTATTGCCAGTAACGTGGGTTTGCTTTATATGGTCGAATCCTGTTTTCGTTGTTCACTTGCGGGGATTGCGCGAACACGGATTTAATACAACAAAGTGATATCATCATTGCACAGAAAACTCGAACTAAACCTGATGATTCTGACAGTTCATGTATCTTTTTCATAAATATGAAATCGCTGTAGTATTGACGTAACCCTGATGAAAAGTATTCTGCTGATTTTAAGAATCTTCAAAAATCGTTATAACCTGAATGTGACTCAGGCATTCTTGCCTGTGACTTTGCCATTACTGAATATTGCAATCGGAGTCAACCTAACAAAAACTTGCCAATCTAATTGGCGCGATTTTTTGCGCTTAGTCAATTAATTGGAGGAACGGCTTACACGCCGTCCGGAAATGGGTTGGGGTGGAGCCCGACCCTCCAATTCGATGGATTCATTTATATGCTCTGCTTTATACTAAAAATCACAGGCATTAGCGTGTGACCTCGATTACAAACCATGGAGTTGTAAGCTGCCCGAGCGCAAGCGTCCAGCCTTCTGCGGTTTGCTTTAACGGGAGCGGTTGACCGAGTGGTCTGCCTGCGCCGTCAAGTGGTTGCGCAAAAACAGCGCGCGCTGGTTTCAGTCCCCAGAGCGTAACCGTCCCGATAACAGGTTCTATCCGCGATGGCGCAGTGCCCCACTTTTCCAACGTTGTGCGTTTCTCGTCCCAGACCATTCCGGTATTAGCTACGCGCGCACCAGCGGTCAGCAACAAACGCCCGGCTGACTCAATTGGACTGTTGTCGAGTGTACTAAGGGTAACCGCGCAAAACTGCGTTTGCGGCTCAAACTGCAGATTTTTCGTGCGTCCGCCACCACGTCCGACAATCGCCTGCGAAGCAGGGGTATCAATCACGACCAGCCCTTTGCGCCATTTCAGTTCCCCTGTGTCGGATATATATTCCTCACCTGCGATTGGCTCGAACTTGGCCGTCGGAGGTCCATCGAAAGAGGCGACACGAACAGAGTGAATCAGCGCCAACGCAAGCGGGAATCCGGGCGTGAAATACGGCATTTCACTATATGGCATGCGAAGGCTTTCGATGACTTGCTCGTGGCTGTATGTACGTGTAACAGTGCGTTGAGCGGCGTGGACATCTCCCCGCAGAAACATCAGCGCTCCCGCAGCAAGCTGGCTGAGTTTTACCGGGTCTTTTGCAAAATCAAAGTGCGCCAGAGCCACGTTTTGCATAGTCGTCACATCCTGATGAGCCAGTGTGTACCAGAAGACACCGTCCCAATCCTGCAATGCGGCGTAGGCTGCCAGAATCGGGATACCTTCTTCAGCGTTTTCATGAGGGAACGGATGGTTTACCTCTGAAACAATAAACGGTTTGCCGACAATTGGTGTGCGTGAGAGTTGGACCACGGTCGAGTGCAAAGGATCATCTACCATCGGGGTATTGGAAATCCTGAACCCGATGTGTTTGCCTGTTTTCGGATCGCTTATATAACTGGGATGTTGCCAGTAAACGTGCCCGTCTAGAACATCCAGTTGCGCCAGTGAGATTACTGACGGGTAAAACGACTGCCCATGACCATGGTCGCTGTTCCCGACAAGCAGCGCCTTTACGCCAAGCTCCTCGCGTAGAAACCGCGCCATCTCGCGGAAGTAGTCGCGCTCGATTTGCATATAAAACTCCAATTCCAGCGCGAACCGCTTTGGGTTCGCCTTTGGAATATCCTGCTTTCGCAGCCGCTGGATTTTTCCCTGACCCGCAGCTTTTTCAGCAGCAATTATTTCATCCAGACCATCAATCCGTTGTTTCGACAACCAGACATTAAATTTTTCTGTAAGCGCTTCTGCATAACTGGGCGGGATATCGTGCCATGTGCCGCCTGGTTTGTTCGTTTGCGTGCCGTCAAGCCGTCCATTTATCCATGCCTCTATCAAAGAGTTTTCGTTTACGAATTCAACGATTGCAACAGCGGGTTCATCTGCATAGGCGCGTCCTGTGTACGGGTTGACGTGTGTCAACAACTGACGTGCATACTCCTTCTGAAGTTCAATGAGCCGCTCGTCGAAATAGGTTGCCCCTTTGCCGATCCCAAGTAGCTCGTAATCGCGGACGTCGTCGCCGGGTTTATAGGTGCGATAGACATTGAGGTTAAGGTCAGAGTAAATGCCCCGTTTTTTGAGTTCGAAGATGAAGCGGTCAAGACGCGCGAGCGCGTCGGGGTTTAGCGCGCGTGTATCGTTGCGTTTGGGGTCAATCAAAACGCCGGTTCTATCCAGAAAGTGAAACCTCACGCAATTAATTCCAAGTGCAGCGAGTCGCGCAGCAATAATTGGCGCTGCATTGGTAGAAGGCACGCCTGCTTCAGCCGTTACATTAATTCCCCAGATGCGGAACCGCGAGCCATCGCTGCGCGCCAGATGCCCGTCCTTTACGATAATCCGCTCGTTTGCCGGCTTTAGCAGAAATGAAACATCGGCAGGCGAGCGTTCGGCACTGTCCCATGGGACTGTGAACACTTGCCAGGTATCGTCGGCGTGCGCAATGCCCGACAAAAGCATGAGCAACAGAAAAGACTTCATTTTGCAACAGTGAGATTGCGTAGCGGTTCTTTGCGAACCTGAAACTACGGCAATTATTTTGCAGAACCAGTTTAATAACTGTGATCTGGTTTTCAGGTGAATTTTAGTCATAGTTACTCCGTTCGTAATTGGGTTGATAAGTAAAACTTGTTTTCGACTATCCCGCCGCTGCTGCCAAAAGCGGTTCGTGAACAAGCTGGGTTCTCAGGGAGAATGAATTCCACCCGGAAATTCACTTGAGTTGTTTTGACTATAATTGGAAATCGGCTCATTGTTTAAAGCATGATACGCTTTTTTAACAGCTTCAAGATTTTTGTAAAGCGTTGTTAAAGGGGGGTGATTCAACCGACTTTATTCGCTCGCACAGGTTTTTTGCCAAAGATTCAAAATATCCTCGGTTTAAGCAAATGAACTACCTGGTCATGGTTTAGTCGTAACTTCGTTTTTACTGGTGAATTACAAGCTGGTAATAAGACTCAGCGTAGCTGCTCTGCTTGGCGATTCGAACAATTCGACAAATGCAATGTAACAAGCTGGATCTCGAAGAAATTTAAAGCCTGGTTTTCAAGCAAATTGGCTGAAACAATTATGGTGTGTTGACGAGTAACGAAGTAAAAGATTATTTCAGGGGCATTCGACGTTTGCAAGCGAAGTAGCAGAATAAATTAAAACAATCGCCACAATGATATAAATGCCTGCCGTGCCCCTCTATGTCCGTGCTTTAACGCTTTGGATCAGAGTTCGTTTTATTTTTACCAAGCGGTCTTTGGCTCAGCTCGATGTCTCTCTCCACCGCAGGCGTAAGAGATTTCCATGAAAAAGGTTCTTTTGAGTTCGATGGAACCGGCAATCGGTTGAATTTTTCGCCAAGTTCGGCAAGTCGCTTCCAATGAATCAATGCCCTTTCGAGGGCAGAGATTGCGATCGCCTGTTGGTGCGTATCGTTTTTTGCGCGCGCGGTGGCGAGTGCCACGCCGGCGCGTAATTTCTCGGCGAAATAGTTCCCGTAAGCGACCCAGGCTTCGATGTCCGTCAGCTCGCATTCAAGTGTAGGTGGCAGTTTGGTTCTGGTGCGGATAGCGGCAACTTTTTGCAAAGCTGCTGAGCAATCGCGATCGAGCTCGTCTGCCAGCGCAAGAGGTGAAAGCTTACCAGGCTCGGAATTGCCGCCTGCCTTTACGAAGTCTTCAATGTTGACATACCTATTTGTGTCCAGAACAGGATGTTTTATGAACGAGTCGATGTCGAAAAAAGTACGCGCTCCGTTATCACTATCAATCCAGGACGAAAAGCCCTCAGTATAAAGCGAGCCATCCCACGTGCCCCGGTGGAACGATGCAAAGTGGAGTGGCACTTTGCTGGCAAGCTTCCATGCCTGCAACAGGTCACCGCCAGGCCCTGCGCCGAAACGTTCTTCCAACAATGCGGTGAAGAAACGGTCGGGCGTTGTGGCATCGTAAAGCAGACGCCCCCACACGGAGTAGAAGAGCCATTGCCGCTCGAAAGCCCAGCGCCAGGTTTTATGTGGACCTTCCTTTGTGATATAATCGAGCGCCGGAATATAACACTCCGAGCCGATTATAGCGCCGGCCACGTAGTCCTTGCTCTGGTTCCGCACAAAAGCACGCACGAAGTCCGGCTGACCCCATCGCAGGATGAACATGTCCTCGTTACGCATAGTCCAGACAATTTTGTAACGTGTCGGCGGCGGATTCCAGTAAACATCAGAAAGTTTTCCACCATGTACGATGAACAGGTCGGGCGAGGAATGCGCGTGAGACCAGTTGTGTTTGAACTCGACATAGACCGGTCCGGCGATATTATTTGAGAGCAATTCAATTTGCGCGCGTGTGCGTAGGTCATTTTCTTCGCTGGTTGACCCGCCGGAACCGGTGTTTGCTGAGAGGGGTGCGCGGTAGATGAACTTCGCTGGGCGTTTGGCTTCGGCAATCCCCGCAAAGAAGGTTTTAGCCAACCACTCGCGCCTCTGATCTGGTGTCATTCCTCCCATTCGTTCACCTAAAGTGATGCCAAGTCCTGTTAGATCAGGGTATTCATCAAGCACTTGAGTTACAACTTCTCGGGTGTATCGAATTACTAGTTCATTTGTCTCGGACTCTTTACCGAAGTGACTCCATGTAACGCTCCAGGGCGCGACATTGTGCGCGCGGGAAAACTCCGGTGATACGAAGATATTCCAGTTGATCAGATAGGTTTCAATGCCGCGTTCTTTTGCCATCGCGAAGATGCCGTTCCATAGTTTTTTCCAATCAGCCAGCTCTGCATCGTTGAACGGACATGCTTCAGGAAAGTTTCTCGGTCGGATCATATAGTGAAAAGGATGAAGGCTCCAGAGTGTGAGCACGTTGAAGCGGTTTTCTGCCATCATATCGAGGAACGCCTCCCAGAATTTGAGGTCCTTGCAGGTGGCCTGGTGCTGTTCGAGGGCAAGGCTTGTACGGTAGGCAGCCCACGGAAGGTTAAACTTGATTGCGCGGAACTCAAACTGCGGTTTTACTTTGCGTTCTTCAATCTTGTCCCATGGTGTACCAAAGCGGATTTGTTCTGCCACATCCAGCAAACCGTACATCGCTCCTCGCTCTCCGCCACCGGTGATTGTTATTTTATTACGCTGGCGGGAAATATTAAATCCATCGGGCCCTGCATTTCCTGCTGCGACAGGATCAATGGTAACATTCAGCATTGCATCCTGACCCGAGTCGGAACTTGATAAATGTCGCAGCGTGTAGCCTCTTTGGAGAAGCTTTGACTCAAGTATTCCAAGCGCGTAGCGGAGCAAAGGTGAGTCGGGCGCGACAATGGTTACCTCGGCAGCTAAAAGGGAATTCCCGCCAGCCAGCAGCAACATCCAGATTATGGTGAGACTTTGGAGCAGCTTTTTCATCAGGAGTATTCTGAATGATGATTTATGAAAAATAAAGAATTAACTGAGTCCCGACCTGCAGGACACACAACTCCTCTTCTTTAAGATGTAAACAAAAGGATACCCTCTGGTTACATCCTACCAAACCTGTCAACAAACTAAATATCCTTTAACAATGAATTTGTTTCATTTTCCAATCGCTTTATTTCTTCCTCAATTTTCTCAAGTTTTCCTGGATGCTCATATTTATAGAAGTAGCTCGTGAATGGGATTTCGTAGCCGACAATACCGACATTGCCATCTTTTCCATTGCGAACTGTTTCCTCAATCCACGCATCCGGGGCATGAGGTTTTACCTCTCTTTCAAAATATTCGTAAATAACCTGTCCTAATGGCACACGCTCAAAATCCTTTGCTGGATCTTCAAGAAGCTTTTTAAAGGCGAATGAAGAAATTTTTTAAAAATTATAGCCGGTAGCCCTGTACAAAATTATTAGGGCCTCCGTTTTAACCTTACCCGTAAGTTCATTATATTTTTCAATCATTTCTTGTTTACTCGGTTCAAGGACAGCATCAAGATGTTTTAGAACCGTCAAAGGACGAATAACATCTTGATATTTATAAGCCTTTCAATCTCATCGCTCGCAGAAGGGCCAGATAGATAGAGTTTCCGTTTTTTTATTTTTCTGATGGAAGGCACAATAGTACGCACAGCAAGCCTCAAAATGTAGAATAAGACAAACGGACACTGCAAAAAACCTGATGTTTTTATAGTTAAAAATTTTCGCAGATAAGTCAGGTTATTTGATTCGTTTAAAGAGAATTTCGCGCTCGATTAATTGCGGGATATTACTTTGTTTTTCATAGGAATATGGTACAGCAAGATCGGGTATCGCGGCAATCAACCTGTACTCGCTTTCACTAATTTTATGGTATCTGAATTCCTTTCCATCGAAGAGTGAGACGGGGATGACCGACAGGTAATCAGGCGTCAGTTTCGAGAGGTCTTCAGGCAAATTGCCTTTAGCGAGTCTGTATCGTTCAATTGCGCAGGCAATGTTGCAAAGTTCTGCAGCCGTTTGCGATACGCCAACTCTGTAAAGGGTCCTGTCCATTGGTATTGCAAGAAATCCGGCTAAAATACTATAAGGCGACCTTTTAATTTTTGCGGATAGTTTTTCATAATATGCAGACATTGGCGAGCTCCGCCTGTCCCTGATAATGTTATCGAGGATCTGTTTTCTTTCTTCAATAAAATTACAGTGGGTTACCGCATTCTGGTAAAACCAGCCTTTCGGTATAAACCAGAATGGCGTAAAGATTTTAGAATTAGATGAATCGTCGTAGCTCGGGTTAAAATACTTATTAAAATACTCTATGTCCTGAATTGTCATTATCATCTCTGCGCCGAACGCCTGTTCTGTCTCTAAACTGCGGCGCAAATCTTTTAACAAATTAATGCCGGATAAAATATTCTGAAACCCGGCAATCTGCTGTTCTGTCCATATCCCTCTTGCCATACCTTCGCAGATATTTTGCAGGGAAATATTCAGAACTTTTACCCGAACCAGCTGAGATATAATAAAAGGTTCGTCCTTGAGTAATTCAGCAAGCCGAAGCCCGAGTCTGACATCTTCGAACGCCGCATCTCCTTTGTTTAACTCCATAAAACAAACCGCCCGGAATTGAATTGTCTGGCATATTTTTTTGAAAAATGAAAGATACGGCAAAGGTATTGCTGCAGGATCTTTGCCATCATAAAAAAACGGGAACCTGAAAAATTCTCTCTGTTTTGATGCGGTAAGAATCTCGTCCAGATACGGACTGAGTCCGCTCATTGCATTTAGGACGCATTCAGCATCATTAGTAACAGTACCGCAGTTTTTATAATTACATTTTCTGAGAGCCTCTGCCGCAGCTTTGATGTTAACGGAATTTGTATCGAAGATAAAAATTGGGATCTTGAAATCTTTTTTTCTATTATATTCGAGTTTAAGGATAAACTCGTTATATTCGGAATCAAATTTTGTCAATTCGTTGACTGCATTTGTATTGTCTTTTTTGCCTTTGCCATACACATCGGCGATCAATTTAAAAATGCCACTCATTGCGAGGTTCTTATCGTCCGGGACAGGGGATTGAAGATAATGTTTAACTTCAAGCACCACATCCTTGTGTTCTTTCTTCCATTTTTCAAACGCCCATTTGCCTCGAACATTCTCTACAATGTGGAGGATTATCAAAAGCAGGATGAGTATGCCGAGACCGATGGTGACCACATTAAAGATTTTCTTAAACGGTATGGCTAAATTGATATTAATCTTTTTCTTCCAGATGCTTTCATTATTCTGATTTTCCATACATTTACCCTTTCGGTAAAAAATTTTCTTCCATAAAACACTCTTGTTTTAACAGGAGCACGCGCTTTTAATAACTTATTTAAGCATTTGTCGTGCCATGGCCCTTAACTTGTTTTAACAGGACCACGCGTTTTTAAAGGTTTATGAAAAATTGTTATTTGACTATTGAAATTAAGGAAAGACTTTTTGTAAGAAAGTGAAAACAAAAATTGCAAGAATTCCTATGCGTATTCAGAGTTAGTATCCCGTCGCGAGATTATTTTAGCATCGTTAGAAACGCTGGCGTTTGGCGAGTTTATCCTGAAATCACAGCAGCTCACCCATCCGGAATACCTGGACGGCAACCCGGTAAAACCGGTGAGCAGGTCTCAATAATCGGCATCGGCGGATGGGATGCAGGGGATGTAAAAGACAGTAAAGAGGCCATCGGAATTATGCTTGAGCCGATTGACCAATGGGTGAACTTTTTTGATAACTCCTGGGAGTATCACGATGTGAGAAGCGAAGAGATTATGGGCGAGGCGCTTTCTTCCGTCGGTGGACGCGACAAAGTATTTCTTTCGACAAAGGTATGCGCCCGCGACTACAAAGGCGCGCTTTTACAACTTGAACAAAGTCTGCACAGGTTAAAGAACGACCACATTGACCTATGGCAATTTCACGGTATCAAATGGGATGACGACCCTGATTTAATCTTTGACCCGGACAACGGCGCTCTTAAATCCGCTTTTGAAGCAAAAAAACTGGCAAAATCCGATACACCGGATTTACCCGACACAAAGACCCGAAGTATCACCGTGCAATGTTAAAAAGGCCTTTCGAATAGGACACTGTTCAGATACCGCTGAAAGTGCTGGACGCGTATTTCGCAAGTTTCAAAAACAATGTTTTGCGCGGGTGTGTGAATCGGAAAAATCGGGGTTATCGGAATGAAGGCGCTTGCCGCGCAAAACGGAATCATTGTCAGAAACCTCAGAATAAGCGCCGAACTTGCCCGAAGATATTGCCGCTGAAAGAATGGCAACAATTAAAAATCCACGCATGATATGAGGTATTTCGGTAATCATGAAAATCAGATATATGAAGTCGCTCTTTTTCATACCTGAATTCCCGGCATATTCCGGCAAAGGAATTTTCATTGGATTTTCCTGATAATACACCCATAAAAACGCGCCAACCAGAAGAAAGATAAGAAACAGAGGAGATATAAACACCGCGCTTAAAATCGGGCCTTTCTTCTTACGCTGACATTTCTGCAAATAAGCACACGCTGGACGGTTAATTGTTCAGCCACATGCGAGGACATGGCCATAACTGTCCCGCCGATAAGCCCCACCCAGATGTCGAACTTGCTTCCGAGAATCGCTTTTCAAAATGCGCAGCCCACGTCATTTGCAAGGACGTCCAGATGCGTGTTCGGTCAGTGATGTTTACCCCCTGCTGCCGTTTTTGCAATCACAGCACTCAGTCCGCCATCCATCATGGATGGCGTACAGACAGTGTAAAAATGGCGCCAAAGAGAAAGAGCGCAAATTGAATGGCGTCTGCGAATTTATAATTATTTTTTAAACCACAGAGAAACACAGAGTCTCTCTGTGTTCTGTGGTGAAAACATCTAAACCACGAAAACGCACAGAAAAAGCAAAGGCCACCAGCAGGGCGCTGGTGGTCTTTTAAAATAACGCTTTACATTGTCACCGGCGTATCTGCCTTGCAGATAGAGGCTCGGCGTGCGTTATTAACTTTGTCTTGATTCCACAAACAAAGTAATATCAAAATTTAGCATATGCAAGAGGAAATTTTAAATGCCAGCGAAGTATCTAAAAATCTCGAAGTATCCTTTGACGTGGGACATTCCTCAATCGGCTGGGCGGTCTTAAAATCGCTGGATAAAAACGTGCAGAATAACCCGGAGTTTCCGCAAATTGAACTTCTGGGTTGCGGTGTGGTAACTTTTGAGTCCGACACATGTCTTGCTAAAAAGCGCCGCGATTACCGCCGCCAGAGACGCCACATCCGAAGCACCAAAATGAGAATAAAAAGAATGAAACAATTTCTGGAACACCTCAAAGTCCTCACGGCTTCGGAATTGGAAAAGCCCGGTTCTCCATACCCATGGAAACTCGCGGCAAGCGTCCTTCAGGGAAAGCGCCTGCTCAACTGGAACGAAATCTGGGACATCCTGCGGTGGTATGCACATAATCGCGGCTACGATGAAAACAGACACTGGAGCGAGGTGGCAGAAAAAGACAAAGATGATACCGAAAGTGTTAAAAAATCTATTGAGCTGATGAAAGAGCATCAGACAAAAACAATGGCAGAGACAATTTGCAAAGAATTAGGGACTGATCCATCAGAATCTGATAAACGCGCATCACACAAATCATATAAAGAAATCGGTGCTGCTTTCCCGCGCAGTGTTGTCGTTAACGAAGTCAGGGAAATTTTAGAAAAGCATATTGGGAAATTGCCAGGGTTATCTCAGGAACTTGTCGAAACACTTGTAGGAGAATCAAAAGATGCATGGAAAACATTACCATGTCCTTCAATAAACCTTCCCTCTCACTATTGGGGGAGTCTATTATGTGGCCAACTCTTGCCCCGATTTAATAACAGAAATATCAAAAAATGCCCATTCTCTGGTGATACTTTGCCCCTGAAAGAATGCGTTGAGTTCTACCGTTACAGGTGGGGAAAGATTTTAACAAACATCCGCGTTTCCGCTGACGGATTATTTGGACAAAAACGTCCTCTCAACCCAGACGAAAGAAAATACGTGGATTCAAAAATGCAGGAACTCGGTAGTATGACAAAAACCGAATTGCGAAAAGCAGTCGAAGAGGCAGTACTGATGACACTTAATAAAGAAGGCGTCCCGCAACCTGTCAAAATTAATACAAATCTCGAAACAATGTTTCTTACATCTGAAATGGAAGGGGGACTTGTTTTAGACCCTGTTAAAAAACTTATCAATTCAGATACGGTTCAATCCTTTTGGGGAGTTTTGCCGCCACAACTGCAAAAGAGGTTAGCAGGGAAATGGAGAAGGGGAAAACAAATCACGATCGGTGAAATCCAAAAAGAACTCGAAAAAATCGCCCCTGAAAAAGTGGAAGAGTTCAATTTAGCTATTAAAAGCAACATTAAAAGGAAAAAAAAGACCGAGAACCGTCTCAATGATAAAATTCCGGAATCTCCGTTAAAAATGCTGAAAGGCCGAGCACCTTATGGACGGAAACTTCTCCAGCAGACCTATGAGGAAGTGCTTGCAGGCAGAGACCCTCACGAAAAGGACGGATGTCTGTATCGCGCCGAAAATATTCTAAAAGAGGAAATTCGGGAAGCTATTGATAAACAGACAAATAATCATCTTATTCGTCACCGGCTTCTTATTCTGGAACGACTGTTTGACGATATTGTCAGGGAATACGCGGACAACGACAAAAATAAAATCAAATTGATTACAATAGAAGTTAACCGCGACTTGCGCGAGTTTTCAGGAATGACAGCAAAAGAAATAGAATCAGAACTCAATGCGAGGTCTGCTGACTTTAAAAAAGCCAAAGAACAGCTGGAAGACATGCTGCAGGAGGCTGGGCTGTCAAATACCAGAATCACAGCCACGCTTATTAAAAAAGCGCGGATTGCTCAGGATCTTGACTTTACTTGTCCGTACACAGGGGCGAAATACGAATTAATCGACCTTATAAATAAACAGGTAGATTTAGAACATATAATACCAAAATCAAAACGTCCCTCTGATTCAATGGAATCATTGGTCATAACATTTAAGGAAGTAAATAGATGGAAAGGCAATCGCACTGCATTACGGTTCATAAAAGAAGAACAAAACAAACCCGTCCCGGGAAAAGAAAACCTGATGATTCTAACAGAAAGAAGATTTCAGGAACTTGTTAATGGACTTAATACAAAAGGACATCCCAAGGATACCGAACGTAAAAAGAAGCGCAAAGAACTCTTGTTGATGGAAGATTATGTAGAGGAAGAATTCCTGCCGCGTGATTTAACGCAGACGTCTCAGTTAGTAAGACTCGCAGTGCAGGTTTTAATGAAAAAATACATTGATGAAAAAGAGAAACCTGTATTTGTAAGTATGCCCGGTTCTATCACAGGAAAGTTCCGTGCTGGGTGGAATTTACTGGGCTGTTTGTTGAAGGCTGTTCCATGGGCAGCAGATGGGGATAATCAGGTTAAACCAAAAGACGAATTGAGAAATATTACACATCTGCACCACGCAATCGACGCGTGCGTGCTTGCTCTTGCAGCGCATTTCATCCCTACTTACAAAAACGGTAAAGTCTGGGAACTTATGATTAAAGGCACGGTTAAACCATCTGAAAAGAGCTATATCGAAGATGTTCCCATGTTGCAATTAGATTCAGAAAACCGGCTCCACATAAAAGATTTGCCCGATTCAATAAAAGAGCAGATTACAGAACGGCTATGCGAGCGGCGTGTTGTACAACACATCCCAAAAGATATGAGCGGAGTTAAATGCGACGAGACAGTCTATCGGGTCGTTGATCCAAATGACAATCATCCCTACGCAAAAAAACTTATCCGCTGGGCTAAAGAGAATAATATCCAAATACCATCAACCAATGATGATACTGTGCTGATTGTAGCAAAAAAACGCCGAGGAGCAGACGGCGCAACAGGCTCTAAAATATTACATAAAGGGGATAAATATGTGTGGCTATATGACATTGTTAAAAAAGATAAGTTACTTGGTATAGATCCTAAAAAAGGTAATGGAAAACTTAAAAGACTTAAAGCCGCTAAATTAATCAGTGAAAATTACGGTATTGCGCTTGACCCAAAACCTCAAATGATAAGGCATTTCAAAGTTCATCAAACTATACAGGATAAAAAACTCAAAAGAATTCTTAGAAAGGGAAGTATTATAAATGTACCAAAAGGAACGTATAAAGGTGTATGGAAAATATTCTCTATAAAGGATAATAAGAATGGTCTCGCAATTGATATTGGTTTACCAGATGTAATAAGGCCTGCAAATAAAACAAATTATTCTTATTCTAAAATAAACGCTTCTCTAAAAACCATTATTAACGGCGGAGTTCAGATTATTAATATGCCATATACTGGAGTAAATGTCGCATTATATAATTAATATTGACGCGCCACAGTGTTCAATAAGTTGTAAGGACGGGCAACTGATTTACAAAACTCAGGATGATTATCGCAGTCTTCCGCTGGAAGACGTTGCAGCAATAATTATCACGAGTTTCTCCGCCAACTTACACAGCAATTTAATAATCGAAGTGGCTAAATATGGAATTGCTTTTGTAATTTACAAGGCATTCAAGCCGGTAAGCCTTTTTGTCCCGGCAAACCGTTCAACAGATACAATTCTGACCCGCGCCCAGATCACTATACCGGATAAATTAAGAACCAGACTCTGGCGCAAAACAATAGACGCAAAATGCGCAAACCAACTTTCCCTTTGCGAAAAACTTGCACCGGGGCATGAAAAACTAGAACTCCTGCGGGAATCTATCCTTCTTAAAAATCCCAAGGAAGCCACCTGCGCAAAGATTTACTGGAAAATAATCTCTTCGGTAATAAACGAAGAAAATTTTAAAAGACACCGTTCGGTCGGCAGTTTCAACAACCTGTTAAACTACGGCTATGCTGTGTTGCTATCCACCGTATTGCAAAAACTCTTTGCGCTTGGATTAGACCCGACATTCGGAATCTCGCATCTGCCGCGTGAACGCTGCACCCCGCTTGCCTACGATTTAATGGAACCTTTCAGACCCTGCGTAGATTTGCGGGTTGTTCAATGGGTTAAAAATAACCCTGGCGAAAATAAATACGAAGTAAACAAAGAATTCCGCAAATGGGTTACAGGTTTTGTAATAGAAAAAGTAGGATATTTTTCGCTTAATCTCGAAATACAAGGTTGCGTTGAATGTATGATAAGAGGATTTCGTCGCGCTTTAATCGAGAGACAATCGAAGTATTACAGACCCTGGTGCTCAGATAAAAACTCAATACCGGATCTGGATGATACATCCGGGTAGAAAATATAAGCGGAAAATGGAACCGGAGAAATTTAAAATGGGATGGCTACTCGTTGCGTTTGACCTGCCTGTCCTTACCAAAGAGCAAAGAAAGGCAGCGACAGATTTTAGGAAATTTCTTAAAGACGATGGTTATCTGATGATTCAATTAAGTGTGTACGCGCGGTCATGCGTATCTTTTGCAAGACAACAGACCCACCTTGAAAGGCTAAAAAAACGTATCCCGCCAGAAGGCGCTGTCCGTGCAATTTTTATCACAAAAGCACAATGGGAACGCTCGTTCGTAATCTACGGAAAACCGGTGCAAGAAGTTGCCCCGGAGAAAATTCCTGAACAGCTTCAATTTTGGTAAAAGCTTGCCCCTGAACGTGTTAGGCTTTGCCATTTTACATCACTCGAAAATGGAATCAAGGCAAAGCAAAACTTCAGATTTTTTGTAAGTCGTTGTGATTTTACATCACTCGAAAATGGAATCAAGGCAAAGCTGGATGGCCAGCTACTATAACTCAGGTTATATTTTACATCACTCGAAAATGGAATCAAGGCAAAGCGTGCGATTGAGCATGGTAGGTACTCAATTAATTTTACATCACTCGAAAATGGAATCAAGGCAAAGCGTTAATGTTTTTTTAGTTTAACTAGGCTAGATTTTACATCACTCGAAAATGGAATCAAGGCAAAGCGTCACTGTGCGGACATACGGGTAAACAATGATTTTACATCACTCGAAAATGGAATCAAGGCAAAGCATAAAAAATGTTCCTTCTCACCCTTGAGTTTGTGCCTCTGGGCTACTAAAGTCGCATCATCCTGTGCCCCGTCACAGGCAATATAACCATAACGAGCCCCTAATAAATCATCACCATAATACGTCGCAACAAATACATGCGGCCTCTGACAGCCTTGAGGCTGATGCCTCAAAAATGCATGATATTCCTCGCCATCCTTTTCCCATGCCCACTCCGGTATGTCGTTGGCTGCACGATACAATGGCTCCGGCCATTTGTTGTAGCTTACCGTGTAA